>Ga0308171_1003590_pt1 | contig 14032 bp, 10 predicted proteins | sample PhyGR1_FD_202135 | JGI IMG/M metagenome (GOLD analysis project Ga0308171, IMG submission 202135) | Phyllosphere microbial communities from UC Gill Tract Community Farm, Albany, California, United States - DLSLSG.R1 | ecosystem: Host-associated > Plants > Phyllosphere > Unclassified | place: USA... | reverse complement strand
AAAATTCGACATCAAGGCATCAATGTTTCACGGAGCCCGCGGCGGCGGCCGCCTCGCGGCTTTCGCGCGCGGAAACGGATGCGGCGATCTCCTCTTCGGTGAGGGCGATCGGCTTGCGCTCCAGCGCCACCTCGAGCACCTTGTCGATCCACCTGACGGGCACGATCTCCAGGCCGCTCTTCACGTTGTCCGGGATCTCCTGCAGGTCCTTCACGTTCTCTTCGGGGATCAGCACCGTCTTGATGCCGCCACGCAGGGCCGCGAGCAATTTTTCCTTCAGGCCGCCGATGGCGGTGACCTCGCCGCGCAGGGTGATCTCGCCGGTCATGGCGACGTCGCCGCGCACCGGAATGCCGGTGAGCGCGGAGACGAAGGCGGTGGTCATCGCGGCGCCCGCGCTCGGGCCGTCCTTCGGCGTGGCGCCGTCCGGCACGTGGACGTGGATGTCGCGCTTCTCGAACGCCTCGTCCTTGATGCCCAGGCGGTGGGCGCGGCTGCGCACCACGGTGCGGGCGGCCTCCACGGATTCCTTCATCACGTCGCCGAGCGAGCCGGTGCGCGTGATGACACCCTTGCCGGGCATGGCCGCCGCTTCGATGGTGAGCAGGTCACCGCCGACCTCGGTCCAGGCGAGGCCGACCACCTGGCCGACCTGGTTCTGCTGCTCCGCGCGGCCATAGGTGTGCTTGCGCACGCCCAGGTAGTCGGCCAGGTTGTCCGCCGTGACCACCACCTGGGGCTCCAGCTTCTTGAGCTGCAGGCCCTTGACCACCTTGCGGCAGATCTTGGAGAGTTCGCGTTCCAGCGAGCGCACGCCGGCCTCGCGGGTGTAGTAGCGGATCACGTCGCGCACGGCGCTTTCCTCGACCCGCAGCTCCTCGTCCTTCACGCCGTTGTTCACCATCTGCTTGGGCAGCAGGTACTTGATGGCGATGTTGGCCTTCTCGTCCTCGGTATAGCCCGACAGGCGGATCACTTCCATCCGGTCCAGCAGGGCCGGGGGGATGTTCATCGAGTTCGACGTGGCGACGAACATGACGTCGCTGAGGTCGAAATCGACTTCCACGTAGTGGTCGCCGAACTTGTGGTTCTGCTCCGGGTCCAGCACCTCCAGCAGCGCGCTCGACGGGTCGCCGCGGAAGTCCGTGCCCAGCTTGTCGATCTCGTCGAGCAGGAAGAGCGGGTTGCGCGTGCCGACCTTGTTGAGGCTCTGCAGCACCTTGCCCGGCATGGCGCCGATGTAGGTGCGGCGGTGGCCGCGGATCTCCGCCTCGTCGCGCATGCCGCCGAGCGCCATGCGCACGTATTTGCGGCCCGTCGCCTTGGCGATCGACTGGCCCAGCGAGGTCTTGCCGACGCCCGGGGGGCCGACGAGGCACAGGATGGGGGCCTTCACCTTGTCCACGCGCTGCTGCACCGCGAGGTATTCGAGGATGCGGTCCTTGACCTTGTCGAGGCCGTAATGGTCCTCGTTGAGCACTTCCTCGGCGTTGGCGAGGTCGTGCTTGATCTTGGTGCGCTTGCTCCAGGGCAGGCCCGTGAGCACTTCGATGTAGTTGCGCACGACGGTGGCTTCCGCCGACATCGGCGACATGAGCTTGAGCTTCTTGAGCTCGGCCTCGGCCTTCTTGCGCGCGTCGGCCGGCATCTTGGCGGCCTTGATCTTCTTCTCGATCTCCTCGATGTCCGCGCCTTCCTCGCCTTCGCCCAGTTCCTTCTGGATGGCCTTGACCTGCTCGTTCAGGTAGAAGTCGCGCTGGTTCTTCTCCATCTGCCGCTTCACGCGGCCGCGGATCTTCTTGTCGACGTTGAGGATGTCGACTTCGCGGTCGAGCTGCTCGAAGAGGTTCTCGAGCCGTTCCTTCACGTCGGCCAGGTCCAGCACCGCCTGCTTGTTCTCGAGCTTGAGCGGCAGGTGGGCGGCGATCGTGTCGGCCAGGCGGCCCGGATCGTCGATGCTGGCGATCGAGGTGAGGATCTCGGGGGGGATCTTCTTGTTCAGCTTGACGTACTGGTCGAACTGCTGCATCACCGCGCGGCGCAGCGCCTCGATCTCGCTCGGCTTGTGGTCGCCGTCGGCCGGCGGCACGGGCGTCACCGTGGAAGTGAAATGCGTCTCGTGGTCCTCGATCGAGGCGACCCGCGCGCGCTGCTGGCCTTCGACGAGCACCTTCACGGTGCCGTCGGGCAGCTTGAGCATCTGCAGGATGGTGGACACGCAGCCGACGTCGAACATGTCGGAGACGAGCGGTTCGTCCTTGGCGGCCGTCTTCTGGGCGACCAGCATGATGCGGCGGTCCGCGTCCATGGCCAGTTCCAGGGCCTTGATGCTCTTGGGGCGGCCCACGAACAGCGGAATCACCATGTGGGGGAACACCACCACGTCGCGCAGCGGCAACAGGGGCAGATCGATCGGTGTGTCTGGCAGGGGGGTATGTCCGGACATGGGAATCCTTGTGAAGCTGAGTGGAATATGGTCCACCCGCCGATATTTTCAACCCGCGGCGCGCCTCGCCGGCCGCCGCAGGAAAGTGCCCTTACCGGAAACGCAAGGCCGGGTTACGCCTTCTTGGCGGCTTCCCGGTACACGAGCAGGGGCGCCTTGTTCTCTTCGATCGTGGACTCGTCCACCACGACCTTCTCCACGTTGCTGGTGTTGGGCAGGTCGAACATGGTGCCGATCAGGGACTGCTCCAGGATCGACCGCAGGCCGCGGGCACCGGTCTTGCGGGCCAGCGCCTTGCGGGCGATCGCCTTGAGCGCCGCCTGCCGGATCTCCAGCTCGACGCCTTCCATGGCCAGCAGCTTGCTGTACTGCTTGACGAGCGCGTTCTTGGGCTCGGTCAGGATCTGCACCAGGGCGTCCTCGCTAAGCTCGGCGAGCGCCGTGACCACCGGCATGCGGCCGACCAGTTCGGGGATGAGGCCGAACTTGATCAGGTCTTCGGGCTCGATCTCGGTGAACACCTCGGTCAGCGAGCGCTGCTTCTTGCTCTTGACGGCTGCGCCGAAGCCGATGCCGGAGGCCTCGGTGCGGTTCTCGATGACCTTCTCCAGGCCGGCGAAGGCGCCGCCGCAGATGAACAGGATGTTGGTCGTGTCGATCTGCAGGAAGTCCTGGTTCGGGTGCTTGCGCCCGCCCTGCGGCGGCACGCTGGCCATCGTGCCCTCGATGAGCTTGAGCAGGGCCTGCTGCACGCCTTCGCCGGAGACGTCGCGCGTGATCGACGGGTTGTCGGACTTGCGCGAGATCTTGTCGATTTCGTCGATGTAGACGATGCCGCGCTGGGCGCGCTCCACCTCGTAGTTGCAGCTCTGCAGCAGCTTCTGGACGATGTTCTCGACGTCCTCGCCGACGTAGCCGGCTTCCGTGAGCGTGGTGGCGTCCGCCATCACGAACGGCACGTCGAGCATGCGCGCGAGCGTCTGCGCGAGCAGGGTCTTGCCCGAGCCCGTGGGCCCGATCAGCAGGATGTTGCTCTTGGAGAGCTCCACCTCGTCCTTGCCCGCCTTGTCCTTGTGGCGCAACCGCTTGTAGTGGTTGTAGACGGCCACGGCCAGCGTGCGCTTGGCCACCTCCTGCCCGATCACGTAGTTGTCGAGGTTGGCCTTGATCTCGGAGGGCGTGGGCAGGTCGCCACGGGAGTCGCGCGCCCCTTCGGCGGCGGGAAGCTCGTCGCGGATGATTTCATTGCAGAGATCGATGCACTCGTCGCAGATGAATACCGACGGGCCAGCGATCAGTTTCTTGACCTCGTGCTGGCTCTTGCCGCAGAAGGAGCAATACAGGGTTTTTTCGCTGGAAGAGCCTTTTTTCTCGGCCATGTGGGCATTGCCTCGTGTTGCAGGACGTTGCAGGGATGATAACGAAATGGAAAACGGCGCCGTGCCGGAGGGAGCCGGCAGGCGCCGCCGGAGGCAACGCCGCCTCGGATCAGGGCCGCTGGGCGACGACCTGGTCGACGAGGCCGTATTCCTTGGCTTCGTCGGCGGTGAGGAAGTAGTCGCGCTCGGTGTCCGCCTTGACCTTGTCGAGCGGCTGTCCGGTGCGCTCGGCCAGGATGCGGTTCATCTGGTCCTTGGTGCGCAGGATGTCGCGGGCGTGGATCTCGATGTCCGTCGCCTGGCCGCGGGCGCCGCCGAGCACCTGGTGGATCATGATCTTCGAATTGGGCAGCGAGAAACGCTTGCCCTTGGCGCCGGCCGCCAGCAGGAAGGCGCCCATGCTGGCCGCGAAGCCCAGGCACATGGTGGACACGTCCGGCTTGATGAACTGCATCGTGTCGTAGATGGCCATGCCCGCCGTGACGCTGCCGCCCGGGGAGTTGATGTAGAACGAGATGTCCTTGTCGGGGTTCTCGCTCTCGAGGAACAGCAGCTGCGCCACCACGAGGTTGGCCGTCTGGTCGTTCACCTCGCCGATCAGGAACACGATGCGTTCCTTGAGCAGGCGTGAATAGATGTCGTAGGACCGCTCGCCGCGGCCCGACTGCTCGATGACCATGGGGATCATGCCCAGGGCCTGGGTTTCCAGTGCGCTCATTTTTTCTCCAGTCATGCAGATACTGTACCGAGAAATGAATTGGGGCCTGTGCTCGCCAGCACAAGCCCCATGGGGACGGGAGGGCCGGCGCGCCGAAAAGGGCGGCACCGGCGCCGGGGCATCAGCCCTGGCCCATCAGTTCGTCGAAGGAGATGGCCTTGTCGGTGACCTTGGCCTTGTCCAGCACGAAGGCCGTGACGTTGTTCTCGACCACGACGGCCTCGACTTCGGCCAGGCGCTGGCGGTCGCCGAAGTACCAGCGGACCACGTCCTCGGGCTTCTCGTAGCTGGCGGCCAGCTCGTCCACGTGGGCCTTCAGCTGCTCGGGCGTGGCGTGCAGTTCGTTGGCACGCACGAGTTCGGCCACCACCAGGCCCAGGCGCACGCGGCGCTCGGCCTGGGGACGGAACACGTCCTCGGGGATCTCGGCCTTGTCGGCGTCCTTGATGCCGCGCTGCTTCAGGTCGGCACGGGCGCCTTCGAGCAGGCGGGCGATCTCGGACTGCACGCTGGCGTTGGGCAGGTCCAGCTCGGCCTTGGAGACCAGGGCTTCCATCACGGCTTGCTTGTTGCGGGCCAGCAGGCGGAACTTGACTTCGCGCTCGAGGTTCTTCTTGATGTCGGCGCGCAGGCCGTCGACGGTGCCGTCGGCGATGCCCAGGGACTTGGCCAGCTGCTCGTTGACTTCGGGCAGGTGGGCGGCCTCGATCTTCTTCACGGTGACGAGGAAGTCGGCGGTCTTGCCGGCCACGTCCTTGCCGTGGTAGTCCTCGGGGAACGCCAGCGGGAAGGTCTTGCTCTCGCCGGCCTTCATGCCGCGCACGGCGTCTTCGAATTCCTTGAGCATCTGGCCTTCGCCGACCAGGAACTGGAAGTCCTCGGCCTTGCCGCCGGAGAAGGTCTCGCCGTCGATCTTGCCTTCGAAGTCCACGGTCACGCGGTCGCCGTCTTCGGCGGCCGTGCCCTGGGCGCGCTGCGCGAACGTGCGGCGCTGCTTGCGCAGGATGTCGATGGTCTTGTCGATGGCGGCGTCGGTCACTTCGGCGGACAGCTTCTCGACTTCGGCGGTGGAGAGGTCGCCGATCTTCACTTCGGGGAACACTTCGAACACGGCGTCGAAGGTGATCTGGCCTTCGGGGGCGCCGTCCTTCTCGGTGATGCGGGGCTGGCCGGCGACGCGCAGGTTGGCTTCGTTGGCGGCCTGGGCGAAGGCTTCACCGACCTTGTCGTTCAGCACTTCGTATTGCACGGAGTAGCCGTAGCGCTGGGCCACGACGTTCATCGGCACCTTGCCGGGACGGAAGCCGTCCATCTTCACCGTGCGGGCCAGGCGCTTGAGGCGCGAGTCCACTTCCGTCTGGATGGTGGTCAGGGGCAGGCTCAGCGTGATCTTGCGCTCGAGCTTTTCAAGGGTTTCAACAGTAACGGCCATGGCTCTTCCTCTATGTAATGGGACCGTGACAGCCGTCCCGTGCCGGGACTGCCTCACCGTGTTGTGCGTGGTGCGCGGGGGGGGACTCGAACCCCCACACCATTGCTGGCGTCAGGACCTAAACCTGGTGCGTCTACCAATTTCGCCACCCGCGCTTTTTCCACTTGGCTTTCAACCGCCGTCTCCAGCGGACCACCGACAAAAAGCGGCGGACCGGGGAGGCCGCCGCTTTCCTGAAATTGGTTAGCCCTCGATTTTACCCTGTCGGCGGGCTGCGTTCCTTTCAGGCTGCAGGGGCAGGGGGCGTTTCGGGCCGCCGCACGCGGAACCAGGCCGCGTACATGGCCGGCAGGGCCAGCAGCGTGAGCACCGTGGCGACGACCAGCCCGCCCATGATGGCGACGGCCATCGGGCCCCAGAACACGCTGCGCGACAGCGGGATCATCGCCAGCACGGCGGCCGCCGCGGTGAGCACGATGGGCCGCAGCCGGCGCACGGCCGATTCCACGATGGCGTCCCAGGCGGGCACGCCGCGCGCCCGGTCGCTCTCGATCTGGTCGATGAGGATCACCGAGTTGCGCTGGATCATCCCCATGAGCGCGATCACGCCCAGCAGCGCCACGAAGCCGAACGGCCGGCCGAGCAGCAGCAGCGCGCCCGCGACCCCGGCGATGCCCAGCGGCCCGGTGAGGAACACCAGCACCGCGCGGCTGAAGCTGTGCAGCTGCAGCATGAGCAGCGTGAAGGTGATGAACAGCATGATGGGCACGCCCGCCGCGATCGAGGCGGAGCCCTTGGAGCTTTCCTCCACCGCGCCCGCCACCTCGATCCGGTAGCCGGTGTCGCCCGCGCCGTGCCACTGGGACTCCAGCTGGCGCAGGCCGGGCAGCAGCGATCCGGTGACGGTGGCGCCCTGCAGGCCCTCGACGACGTCGCCCTGCACGGTGATGGCGTATTCGCGGTTCTGCCGCCACATCACGCCCGGCTCCCACACGAACACCGGCCGCGCGATCTGCGTGAGCGGAATCGCCCGCCCGGACGCCGTGGGCAGGTAGGCGTTGGCGATGTCGGTGATGGCCTGGCGCTCGTCCGGCGGCTGGCGGAAGACGATGTCGATCAGCCGGTCGCCCTCGCGGTACTGGCCCACGGTGGTGCCGGTGAACACGGTGCGCGCGGCCTGCGCGATGGACTGGCTGGTCACGCCGAGGGCGCGCGCCTTGTCCTGGTCGATCTCCAGGCGCATCGTCTTGACGGACTCGTTCCAGTTGTCGTTCACGCCCTGCATCTGCGGATGCTCGCGCAGGATGGCGCGGACTTCGTCGGCATGCCGGCGCAGCCGCGCCGGGTCGCTGCCGATCACGCGGAACTGCACGGGGTAGGCCACGGGCGGGCCGTTGGGCAGCAGCTTGACGCGGGCGCGCACTTCGGGAAATTCCTGCGCGAGCAGGGCGGGCAGCGAATGGCGCAGTTCTTCGCGCCGCGACAGATCCTGCGGCAGCAGGATGATCTGCGAGACGTTGCTCTGCGGGAAGACCTGGTCGAGCGGCAGGTAGAAGCGCGGCACGCCCGAGCCGATCCAGGTGCTCACCGAGGTCACGCCGGGCTCGGCGAGCAGGCGCTTTTCCATGCGCTTGAGCAGCTCTTCGTTGGCGGCGAAGGAGGTGCCTTCGGGGAACCAGGCATCGACCAGGATTTCCGGCCGGCTCGAATCGGGGAAGAACTGCTGCTGCACGCGTCCCATGCCCACGATGCCCAGCACGAACAGCAGCACCGTGACGCCGATGGTGATCCAGCGGTGTTCCACGCAGGCGTCCACGGCGCGGCGGAACGTGTTGTAGAAGCGGCTGTCGAAGACCTCGTGCGGGCCCTGCGCGGCGGTGGTGTCCGCGGCGGTGCCGGCTTCGGAGCCTTCGGCGGGCGGGTGCGCCTCCGCCTTCGGATGCGCGGGCGCCTTGAGGATCAGCGTGCCGAGGTACGGCACGAAATACACCGACACCAGCCACGACAGCACCAGCGCGATCACGGTGACCGCGAAGATCGCGAAGGTGTATTCGCCGGTGACCGACTTGGCCAGGCCGATCGGCAGGAAGCCGGCGGCGGTGATCAGCGTGCCGGTGAGCATCGGCATGGCCGTGATCTCGTAGGCGAAGGTGGCGGCGCGGACCTTGTCGTAGCCTTCCTCCATCTTCCGCACCATCATCTCGACCGCGATGATCGCGTCGTCCACCAGCAGGCCGAGCGCGATGATGAGCGAGCCCAGCGAGATCTTGTGCAGGCCGATCTTCCAGTACCACATGGCCAGGAAGGTGACGGCCAGCACCAGCGGGATCGTGATGCCCACCACGAGGCCGGGCCGCACGTCCAGCGTCCAGCGCCGCCAGAACGGATGGTGGCCGGGGCGCTGGTGCAGCCCCAGGCTCAGGAAGCTCACGGCCAGCACGATCACCACCGCCTCGATCAGCACCTTGACGAATTCGTTCACGGAGGAGGACACGGCGCGCGGCTGGTCCTGCACGTTCACGAGGCGCACGCCCGCGGGCAGGGTCTGCTCGATGCGCCGTGCGGCGGCATGGAGCGATTCGCCGAGCCGGATGATGTCGCCGCCCTTGGCCATGGACACGCCCAGCGCGACCACTTCCCGGCCCTGGTGCCGCACCTTGATGCTGGGCGGATCGACGTAGCCGCGGCGCACCTCGGCGATGTCGCCCAGGCGCAATTGCGCGCCCGAAGCGCCCCGGATCGGCATGGCGCGCAGGTCCTCGACGGCGCCGAACTGGCCCGCCACGCGGATCTGCACCTGGTCCTGCGGCGTCTGGATGGTGCCGGCGCTCTCGACCGCGTTCTGCTGGCCGAGCTGGGACAGCACCTGGTTCATGTCCAGGCCGAGCTGGGCGAGCCGCTTCTGCGAGATCTCGATGTAGATCTTCTCGTCCTGGATGCCGAACTGCTCGACCTTGGCCACGTCCTTCACGCGCAGCAGCTGCTGGCGCACGTCGTCCGCGAAGTTCCGGACTTCGGCCGGGGTGAAGCCGTCCGCCTCCAGCGCGTAGATCACGCCGTAGACGTCGCCGAATTCGTCGTTGAAGAACGGGCCCTGCACCCCCTGGGGCAGGGTGGCGCGCATGTCGCCGATCTTCTTGCGCACCGTGTACCAGACGTTGGGCACCTCGCCGGGCGGCGATGAGTCCTTGAGCTCGAAGATGATCTGCGACTCGCCCGGCTTCGAGTAGCTGCGCATGCGGTCCGCGTACGGCACCTCCTGCAGCGTGCGTTCGAGCTTGTCGGTGACCTGTTCCGCCACCTGCTGCGCGGTGGCGCCGGGCCAGTAGGTGCGCACCACCATGGCGCGGAAGGTGAAGGGCGGGTCCTCGTCCTGGCCGAGCTGGAAGTAGGCGCCCACGCCCAGCAGCATGAGCACCACCATCAGGTAGCGTGTGAGCGCGGGATGGTCCAGCGCCCATTTGGACAGGTTGAATCCGCCGGTGGGCGGCTGCTGCGTCGCGTTTTCCATGGGGGCCTCAGCGTGCGGTGGCAGAGGCCGCGGAGGCCGCGGGGGAGGCTCCGGATGCGGCCGGGGCCGGTGCGGAAGCGGGCGTGGCGGCCGGGCCTTCGCCGCTGCGGGAAGCGCGCGGCTGGTAGACCAGCACCTTCTGCCCCGGGGAGAGCACGTGCACGCCGGCGGACACCACCTGCATGCCCGGCGCGAGGCCGCTGCCCACCACCACCTCGTTGCCGTCCGCGCTCGCGATCTGCACGGCCTGCGAGCGCACCGTGCCGCTGCCCGGCTCGTAGACCCAGACGGCGGTCTGCGAACCTTCCTGGCGCAGCGCGCTCGTCGGCAGCTTGATGGCCTGCGGCGCTCCCTGCGCGGCCCCGTCGGGCGTCACGTAGGCCGTGGCGCCCAGGGGCGGGGGCGTGTCGGATTCGATGGCGACCTTGGCGAGGAAGGTGCGCGTGACCGGATCGGCGCTCGCGGCCACTTCGCGCACCCGGCCCGGCAGCACGCCGCCGCCCGTCCAGGTGCGCACGGTCACGGTCTGGCCGGGGCGGATGCGGGCGAGCCGGTCTTCGGGCACCGAGAACACCACGTCGCGCGGCCCGTCCTGGGCGATCCGCACGACCGGCGTGCCGGCCGCGACCACCTGGCCGGGCTCGGCGTCGATGCCGGTGACCACGCCGGCCGCATCGGCCACGAGCCGCGTGTACTGCGTCTGGTTGCTCTGCGAGGCCGCCTGGGCCCGCGCCTGTTCGAGCGAGGCTTCGGCCGCCTTCAGCGTCGCCGAACGCCGGTCGAGCTCGGCGCCGCTGATGAAGTTCTGCGCCTTGAGCGCGGAAAAGCGCTGGTAATCCGCCGCCGCCAGATCCCGCTGGGTCTGGGCCGAGGCCACCTGGGCGCGTGCCGCGTCCGCGGACAGCTGGTAGTCGCGCGGATCGATCTGCGCGAGCACCTGGCCGGCCTGCACGCGCTGCCCGAGTTCCGCCTGCCGCTGCACGATCTTGCCCGCCACGCGGAAGCCCAGACGGGACTCGATGCGGGCGCGCACTTCCCCGGCGTATTCCGCGCGGGTGTGCAGGGTCGACGTGCCGACGGTGAGCAGTTTGACCGAGCGCACCGGTTCCGGCGGCGGTTCCTTCCGCGAACAGGCGCCGAGCGCCAGGGTCGCCGCGACCGATGCGATCACCACCCACTGCCGCCCGGGCGCGCGGCGCCACGAAAAAGCCCCACGTGGGGGCTGGAGGGGGCGAGGGCGCCTGGAGGTCCGGGGCTGCACGAGAAGCGGCATGGGAATTCCCGATAGGAACGGTTAATGACTGACTGGTTAGTAATCTAGGTGAAAGACCCGGCAGCGTCAAGCGACAATCGGCCGGTGACCACGCCACTTTCCACAGGACGCGACCCGGGCATTCCGAGCCCGGCCGAGCCGCCCGCAACGCCCGGGGCGCCCGTGACTTCCGCGGCCACGCCGCCGCTGGCGGGGCCGCTCGCGCCCGCCGGTACGCCGCCTGCGCCGGAGGAGGGGGCGGCCGCGTGGCGCGCCCAGCCCGTCACGCATTACGAGAATTTCCCGGTGGCGTCCTGGCTGTGCCCGCCCGCGCTGCGCGCGCCGATCGCGGCCATCTACGGCTTCGCCCGGACGGCGGACGATCTGGCGGACGAGGGCGATGCGACGCCGCCGGAGCGGCTGGCGGCGCTGGCGGAGTACGGCACGGAACTGCACCGCATCGCCGCCGGCCACCCGCCCGGGGCGCGTTGGGCCGCCGTGTTCGGGCCGCTGCAGGGGGCGATCCGCGGGCATGCGCTTCCCGTCCCGCTGCTGGCGGACCTGCTGAGCGCGTTCACGCAGGACATCGTGCGGACGGCGGGCGGCCTGACCTATGCGGACCGGGAGGGGCTGCTGGACTACTGCCGGCGGTCCGCCAACCCGGTCGGGCGGCTATTGCTGCACCTCTACGGCATCCACGACGCCCGGGCGCTGGCCCGCAGCGATGCCATCTGCACCGCGCTGCAGCTCATCAATTTCTGGCAGGACTTCAGCGTGGACCTGCCCCGGGGCCGGCACTATCTCGCCGATGCCGACCTGGCGCGGTTCGGCGTGGAGCGCGCGCTCCTGCAGCGGCAGCCGCTCGACCCCCGGGCCCGCGCCCTGGTGGCCGACGCCGCGGCGTGGGCCCGGGCGCTGATGGACGAAGGCGCACCCCTGGTGCACCAGGTGCCGGGCCGCATGGGCTGGGAACTGCGCCTGGTGGTGCAGGGCGGGCTGCGCATCCTCGACAAGGTCGAGGCCCTGCGGGGGGACAGCCTGATTCGCCGCCCGGTGCTGGGCGGGTGGGACTGGATGCGGATGGTGGTCCGCGCCGTGGCGATGTAGGCTGGAGAGGTGGAGCGGCGACGGGAGCCCGGGCATCCGCTCCCGGTCTGCTCCCCGCCGCATGGCCGCCCGGCGGGGCCGAGCAGCCGCTCAGGGGCGTGCCGGATCCGCCGCCGTGTACGGGCCCGAGGCGGTGCGCGGCGGGTGCACGACGATGGTGCTGTAGCCCCAGACGATCCAGTCGGGTTTTTTGCCGCGGCCCTGGTCGACGGTGCCCACCACTTCCAGGCGGAAGCGCTGGTCCGGGGTGTCCACCGCCACGGCGCCTCCGTCGTATTCGGGCGTGCCCGGCAGCAGCGTCTTCAGCGTGTGCTTCTTCTCGTCCGCACGCTGGTGCAGCGACGACGGGAACGTGCGCAGGTCGAGTCGTTCGTAGAGCGCTTTCGCCTGGCGGCCGGCGGCCTTGGGTTTCTCCGCGGCGAAGGGCTTGCCCGCCGTGAGGCGCAGGGCATCGCACAGCAGGTACTCGCTGCGGATCTCGAAGTTGCGCGCCGACTCGGCGGGTGGGCCTTTCTGCATCAGGTCGGCGTACTCGCGGCAGTTGCTGGCCGACGCGCCTCCTTCGAAGGCGAGCGGCGTGCGCGCAGCCTGCAGCGCTGCCTCGGGGGCCTGCAATGCCGCCAGCAGTTCCGGGTTGGCGATGTGCACGGCAGGCGCTTTTCCGGCGGCGGCGTGCAGGGTTCCCGCGGCGAGCACCGCGGAGGCAAGGGCGATCCATCGCTTCATTTGATTTTCTCCAGCAGGGCGGCTTCCTTGCCGCGCCGGGTAGGGTAGGCATCCCCGAAGCTCTTCAATATCTTGACGGCTTCGGTCCAGTCCTGTGTGGTCACGGCCTTCCAGAACTTGGGCGTGGCGGCGTCGAGGTTGACACCATACTGGAACGACACCGAGGCGATGACGGTCTGCGCCTGCTCCGGCAGATCGACGAAGGATTTCGTGGAAGCGGAGTCGTACTTCAGCTTCAGGCTGGAGACGTGGCCGGCCTTGACCGCCTTGTCGATCGACTCGGCTTCCGCGGCGGTGATCGTCAGCGGGGTTTTCTCGATCAGCTTCTTGGCCTCGGCGCCCTTGGCATCCAGGTAGGGCTTGAGTTTCGCGACCAGCGTGCTGGCCAGGCCCAGGGCCTTCAGGTCGCTTTCCGACCGCTGGCCCAGATCGAACCCGGTCGCGATCGTCACGCCGCTCTTGCTGACATTCGCCGCCGGTACATAGCCGGTGGTTTGCGAGCCCCCTTCAAGGGCGCTCAGGAACGCATAGTCTATTTGTTCTGGCATGGATGGCTCTGTGGAGTAATCGGCCGCCCACGTATGCTCGAAAATGCAAAATCAGCATGCATACGAAGGCGGCAGGCATGGAGTACGCGGAACGTCGATATCCTGGGAGGCGCCCGGATATCCGCCGGTCCCTGTATGCCGGATCGCTGGATGTTGCATCTTTGAAACGGCGTACTGCGTATTCAAGCAGATGCAACGCTTTTTATTTATGCATGCAATAAAAAAGCCGGAGCCTTGCGAAGGCCCCGGCTTTCGGAGAAGCCGAAAGAATCAGGCTTCCTTGTTTTCCTTGACGTTCCAGCCGGCCGAGCTTTCAGCGCCCTTGCCGCCCTGGTTCGTCTGCTCCCAGTATTGGGTCTTGACCTTGGCGGCCTGGAATGCGTAATTCACCAGAACGGCGTCGCTGCCGTCGGTGCCGCTCACCGTCACGCTCGTGACCAGCACGTCGGTCAGCGTGATCTTGCCGAATTCGATCTGCGTGCCGCCGGCCTTGCACATCGAGATTTCGACCTGGCCGAGGTGCTTGCCGGTCGAGCAGTGCTTGAGCACGGCCGGGTAGGCCTTGTCCATCTTGGCCACGATGCTCAGGTCGTGGAACGTGACCTTGCCCGCGCCTGCGCCGCTGCCCGTGGCCATCGAGTTGGGCTGGGTCGCGCCCCAGCTGAAGGAGCGGATGTCGGTCCAGCTCTTGTGGTTGGAGTCTTGCGACTCGCCGCTGGCACCTTCAACCTTCATGAACATATCGACGGACATGGAATGTTTCCTTTTTAATGACTGCGCGTTGTGCGCTGTGGAAGATGAAATGGAGCCGCGTGGCTGTCGATGCGGTATGACGGCTCCTCACGAACGGGGCTTTTCTCGGAGGGCCAATTGCCATAATCGCCAACGCTTCCCCCCTCCCGAGGGTTGCGCG
>Ga0308171_1003589_pt1 | contig 14033 bp, 14 predicted proteins | sample PhyGR1_FD_202135 | JGI IMG/M metagenome (GOLD analysis project Ga0308171, IMG submission 202135) | Phyllosphere microbial communities from UC Gill Tract Community Farm, Albany, California, United States - DLSLSG.R1 | ecosystem: Host-associated > Plants > Phyllosphere > Unclassified | place: USA... | reverse complement strand
TGCGATCGCAATGACGAGGCGGGGATATCACCGAACCGCGTGGTGCCCCATCGGACCATGCCCCTCGCCAAAGCCCGGCGCCGCCAGCAGCGCCGCGCGCACGAAGTCCCGCGCATCCTCGATCGCCTCGACCAGCGGAGCGCCCTGCCCCAGGAACGTCGCGATGGCACTCGACAAAGTGCAGCCGGTGCCGTGGGTATGGCGAGTCTCGACACGCGATGCCGTCCAGATCACTGGCTCCTGACCCGGCAGGACCAGCCGATCCTCCACCACCTCGCCCGGTGCGTCGCCGCCCTTGGCGATATAGGCGATGCCCTTCGCCGCCAGAGCCGCGTCACCACCCAGAGCGGCGAGTTCGTCGAAGTTGGGCGTGGTCAGGCAGGCGAGCCCCATGAGCCGCTCGAACGCCGCGATCGTCGCCGCGTCCGCCAGCACCGAACCGGCGGTCGAGACCATGACCGGATCGAAGATCACCGGCACGCCCAGCCCGTCCAGCCGATCGGCGACGACACCGGCGATCTCGGCGCTGCCGAGCATGCCGATCTTCACCGCATCGACGCCGATGTCGCTGACGCAGGCATCGATCTGCGCGGCGACCATCTGCGCCGACAGAGTCGTAACATCGGTGACGCCCTTGGTGTTCTGCGCGGTGATCGCGGTGATCGCGGTCATGGCATAGCCGCCGAGCAGGGTGATCGTCTTGATGTCGGCCTGAATGCCGGCACCGCCGGAACTGTCCGACCCGGCGATGGAAAGAATGCGAGGAGCCTGGTTCATGGCCGCGCTCCTTACCCGCTCAACGCACCCCGAGTCGAGTATCAGCCCTGATAGTGCCGCACTTTCGACGGCGGGGCGGAATCGTGGTGTCGCTTCGCCCGCGTCGGACGGTCCACGAGTTCCCCGCCGCAGTTGGGGCACATGTCGTCCAGCGCATCGGCACATTCGGCGCAATAGGTGCACTCGAACGAGCAGATGAACGCGCCGGGCGCCTCGGCCGGGAGGTCGGTGCCGCAGCGTTCGCAGTCGGGGCGCATTTCCAGGGGCATCAGGCGGCAGCCTTCTCTACGGCGTGGCAGATCGAAGCGACTGCGGCCTCCACTTCGCCCGCATCATCGCCCTCGGCCATGACGCGGATCACCGGCTCGGTGCCGGACGGACGAATGACCAAGCGGCCGCGCCCATCGAGCGAGGCCTCGGCATCGGCGATGGCCGCCTTGACGCTGGCAGCCTCCAGAGGCTTGCCGCCTCCGAAGCGCACGTTGCGCAGCAGTTGGGGCACAGGGTCGAAGAGGTGCAGCAGTTCGCTCGCCCGCTTGCCCGACTGGACGAGCGCGGAAAGGACCTGCAGCGCCGCGACGGTGCCATCGCCGGTAGTGGCATGGTCGAGCAGGATCATGTGGCCGGATTGTTCACCGCCCACGTTGAAACCACCCGAGCGCATACGCTCCAGCACATGGCGATCGCCGACGGCGGTACGCTCCAGCGAAAGGCCCTGACCGCTCAGGTAACGCTCGAGGCCGAGGTTGGACATGACCGTCGCCACCACGCCGCCGCCGCGCAGTTCCCCGCGCGCGGCCAGCTGACTGCCGATCAGCGCCATTATCTGGTCGCCGTCGACCGTCTGACCCTTCTCGTCGACGACGATCAACCGGTCTGCGTCGCCATCCAGCGCAATGCCGATGTCGGCGCCCGAGGACACCACCGTTTCCTGCAGCAGATCAACATGGGTGGAGCCGCAACGCTCGTTGATGTTCTTGCCGTTGGGGGTGACGCCGACCGCGACGATCTCCGCGCCCAGTTCCCAGAAGGCAGACGGAGCGACCTGATAGGCCGCGCCATTGGCGCAATCGACCGCGATCTTGAGCCCGTCGAGCCGCACGGTGCTCGGCAGCGAGGCCTTCACCGCGTGGATATAACGCCCACGCGCGTCCTCAACACGGCGGGCGCGGCCGATCTCGGGCGAGGCGGCAAGGGCAAGGTCCTCGCCCACCAGCATCGCCTCGATCGCCAGTTCGTCCTCGTCGGACAGCTTGAAGCCGTCGGGACCGAACAGCTTGATACCGTTGTCCTCGTAAGGGTTGTGGCTGGCCGAGATCATCACGCCTACGTCCGCGCGCAGTTCGCGGGTCAGCAGAGCAACGGCAGGAGTCGGCATCGGGCCGAGCAGCACGACGTCCATGCCGACGCTGGTGAAGCCCGCGACCATCGCGTTCTCCAGCATGTAGCCCGACAGGCGTGTGTCCTTGCCGATCACTACCCGGTGGCGGTGCGTGCCGCGCAGGAAGCGCGCGCCGGCGGCCTGCCCGACCTTCATGGCCATGGCAGCGGTCATCGCCCCCTGGTTGGTGCGGCCACGGATGCCGTCGGTGCCGAAGAACTGCTTACCCATTACCTGTCCTCTTGCGCGCAAGATTTCGAATCTCTCGCCTGCGCTGTGCAACCGGAGGCGTTACCGCCCTCTGAACGCTGCCTTACAGTCAGTTTAGGATTCCGTCGAATGCGATTCTTGTACTCACTGCGGAGTTGAGCAACGCCAAATTGCCAACCGCACCGCCCCCGCCTATTTGTCGAACCGCATGACGTCCCCCGACCCCGCTCCCTCCGGCGCATCGCGCATCCCCGAAATCCGTGTGCCCGGCGCGTTGACCCTGATCGGCCTCGTCGCCGGGCTGGTCATCGGGCTGTTGATTGCAGGAAAGCCGATTGCGGATACCGCGCTGAAAGTGACAGGCCCGATCGGCTCACTGTGGCTGCAGGGCCTGCAGATGACGATCCTGCCGCTGGTCGCGGGCTTGCTGTTTTCCGGCATCGTCGAGACCGTCGCCGCCGCCCGGGCCGGAGCCATGGCACGCCGCACGCTGGGCATCATCGTCGGCTTCCTGGCGTTCAGCGCGATCCTGGGCGCGGTGGCGATGCCGCTGCTGCTCGAACTGTTTCCGGTGCCCGCCGGGGTCAGCCTCCCGCACGGCGCAGATCCGGGCAAAGTGCCGGGAATCTCGGAATTCCTCGCATCCCTGCTGCCCGACAACGTGATCTCGGCGGCAGCGGCAAGCGCCATGCTGCCGGTAATCGTCTTCGTCGGCCTTTTCGCACTGGCCTCCACGCGCCTCGCCGACGAGCCCCGCCGCGCGCTCGCCGTACTGTTCGAGGCACTGGCGGGTGCGATGATGGTCGTGATCGGCTGGGTGCTGATGCTTGCCCCGATCGGCGTCTTCGCGCTTGGCCTGACACTGGGCGTACGCAGCGGCGGCGCGGCCTTGGGCGCACTGGCGCACTACATCCTGCTTGTCGTCGCGGTGGGAACGGTCGTGATGATCGCGGGCTACGTGATCGCGGTGATCGGCGGCAAGCGCAGCCTGCCCGCCTTCGCGGCCGCGATGCTGCCTGCACAGGTCGTCGCCATTTCCACCCAGTCCTCGATCGCGACCGTGCCCGCCATGCTGGCGTCGAGCCGTAAGCTGGGAGTCTCGTCGACGACTGCGGAGTTCGTGCTGCCGCTCGCCGTCACGCTTTTTCGCGCCACCGGCCCGGCGATGAATATGGCCGTGGCGGTCTATGCGGCAAAGCTAGCGGGACTGGAACTTACGACCGGAGCACTCGCTGCCGGCGCCTTCGTGGCCTTCGCGACCACCTTCGGTGCCGTCTCGCTGCCTGGCACGATCAGCTTCGTGTCATCGATCGGACCGATCGCGGCAGCCATGGGCGTGCCGCTCTGGCCGCTGGGCGTCCTGGTCGCAGTGGAAGTCCTGCCCGACCTGATGCGGACGATCGGCAATGTCACCATGGACGTGGCGGTCGCCGCGGCCGTCGATGCCGGGATCGACGAGCAGCCTGCAACGGCTGAAACCATCCACTGAACGGTTCATCGCAGTAAAAAGAAACCGAAATGGATGTAATTCGCTGAGCAAGGGCCACTCCAGCGACAGGAGCCCCCGATCTTGGCCACATCGCCCTTGCTTGCAGCAGAGCGCTTCGAAAGCATCCCCGCCTCTCGTGCCCGCCAGTTCCTCGAACCCGGGCCGGTGGTCCTGCTGACCACCCGCCACGCGGGGAACGACAATGTCATGACGGTGGGTTGGCACCAGGTGCTCGAACGCACGCCGTCGATGATCAGCTGCATCGTTTCACGCGGATGCCGAAGCTTCGACATGCTTTGCGCCTCAGGCCAGTGCGTTCTCAACGTTCCGACCGGTGACATGCTCGATGCCGTAGTGCACGTCGGCAATTCCTCCGGCGAGGAAATCGACAAATTCGCCGCATTCGGCCTCGAAAGGGCTGAAGCGCAGGACGTCGATGCCCCGGTACTGCCGCAATGCCACGCGCAGCTGGAATGTCGGTTGCGGGACGACCGCGCGATAGAGCGCTACAACCTGTTCATTCTGGAAGTAACGCATATCAGCGCACGTCCTGCGCCAAAACAGCTGGAATACCTGCATTACGTCGGCGACGGAGTGTTCATGCTTTCAGGTAAACGCGTATCGCGGCGGCGGCTGTTCCGACCGGAAATGCTCGGCTTCTGAAGCCCTATTCTTCCAGTTCGATATCCCAGTAGAGCCAGTCGCGCCAGGTTTCGTGCAGATAGTTGGGAGGGAACCCGCGCCCGCGCTCCTGCAACTGCCAGCTGGTCGGGCGGATCGGTGGCACCAGCGGCGGCATGTTCGCCTGCTTGGGCGTGCGCCCACCCTTCTTGAGATTGCAGGGGGCACAAGCGGTAAGGATGTTCTCCCAGCTCGTCCGCCCGCCCAGTCGACGCGGAACGACATGGTCGAAAGTGAGATTATGCGGGCTGCCGCAATACTGACAGGAGAACCGGTCACGCAGGAACAGGTTGAAGCGAGTGAAAGCGGGAAATTCGCTCGGTTTCACGTATTGGCGCAGGGCGATTACCGAGGGGATCTGCATCGTCCAGTTCGGACTATGTACGGCGCGTTCGTAGCTTGAAACGATATCGACCCGCTCCAGCACCACCGCCTTGATCGCGGTCTGCCAGGGCCAAAGGCTGAGCGGATAATAGGATAGCGGTGTGTAATCCGCATTCAGCACAAGAGCAGGGCAGTCTGAAAGACTTCGGGAGGGATCACCCTCCGCGCTGCGGAACCGGGCCGCGCGCTCTATCAGCTCCGACTTGAGCATGGCCTCCTGTCGCAGGCCGGGATTGCGGTTTGATGGCAGTCCATGCGTTAGTTCCAGCACTTGACGGAGTCCGCGTCAAGATGGCGGATTCGCGAGGCCCTTCCGCAATCCACAGGGATGTTTGCGGATGGCACGGTGAACGCTAGGACAAAGCCGATGCGCACCCGCTTCGCCCCCAGCCCCAACGGCCCGCTGCACCTCGGCCATGCCTATGCCGCGATCGTCGCGCACGACACGGCAAAGGCGCGCGATGGCGAATTCATCCTCCGGATCGAAGACATCGATGGCGAACGCAGTCGCCCGGAGTTCGTGGAGGAATTCTTCCGCGATCTCGCATGGCTGGGCCTCGAATGGGACGGCGAGGCGGTGTTCCAGTCCCACCGGCTGGCCAGTCATGCCTCCGCCGAAGAGCAGCTGAAGGCGATGGGCCTGCTCTACCCCTGCACCTGCACCCGCGCCGAAATCGCCGCCGCCGCCACGCAGGTCGGACCAGACGGCCCGGTGTATCCGGGAACCTGCCGACACCGGGAAGTCGATCCCGAGAATGCCGCATGGCGCCTCGACGTAACGAAGGCGATGACACTCACCGGCCCGCTCGAATGGCGGGACGAAGGCGCTGGATCGCAGGCCGCTACCCCGCAGATTTTCGGCGATGTCGTACTGCTGCGCAAGGACCTTCCCGCCAGCTACCATCTCGCCGTCACGCTGGATGATGCGACGGATGGCGTAACCCTCGTTACCCGCGGCATGGACCTGTTTCCCGCCAGCCACGTCCACCGGCTGCTGCAGGCCCTGCTTGGCCTCCCCGTGCCGACCTGGCTCCACCATCCGCTGCTGATCGAGCCCGATGGCCGCAAGCTCGCCAAACGGCGCGGCTCGCCCTCGCTCGGCGATCGCCGCCGCGCCGGGGAAGACGGCCGCGCCATCGCCATGGCACTGCGCGAAGGGCGCTTCCCCACTGGCCTTTCGCTGTCACAGGGCGTACATCAGGCGCCATGAGCTACATTCTCGTCCCCGTCATCATCGTGCTGGTGATCATGGTCGTCGTCAGCCTCGTGCGCGGCATCGTGGCCTTCATGAACAGCACCCGCGATGATCTGAACAGCGACCCTAACGGCACCGGACCGACGGCTAACCAGTTGCTGCAGAACAAGATGATGTTCAACCGCATCAAGTATCAGGCCGCCGCCGTGGTGGTCTGCGCACTGCTTCTGGCGATGGCGCGCTGATCCTTGGTCCGGCTCAACAAGATCTACACCCGCACCGGCGATGACGGCACCACCGGCCTCGTCGATGGATCGCGCCTGCCCAAGCACGCCGCGCGCATGGAGGCGATCGGTGCCGTGGATGAGACGAACTGTGCGATAGGTGTCGCCATAGCGGCACTCAGCGGCACTCAACATGCTCACACGCTCACGCACATCCAGAACGACATGTTCGACCTCGGCGCCGACCTCGCCACACCGGGAGAGGATTTCACCCCCGGCGAGATGACCCTGCGCATCGTCCCCGCACAAGTGGTCTGGCTCGAAAATGCCATCGACGCGATCAACGAAAACCTCTCCCCTTTGCGCAGCTTCATCCTGCCCGGCGGGAGCGAGGCCGCCGCGCGCGTCCACGTCGCCCGCGCCTCCGCCCGCGCCGCCGAACGCCGCGCCACCGCGCTCGCCGCGACCGATGGCGTGAACCCCGCCGCGCTCGGCTATCTCAACCGGCTGAGCGATTACCTCTTCGTCCTCGCCCGTGCGGTCAATCGCGACGGCGCCGATGACGTGCTTTGGGTGCCGGGACAAAACCGCTAGGTTCCCTCCGCGATCCCGAGGTGTTAAGCGCCCGGTTAAACGACAGAGGAGTTTGGCAGTGCAATCAGTCGGCATCATCGGCGCAGGCATCATGGGGTCAGGCATCGCCCAGACCGTGGCGAGCAAAGGCATGGACGTGATCCTCACGGACGTCAGCCTCGAGAACGCCGAAAAGGGCAAGGCCGGCATCGCCAAGGGCCTGGCCAAGCTGGTCGCCAAGGAAAAGATCAGCCAGGCCGACGCCGACGCGCTGCTCGCCCGCATCACCCCGGCCGCCGACTACTCCGCAATGTCGGCCTGCGACCTCATAATCGAAGCCGCCACCGAGCGCGAGGACATCAAGCACATAATCTTCGAAGCCGCCGGCAAGGTGCTCGGCGCGGGTGCCATCATGGCGTCAAACACCAGCTCGATCCCGATCACCCGCATGGCCGCCAGCTCGCCCGACGCCGCGCGCTTCTGCGGCCTCCATTTCTTCAACCCGGTCCCGCTCATGGGCCTGGTCGAAGTGATCCCCGGCCTCGCCACCTCGCAGGACACCATCGATCGCATGAAGGCGTTCGGCGAGAAACTGGGCAAGACCGTTGTGCTCGCGGGCGACGAACCCGGCTTCGTCGTCAACCGCATCCTGTGCCCGATGCTGAACGAGGCGATCTTCGTGCTCGGCGCAGGCATCGGCTCGGTCGAGGACATCGACGCAGGCTGCAAGATCGGCCTCAACCATCCGATGGGACCGCTGACGCTGGCGGACTTCGTCGGCCTCGACACCCTGCTCGAGATCATGAAGGTCTTCCACTCGACCACCGGCGATCCGAAGTACCGCCCCGCGCCGCTGCTGCAGAAGTACGTCGAAGCAGGCTGGTACGGCCGCAAGTCGGGCAAGGGGTTCTACGATTATTCGGGCGAGACGCCGGTTCCTTCGCGGTAATCTGCAAAAGGGATAACGCAGGGGTTTACCACCCCTGCACCCCGTATACCGTCGATCAAATGCGCAGCTTCGTCAATCCATGAGGCTACGTCGGTAGACATATAACCTGCGGTGCGGTCGAGGCGTGATGACAGTTGCCTGTTTCCACCTTCGTCATTGCGAGCGCAGCGACGACAGTTCGGGGGTCTGGGGCGATGGCCCCAGATTCCTCTTTGGAACCTCCCCGTTCTCCTACCCGTTTCACCAGACGAAGGAGAATCCCAAAATGATCGATCGCCCCGACGACCTCGCCCCGGAAACGGTTAACGACGAGCAGGAAGACGAAGCCGCGCAGGCACAGACCATCGCCGAACAGGCGCAGGCGCGCGGTGCCAAGGGCCTTGGCTACAGCGACAAGGCCAAGGGCGGCATTCAGGGTGAGGACGACGTTCAGGACATCGTCGATCACATGAATCAGATGGACACCAGCGGCACTATCGACATGTCCGCCTACGACGGCGAGGAAACGATGGACGATCTAGAAAGCCGCTACGGCAAGGACAACGCGGCCGATCCGGAATTCAGCGACGACGATTCGTGAGCGCGGCTATTTCCCGCCCGTAGCGTTCGACCACGCCGCGACAATCTGGTGTGCCTGAGCCGCCTGCTCGGCATCGGCTTTCGCCTGCTGGGCTTGGTCGGTGCTCGTATCGCCATTTTCAGGCGTCGGGATCGAGCAATAGGCCGTCGCCAGCACCCCGGCCGACCACATCAACGCGTGCCAGCGACTCCGGAAAACATGCGTGATCTTGGTGCCGAACATGAGTCTGCATTAGCGTCTACAGGTTAAGATACCCTACCTCCGTCATTGCGAGCGCAGCGAAGCAATCCAGGGCGGCTCAAGATTGCCCTGGATTGCTTCGCTGCGCTCGCAATGACGAATGAGGGCTTCAGCCCTCCGTTCCTGCCTCGCGCTTGAGGTCGTAGAGGATTTCTAGCGCATCGCGCGGAGACAGCGCATCCACGTCCATGTCACGCAGCTTGTCGCGCAAGGTGTCGCACTCTTCCTCGCGGGTCGCCTCAGCGGCGGCGAACAGCGGCAGGTCGCCGAGGCCCGCGGCGAGGCCGCCGGTTTCGGCGCGGCCTTTCTCCAGCTTCTCCAGCACCGACTTCGCCCGGCTGATGACCTTGGGCGGAACGCCCGCCAACCGCGCCACGGCGAGGCCATAGCTGCGGTCCGCCGGACCCTCGGCCAGTTCGTGGAGGAGGACGAGATCGCCCTTCCACTCGCGCGCGCGGACGTGGTGGAGCGAGAGCGCCTCGCAGGTTTCCGCCAGCCGCGCCATCTCGTGATAGTGCGTGGCGAATAGGCAGCGACAGCGGTTGGTTTCGTGCACCGCCTCGGCGACCGCCCACGCCAGCGCGAGGCCGTCATAGGTTGACGTGCCGCGCCCGACTTCGTCGAGGATTACGAAGCTGCGCTCGCTCGCCTGCGCAAGGATGGCGGCGGTTTCCACCATCTCGACCATGAAGGTCGAACGCCCGCGCGCGAGGTTGTCCGAGGCGCCGACGCGGCTGAACAGGCGATCGACCATGCCGATCCGCGCCGCCTTGGCGGGCACGAAGCCGCCCGCCTGCGCGAGCAGCACGATCAGCGCGTTCTGGCGCAGGAAGGTCGATTTACCGCCCATGTTCGGGCCGCCGATCAGCCAGAGCCGGTCGTGGCTGGCGAGGCGGCAGTCGTTCGCCACGAACCGCTCGCCCTGCGCCTTAAGGGCTGCCTCGACCACCGGATGCCGCCCGCCCTCGATCTCCAGTGAGAGGCCGTCCACCACTTGCGGGCGCGTCCAGTTGCCTTCGGCGGCGCGCTCGGCCTGACCGGCGGCAACGTCGATGCGGGCCAGCGCGGCGGCGGTGCGGGCGATTGCGCGCCGCGCGGCGACGGCTTCGGCCACCAGCGTTTCGAAATGCGCGTCCTCCGCCGCGAGGGCATGGCCGCCTGCCTCGGTGATGCGCGCGGCTTCCTCGTGCAGCGCCAGCGCGTTGAAGCGCATCGCGCCCGCCATCGTCTGGCGGTGCGAGAAGCCGCTGTCGGGCTCCATCAGCCGGTCAGAATGCCGCTGGGCGACCTCGATGAAGTAGCCGAGCACGTTGTTGTGCTTGATCTTGAGCGAGGCGACCCCGGTATCCTCGCGGTACTTGGCCTCCAGCGCGGCGATGGCGCGGCGGGCATTGCCCGACATCACGCGCAGTTCGTCGAGCGAGGCGTCGTAGCCGCTGGCGATGAAGCCGCCCTGCCCGCGTTCGGTCGGCGGGGTTTCCACCAGCGCGCGGGCGAAGTGATCGACCATGGCGCCATGCCCGCCAAGATCGGGCAGCACCCGGTCCAGCAGCACCGGCAGATCGTCCATCTGCCCCAGCCGGTCGGCGATCCGGCGTGCACCGCTCAGGCCATCCCGCAGCTGGCCGAGATCGCGCGGAGAACCGCGCCCGGCCACCACGCGGCCCAGCGCGCGGCCTACATCGGGCAGTGCCCGCAGCGCGGCGCGCATGTCCTCGCGCAGCAGCGCATCGCCGTGGAGCCATTCGACAAGTTCCAGCCGCTCGGCGATGGCCATGCGGTCGGTCAACGGAGCCGAGAGGTCGTCCGCCAGCTGGCGCGCGCCCGCGCCGGTCACGCAGCGGTCGATCGCGTCGATCAGGCTGCCCTTGCGTCCGCCGCTTGAGGCTTCGAGGATTTCGAGGCTGGCGCGCGTGGCTTCGTCCATCGCCAGCGCGGCGTCATTCGCGCGCGCCTCGGGCGGGAGCAGCAGCGGCAGCTTGCCGCGCCCGACATGGTCGAGATAGGCGATGAGCCCCCCGGCGGCCGCGAGCATCGCCCGCGTGAAGGCCCCGAAGCCGTCGAGCGTGGCAACGCCGTGGACCAGCTTCAGCCGCTCCTCGCCGCCGTCGGAAGAGAATTCATGCCCGCCGCGCCCGATGGCGCCATCGGGAGCCTGATCCCAGCCCTCGGGCACCACCAGCTCGCTCGCGCCCAGCCGGGCCAGCGCTGCCGCCAGCCGCTCGGGCGCGCACTCTTCCAGTTCCATGCGGCCGGTGGAGATGTCGCAGGCCGCGATGCCGACGATCCCGCGAACCTCGCACGCGGCCGCCAGCACATTGGCGCGGCGCGGCTCGAGCAGCGATTCCTCGGTCAGCGTGCCCGCCGTCACAAAGCGCACGATGCCGCGCGCGACCAGCGACTTGGAGGCGCGGCCTTCCTTGCGGGCGCGCTCCTTGGCCTCTGCGGGGGTCTCGGTCTGCTCGGCGATGGCGACGCGGCAGCCTGCCTTGATGAGCCGCGCGAGGTAGCCCTCAGCCGCGTGCACCGGCACCCCGCACATCGGGATCGGCTGCCCCAGATGCTCGCCGCGCGTGGTCAGTGCGATGTCGAGCACCTGGCTCGCGGTCTTCGCGTCCTCGAAGAACAGTTCGAAGAAGTCGCCCATGCGATAGAACAGCAGGCAGTCACCTGCCTCTTCGCGCAGCGCAAGGTACTGCGCCATCATCGGAGTCGCGCCGGAAGTCATGCCAGCAGCGTTAGCGGCGCACCTGTCATTTTGGGAAGCGGGGTGGGACATCCTTTCCCCTATCGCGTCGCGATTTCATCCGTTAGGGCCTCTGGCAAATCTGGGGAGATCAAGCTTTGTCCGATAAGTCCAAGGTCCAGTTCACCGATCGCGAGGCGCTGTTCTACCACCAGACCCAGCGTCCGGGTAAGATCGAGATCATCGCCTCCAAGCCGATGGCCACCCAGCGCGACCTCAGCCTCGCTTATTCGCCGGGCGTCGCCGTGCCGGTGCAGGCCATCGCCGACGATCCCGCCACCGCCTACGACTACACCGCCAAGGGCAACCTCGTGGCGGTGATCTCGAACGGCACCGCGATCCTGGGCATGGGCAACCTCGGCGCGCTGGCGTCGAAGCCGGTGATGGAAGGCAAGGCCGTCCTGTTCAAGCGCTTCGCCGACGTCGATTCGATCGACATCGAACTCGCCAGCGAGGACACCGATGCGCTGATCGAGGCCATCGCGATGATGGAGCCCAGCTTCGGCGGCATCAACCTTGAAGACATCAAGGCGCCGGAATGCTTCATCATCGAGCAGACCCTGCGCGAACGCATGAACATCCCGGTCATGCACGACGACCAGCACGGCACCGCGATCATCGCGGCGGCGGGCCTCATCAACGCCTGCCTCATCACCGGCCGCAAGCTGGACGAGATCAAGGTCGTGGTGAACGGCGCCGGCGCCTCGGCGCTGGCCTGCACCTCGCTCATCAAGTCGATGGGCGTGAAGCATGAGAACGTGCTGGTGTGCGACACGCGCGGCGTGATCTATCCGGGCCGCGAGCGCGTGGACCAGTTCAAGTCCACCCACGCGGTGATGACCGACAAGCGCACCCTGACCGAAGCGCTCGAAGGCGCCGACGTCGTCCTCGGCCTCTCGGCCAAGGGCGCGATCACGCCCGAGATGGTCAAGTCGATGGCGCCCGAGCCGATCATCTTCGCGATGGCCAACCCGGACCCGGAGATCACCCCGCCCGATGCCAAGGCGGTGCGCCCCGACGCGATCGTCGCCACCGGCCGTTCGGACTATCCGAACCAGGTCAACAACGTGCTCGGCTTCCCCTTCATCTTCCGCGGCGCGCTCGACGTGCGGGCGACCGCGATCAACGAGGAGATGAAGATCGCCGCCGCCACCGCCATCGCCGAACTGGCGCGCGAGCAGGTCCACGAGGACGTGGCGGCGGCTTACGGCGGCGAGACCCAGCAGTTCGGCCGCGACTACATCATCCCCGCGCCGTTCGACCCGCGCCTGATGGAAGTGGTGCCGATGGCCGTGGCCAAGGCCGCGATGGATTCGGGCGTCGCCCAGAAGCCGATCGAGGATTTCGAGGCCTACCGCGACCAGCTGAAAGCCCGCCTCAACCCGACCACCTCGGTGCTCACCCGCGTCTACGAGCAGCTGAAGGCCAACCCCAAGCGGGTGATCTTCGCCGAGGCCGACAATGAAGTCGTCCTGCGCGCCGCGATCCAGTACCGCGACTTCGGCTACGGCGAGCCGATCCTGGTGGGCCGCACCCAGGCGATCCTCGACAAGATGGCCGACCTCGGCGTGCCCAACCCCGAGAGCTTCCACATCGAGAACTCGATGGTCTCCGAGCACGTCCAGCCGATGGTGGAGATGCTCTACGACCGCCTGCAGCGCCGCGGCTTCCTGAAGCGCGACGTGCAGCGCATGTGCAACACCGACCGCAACATCTTCGCCTCCGGCCTGCTCAAGCTGGGCGTGGGCGATGCGATGGTGACGGGCATGACCCGGCCCTTCGCGCAGTCGATGAAGGAAGTGCGCCGCGTTCTCGACCCGGCCGAGGGCGAACTGCCCTGCGGCATCCACATGATGGTCGGCAAGAACCACACCGTCTTCATGGCCGACACCACCATCAACGAGCGCCCCACCGCCGAGGAACTGGTGGTCATCGCCAAGGAAACCGCCGCCGTCGCCCGCAAACTGGGCCACGAACCGCGCGTCGCCTTCCTCAGCTACTCGACCTTCGGCAATCCGGCGGGCAAGTGGCTCGACGCCACCCGCGAGGCGATCCGCATGCTCGACGAGCAGCAGGTCGACTTCGAGTACGAGGGCGAGATGGCCCCCGACGCGGCGCTGAACCCGAAGATCATGGAACTCTACCCGTTCTGCCGCCTGTCCGCTCCGGCGAACGTGCTGGTCATGCCGGGCCTGCAGTCGGCGAACATCTCGGCCAAGCTGCTCAAGGAAATCGGCGGCACGACCTCGATCGGGCCGATGCTGCTGGGCATGGAAAAGCCGGTGCAGATCGTGCCGATGACCGCGATCGCGCCGGACGTTCTCACGCTGGCGGCGCTGGCGGCTGCGGGGATTACGGGCTGAATTTGAAGGGGAGCATGCAGGGGTTTATCACCCCTGCACCCCGTACACCGTCGATGTCATGCGCGAAACGATGTCGTTCCGCCAAGGCTTCGTTGGGAGACTTATAAAGCCTGCGGCGCAATTCCGCCGGCATATCCCCAAGGAAGCAATCCAGCGCGGAGTAACACTGCCCTGGATTGCTTCGCTACGCTCGCAATGACGAATGGGGGAACGTAGCCCCCAACGCCGCTGCACGCGCAGC
>Ga0308171_1003587_pt1 | contig 14036 bp, 17 predicted proteins | sample PhyGR1_FD_202135 | JGI IMG/M metagenome (GOLD analysis project Ga0308171, IMG submission 202135) | Phyllosphere microbial communities from UC Gill Tract Community Farm, Albany, California, United States - DLSLSG.R1 | ecosystem: Host-associated > Plants > Phyllosphere > Unclassified | place: USA... | reverse complement strand
AGAGCAAGGTCGAGGAAGTTCCAAACTCTTTGGAGGCTTTCACTCACGGCGGAACAGTCTCGACCGATACTGCCAAATCCTCAGAATTCTTAACTGTCACCTAATCAACAAACACAGGGGCAGTACACGTCGAACAAACGCGCGTCGACGCTTCAGGTCGATGTGATTCAAATCCAGTTTCAGCGTCAAAGTCGTTCGAGTACCTCAACTTATGACCTGACGAAAACATGAAGGCACCACGTTGCGCGTTCATGGACAAGCCGCGCCTAGACGCGCAAGATCCTTGCCAAAGGAGTTCAACATGCGCCATGACGACGAAAGCGGCATTCAGGCCGAAATCAACGAGCTGATGAGTGAGCTGCGTATCGATGTAGAGCGCCTCAATATTGCTGCAGACAGCTCGGCAACGCCCGACGACATCAAGCATATGATCGCCGCACTCGCAGACAAAATCAGCGGCATTTCTTCTCTAATGCGCTGACAAGACGGAGAAGCGACTGAACCCCGACGCTTTTCACGCTTATCTTTGCAGAAGGATTTGTCCTGCGTAAACATTGAGTATGCGGAATTTGAACGACCAGCCCCGTGCAAGAATCTGTCAGCCGACGTGTGGCTGGCAAGGAGAAACAAGAGTTCAGGGCATCAAGTTGGCCGTATCAAATGCAACCTGGATGCGATGTTCAGTCAAATGGCAGAGAGAAACGGAGCTTTACTCATCTCCCTGGTGATAGTGCGCGAGTGGTGGGCGGCAAGACACTGAACACATCCTTCTTACGCAGTCTGCATCTGCCCGAAGCACCTGCGCCTCCAAAGAGGAGGAGCAGGCTCTTTCTCATCAGTTTGTCGGGTTTTCCGGCGCATTTGGAAGCGGAGCATTTTCATTCGGCTTCGGCTTAGGTGCCGGATCGCTCGGGTCGTATGTCGGTGTCGGCTTCGCAGTCATGCAGGCTTCCCTCCGTCTTCTGGGTGACCAGGATGCTCAGGCGCGTCGTCCTGCTGCGGGCTCGTATCAGGATACGGCTCAAACGGTTCGTCGCTTCCCGGCTTGGCCGGATTTGGCTTGTCTGTCATCGTTTTTTCCCCGAGGTGAGACGACTCAAGTCGATTGATGCGTAGGAGTTGCCTCCTGATCGCGCGGGCCTCCAAGCTGCGACCTCGTTAAGCGGCTTTCTAGCCTAGGGGCCTGCGCTGACTTGCCGTCAGTGCAGACCCTGCGAGACTGGATCAGAGGGGCATGCTACGACTGTCTTCGCATATGATTCTTCGCACCGGACCCTGCTCATGCGACGTTTCGGCGCGTCGCTTATTTCGTGTTCACGGATTGTCTATTGCGGTCAGTGCTCCCAAGCACCTACGAGAGCGAATCACGCAAGATTCCCATGACGGGTCGTCCGCGGTCGACGTGACTGGACAAGTTCCGGGTCCATCAGTGCTTCTCGCACCCTGAGTCGAATGCAATTCACGCCAGTGCAGATGATGACGCCTGAGATGCCGGGCAACAGGAAACGTCGTTTAAACGCCTTGTATGATCGCGCTCGATGCCGGTCTGGATCAAGGCCTTGCGCCTGAATAGCAGCAGCAGCAGCCACCCCGGCGCAGGCGATAGTTGCGACGTAAGACGCCGCTGCACGGGCGTTCTTCAAGCACTGCTTTCGCGCCCCATTCATCACACTGACAATCCACGATACCAGCAACGACATCTCTCACGATGCCCTGTAGGCGACTGTCTGAACATCGACCGCAACGTATCTGATCGCTCTGACCGGAATCTTGAGGCTGAGGAGATCGCTGATGGATAGGCACGTTATAGGACGCGGCGGCGGCTTCGACAGGGGGCGTCCCGTCACCCTTGAGCGCAACCTAATCGTAAAATCTCTCGGCCATAAGGGGTGGCACCTGTTCTCGTCGCGATCGTACTTCAGGATAGCTCAAAGGTACGACCGTATCTTGTCCTATCGCACGAAGACGCCATCGCTCCTGAATACTGCGAAAAGCATTCAGGCGACGACGTTGTCGTCGCCCTGATCCACGAATCGGTTGTCTATGCTTTAACCAAAGGTCGTGACTGCCCGACGCGGAAGCGTATAAAAGCACGACTACCGAGCGAGGCTTAGTGCATATCAAAGCTGCGGCATGCCTCCATGGACAGGCAGAAGAGTGCCCGTGGTGAAGGTGTTATCGGGGTCTGCAAGATATACATAGGCGCCAGCAAGCTCCGCCGGCTGACCAGGGCGACCCATCGGTGCCTGCGATCCGAACTCTTTGTGTTCCCCGGAAGGCATGCCAGTAGCAATGAACGGCGTCCAGATTGGGCCCGGCAGGACCGCGTTAACTCTTATCCCCTTCTCGACGAGACTGCCTGCCAACCCCACAGTGAAATTGGCTATAGCCGCTTTTGTCATGGAGTATGGAATCAAGATCGGCATTGGTGTCCTGGTATTGACCGAGGAGGTGTTGATGATCGAAGCACCTGGCTGGAGATGTGGAATCGCTGCTTTAGTTAGATAAAACATGCCATGCACGTTTGTATCGAAATGACGGCGCCACTCCTCGTCAGATATGTCGAGAAGGCTTTCACGGGGACACTGGAAGGCCGCATTATTGACCAGAATGTCGAGCTTACCAAACGCGGCAATGGTTGAAGCCACAAGCGAGACACAGGTACCTGCGTCTCGGATATCTCCGGGCAGGAGAACACATTCACCGCCCAGCTTGTCGATCGTGACCGCGACGTCGTCGGCGTCAGCGCTTTCTTCCTCGAGGAAAGAAAGCGCTATCTGGGCTCCCTCTTTGGCATAGGCAATTGCCACAGCGCGACCGATGCCAGAATCTCCCCCGGTAATGAGCGCTACGAGCCCTTTCAGGCGACCGTTTGCCCGATAGGAGTCGACGCCATAATCGGGCTGAGGTGTCATTTCCGCAGAAAGGCCCGGAAATTCCTGGAACTGCGTCGCAAAAGGTGGCTTGGGATGACGGGTTCGCGGATCGATGAGAGACATGCTGGACACCAACTCTGTGAGAGGAAGGCAAGCCAACGGGTTAGATCTCTCGCGGTTTGACTTAAATATTTAGCAGCCTCAGAGGGGCATATGGGCAACTTTTGTGAATCGGCAGCGCATACACGTTATTGCGCGTGTCTCTTTTTGAAAGAGACACTTCTGTACGCGCGCTCGGCAGACGAACTAGAGTAGCAAGCAGGCATCTTGGGTCACGTCTATGGCGGATAGCCGGGTTGTCCTGACCGGCTGCGGTGCCCCTTGCCGCCAGCGTCAGCAGAGCAGAAATAGACGAAAAAGGTCAAAGCTTGAAAGGTTTAGTTTCGTAAACAATAGCACGGTTGTGGTACCGTTAGACGCAATATAAGCAGCAATGGACGAGTCCGAACGGGCTATCCCAGTCGAGGCTAATTCTCAAAAAATGGCTGATTTCTGCTGGTGAGGATGGTGGGTGCGACAGGGATTGAGCCTGTGACCCATGCCGGAGACAAAACGGGTGCCGTGCTGGTCGAGGAATTGCAGGAGTGCCTTGAGCGTCTCGCACTCACCGGAGACACCGAACGGCAGATGAAGACCTCGGCGCCGGCTATCGATGCCATGCTAGAGGCCACAGAAGCCGCGTGGAAGGCAGGGAACGCCCTCTCGGGTATCCGATTACCGGCTACCAGGGTTTGAGCGACCTCCTGAGCGGTCTGAAACCGGGTGGCGTGTATGTCGTCGCGGCTCGGCCGCGCGTCGGCAAGTCGTCGCTGATGCTCGGGCTGGCCATGCGTGCAGCCCAGACCTCCGGCCGGGGCCTGATCTGGTCCGGCGAAATGTCGACCGAGGAGCTGATGAGCAAGGCAGTGGCGGGGAAGACCGGCCTTCCGGTCGATGTCGTCATGACGGGGCATTGGAAATTTCCGAACGGCGAAAGGCGGCCGGTGTCACGCGAGGACATGGATCGGATCGTCTCGGCCGGAATGGCAGCCCACGATATCCCGATGATGGTCGATGACCGCGAGGGCGCGACCGTGCAGCAGATCCTCACTCGGGCCCCGCGCATGAAGCGGCAGAAGCAGGGCCTTGCGTTTATCGCCCTCGACTACCTTCAGCTCATGGAGGCCAGTGCGGCCGTGAAGCGATCAGGCAACCGCACGGCCGAAGTGACCGAGATTAGCCGCGACGTAGCCCGCATGGCCCGCGAACTGAACGTTCCGGTGATCGCCCTGTCCCAGCTAAACCGGCAGTCGGAGAACCGCGAAGACCGCCGCCCTTCCCTTGCCGATATCCGCGACAGTGGCGCGATCGAACAGGACGCCCGAGGTGTGATGGCGCTCTACCGCGAGGAAATGGCGCTTCGGCTTCTCGTTGGAGCAGATGGGCAAGTCAGCCGGAACAGCGGCGAGAGCGATGCGGCCTACGAGAAGCGCGCGGCCGAAATGACCGAACGCCTGGCCAAGTCGGCCGGCACAGCCGAGGTGATCGTGCTTAAGAACCGAGGCGGCAGGACCGGCATCGTCGGAATGCAATTCGACGGACCCTCGACCTGGTTCCGGGGCGATGATGAGCGCCAGAATAGCGCTGCCTGGTGAGTGTCGTTTTTTGTTGAAAAGCGCACGAGATCGTTGGGATAGTCTAGGCGTTCAAATCTAGAGGATTACAAATGCAGACGAAAACTTTGCGGAACGCAGCGCGCATTGACACCGAGGCTAGACTGATGCTTGGGGATAAAGCTTTTATTGATCGTCATTCTGTGGGCTTCTTTCTGCACCAGGGGCAAGAAGCTACATGCGTAAATAGCGATTTGAATGACGAAGTTGCTCTACAATTGAAAAGCGGCGATGAAGTGAGTGACTCGAGAAGTGGGTTAATAATAATTGAATATTATACCAGAGCTACGCCTGATGGCAATGTAGAAGCAGAATTCGAGTTACCTAGACAAAGCTAACATGCCACTCATCGAGTGACGATAGCCCGCCTTCCCTTCCCCACCTGGCGCGACCTGGCCGACACGCTCGCCAGCCGAGACCCCGACCAGCGCTTGACCGAAATTTATTTCCTTTTAGATGACGAAGAGTCCCACCGGCGATCCTGATTATACTGATATGTCCCCAGCATATCCGACGTCCGCTCGTCTTCCTTCGCTTGTTGGTAGCAGGTGTCTACACTTACCCCCATGGCGCGGCATTTAGCCATTTTCTCTTCGAAGCTCTCGCAAGCGGATAAGGAAATAATTATCAGACCACTTACTATAAGGCGCGTAAACATTACCGTCTTCCTCCATCGGCTATATTTCCCCTGTAATAAAGGCGGATGTTTGTAAAATAAATGGCAAATATGAGGTTGGCTGCGTAGCGTGGGATCGAGCCATAACTTGAATGGTTTTCCTGTACATCGGGCGCGGTTTTTGCGATAATCGGGGCATGCCGAAGCCAACAAATCCTGCTGATGCTACAGCGCCAAAACAGCGAAAGGCTGCGCTTGGCAGGCCGTTCCAGCGAGGTCAGTCTGGCAACCCGGCAGGCCGACCCAAAGGCACGCGAAACAAACTTTCCGAAAACTTCATCGCGGCGCTTTACGCTGACTTCGAGGAGAACGGCATTCAGGCAATCCAAGACATGCGGGTCGAGAGGCCGGGCGACTATGTGAAGGTTGTCGCAAGCCTGATCCCGGCGCAGTTCCAGCAGGTCGATGAAGACGGCAAGGTGCAGACACTTGGCGTGATCGCCCTCCCCGTCAAAGGCTCGAAGTGACGAACGTTGTCTGGTCGCCAACCGATCGACAACAGGTCTTTCTGGCAGCCGAGGAAGAGGAGGTTCTATACGGGGGTGCGGCTGGCGGCGGAAAGACAGACGCGTTCATCGTGGACGCTCTCGGACTATGGCAGAGCGCGCCTCTGGTGCCTCGCTACAAGGCTCTGATCCTTCGCCGGTCCTACCAGCAGTTGCGCGAGGTGATTGACCGTGCGCGAGCGTTGTATCCGACCATTCAGGGATTAGAAGGCGTGACGTGGAATGAGCAGAAGCACGAGTTCCGGTTTCCGTCAGGCGCCAAGGTGATCATGGGCTATGCCGAGCGGGATGCTGATGTGTTCCAGTTCCAGGGCGAGGAATTCCAGTGGATCGGCGTCGAGGAACTGACGCAGTATCCGTCTGACTTTGTCTGGACGTACCTCCGCTCACGTCTGCGTGGGACGAACCTGAAGCGGCTCATGCGGGCGAACTGCAATCCGGGCGGTATCGGCTCGAAATGGGTGCAGCAATACTGGTCTATTCCAGATGATGGGCGCGACACATGCTTGGCTTCATCGGTCGAGATCGAGGGGCAGACGATCACCACACGGCGGCGCTTTATCGGCGCTCGTGTGACGGACAATCCGTATATCGACGTTAAATACCGGGCTAATCTCGCAACCATGCCGGAAATGCAGCGCCGGGCTCTACTCGATGGGAGATGGGAGATGGGAGATGGGAGATGGGAGATGGGAGATGGGAGATGGGATGTGCTCGACGTTCCGGGGGCGATTTACAAGGCGGAAATGGACGCCATCAAGGGCGGTGAGCAGACTCGTCTATGCCGCGTGCCTTATGACCCATCGGTGCCGGTTTACGTTTCCTGGGATTTGGGTATTGCTGACAGCATGGCGTTCTGGTGCGCCCAGATCGTCGGGCGTGAAATCCACCTGATCGACTATTACGAGGCTAGTGGTGAGGCGATCTCGTATTACTGCGAATGGCTCGACGGGCGCGGCTATCGGTATGCAGAGGATCTGTTCCCGCATGATGCCCGAGCGCGTGAGCTTGGGACCGGTAAGACGCGTGAGGAAATCGCACGAGCCAACGGGCGCAAGGTGCGGATCGTACCCCATATCGGTGTGGATGACGGAATCAATGCTGTTCGCCTGTTCCTAGCCCGGTGCTGGTTTGACGAAGATCGATGCAAGCGCGGCGTCGAGTGCCTGACGAACTACCGGCGCGAATGGAACGATAAGCTGGCGCAGTTCAAAGCCAGTCCGGTTCATGACTGGGCGTCTCATGGCTCGGATGCCTTTCGATATCTCGCGGTCGGGCTGCGTGAGCGGACGAAGATTGCGCCTCAGCAGCCAGCCCGCGCACCAGTTAGCAACTGGATGGCGCGCTGACAGCGGGTTTTGCTGTACATGCTGCGCTTGCGTGAGTATTATATTACCACATGACACAGAAAGATTCAGACATCCTCACCAAGGTTGTAGAACGGCACCGACGCGGCGTTGATGTCGAGGCGTCTGCTCGCTCGAATTATCAGAGCGACCTGCGCTTTCTCTACGGCGATGCGCGCAATCAGTCGCAGTGGGACGCCGCTACGGTCATGGGCCGGACAAGCACCGGGCGCCCCTGCCTTACCGTCAACAAGACGCTACAGCATGTGCTTCAGGTAACGAATGCCTCGCGACAACAGACCATGGGCGTCAAGGTACGGGCCACCGGATACGGCGCCTCGCAGATGGCGGCTGAACTGCTTGAAGGTGTCATTCGGCATATCGAGGCACAATCCAATGCCCAGCAGATCGCCTATGCCAACGCCATCATGGGCCAGGTTGGCGGCGGTATCGGATATGTGCATCTGACCACCGACTACGTGCGCGATGCCGACACCTTCGATCAGGATATTTTCATTGAGCCGGTCATTGACCCGCTTTGTGTCGTGCTCGACCCCGACGCCACGCAGCTCGACAAGTCGGACGCAAATTGGGGGATGATTATTGAGGCGATCCCGCGCTCTGAATGGGACCTCGCATATCCCCGTGAGAAAGACCTCGACAATACAGCGCCCTTCGACGGTGTGGGAGAGTTCGGCGAAGATTGGGAAGGCAAGGACACGGTGCGCGTCGCCCGGTATTACCGGCGCAGCGAGGTCGAAGATACGCTCTGGAACGTGCCGCCGATCCCCGATCTGCAAGTTGCGGGCGGGCCGATGCGCGAGAGCGTGATGCCGGAAGAACTTCTCGATCTTTGTCGGGAGATTGGCGCACAGTCCCGCACCGTGACGGATCACTCCGTTGAGTGGTTCCTGATCGGCGGCTCTCGAGTGGTCGACAAAGGCGATACGGTATTCAATCAGATCCCTATCGTGCCGTTCGTCGGTATCGAGGTGACGATTGATGGCAATCTCGATCGCAAGGGGCTTACCCGCTTTCTGCTCGACCCGCAGGCCATGTTCAATTACTTCGCTTCGAAGTTCATCGAGGGCTTGGCCGCGCAGACGCTGGGATCGTGGCAGGCGACTGACGCGATGGTAGCGGGCCGCGAAAACGAATGGGCCCTGGCTAACGTCTCGCCGCCTGGCGTGCTGATCTCCAACAGCAAAGACCCTGACACCGGATCCGATATCGCAGGGGGACCTACGCCGGTCCCTCCTCCGCAGTTTTCGCCCGGCTACCTGCAGGCGATGCAGACATCTGAACAGCAGATGGGCATGGCGTCCGGCCAATATCAGGCCGAGTTTGGCCAGCAGAGCAACGAGACCTCAGGTCGCGCGATAGGCGAGCGTCAGCGCCAGAGTGACACGGCAACCTATCATTTCACTGACAACCAAGGCATGGCCCTGAGACGCATCGGCGCCATGCTGATCTTTGCCATTCCGCGCGTTTATGACGTAACGCGGGCCGTTCAGGTGCTCGGTGTCGACGGCACCATGACACAAGCCGTTATCGATCCAGGACTAGCGCAAGCGCACCAACAAATGACGCCCGACGGTCCAGTTCAATCCGACCCGTCTGCACAAGCCGAGGCTGAGCGTGCTGTGAAAGGCGCCATCCTCGCCGTTAATCTCAAAATCGGGAAATATGCAGTCGTCGCCGATGTCGGCCCGTCATGGGCGAGCCAGACGCAGGAAACGTTCAATGCTCTGATGCAGGTTGTGCAGGCCAGCCCCGGTTTGAACGCGCAATGTGGCGACCTCCTGTTCCGATCTGCGCCCTTCCCGCTCGCGTCCGAGATTGCAGACAGGCTCAAGCCTGCGGCCGATAACCCCCAGGCTTAGGCGCTCCAGCAGCAGTTGCAGCAGGCCGGACAGGTTATCGAGCAGCTCAAGAAGAAGATCGCCGACAAGGATCGGGATTTCGCTCTGCGTTCGGACAAGCAGAAACACGATCAGGTCATCGACCTGATGAATGCTGATGCGAAGACCCGTGAGCAGCAAACTGACGAGATGGCAGCAATCGGTTCGATCGCCCCGATGGAGCTTCTTCCCGTACTCAGAGGCCTCGTTCGCCGCATCCTTTCGGAGCAAGGCGTACCGGACGCGCCAATCCCCCCCGAAGATCCCGAGCCCATGGGGGCTGAACTGCCCCGCATGCCATCCACGAACCCACCAGGCGGGCTCATCCATGCCCCCGATCCCGTAAACGGAGCCGTTGACGTATGAGCGAAACACTCACAGCCCCCGCCGACACAGCAGGTGATGCCGAGACGGATGACCGTTTCGCAGGGATGGAATTCGAGACAGACAGGCAGGAGCGTGAAAGTGCTCTGCCGCAAGATGACGCTGGGCAATCCGAAGAAGAAAAGCAGGACGAACAGTCTTCGGGGCAGAAGAATACCGGCACCCCGGCGCGCTTGCAGAAGAAATTCGACCGCATGACGTTCGAGCTGCGTGAGGCGGAACGTCAGGCGGCTGCGGCGCGGGAAGAGGCCGAACCAGAACCGGCGCCGCGCACCGAGCGGCAGATCGAGCAGGAAACGCGGGCGCGGGTCGAACGTGAAAGCCATGAGGCGCGCGAGGTTGAGACGTTCAATCAGACGGCGCGCACGCTGGCTGAAGCTGTCGGAGCCGCATACGGCAACGATGCGATCACCGCATCGACGCATACGCTTGAACGAGAGGTCGGGCTTGATTTCAGTAATGCCGAGCACCGCCAACTCGTGACCGATATTGCGGAGCTTCCCAACGCGGCCGCAGTCTATCGCGGACTTGCTGACGATCTCGATAAGGCAGACGAGATATTCAATGCAGCGCCCCGGCGCCAGTATGCCATGCTTCAGGAATTCGCACGGTCACTCGACAAGGCGGCGCCTCCCCCGGCACCTGCACAACGCGCTATGCCTGCGCCTGTGTCCCAGGCTCCTCGTCCTGTGGCGCGCCCTCCGGCCTCTGCGCGTGCAAGCTCGCGGACTGGGTACGAGGACGAGTCATCTATGGAGGATTTCGTTGCAGCCAGAGAAAAAAGGCGGTAGCATCATACCGCAAATCATCTTTCCGTCACGGCGACGTTAAGCTGGCATGACTAGGCGGCACAGAGCCGCCCGCTCACGGGAGCGTAGCCACCCGGCTGTTGCGGGTTCTCAACCCGACATACGCGCGAGGCGCGGCATGAATGGCCCGATACGGGCAATCCGTGAGCAACCCAGGTGGCAAACAGTCTTTTAACGATCAAGATGATCACGCGCGAGGCACTGCGCGTTTTCCGCAATACCAACTCCTTCCTCAAGAACGTGGATACGCAGTATGACTCGTATTACGCACGTTCGGGTGCCAAGATCGGTCAGACCCTCAACATTCGTCTGCCGAATGACTACGTGGTCGGCTCCGGCCCCACGATCACGCCGCAGAGCACGAACGAGCGTCAGACCAGCCTCTCGATCACCAATCAGTTCAACGTGGCGATGTCGTTCTCGTCTGCGGACCGTGCCCTTTCGCTGGACGATTTCAGCAAGCGCATCATCACGCCTGCCGTAAACCGACTTGCCGGTCAGGTTGGGCGGTCAGGGCCCGGCCCAGCACTTCGTCCACAACACGGATGCAAGCAACAACACGATCTCACCGACCGCCGCGACTGTTCTCCAGGCTGGTGCGATCCTAACCAATAACGGCGTGCCGGAAGGTATCCGTCGCGTGGCCATGGTGGACCCCATGACCGAAGCGCGCCTCGTCAACGGCTTCACTGGGCTGTTCAACCCGCAGGCGAAGATCGGCGATCAGTATGAAACGGGCTTGCTCAGCAAGAACACCTTTGGATTCGACTGGTATCGCGATCAGACGATTATCAAGCATGCTACCGGCAACCTTGCGGGTGTCACCGTCAACGGGGCGGGCCAGACAGGAACCGTGTTGGCGGTGTCCGTTGGCTCTGGTGGCGCTCTGACCCTGAACCCCGGCGATGTGTTCACGATCGCAGGTGTCTTCGGCGTCAACTTCACGACTGGCGATAGCACCGCCACCGCGCGACAGTTCACCTATAACGGCACCACGCCTCTCACGATCGCTGCCGGCGCCTCCGGTTCAGTGCCGATTTATCCCGGCATCGTGCCGACGGGCGCTGGTGCGGGGTCGCAGGTTGCTTATGGCACTGTCACGACCTCTCCCGCAGCAGGCGCCGCGCTCACGCTCGCCAATGTCGCAGGCGAGACCTACCGAAGCAACCTGCTTTACGTTCCCGAAGCGTTCACCATGGCTACGGCTGACCTGCCGATGGACAGCCAGCAGGGCGTCGAAATGCACCGCGAGGCGTGGGACGGCGTGTCGATGCGTATGGCCCAGCAGTACAACATCATGACGGATCAGTTCATCACCCGTCTCGACGTTCTGTGCGGCATGGCTCTGATCCGTCCCGAGTAGGTGGTTCGTATGGCCGACGCGATCTGAGGAGAGTGAAAGATGGCCAATCCACGTTACCCCCGCGATCTCTCGCACCCCAACGGCTTCCGAACCGTTACCGTCTACTCTCCCGAGGAAGAGCGCGAGGTAAATATCGCGTTCGCCGCAGCACGCGCCGAGAACGCCGCAGCGCATGCGGCGGCTGTCGATGGGAAGAAAATCGCGCCCTCGCGTAATAGGGAGGGCGTATAATGCCTGACGCAGAAGCTACGGCCTTCGCTGGATATCCGATCAGCCGCTTTCACCCGGTTCATGGGCGGCGCGAGTTTGCATCTCCCAATGATTACGCTTTGGCAGGTGGAGACGATGGAGACTGGCGCTTCACCAGTGCAGGTGGCGCCGATCAGGCCCGCACTCATACCGAGGCGCTCCTCGTCATCCGCATGAACGAGGACCGTGCGCTCGAAGCCCTCAAGGCGGAGGGAAACGTCGTCTCCAACAGCGTGCAGGCAGATGAATCTGCGCGCTCTGGGTACCCAGAGCCTGGCGTGGTCACGCAAGGCTGATGTCAGGCTCCCAGACTAGCGCCGGGGCGCAGAATGGCACGCCCGGCACGTCTGGGTATCTGGTTTCCGATCTGGTGGGGCTTGCGCTTCGTCAGATCGGTGTCGGCGCTTTGGGTACGGCGCCCAGCGCAGCCGACATCTCGGATGGAGTGATGCACCTGAACATGCTCCTCGCCAAATGGCAGCAGGAGAAGTTCCTCGTCCCAAATCTCGTAGATATCCCGCTCATGAGCACGGGGACAAGCGTCTATTATGTCGGGCCCGGCGGTGACTTCGACGTGGCAAATCGCCCAGCGCGCATTGAGGCGGCCTATGTTCGTCTGGCGACCTCTCCTGGGTTTCAGCAATCAGACCTGGGTGAATTCGCGCCAACAGACTTTTCGGGTTCGGATTTCGACACACCGAATGATGGCCTGGGTGCCAGTGGGAACCAGAGCCCGCTTTATTTCCCTCTGGCGCTCATTTCCTCGTATGAAGAGTATGCCGCAATCGGTCTCAAAGGGCTGCGAACATGGCCGAGTGCAGTCTATTATTCCCCATCATTCCCTCAGGGGGAGTTGCGCTTCTTCCCAATTCCGCAGGGTTCGATGTGGGAGTTGCACATCGTTATCAAGGATCAGCTTGCGCATTCGCTGCAAGCATCCGACCCGATAAACCTGCCTCAGGAATACTGGGATTTGATCATGTGGACGCTTGCGGTTCGGCTGGCCCCATCTTACGGCCAAGAGGCCAGTCCTACCGTCGCTATGATGGCGCGTTCGGCCCTACAGGTTGTCCGAAATGCTAATCAGCAGATTCCAAGAGTTCAAATGCCCATAGCGATCGGGCCGCGTGGGAACAGCGTCGGCAACCCGTGGTGGATCTATACAGGAGGGTTTTGACCCATGCGCTTTACCTTACTTGCGCTTCTGGCGTTGGTGCCCACAGTCGCGCTGGCTCAGTCGACGCCGCAGATGGACAGGCGTGTCACATTGTCTGGGCCCACTGGCCTGAACTGGGCGATGGGTACGAAAGTCGACGTGCAGAACGGATCTCTGAAAAATCCGACCGAGACAGGCGGCACCTATGACGGCTTTACTCTTGGCGCAAACACGCCGGGCGTCGGGACTTTCAAGGCATTAACAATTCCATCTGGAGGATCGGTATCAGGTGATTTCAGCGCCGCCACACTGACACAGCCATCTAACGTTTCGAAAATGACGCTTCAGGGGTTGCTGAACAACCTCGGTATTGTCCCTGATGCGTATGTGCAAACGGGAGACAACGGGGACTGGGCATTAGCGATAAACCGCGCGTCGGTCGCCGCGTGCTCGTTAGGTGTTCCCGTTAGATTTCAGAGCCACACCTACGCGCTCGCATCCACGGCATCACCCCAGTGCGTAGGACAAATGTGGATCGGTCAGAAGTGGACGGAAAGCCTTGGTACACATGGAACCTGGTTTTCGATAAGCGACCCGGCGATAAACCCGTTACAGGTGCGGTTCGGGGCGGTAGTCATTGACTCGATCGCATTCGCTCAGTCGCACCCTGCCCCCAGCGCGACATATCCCACAGCATGGCAGCCAACGACGTATCAGCCTGTCATTCAGGTGTTGGGCGCGACAGGTGTCTCACTGCGAAACATTTTTTTGGACGGTGTCTATGCCGGTATTTTTGCCGATGGTAGCGGGCGGCTTACACTGGATAATATTTATGGGCAGGTCTTCAATAAAGGTATCGTGGTTCAGCATTCACTCGATAGCGATCATTACGGGCATATTCATTTCTGGCCATACTGGTCATCGAACCCCAACGTTCTCGCCTATACAGCGACTAACCTGGTTACATTTCTAACAGGCAGAGTCGACACAGCCTTTCTGACTGACATGTTTACCTACTCGGCGAATGTGGGTCTGGAGTTGGCAGAAGACACCGCAAC
>Ga0308171_1003586_pt1 | contig 14037 bp, 10 predicted proteins | sample PhyGR1_FD_202135 | JGI IMG/M metagenome (GOLD analysis project Ga0308171, IMG submission 202135) | Phyllosphere microbial communities from UC Gill Tract Community Farm, Albany, California, United States - DLSLSG.R1 | ecosystem: Host-associated > Plants > Phyllosphere > Unclassified | place: USA... | reverse complement strand
GCCAGTTCTACGGCCGCCTGGGTGGCCAGGTGAAGTTGAACCAGAACTGGGGCATCAACGGCGACATCAAGATGGATCGCCACGGTGACAAGGAATGGTCGGTCGGCCCGCGCTTCAGCTGGTAATACCGGCGTGACCGCATCGCCACGCGCCTGATCGGCGTGGCAGGAAAGGCCCGGCACCGCCGGGCCTTTTTCGTGGGCGCACGCCAGCCGCATGCCGGGGATAATGGGGCATCTTCCGGAGACCCCCCATGACCGATTCCCCCGTTCCACAGCAGCCGCGCCTGGGCTGCGGCGCCGTGATCCAGCGCGCCGATGGCGCGATCCTGCTGGTCCAGCGCGGCCGCCCGCCCGAACAGGGACACTGGGGCCTGCCGGGCGGCAAGGTCGACTGGATGGAGACGGTCGAACACGCGGTGATCCGCGAAGTCCAGGAGGAAACCGGCCTGCCCGTGGCGGTCGAACGGCTGCTGTGCGTGGTGGACCACTTCGAGCCGGCACTCGCGCAGCACTGGGTGGCGCCGGTATACGTGGTGCGCACGCTGGATGCGACCGTTGCCGAGGTGAAAGAACCCGAGGCGCTGCTCGCGCTGGGCTGGTTCACCCCGGAGGCGCTGCCGTCACCGCTGACGGTCTCGGCCCTGCGCGCGCTGGCGCACCTGTCCATGGCGCACTGACGCGCGGAGGCCGTGACCGGCGCTGGCGGCCGTCAGCGGCGCGCGGCCGCGCCCTCACCGCGTGCCACGGCCTCCACCTCGGCCAGGCTCGCGCAGGCGTTGTCGCCCGGCGTGGACATCGCCAAGGCACCGTGGGCCGCCCCGAGCTCCACCGCCGCCTGTTCGCCCTTGCCGGTCAGCAGCGCATGCACCACACCGGCCACGAAGGCATCCCCGCCCCCGACCCGGTCCAGCAGGTCCACCTCGCGCGCTGCCGAAACGTAGAGCCGCTCGCGCGTGCGCAGCGCGCCGGCCCACCCATTGCGCGCGGCGGTGCTGGCATCGCGAAGGGTGAAGGCGACCGCCTGCAGCGCCGGGAAGCGTTCCATCGCGCGCAACGCGGCGGCCTCGCCCGGGCCGACATCCATCGGCGTGCTGCGCCGGCCCAGATCGGCCAGATCCATCCCCAGGCAGGCGGCGAAGGAATACTCATCGCCGATCAGCAGGTCGCACTCGGCGGCGATCGCGCAGTTGGCATGGCGCGCAGCGTCCGGGTCCGGATGGCTGTCCCACAGACTGGCGCGGTAGTTGAGATCGTAGGACACCGCCACGCCGTGGCGGCGCGCGGCCCGCACCGCGGCGATGGCGGTCTGCGCGCTGTGCTCGGACAGCGCGGCGAAGATGCCGCCGGTATGCAGCCAGCGCGCACGCTGCTGGCCGAACAGCGCCTCCCAGTCGTACGCCTGCGGCTGCAGCTGCGAGGCCGCCGAATACGCCCGGTCGGAGATCCCCAGCGGCGCCCGCACGCCGAAGCCACGTTCGGTGAAATTCAGGCCCATGCGCGTGTTGCGGCCGATGCCGTCGTAATCGCGCCAGAGGATCTGGCTGGCATCCACGCCACCGGCCTGGATCAGCTGCTGCGCCAGCGCGCCCAGTTCGTTGCGCGGCAGCGCGGTCAACACCCCGGTGCGATGGGCGAACGTGCTGCACAGCCCGCGGGCGACGTTGTACTCGCCGCCGCCTTCCCACACCGAGAACTGGCGCGCGTTGCGGATCCGGCCTTCGCCCGGATCAAAGCGCAGCATCACCTCGCCCAGTGCCAGCGCATCCCAGCGCTGGCCGGCGTCCGGCGCAACAACGAAGGTCTGGGCACTCATCGTACCGGGCACCCGAGCAGGGCCAGATCGATGCCCTCGGCCATGCGCCGGTAGCCCTCATCGTTGGGATGCAGGTGGTCGCGGGTGATCTCCGCGGGCAGGCTCTCCGGGTGGGCCGGGTCGCGCAGGATCCGGTCGAAGTCGATCAGGCCATCGAAGCCACTGCTGCCCCCGCGCATCCAGGTGTTGAGGGTGGTGCGGGTGGCGGCCGCGATCGGCTCGTAGCGGTCCGAGCCACCGAACGGCGTGATCGTGGCAACGATCGCACGGATGCCATGGCTGTGCAGGCGCTCGGCGATCTGCCGGTAGCCCAGCAGCATGTCCTCGGCGTTGCGGCCGGCCACCGGCGGGGTGCCGCCATCATGGCGGATGTCGTTGATGCCTTCGAACAGGATCACGCGGTCCACGTTCGGCAGCGCCATCACGTCGCGGTCCAGCCGCGCCAGCGCGCTGTGGCTGCGGCCATGGTCCATCACCTTGTTGCCGCTGATGCCGGCGTTGACCACCACCACCTGGTCCGGGCACGCCTGCTGCAGACGGGCCGACAGCAGCGCCGGCCAGTCGCCGTTGCTGCCGCGGGTGGCGGTGGCGCCTTCGGTGATGGAATCGCCCAGCGCGACCACCACGATCGGTCTGCTGGCGCGCTCGGCCAGCACGGCCGAAACGATGTTCTGGCGGTAGGCCAGCTTCACGCTGTCGCCGACCGCGGCGTGGCGGCCGTCGGCGATGCGCAGCGCGGTGCGGCGCACGGCCGGGCGGGTGGCCGCCGGGAAGTAGGCGGTGAGCGAGACCTCGGCCAGCGCCGGCGCGGTGATCGCGACCGGGTCGCTGAGCAGGGCGGCGCCGACCGGCACCACGATCTCGCTGCGTCCATTGAAGGTGACCGGCCTGGCCGCGGTGGGCGTGCCGGTGAGGTGGGCCGAGGCACCGCCGATATGCAGCGGTGCCTGGCCGAGTTCATTGCTGATGCGGAAGCGCAGCGCCTTGGCCGAACTGGCCAGGCGCATGTCCTGGCGCACGGTCTGGTCGGCGAACTGCACCGGCGCCTCGGGGGTGCCATCGAGGCGGTCCGGGGCCGGCGACGCGGTCCAGGCCGGCACCCAGACCTGGGCCTGGGCGGGCAGCGCCGCGGCGCTGGTGGCAAGTGCAAGAGAGAATGCAGTGATCCAGCGCAGCATGGCGGCCCTCCCAGGCGGTCAGCGGGTCAATCAGGAGAAATAGGTGCCGCCGTTGACGTCCACGTTCGCACCGGTGATGAAACCGGCCGCATCCGAGGCGAGATACACGGCGGTGTCGGCCGCTTCCTGCGGGCGACCCTGGCGGCGCAGCGGCGTGTTGCCGGCCACTGCGGTGCGCACTTCCGGCTTGGTGAATTCGTCATGGAAGCGGGTGGCGATCATGCCGCAGCACAGTGCGTTGACGCGGATGCCGCGCGGGCCCAGTTCCTTGGCCATGGCACGGGTGAAGGTCATCACCGCGGCCTTGGCGGTGGCGTAGATCGCTGCGCCCGGGCCACCGCCATCGCGGCCGGCCTGCGAGGCGAAGTTCACGATCGCGCCGCCTTCTGGCATGTGCGGCACCACCGCATGGGTGGTCAGGTAGACCGAGCTCATGTTGAGGTCCATCACCTTGTGGAAGAACGCCTCGTCGATCTCGGCCAGCGGGCGGCGCTGGACCATGCCGCCGGCGACGTTCACCAGCACATCGATCTGCGGGCCGAACGCGGCCTGGGTCGCAGCGACCATCGCCGCCACGGCCTTGGCATCGGTGACATCGGCGCGATGCACGATCGCGGTACCGCCGGCGGCTTCGATCTGGGTGAGGGTCTCCTGCGCGCTGGCCTCGTCGTTGGCGTAGTTGATGCAGACCTTGGCACCGGCCGCGGCCAGCTTGAGCGAGATCTCGCGGCCGATGTCACGGCCGCCGCCGGTGACGATCGCTACCTTGTCCTTGAATTGGGTCATGAAGTACTCCAGTGATGCGTGGGGAAAAAAGTGAAGGGATGCAACAGGAAAACGGGATGCCTCAGCGGCGCTCGGCGGGGCGGTCGACCTTTTCGATACGGCCGGTCACCAGCCACAGCGCGAGCAGGGAGGCCGGCACCAGGGCCGCCACCAGGATGAAGATCGGGGCATAGGATTCGTGCGTCATCGCCGGCACCAGCCAGGTGGTGATCAGCGTGCCGGCCACTGCGGCCATGCCGCCCAGGCCGGCGACCGAGCCGACCGACTTGCCGCTGAAGATGTCGCCGGGCAGGGTCTGGATGTTGCCGATGGCGATCTGGAAGCCGAACAGCACGAAGGCGATGGTCACCACGGCCCAGACCGGATCGGTGGCCAGCACCGCGCCCAGCAGTGCCGGGGCCATGATCGCGCCGCCCAGGGTGATCACCACCTTGCGCGCCTTGTCCACGCTCCAGCCCGCACCGATGAGGCGGCCGGACAACCAGCCGCCGCCGAGGCTGCCGATCATCGCGCCGACATACGGCACCCAGGCAAAGATGCCGATCTGCTTGATGTCGAAGCCGAAGGTGTCGGCCAGGTAGATCGGCAGCCAGGACACGAACAACCACCAGATCGGGTCCAGGAAGAACCGCGAGATCAGGATGCCCCAGGTCTGGCGATGGCCCAGCAGCTGGCGCACGTTGGGCACGTATTCCTGCCTGGGCACGGCCGATGTTTCGGTCGGCGCATCCAGGATCAGCGCACGCTCGGCCGCGCTCACCCACGGGTGCTTGTCCGGACCGGCGCGGTAGATGATCAGCCACGGCAGCAGCCAGACGAACCCGATCGCGCCGATCAGGATGAAGGTGCCGCGCCAGCCCAGCCACAGGAACAGCACCGCGATCAGCGGTGCCGAGACGATCGCGCCGATCGAGGCACCGGCGTTGAACACGCCCTGGGCCAGCGCCCGCTCGCGCGCCGGGAACCACTCCGCGTTGGCCTTGACCGCGCCCGGCCACGCGCCGGCCTCGCTGATCCCGAGCATCGCCCGCACCAGGCTGAAGGACAGGATCGAATGGGTGACCGAGTGCAGTGCGATCGAGATCGACCACACCGCGATCGACAGCGCAAAGCCCAGGCGCGTGCCGATGATGTCGAACAGGCGCCCGAACACGAACTGGCCGGCGGCGTAGAACAGCATGAACACCGTGACCAGCAGCGCGTAGTCTTCCTTGGTCGCGCCCACGTCCTTGGAGATCTGCGGCCACATCACGGCCAGGGCGTTGCGGTCGATGTAGTTGATCACCGTGGCGATGGCGATCAGCGCCACGATCAGCCAACGGACATAGGTGCGGGCCTGCGTGGTGACCTTCATTTGCTGTCCTTGCGGGTGCCGGTCGCGGCGGTATCAAAGCGCTTCCAGCCCCCTTCCCAGCGCCAGCTCTGTCCATCGCCCTGGACCTCATGCGTGCCGCCCTTGTCCGGCGCGTCGGCGATGCCCAGGGCGAGACGTGCGCCGCCAGCCAGGTCGAGCACCAGCACGTCGGCATCCGTGCCGCGGTAGTGGGTGATGCGGTCGATGCGGCTGTTGGCGCCGCGCACGGTTTCGGCGGTGCCGTCGTACTGGCCGTGTGGTTCCAGCACGCCGTAGAACGTGGTCGCGGCCTGGCCATCCACGCGCTGCAGCAGCATCGGCTCGCGGCGCAGGTTGAACGCGGGATCGTTCGCGCCGCTTTCGCCGATCAGGGCGCGCGAGGGCGCGGTGCTGGCGAACCGGTAGGTGTAGAAGCGGCCGTCCAGCAGCCAGGTCAGGCTGCGCGCCTCATCGCTGGGCTCGCTGCTCGCATCCACCCACACGTGCTGGTAGCCGTTGGCCTTGCCCAGCACCGGGCGCGCCGTCACCGCCGATGCCGCCTTGAAGCCCACCTCCATGATGTGCCCGTTGAAATGCAGCGGCAGGTCATAGCGCGCCGCCTTGTCGCCGGTCACGCGCAGCAGGTCGAGCACCACCGGCTCGCCCAGCGCAGGGTGCGAAAGCAGCGCCTGGGTACGGGTGAAGCTGACCCCGTCGTAGGCGCCTTCCATCCGCGCCGAGGCGATCTGGGTGTCGTCGCTGACCGCGAACAGCAGCGGCACCGGTGCCAGCGGCTGGCCCTTCTTCCAGTCGCCACCGAAGTGGCTCTGCTCGTTCACCACCAGCGTGTTGTGCGCGATGGTCTGGCGGGCCCAGCTGCTGTTCTCCGGCAGGTAGATGCCGCCGGCCTTGGCCTCGATGTTGAGGAAACGCGCGGCGCCGTAGTCGCCCACCACGCGCTGGCCGTTGTCGTAGAACAGCCAGTTGAGCTTGTCGAAATGGCCGTGGCCCATGCCCTGCTTGGTGTTCTTCATCACCAGCGCCTGGCCGTTCTCGCCGCCCATGCGCAGGATCGCCAGGCCGCCTTCGGTGCCGTCCGGGCCATCGCGCAGCAGGGTCGGTACGAACGCGAACGGCTTGGCCTTGTTCGCCGCCAGCGCCTGCGCTACCTGCAGGCCTTCCGGCGAGAGCAGCACGCGCTTCTGTTGCTCGGCCACTGAAAGCAGCCGCGCATCGTTGGTCTGCGCGTAGGCGATGTCGATCCCGGCCACCAGCTCCTCGGTGTCCAGCCCTTTGTCCAGGATCGCGTCGTTGATCGGGAAGAAATAGCCGCCATAGCTGCTCTGCACCAGTGCATCCACGGCCTTGAGCAGCACCCCGTCGCGGCGCTTGAAGATGCCGCGCTGCGGCTCGTTGCGCTCGATCGCATTGGCGAACAGGATGAACGGCGCCAGCGCATAGCGCTGGTAGTACGGGCCTTCTTCGTAATAGCCGTCCGGCGAGAACAGCTGGTCGACCTGCTTGAGGAAACCGGCGCTGCCATCGCGCTTGCTGCCCTGCAGGGCTTTATCCACGTAGCCGGCATCGCGCAGCACGTAGCCGGTCATGCCCACCGCAGCCACTGCCCAGGTGGCGTGGTTGTGGATCTTGTCGAAGTTCTCCGGCGTGCCGGACAGGAAGTCGGCCATCGCGCGGAACACCTTGTCGTCGATCGTCTTGCGGTCGGCGGCGCTGAGCGTGTCGCGGATCGCGTCGTAGCCCTGCGCGGCGCTGACCAGCCAGACCGAATCGTTGAGGGTCTGCCAGAACAGGCGGCCGGGGATCTGGCCGCGGCCCTGCGGGTGCGCGCCCAGCCCCGGGTAGAGCGAGGCGTAGCCCATCAGCAGGTCGCGGGCGAAGGTGGCGTAGGCCTTGTCGCCGGTCAGGCGGTACAGCGCGCCGGCGGCCTGGATGGCCTGGTAATTGCGCTTGTGCTGTTCGTGGGTATAGCCGCCGCCCTTGTCCTTGGGCACCGGCACATCGATGCCGGCCTTCATCATCGCGCGCACGCGCTGTTCGGCGCGCTGCTGTTCCCTGCTGAACAACGGATAGCGCGCGCTGTCGCTGCGCATCTGCTCCCATTGTGCGGCGGTGACCAGGACCGGTGCGGTGGCATCGGCGGCCGGTTGCGCTGCGGCGGTGGGCGCGGCGTGCGCGGCAGGCAGCGCGGCAGCGCTGAACGAAGCCGCCAGCAGCAGCATCAGGGGCGTGGAACGCGTCATGGCAGGATCTCGGCAGGTGTATCGGACTGCATCGCAGCGGTGGCGGTCAGGACGTTGTCGCGGACCTGCAGGTGGGGCGCACCCACGCGATGGCTGAAGCGCACGCGGCCGCTGTGCGCGAAGGTGTTGTCGGTCAGGATGGCCTGCTGCACACCGTGCAGGCGCAGGCTGGTGTCGTCGGCCACGCCCACGCGTTCGAGCTGGTTGCCGTGCAGGCGCAGGGCAGGGCCGAAGGTGCTTTCATCGGTGCCGCCACGGTAGAGGTCGACGAGCGGCCCGCCGATCCCGGCGAAGCGCGAGTCCACGATCTCGATCCGTTCGGCGTTGTAGGTGCCCAGGTCATCGGTTTCGGCCGCGGCGGCGATCACGCTGCCGGTGACTTCGCCTACCTCCACGTTGGACAGCCGGATCCAGGCGGCCAGCGTGCCCTTGCCGGTGCTGATCACATCGAAGGCCTTGTTGCTGTCCAGCCGGTGGATGCGGGTGTGGGCCAGCTCCAGGGTGTAATCGAAGGCCTGGCTGCCGGGCGGCACGCGGATGACCGCGTTGCCCGCCATGTCCGGGGCCTGGCGGCCGTCGATCTCGACATGGGCGATCCGCAGCGCGCCGCCGCGCTGGATCTCGAACAGGGTGGGGCGGCTGAAGCGCAGCGATGCGCGGCCGTCGATCGGGCCGATCACGCTGATCGGCCGGTCCACGGGCAGGACCTGGTCGACCTGATAGATGCCATCGCGCAGCAGCAGCACATCGCCGGGCGCGCTGCCCGCCAGCGCGGCCACCAGGGTGCCTTCGCCGGGCGCGACCTTGTGCACGGCGCCGCTGTCCACGGCCACCGTATCCAGTGCCTTCGGGTACCAGCTCACACCGACCGCGTCGCGCGGAACGGGTGCCAGGTCGCGCGGTGCACCGGCCGCCACGGTCTGCACCGGGTACAGCAGGCCATTGGCCGCGCGCTGCAGCTCCAGCGGCCGCGCCGTGACGCCCGCGGGGAAGCCGGGCGACAGCGTGGGGCTCTGCAGGTTGCCACTGAAGCGGATGCCGGACAGGTCGCCCTGCGTACGCAGCAGCTCGCCACGGCCACTGCCGATGAACAGATTGCCGGCGATGCGGCTGTTGATCGGCATCGCGTTGCGCTCTTCATCCAGCCCCGCCCCGAGCAGCAGCGTGCCCACCTGCACGAAGCTGTTGTTCTCGATCACCGCGTTGTCGATCTGCTCGTAGCGGTTCAGCGGTGCATCGCGGGTGCCGGCCATCACGCTCAATGCCGCGGCGAAGTTGTCGCCGGCGATCCCTTCGAAATAGTTGTCGCGCACGGTCTGGTTGCGGTTGATCACGCGCACGCCGCCGGTGTGCGCCTTGTTGCCGCCCAGGAACACATTGCGTTCAACGATGTTGCCGTGCCCGTGGCGCAGCACCAGCGAGCCGCGCGATGCCTGGAACACGTTGCCGCGGTAGAGATTGCCGCCGGACTTGTTGGAGACGATCTCCACCTCGCCATCGCAGTGCTCGAACCAGTTGTTCTCCACCACGGTGTGGGAATCGGACTGCGAATCATGGCTGGTGCCGATCCGCAGGGTCTCGCCGCCGTTGGAGCCCAGGTTGGGCCGGGGGCCGAACCAGTTGTGGTCGATGCGGTGCCGGTTGTCCAAGCCGCTGGTGGCATTGCGCACCACCACCAGGGTGGTGCCGGCGTTGGTCTTGCCCAGCAGCTGGTTGTGGTCGAAGCGGTTGTGCTGCCCGTACATCGCCACCCAGTGATCGGACTGCTGGCGGTCGGGCTTGTTGTAGCGGTCGATCACCACCCCGGTGACCCGGCTGTGGGTGGCCCATTCGCTGGACGAGCGCCGGAACGAGATCACCTCGCCGCCGGGGGCCCAGCCATCGCGGAATACCAGGTTGGACACTTCCAGATAGCTGCCGGCCATGCGGAGCTGGGATCGGCCGCTGAGGATGACCTTGCCGGGCGTCTGAGCTGTGAGCTTAATTGGTTGACCAATTGTGCCGGCCCCGCGCAGCAGCAGGTCCATGTCACGCCAGGTCCCGTCGGCCAGGATCACCCGGTCGCCGGGTTTCAGGGCCCGGGTCGCCGTGGCGTACTCGGCCGCGTCGCGCACCAGGTGATCGGCGGCAAAGGCCGGTTGGCCCAGCGTGGCAGCGCCCCAGATCAGGACCGCCGCAAGGGGGCGCAGCGCCCAAGGCGCATGCGAGTGCTGCAAAGTCACAGGTTTACCCTCCCAGATCAACCGTGGCGTCCAACGCGAACAGGGATCGTAACAGGTCGCGGGAACGGTTCGTCAACCACAGTCGTATACCACTTTCGGCGTAGGTGGTCTGCGCTTTGCGCAGATTCCTGCTGCATCCGCACATTAAATTGGCGCAAACTGGTCTGGACAAAGATCAGGGGTAGACTTTAGTACCAATTCATTGACATTGGTCCTTCAACCGTGAATCTTCCGGATCGAATCCGTGTATTCGGACGATCCATCCTGGGAGGGAGATCACGATGTTGCATGACCGCCGTACGGCCTCGCCACGAGGCCTCCGCCACACCGCGCTGCACAGCGCGCTGTTCTATGCCCTGTGCGCCACCGCGGCGCTGCCGCTGGCCCACGCACAGGACGCCGATGCACCGGCCACCCCGCCGGCGCACGCCACCACGCTGGACCAGGTCCAGGTGACCGGCATCCGCGGCACCATCCAGACCTCGATCGACAAGAAGCGCGAGGAGACCGTGGTCTCCGACGTACTGGCCGCCGACGACATCGGCGATCTGCCGGCGCTGTCGATCGGTGAAGCGATCGAGACCATCACCGGGGCCTCCACCCACCGCGAAAAGGGCGGTGCGTCGGAGATCTCGATCCGCGGCCTCGGCCCGTTCCTGGGCTCGTCCACCTTCAATGGTCGCGAGGCCACCAACGGCAGCGGCGACCGCTCGGTGAACTTCAACCAGTTCCCCTCGGAGCTGATCAACACCGTGGCGATCTACAAGACCCAGCGCGCCGATTTCGTCGAAGGCGGCGTGGCCGGCACGATCAACATGGAAACGGTCAAGCCGCTGGAATACGGCAAGCGCGCGTTCCAGCTCGATGGCCGCGGCACCTGGCAGGAGTATGACGACCGCCTCAAGGACAAGGACGGCGTGGGTTGGCGCGGTACCGCCAGCTACATCGACCAGTTCGACATGGGCAATGCCGGCAAGCTCGGCGTCTCCATCGGCGTGCAGGCGCTGGAAGGCAGCAACCCGGAAGAGATGTTCTCCAGCAGTTCCACGTGGGTGGCCTGCGATGGCCGCGAAGTGGTCGGCGCCACCCGCAACTGCACCCAGGTCAACGGCAACGACGTGGCCAACGGCGTGCCGTATTACCTGGTGCCGAGCAGCCGCATCTACCGCCAGTTCATCGAACACGACAAGCGCGATTCGCAGTTCGCCGCGCTGCAGTGGCGCCCGAGCGATACGGTCGAGGTGAACCTGGATTACCAGCATTCCAAGCGCGATTACACCGAAGACCGTTCGGATCTCTCGCTGTCTTCGATGATGCGCAATCTCAACAACCGCATCGTCAACCAGGACGGCGCGCTGCTGCACCACACCGGCAGCACCACGGTCGATTCCACCGGCAATTTCCTGGAGCGCCAGGAGGAGTACACCGGTGGCGGGCTCAACGTGATCTTCCGGCCGAGCCCGGCGTGGACGCTGTCCACCGATCTGTCCTACTCCAACACGCTGCGCGACCAGATCGAACGCAGCACGCGCCTGCGCGCCGGCCGCACCGACGTCAACGGCAATCCGGTCGGCGGCATCAAGAACACCCGCTATGTCGATTACACCTACGACTACAACGGTGACGTGCCCAGCATCACGCTGGATCCGGCGTTCGATGTGAACAACCCGGACAACTACACCGATTCGGCCCTGGTGCGCCGCCGCCAGCAGAACCGCGAGCACACCATCCGCGCCGGTCGCTTCGATGTGGCCTTCACCCCGGAAAGCGGGTTCTTCACCGCGATCAAGGGCGGCGTGCGCCGCTCCGAGGCCACCTATACCGATTACACCGATACGGTCGATCTGACCACGACCAACGTCGCTGCGATCCGCGCCGCCAACACCGCCTGCCGGCAGGCCTTCCCGCAGGACGATTTCCTGGCCAACGCCAGCGGCAACACCATCGACCAGTGGGCCAGCTTCGACAGCCGCTGCCTGTTCAAGGCCTTCACCGGCATGGACGACACCGGCCTGAGCGCGGACCTGCGCGATCCGGCCAACAACGATGTCACCGAAAAGACCAGCGCGCTGTACCTGATGGGCGACTACAGCACCGAGTGGTTCGGGCTGCCGGTGACCGGCAACTTCGGCGTGCGCGGCGTGCATACCGAAGTGCGTTCGGTCGGCCTGCGCAGCGGGCTGGATGTGATCAACAACCCCGACGGCACCGTGACCCTGCGCCCCACCGGGGAGTTCAGCCAGCAGGTGCTCAAATCCAGCAATACCGAGTGGCTGCCCAGCTTCAATGCCGCCTTCGAACTGCGCCCGGACCTGCTGCTGCGCGTGGGCGCCTACCGGGCGATGTCGCGCCCGGACCTGGCCGCCGAAGGCTTCGGCCGCACCTTCAACCTGGGCGATGTCGATGCCGACTTCAACAGTGTTGGCGATGCGTTGCGCAGCATCACCGCCACCGGCAATCCGCGCGCGCAGCCGCTGATGTCGTGGAACGGCGACCTGTCGCTGGAGTGGTATGCCAACGAGGACACCATGCTGTCCGGTGCGCTGTACTACAAGCAGTTCAACGGCGGCTCGATGCCGGTGATCGTCAACGAATCGTTCGACATCGATGGCCAGAGTGTCACTGTGCCGGTGGAGCAGCTGGCCACCAGCGACCAGAAGAGCGATCTGTTCGGCGTGGAGTTCACCGCCTCGCACAGCTTCTCCTACCTGCCCGGGATCTTCGCCGGGCTGGGCGTGAAGGGCAGCTACAACTACGCCGATTCCAACTTCAAGACCGAAGACCTGCGCCTGGGCGAGTCCACCGACCCCATCACCGGCGTGGTCACCCCGGGGATCGTCGAACCGGCCAACATCTTCGGCCTCTCCAAGCACGTCGCCTCGGCGCAGGTGTACTGGGGCCTGGGCAAGCTGGACCTGCAGGCGATCTACAAATACCGCTCCGACTACTACCAGCAGTTCGTCGGCGACCCCTCGCAGAACCGCTACGTGCGCGACAATGGCTCGCTGGACTTCCGCGCCACCTACAAGGTGAACAAGCAGCTGTCGCTGTCGCTGTCGGCCAGCAACCTCACCGATGAGCCGCGGGTGTCGGATATGCCGATCCTCGGCAGCTTCCGCGAGTACACCACGTACGGGCGGCGGTATTATCTGGGGGTGCGTTACCGCTTCTGAGACCGGCGGCGCGGCCCCCACGGCCGCGCCCCGCACCGCCCGCGCGGTGCGGTATCGGTCCCCAGCCACCTGTCAGCCAGGCCTTTGATGATGTCCGAACCCCGTCTTTACCAGTCCATTGCCGCTGAAATCGTCGCGCTGATCGAGAAGGGCGAATTCCCGCCCGGCTCGCGCCTGCCCGGCGAACGCGACCTGGCCGAACGCCTCGGCGTGAGCCGGGTCACCGTGCGCGAGGCGGAAATCGCGCTGGAAGCGCAGGGCCTGATCACCATCAAGACCGGTTCGGGGGTGTATGTGAAGGCGCGTCCGTCGCAGATGCCCGGCGCGCTGCCGGATGTGTCGGCGTTCGACCTGACCGCCGCGCGTGCGGTGATCGAGGCCGAAGCGGCCGCGATGGCCGCCGCCCGGATCACCGATGCCGAGGTGGAGGACCTGGCCGGCCTGGTCGCGGCGATGATCGATCCGGCCGCCGGGGAGGCGGCGGCCAGCGAGGCGGACCGGCAGTTCCACCTGACCATCGCGCGCATCGCCGGCAACCCGGTGGTGGAGCACTGCGTGCAGCTGATCTGGCGGATGCGCAATGAACTGCCGCGGGTCCGGCAGGTTTACGCCAATGTGTGCCACGGCGACGACGACACCCGCGACGACGAACACACCGCCATCCTCGATGCCCTGCGCCAGCGCGACCCGGCCGGCGCCCGGCTGGCGATGCGCAACCACTTCCAGCGCCTGTTCGAATCGATGCTGGAAGCCACCGAGAACGAAGCGCTGGCGGAGATCCGCCGGCGTACCCAGCAGGACCGTGAGCGCTTCATGGCGGCCACCGGGCACTGAGCCCGGCGCGCGCAGCGGGGGGTTACTCGCCCTGGTACTGCTTTTCTTCGACCAGCTGCGAGCCGGCGATCCGGTTGATCTCGTTCTTGACCTTGATGCGCTCGCCGTTGGTGCCGTAGACACCGCGCGCGAGCTGGATGAACGCATCATCGAACACCTGCGCGGCTTCTTTGTCGCGCAGCTGGTCCTGGATCTCCCACATGCGCTCGTTGATCGCCTTGAGCTGGGTCTTCAACGCGTCCAGCCCGGGCTGGGCATCCACCTGGTGCTGCCACAGCGGCAGCAGCCCCTCCAGTTCGGTGCGGACATTGGCGTTCTTGCCGGCATCGGCGATGCGTTCGGCCTTGATTTCCAGGATGGTGATCTTGTCGATCAGCTCGCCAATCGATACCGGGGTCAGGATCGCGTCCACGCCATTACTCGCAACAGGTCAGA
>Ga0308171_1003582_pt1 | contig 14050 bp, 10 predicted proteins | sample PhyGR1_FD_202135 | JGI IMG/M metagenome (GOLD analysis project Ga0308171, IMG submission 202135) | Phyllosphere microbial communities from UC Gill Tract Community Farm, Albany, California, United States - DLSLSG.R1 | ecosystem: Host-associated > Plants > Phyllosphere > Unclassified | place: USA... | reverse complement strand
GCGATGCCCCGCCTCGATCTCGGCGATGCGCAGCAGCGCGGCAAACATGGCGAGCAGCGCGTCGCACTGAGCCAGCGCGGCGCTCGCCCGTTCGGTCTGGGCGGGATCGCGCGCATCCTCGACCATGCGCGCCAACTGCCCGCGTAGGCGTGACAAAGGCGTGCGCAGGTCATGCGCGATGTCGTTGGACTGGCCGCGCATCGCCTCCATCAGCGCGGCGATACGGTCGAGCATATGATTGAAGGCGGCGGCCTGGCGGTCGAACTCGTCGCCCGATCCGGTCACGGGGACGCGGTGGCGGATATTCCCCGCGATGATCGCCTCGACCGTGGCGCGCTGGTCGGCGATGCGGCGGCCGACCAGCATCGAAAAGACGATGAGGCCGCCGACCACGATCAGGATGATCGAGCCGAAGCCGATCAGGTAGATGCGCGTCCGCGTCATACGGTGGCTGTCGAACGGTTCGGTTTCCGCCACCACCGCCAGCCGCCGCCCTTCACCCGCGTCGCGGACCAGCGCGCGGCCATGCGACAGGCCGATGATCCCGTCGCGCTGGCGCAGGTCCGACCGGCCCATCGGCAGGGCGAAGCGCGGGGCGATATTGCCGCCCAGCCGCCGCCCGTCCGCCCCCAGCAGCAACAGGCCGATATCGCCGGTATCGCGCTGCCCGGACAAGGTGGCGATGCGGGCGAGCAGCAGCGGGGTGGGGAGCCGCGTCTCGCCCGCATCCCGTTCCAGCACCAGATCGGCGACGACCGCGATCCGGCGGTCGACCGCCCGCGCCACCGTCACCCGGTTGGCGGCCAGGATCGCGATGCCGGTGGCGATCGTGGCGATCAGGAACAGGGCCAGGACGGCGATGGTCAGCCCGCGCAGCGACAGACGACGGATCGCGCCCTCGATCATGGTTTCAGCGAATAGCCGATCCCGCGTACCGTTTCGATGGGATCCTCGCCGCCATCCTCGGTCAGCTTGACGCGCAGCCGCCGGATATAGACGTCGACGATATTCGTCTCCGGCTCGAAATCATAACCCCAGACCCGCTCGATCAGCATGGCGCGGGTCAGCACCTCGCCCGCATGGCGCGCCAGTTCGGCCAGCAGCTTCAGCTCCAGATTGGCCAGCGTGATCGGCTGGCCGCCGCGCCAGGCGCGAAAGCTGGTCGGGCTGACCACGATGTCGCCCGCACGGATGGTGTCGGTTTCGCTGACCGTCCAGCGGCGGCCTCGGATTACCGCCTGGATGCGGGCGACCAGTTCGGGCGGCTCGACCGGCTTGACGACATAATCGTCCGCGCCGGCCTCCAGCCCTTCGACCTTGTCGGTCGCCATGGACAGCGCGGTCAGCATGACGACGGGCACGGTGATCCCGCGCACACGCAGCGTCTCGACCACCGACAGCCCGTCGAGGCGCGGCATCATCCGGTCGAGGATCACCGCGTCATATTGCTCGCGGTCCATCGCGGCGAGTGCCAGCCGTCCGTCGCCGACATGCTCGACCCGGTGACCCAGCGCGATCAGGTCGGCGGCGAGGCCGTGCGCATAGGTGGCGTCATCCTCGACCAGAAGCAGGTGCAGGCTCATCGATATCATCCAGACCGTGATCGCATCCGCCCTACCGGGCAAAAGCGCGGTGGCAAGCCCTACCCCGCCAGAGGGGCGAGCCGTTCGCGGAACAGCCGGACGAATTGGTCGAGCGGGCAGGGGGCATCGGCCGGGCAACCGCGAACCCGCACCGGCTTCACCGACACGGCGGCGGCATGGGCGCGTATCTGGTCGGGCGACTGGGTGCGGTAGCGGACGGTGACGAAGGCGCGGCCCCTGGCGTCATGCCAGCGCTCGATCAGGATCGCCCCGCCCGGCGCGGCATCGTTCACCGCATAGCCCGGCGCGACCAGATCGAAGCCGAGCAAAGCCGCCAGCGCGGTGACATTGGTGTCGTGGCCGACCAGCATGTCGACCTTCGCGCCGTCCTGGGCGGTCAGCGCCGCGATCATGTGCCGCCCGAACGCGGCCGACTGGTGCGCGGCCATATAGGGCGAGCGCGAATAGACATCGAACAGCGCGGCATGGACCGTGCCCAGGCGTGCCAGCATCGTGCCGTCGACCGGCAGCCCGCCGACCGAGGGCGACAGCCCTTCGGCATATTGCAGCAGCAGCACCTGCGCGGTGCCCGACGCGGTGCGGATCGGTCCGGTCAGGTCGATGCCATGGCCATCGGCCGAGGGCGTCAGCCGTGCCGGTCCCGCCGGATCGCAGCCCCTGGGCTCACCACAGCCCAGCACCTGGTCCAGCAGGCGCAGCGCCGGGCGGTTCCGCGCGACCAGCGCGTCCATCCCGCCGGTGAAGCGGTCGATATCCGCCACCGCCGCCTGTGCATCGAAACGGGTGGCACGGGCGCGCAGCGGCTCGAACAGCGGATCGACCTGGCCCGGCGGATTGTGCGCCACCGGCACCGTGCAACCGGGGGCGAACGCCTTGGCATAGGCCTCCCCGCTGGCGATGGTGCGGGACGAGCTGTTCGTCCAGATGCGGATGCTGCCGGGCGCGGGGCAATTCCGGGTCAGCAGGCCCCGCGCGATCCAGTCTGTGCGGTCGGCGCGCGCCTCGACGGCGAGTGCCTCTGCGCCGTGCGGGGTCAGCTCGCTTTCCGGCGTGGTCCAGGTCGGCCAGGGCTTGGCGGTGCGGGTGCCGTGCGGCACCTCGCCGTCCAGCGGCGCGCGGACGCCGTGCCGCATCAGCACCACCACCCGGTCTAGCGTCAGCCCCTTGGGGGGCGGGGCAGTCTGCGCCGCGATGGGCAGCGCCAGCATGGACAGGGCGAACAGGGCGAGCGGCGCGCGCAGGCGGCGGGGGAGAGCGATCATCGCGCGGCTTTGGACCGGTTTCGGGTCAGGACTGTGACATTGTCTCCCGCTTCATCATGCTGGACCGGGTGTCCTGGGAAGTTTTTTCAGAAGTCATCAAAATTCGGTCAATAAGTCATCGGGCTGTCACAGGGCATCCCTAGCGGGGCCATCGAAGGCGCCCGGGGGGCGTCGCCATCAGAATTGATCCAGGGGGAATTCCATGACCGCTTCGTCCAAGCGGGCGCATGTCGTGCGCCTGTTGTGCAGCACCGCCGCCACGTTCCTGATGGCCGCACCCGCGCTGGCCGTAGAGCCGGTCGTCACCAACGCGCCGGTGGTCGCCGATACCGATCCGCAGGTCGGTGAGGACGTGGTGGTCAAGGGCCATCGCCAGGCGGTGGTCGATGCGCAGGACGAACAGTTGCGCAGCCAGTCGTTCGCCACCGTCGTCTCGGGCGAGGAACTGCGCCTCCAGCCGCAGCAGAATCTGGCCGACCTGCTGACCCGCCTGCCGGGCATCAGTTCATCGGTGGACCAGTCGCGCAACGCGGCGGCGACGGGCGAGGCGCAATATGTCTCGATCCGTGGTCTCGACACCTCGTACAACGCCTATTCGCTCGACGGCGTGCGGCTGGCGCAGACCGATGCGCGCACCCGCGCCATCTCGATGAACTTGCTGTCGCCCTTCTCGCTGCAGACGGTGCGCGTCGACAAGGCGCCGACCGCCAGATATGATGGCGACGCGATCGCGGGCATCATCGACATGGTGCCGATCACCGCCTTCGACCTGCCCAACCACCGTACCCAGATCCGTCTTCAGGGCCAGCTGGCGGGCCGCGCCGATGCGCGTCGCCAGGATCCCTGGGGCGGCACCGCGCAGGTCGAGACCGCGCAGCGCTTCGGCGATTTCGGCGTCTATGCCTCGGCCTATTACGGCCTGAAGCACGTGCTGGGCGAGTCGACGGCCGTGCAGCATGACTGGGAGAAGTATAACAACAACATCCCGGGCATGATCCGCGACAATCTGGACAATCTGTTCGCGCGCGGCGTGCAGTGGCAGTCGTTCCGCAACCGCATCGAGCGGATGGGCGGCACGCTGAACCTCGATTGGAAGGGCGAGGGGACGGACTTGTACCTCCACTCCACCTATGGCCGGTACAATCTCAAGAGCTGGATGGATCAGACCGCGCTGCGCCAGACCAGCCTGGCGCCCGACCAGATCAACCCGAACCCCAACAAGGGTTCCTATGACGCCGCCGGATACCGCGCCGATTACGGCCTGACCGCGACGCATTATTTCCGCACCGAGCATAGCAAGCAGGAGCTGGTGACGACCAAGCTGGGCGGCGAGACCCGCTCGGGCGACTTCACCTTCGACTATCACGGCGCCTATTCGCGCGGGTCGCAGGACTATCCGCTGCGGATCCAGTCGGGCTTTGCGGGCCGTCCCTATATCGGCACCGCCGATAATACGGGCGTCGCCAATTATCGCATGGTCACCTCGATCGGCCAGCGCACCTTCCCGCAGGTCGTGCTGACCGACGCGGCGCGCGCCTATCTGACCGACCTGAGCAAGCTGCGTCAGTGGTATGTCACCCAGCAGTTCGAGAATACCTGGGAACGCCGCCTGGAGGGCCAGTTCGATACGAGCTGGCATCATGCCGACCAGGGTCTGGTGTCGATTGCAGCCGGTGCCAAGGTCGAGGACGCCAAGCGTTATGCCAATGCGCTGGGTGACGATGGCGCGCTGCAATATACCTTCCCCAATGCGGACGGCAGCGCCTCGCCGCGCTATGCCGCGACCGGCCCGGTCCTGACCTCGCTGCCCGGCCGCCTGCTCGGCGGGTTCATGAACAACGCCGCACAGGTGCCGATCTATCTGATCGACACCGATTATATCGAGAATCAGGTCCGCCAGCTCTCCAGCCCGAAGATCGCCGGGCTGGACCCGGTAAAGCTGAAGGAGAACCGTCTCGACGGGCGCGAGAACCGCTTGTCGGGCTATGTCATGGCGACGATGCAATTCGGCGACCTTCAGGTCGTGCCGGGCGTCCGCTATGAGTATAACCGCTTCAAGGGCACCTACTGGCAGGACCAGGGCAACGACACCGGCAAGTTCGCCACGTCCAGCCGCAACTATGACATGTGGCTGCCCAGCGTCATCGCCAATTACCGGCCCAATGACGCGATGGTCGTCCGCGCCTCGATCCGGAAGAGCTATTCGCGGCCCGCTTTCGACCTGCTGCTCGGCCCGACGCGAGTGACCCGCAACGACCTGGGCGAGGTGACGGGAGTGTTCATCCCCAACCCGAACCTGAACGCGCAGACCTCGTGGAACTACGACGCCTCGATCGAATATAAGGGGCAGGGCACCGACTTCTTCTCGATCAGCCCCTTCTACAAGAAGCTGAACCACGTCCTGTTCGCGACCGGCACCACCAACGCGACCGGCGACTACAACATCTGGGGCAACCCCCAGTCGGAACAGCAGGGCGGGGTCGAGGTGTCGAGCCTGACCACCAACGCCACCGGCAAGATCTACGGCGTCGAACTGTTCGGCCGTTATTCGCTGAAGGGGCTGCCGGGGCTGCTCGACGGGCTGGGCCTTCAGGCCAATGTCACGGTGCAGCGGGCCAATGCGCGGGTCTTCGTCAACGGCCAGATGCGCGACCAGCGCATGACCCAGGCGCCGAAGATCATGTACAACGCCGCGCTATTCTATACCCATGGCCCGCTGTCGGCGGAGTGGAACTATAACTACACCGGCGACCGCCTGTACGATCTGCGCTCCAGCCGGCCGGATACCTATATCCAGCCGACGACCATCTCGAACCTGATCGTCAACTATGTCCTGCCCTCGGGCCTGACGATCGGCGCGTCGGTGCAGAACCTGTTCAACGAACACAGCTATTGGGCGACGACCAGCGAGCGCAAGGCGTATCTCTCGAACGACCGCAAGGGCGGCTATGTCGAGACGGGCCGCATCTACATGCTCAACCTGACCTACGCCTTCTGACCTGACCCTCTCCCCGATCCGGTGCCCGCCCCCATGGGCACCGGAGCGCACCTACGCCGACGGCGCATCTTTGTGCCGTCGGCGGTTTTGTGTGGGGTTCCTGACCACATGGTCACGCGTTAGCATGATCCCATAAAGAGGACCTGCCAGACATGATGAAACGCCAACGCCGCCAGCACGAAATCGTGGCGTATCTTGCCGATGGCGGGTTCCACGGTATCGGCGAACTGGCCGAGGCGCTGTCGGTGTCCGAGGAGACGGTGCGGCGCGAGCTGCGTGTGCTGGAAACCTCGGGCGCGGTCGTGCGCGCCCACGGCGCGGTGCGGATCGCAAAGGTCGAGACCGAGGGATCCTTCGCCACCCGCCTGCAACGTCATGCCGAGGCCAAGCAGCGGATCGCCGCCGCCGTCGCGGAGGTCGTCGCGGACGGACAGGCCGTCTATATCGATGCCAGCACCACCGGCCATTATGTCGCGCGCGCGCTGCGCGATCATCAGGGGCTGACCGTCGTGACCAATGCGGTCGGCGTTGCCGCCGAGCTGGGCGGGCGCAACGACAATCGCGTCATGCTGGCGGGCGGCGAGATGGATTATGAGTATCGCGCCTGTTTCGACGCCACCGCGCGCGAGTATTTGAGCATGTTCACGCCCGCGCTGGCCATCTTGTCGGTGGAATCGGTCAATCTCGACCATGGTTTCGCCGACTATCATGCGGGAGAGGCGGCGTTGTGCCGGATGATGATCGCCCGCTCGCGCCGGACGCTGATCGCCGCCGACCAGAGCAAGTTCGACCGTCCCGGCACCATCCAGGTGGCGGCGCTGGACGCGGTGGCGATGCTCGTGACCGATGCGCCCCTGTCGCCCGCTTATGCCGAGGCGCTGGCCGGGGTGGAGGTGGTGGTCGCCTGACCACGCGGGATCAGCAGCGCGACACCGGCTCCCGCGATCCCGAAACCGGCATGGAGCACCCAGAAATGCGGTTGGTCCATGCGTGGATACAGCGTGCCCAGCTGCCCCACCACCAGATGCGCGACAAAGCCATGGAGGTAGAACAGCCCGGTCATCAGCCCGCGCCGTGACGGCGGCGCGGCGGCGGCGATGATCGCCAGCGCCGAGGGCCAGGACAGGACCACACCGACCGAGAGCAGCGCGATCGCACAGACCGGCCCGATCAGCCCGACCCGCGCCGCATCCCCCGACAACCAGGCGAGCAGGATATAGGCCATCGCCATCGCCAGCCCTCCGGCCGCCAGCTTCACCGCCGGACCCGGCTCACGCGACAGGCGCGACCCAAGGCGATAGGCGAGCAGCGCCAGCGCGATGGTGAACAGCCCGTCCGCCGCCGCCAGCCAGCTCGGCGGGATCGTCATGGTGCCGAACGTCAGTTCGACGCGCTGTTCGGCCCAGAGCAGCACCATGTTGTCGAGTTGCTCATAGGCGCAAAAGCACAATGTCACGGCGATGATGGCGAGGATGACGCGCGGCCAGTCGGTGCGGCGATGGTCCGCCGTGCGGGCCTCGATCAGGCGAACCGGCGGCGCGGTGCGCAGGGTCAGCATCGCCGCGACCATGGTGGCGGCCATGACGACAAAGGCGGCGGCGAAGCCGAAGCGCAGCGCCAGCCAGCCGCCGATCAGCGGCCCCAGCAGCGCGCCGCCGTTCAGGAACGCCAGATAGGCCGCATAGAGTCGCTCGCCCGCCGCTGTCCCACGCAAGGCCCCCGCTTCGGCGGCGAGATTGCCCTTGAGCAGCCCGATCCCGCCGATCAGCAGCGCCAGCCCCGGCAGCGCCCCGCTACGGCTGGCCAGCGCCAGCAGCCCCAGCGTCATCAGCACCGCGCCGACATACATGGCGAGCCTTCGCCGCCCGCTGCGATCCGCGATCCAGCCGCCCAGCGGCAGGACCAGATAGGTGAGCGCGCCGTACAGGCCGTAAAGCTGCGAAGCGAAGGCGATGTCGCCATGCGCCCCGGTCACGCCCTCGATACCGTGGCGCAAGGCGGACAGCCCGATCACCCCCCGGCCATGCACCAGCAGGTCGGTGACCAGGAACAGGGTCAGCAGCGACTTCGCCCCCTGGATCGCACAACGCTCCCACCCCTCGACGCTGGCCAGCGTCCAGAAGCCGGGGGCGGGCGGGGCGGTGTCCCTTTCGCGCATGATGTCGATGTCGGTCCGTCTTGGGGGCTTGGGGAGGAAGCGACGGCTCCCTAGCGTGGGTTTGTGACGGGTTCGCGGCGCTCGACAAAGCGGCCCGCGCACGGCACCACGGGGGCATGGACCTGTCCGAGATCGTCGCCGATATCGCCGCCGAGATGGCGGAGGCCCCCGACCGGGGCACACCGGCCGATTACATTCCCGCGCTGGCGGGCATCGCCCCCCAGCGTTTCGGCATCGCCATCGTTGAAGCGGACGGTGGGTGCCATCTGGCGGGCGACGCCGAGGAAAGCTTTTCGATCCAGAGCATCTCCAAGGTCTTCGCGCTGACCCTCGCGCTGGGCGCGGTCGGCGACCAGTTGTGGCGGCGGGTCGGGCGCGAGCCTTCGGGCACCGCGTTCAACTCGATCGTCCAGCTGGAGACCGAACACGGCATCCCGCGCAATCCGTTCATCAATGCGGGCGCGATCGTCGTCGCCGATGTGCTGCTGGGCGGGTACGAGCCGCGTGAGGCGATTGCTGAGATGCTGCGCTTCGTCCGCGCGCTGGCGGGGGAGGACGACATCGTCATCGACGCCGCCGTGGCGCAGGCCGAGATGGAAACCGGCCACCGCAACCAGGCGCTGGCCCATTACATGCGCGCCTTCGGCAATCTCCATCATCCGGTGGACCGGGTGCTCGGCGTCTATTTCCATTTCTGCGCGCTCGCCATGAGCTGTCGGCAGCTGGCGCTGGCCGGGCGCTACCTGATGGCGCGGGGCGTCAACCCGGGGACGGGGCGCTCGGTCGTGTCACCGCAGCGGGCGCGGCGGATCAACGCGCTGATGATGAGCTGCGGCCATTATGACGGGTCGGGCGAATTTGCGTTCCGGGTCGGCCTGCCGGGCAAGTCGGGGGTGGGCGGCGGCATCTTGGCGATCGTGCCCGGCCGCGCCTCGATCGCCGTGTGGTCGCCCGGCCTCAACGCGCGCGGGAATTCGCAGCTTGGTACGCTGGCGCTCGAACGGCTGGTGCAGCGGACCGGCTGGTCCGTGTTCGACCCGCAAGCCGGTTGACGGCGCGCAAGGGCGCAAAGGCCGCCTGCGCGCGCACCGACAGGATCAGGTTGAGCGCGACCCCGGCGATCGAGGCGGCGCCGAACATCCGCACGATCCGCTCGCCCGTGACGCCCGTGCCGCAACCCGACAGCGCCAGCAGCAGCACCGCGCCGCCGAGCAGCTTCAGGCCCATTCGCAGCCGCGCGTCATGCAGCGTCCCCGCCTCTTTGGCATGGCGATAGGACCCGGCGGCGAGCAGCCAGAAGCCGACAAAGCAAAGGGCGATCGTATCAAGCATGGAAAGGCTCCAGGGAACGGCGGGTCCGTGTGGGAGTACGGGCGGCGGGGCGGGCGCTGATCCGCGCGGCGACGGCAAAGCCGATGCCGATGGCGAGACAGGACAGGTCGAAGGCGACGAACAACTGGTCGCCGTCGAGCAGCGAAGGGACCAGCCAGCGTGAGGTGGTCAGCGCGTTGACCAGCGGAATCGCGCCCCAGAAGACGGCGGCGACACCGAACAACACCGTCCAGGCGCGCCGCGTGGGCAGGCCGAGCTGCGCGAGCGCAAGCAGGCCCCAGGTCCAGAACATCGCCGATACTTCCATATCGGCGCGCCCCTCCAGCGTGGCCGGGATCAGCCGGTTGGCAAGCAGATAGGCCGCCATGCCCGCCGGGAAAGCGGCGATCACCGCGATGTTCAGCCGCTCGGCCAGCTTCAGGCCGAAAAAGGGGGCCGCACCCGGCTTGCGCCGCTTGGCGGTCCACAGCAGCAGGCCGGTGCCGACCATCGCCGCGCCGGTCAGCCCCATGACGAAATAGGCCCAGCGCAGGGCGGGTCCGGCGAAACCGGCCAAATGCAGGCCCAGCATGACGCCCGCCGTGTCGATCGCGACGGCGGCATCGCCGCTGCGGCTGAGCAGGCGGCCGGTCGCACCGTCATAGGTGGCGGTGGGCGTGCGCGAATTGATCGCACCCCGCTTTCCTTGCGCGATGGTGACGCGGGCCGCCGCATCGCCGGGATTCTGGACGATGACGCGGGTGGCGGGACCGCCCAGCCGCCGTTCCGCATCGCGCACCAAAGGCGCGATCGCGACCAGCGGACGCCGCACGCCGCTGGCGGGCACGTCGGCGGGGGTGCCATAGGCGGTCTGCATGAACTGGGCGGGCGAGGCATAGTTCGTCAACACCGGCCAGGGCATGTACATCGTCACCAGCGTGATCAGTCCGGTATAGGTGATCATCGCATGATAGGGCAGGCCGAGCACCGCCGAGACGTTATGCGCGTCGAGCCAGCTGCGCTGCCCCTTGTTCCAACGCAGGGTGAAGAAGTCGGCGAAGATACGCTTGTGGGTGATCACGCCCGAGATGATCGCGCCCAGCATCGCCATCGCGCACAGCCCCGCCAGCCAGCGACCCCAGGGGTGCGGCAGCTGAAGCTGGAAATGGAAGCGATAGAAATGCTCGCCGCCCCTGGTGTCGCGCGCGTTCAGGGGGGCTCCGCTGACCGGATCGAGGTCCAGTTCGTTGCCGCGTATCCTGGGATCGGGCTTGGCGGGGATGCGGAAGATGCGGGTCGCGACCGTGCGCGCGTCGGGCAGGTAGATATACCATTGCAGGTCGTCCGGGCCGACCCGCGACAGATAGCGCGTGGCCGAATCCGCCGCCTGGGCCGGTGACGCGGCCTCGGCGTGGATTTCGGGCTGCATCCAGCGGGTGATCTCGGGCCGGAAATAGGCCGAGGTCCCGGTCAGGAACATGGTGAACAGGATCCACCCGGCGATCAGCCCCAGCCAGCCATGCGCCCAGGCCATGCTCTGCCGCCAGCCCGGTTGTACGGTCTTGTCGCTCATGCGCGCACGCCCAGCAATTTGAGCGCCACCGCCATCGCCAGCGCTCCGCCCCAGATCACCGCGCTGACCCGGCCCAGCCGGACCTCGTGCAGCGACCAGAGCCCGACCCCGGCATAGAGCAGGAAGGACAGGATCATCGGCCAGCCGGTCGCCTCGACCCGCGCCGTCGCATCGGGAGCGGGGAGCAGGCGCGCGGTCAGCATCGCGGCGGCGACCGCAAAACCATAGCCGCCGAGAATCGCGGTGATCCAGCGCCACGCCATGGCGAATCCGGTTCGCCAGCGGCGTCCGGCTTCTTCATCAATGGCTTGGCCCGATGGCACCCACGTTGCCCCTTGTCATGTTGATGTCATCCCTTTAGCGGAGTTTGAGAGTCACTATCAATAGCAGGGAGTAAATTTATGCGCGCACTTCGCGGAGCGCTGCTGGCAGCGTGCGCCACCGGGGGAATGCTGGGCAGCGCGCTTCCCGCCCATGCGCTGACCCTGTCCGACGAGGATCAGCAGCGGCTGCGCAACGAGGATATCGTGGTCGAGGGACAGCGTGAGAAGAAGAGCGCGTCCTCGGGCACCAAGACCGATGTGCCGCTGATCGCGACGGCGCAGAGCATCACCGTGATCGACCAGGAGGAACTGACCCGGCGCAATGCGCTGTCGATCAACCAGGCGCTCGGCTATGTCGCGGGCGTCGCGCCCAATCAGCGCGGCAATGTCGCCACCCGCTACGACCAGCTGTTCCTGCGCGGCTTTGCGCCGGGGGTGTTCATGGACGGGATGCGGCTGCTGGGCGGGGTCTATGCCAGCCCGCAGGTCGATTTCCATCTGGTCGAATCGGTCGATGTGGTGAAGGGGCCTGCGGGCGTCACCTATGGCTCGGGCACGCCGGGCGGCCTTATCAACCTGACCAGCAAGCTGCCCTATGCCGGGCCGGGCGGGCGGATCGAGCTGGCGGCGGGCAATTATGCGCTGCTGCGCTCCAGCATCGACGTGAACCAGCCGCTCGACGCGAACGACCGCTGGCTGTTCCGGATGATCGCGGGCGCCGAGGAGTCGGACGGCTTCATCCAGCGGACCGCCAATCGCCGCTATTATGCGCGCCCCATGCTGACCTTCGCGCCCGACAAGGCGACCAGCGTGACGTTGATCCTCAACTACCAACGCGATCCCGAATCGGGGTCGTATAGCGGCGTCCCCGTCTATGGCTCGGCATTGCCCAATCCTGCGGGCGTGCTGCCGGTCGATTTCAACACGTCGGAGCCGTCCTATGAGGCGTTCGACCGGACGCAGAAATCGGCGACGATCCTGTTCCGCCACGATCTGAACGACCGGCTGAGCTGGACCACCAACGCCCGCTATCTCGCGATCGGGCTGCATTACCGGCAGATCTACGGGTCGGGCTATGTCACGCGCGGGACGGGCGCGAACGCCAACAGCGATTTCTCGACGCTCCAGCGGGGCGGGGGCGGGTCGGACGAAGCGTTCCAGACCTTCACCATCGATAATCACCTGGTCGGCAAGCTCGACACCGGCCCGGTCCGCCACACCATCCTGGGCGGCGTCGACTGGCAGCATAATCGCGGTGAGAATTACCAGGCCTTCTACACCGGACAGAATGCGAACCCGGTGTTCAACATCCCGAACCTCAGCCTGTTCGCGCCCGTTTACGGCGTGCCGCTGCCGACCTTCCCGATCACCCAGACGCACAATTACACCAAGCGCGATCAGGTCGGCGTGTATCTGCAGGACCAGATCGCGATCGGCGGGCTGCAACTGATCGCCAGCGGGCGCTGGGACACGTACAACCAGACGACACAGAATCTGAACACCAACGCCGTCAGCCGCCTGAACCAGACGGCGTTCACCACGCGGCTGGGCGCGCTGTACGAGACCAAGATCGGCCTTTCGCCCTTCGTCAGCTATTCCGAGAGCTTCGAGCCGCAGGCGGGCAGCACCTGGGACGGCAGCAACTTCATCCCCGTCACGGGCCGCCAATATGAGGCGGGGCTGAAGTATCAGCCGCGCGGCACGACCGCCTTGTTCACCCTGTCCGCCTTCGACCTGCGCCGCCGCAACGTGCCGGTCGCCGATCCGCGCGCGGGCACGGGCAATATCCCCAGCAATTCGCAGGTGCAGATCGGCGAAGTCTCGGTGCGCGGGATCGAACTGGACGGTCGCGGTACGGTCGCGCCCGGCTTCGACGTGGTGGTCGCCGCCACCTATAACGATCCCTATGTCCGGCAGGGCACGCCCGTGGTCGGCACCGGCGACCAGATGAGCGGCGTCACCGGCACGCGGCCCCTGGGCGTGCCGCAATGGAGCGCATCGAGCTTCCTGTCCTATGATCTGGGCAAGGCGGGCGTGGGCAATGCCCTTGGCGGCCTGAGCCTGGGCGCAGGGATACGCTATGTCGGCGAATCGGACGGGACCGCGACCACCGTGGCGTCGGGCCGCACCGTCGTCCGCCGCTTCCAGTCGCCCGATTACTGGCTGGCCGACCTGATGCTGGGTTACGATCTCGGCCGGGTCAGCCCGGCGATGGAGGGGCTGACCCTGACTGCCAATGTCGCCAATCTGTTCGACAAGCGCCACATCACCAGCTGTTTCTTCAACAATGGCTGCTATTACGGGGCATCGCGGACCTTTGTAGGCAGCCTGCGCTATTCTTGGTAAGGGCGCATCCGATTCATTCGCATTTGACGTGTCCGTCCCGCCCGCCGACCGATCGGCGGGGCCGGGGCGCAAAGGAGTTTTGAGGTTTGTCGACCGATACCGCCCTGCCCGAACTGACCCCGACCACGGCGCTGAGCGTCGAGACGGTTCAGAGCGTCCATCACTGGAACGAGCATCTCTTCTCCTTCTCGGTCTCGCGCCCCGACAGCTTCCGTTTCCGTTCGGGCGAGTTCGTGATGATCGGCCTCCAGGGCGACAACGGCAAGCCGCTGCTTCGCGCCTATTCGGTCGCCAGCCCGTCCTATGACGAAAAGCTCGATTTCCTGTCGATCAAGGTCGAGGACGGCCCGCTGACCAGCAAGCTGCAAAAGGTGCAGCCCGGCGACAACATCTATCTGGGTCGCAAGCCGACCGGCACGCTGGTCGCCGACGCGCTGCTGCCCGGCAAGCGGCTGTTCATGCTGTCGACCGGCAC
>Ga0308171_1003579_pt1 | contig 14056 bp, 9 predicted proteins | sample PhyGR1_FD_202135 | JGI IMG/M metagenome (GOLD analysis project Ga0308171, IMG submission 202135) | Phyllosphere microbial communities from UC Gill Tract Community Farm, Albany, California, United States - DLSLSG.R1 | ecosystem: Host-associated > Plants > Phyllosphere > Unclassified | place: USA... | reverse complement strand
GCGATCACTCAGCCGCCACCACCGACGGCCTTCCGCAGCCCTACGGCGCGTTCCACCACGATCACCAGCAGCAGCGTCACCAGGATCAGCACCGCTGAGGCCGAGGCCACCAGCGGGTCCGTGCGGCTTTCCACATAGTGGTACAGCGACACCGGCAACACTTTGAGCTGCGGCCCGACGATGAAGAGGGAGATCACCACCTCGTCGAAGGACACCAGGAAGGACAGCGCTCCGGCGGCAATCAGCGCCGGTGCCATCAACGGCAGCGTTACCCGGCGGAACACCGTGAAGGGGCGCGCGCCCAGCGTGCCGGCAGCGTCCTCCACCGCGGGCGGCAGCGTCTTCAGCCCGGTCGCCAGCACACGCAGCGCGTAGGGCAGCGTCAGCGTCAGGTGCGCCAGCACCATGCCGAACCAGCTGCCCACCAGCCCGCGCCCGACAAAGACGATCAGGATGGCCAGGCCCAGCACGATGCTGGGCAGCAGCAGCGGCGCCGTGAACACCGAGAACAGGATATCGCGCCCCGGGAACTCCTTCCGCACCAGCATGACGGCGGCGGGCAGCGCGATGGCCAGCGACAGCACCGTCACCACAAGGCCCAGCACCACGCTGTTGCGGAAGGCCAGCAGCAACTCGCTCTCCCGCGCCAGCGCCACGTACCAGCGCGGCGACCAGCCAGACGGCGGCCAGGCGATGAAGTTGTCGGCGGAGAAGGAGATGGGAAACACCAGCAGCACCGGCGCCAGCAGGAACACCAGCAGCAGCGCCACCAGGACGCCGTAGGCGATGCGTGGCAGGGACAATGTGTTCATCCGCGCCTCCTCAATCCACCAGCTTCGAGAGCTGGCCGTACACCGCCAGCGCGGCGCCGAACACCACCAGCACCAGGATGGACAGCGCCGAGGCCAGCGGCCAGTTCAGCGTGACGATCGCCTGGTCGTAGATCTCGGTGGCCAGCAGGACCACGCGGCCACCGCCCAGCAGCTTCGGCGTAATGAAGCTGCTGACCGCCAGCACGAAGGTCAGCAGGCAGCCCAGCAGCAGCCCGGGCAGGGAAAGCGGCAATACGATGCGGCGGAACACGGTGAAGGGCCGCGCGCCCAGCGTGCCGGCGGCATCCTCCAGCGTGCGGTCCAGCTTGCCGAAGCCCGCCAGCAGCGACAGGATCATGTACGGCATCAGGATCTCGGTGAGCCCGATGATCACCCCGGTCTCGTTGAACAACAGGCGCGGTGGCGTCATCCCCATGGCCCGGATCACCCCCGGAACAAAACCCTGGTCGCCCAGCAGGATCATCCAGCCATAGGTGCGCACCACGGCAGACACCAGCAGCGGCGAGATGCACACCACCATCATCAGGTTGCGCCAGCGCGCGCCCAGCCGGCTGACCCACAACGCCACCGGGTAGGAGCAGAGCAGCGTCAGGAAGGTGATCAGCAGGCTGGTCCACACCGTGCCCAGCAGGATCTCCCAGTAGAAGCTGTCGGTCAGCAGGGAGGTCCAGGTCGCGGTCGTCAGCCCCTCCTGGATGCTGCCGCCGGGGCCGGAGCCGCGGAAGGACAGCATGGCCAGGTTGATCACCGGCGCCAGGAACGTCAGCACGTTCACCAGCAGGATCGGCGCCAGCAGCGCCATCAGCACCGTGCCGCCGCGCCAGTCCGCCCGCGGGCGGGTGAGCAAAGCCGCGCTCATGCCTCGGTGCCCGCCGGGAAGGTGAGGGTGTCGTCCGGGCTCCAGGCCAGGAACACCGCGTCGCCTACAGCAAAGGATTGCGGGCCGGAGACGGTGCTGCTCTCGACCAGCATGGTCTCTGCCCCCATCGCCACCTCGTAGTGCAGCGCGTCGCCAACGAAGGTGACACGGCGCACCGTGCCGGGCTGCACATTCCGGCCTGCGGCCTCTGGCTGCGCAGTCGCCGCCGGCGTCATCTGGATGCGGTGCGGCCGCACCATCAGCAGCAGCGCTTCGCCGGCCGGGCCGGTGCCGGCGGCGGTCAGCACCGCCTCCCCCACCCGCACGCCGCCGCCTTCCAGCCGCGTCCCGCGCAAATGGTTCATCCGGCCGACGAAATCGGCCACGAAGGGCGTCGCCGGCCGTTCATACATCTCCAGCGGCGTCGCGATCTGCTCCAGCCGCCCGGCGCGCATGACGCCGATGCGGTCGCAGATCGCCATCGCCTCCACCTGGTCGTGCGTGACGAACACGGCGGTGATGCCCAGGCGCTGCTGGATGTCGCGGATCTCGTTCCGCATCTCGTCCCGCAGCTTGGCATCGAGGTTGGAGAGCGGCTCGTCCAGCAGCAGGATGCTGGGCTCGATCACCAGGGCCCGCGCCAGCGCCACGCGCTGCTGCTGGCCGCCGGAAAGCTCGCGTGGCTTGCGGTCGGCCAGTACTTCCAGCCGCACCATGCCCAGCGCGCGCATCACGCGCTCCTTCGCCTCGGTGCGGGAGACCTTGCGCATCTCCAGCCCGAAGGCGACGTTCTCCGCCACCGTCATGTGTGGGAACAGCGCATAAGCCTGGAACACCACCCCCATGTCGCGCCGGTAGGGCGGCAGGGCGGTCACGTCCCGCCCCGCCACCAGGATGCGCCCGGCGGTGACCGGCACCAGCCCGCTGATCATCCGCAGCGTCGTCGTCTTGCCGCAGCCGGAGGGGCCCAGCAGCCCCAGCAATTCCCCCTGCCGCAATTGCAGCGATAGCGCGGAGACCGAGGGTGGCAGGTTGCCGTAGCGCTTTTCCAGCGCCTCCAGGGTCAGGTGCACGGAGTTCAGTCCCGCCGCGGGCGCCGCATCGCGCGGCGCCTCCCCGGCGGCGTGCGGCGCACGCGCGATGGCCATCGACATTCCCGCCGGTCAGCGCCGGTTGATCACGCGGCGGCGCCATTGTTCGGTGATGCCGTCCCGCACCTTGGCGACCTCGATCCAGTTGACGTCGATCATCTTGGCCATCCGCTCCGGCGTCGCCGCCGTGCGGGCCAGCGCCTCGGCCGAGACCTGCGTCTTGGCATTGGTGGGTGCGTAGAACATCGCTTCCGTGAAGCTTTTCTGCGCTTCCTGGCCCAGGGCATAGGCCATGAAGGCCAGGGCGGCGTCGTTGTTCGGCGCACCCTTCACCAGGTTCAGCGTGTTGATCTGGAAGACCGAGCCTTCCTCCGGCAACGTCACGCCCAGCCGGTCCGGGTTCTGCGAGGAGAACAACTGTCCCCGCGCGTTCCAGCCGACGCCGAGCGTCAGCCCGCCGCTGATGATGGCACTGTAGACATCCGGCTTCGGGTCCCAGGTCTGCACGCTGGGCGCCATCTCGCCCACCAGGGCGATGCCCTTGGACGGGTCCTTGATGAAGTCGGTGCCGCCGGCCAGCCGGTCGGCCACCATGGTCAGCGCCAGGCCGACGATGTCCGGCGCGGCCGGCAGGCCGACCTGGCCCTTGTATTCCGGCTTCCACAACTCGCGCCAGGATGTCGGCGCCGGCTTCACCTTGGCAGCGGAGTACAGCAGCACGGCGCTGTCGAAGGTCACGGCAGGACCGGCCAGGCCGGGAATGATGGCCATCGGGTTCAGCTCGGCCAGCACCGGCAGACGCGCATTGTCCACCGCGTCGTAGAGCTGCTCATCCGTGCCGGCCTTGGCGACCGAGGCATCCATGATGCACAGATTGGTCTGTGGCGCCGCCTTCTGCGCCCGCAACATACCGAGCGACTGCGCGGAGTTGGGCGAGCCGTAGTAATTGACCTTGATGCCCGGATTGGCGCGCATGAACGGGTCGACCACCGCGGCCTTGTACCGTTCCTCGAAGATGCCGGTATAGGCCATCAGCGTGATGGTCTTCTCCTGCGCATGGGCCGTGCGCACCCATGGCGCGGCGAGAACGCCGGTGGCCGCAGCCCCCAGCAGCAGGGCGCGCCGATCGAACATGGTCACCATTTTCCGAAGCCTCCTGAAGTCGTCCGTAGCCCGTGTGCTACCCGGCCTCTCTGGGCCCTGCGGGTAGGGGGCGGGTTTTCCCGCTCCGCTTGCATTTGTCCCACGCATTGCAACTCCATCCGGGTGCGATGCGGCCCTGTCGGGTCCAGCGTTCCAGCAGGACCGGCAAAGGTCCAACAGTTTTTTCTTGTCGAGGCAGACAAGCGGGCTTTGTTAAGGGCTAGGTGCCGTGACCGGCGGCGGAGGAGAAGGCCGGGGAAGGAATTCCCCGGGCCCTTCTTTTTTTCTGCGGGTTTGGTGCGAAGCTGCAGACTGGTCAGTGCGGCCCTGACAATATCGGAAATTCGGCGCCGTGCGCTGGGCACGCATTCACTACAGATCCCGGACCTCCGGTACAACCGGCGGCTCCCTGCCAGACCCGCCTTCGTAGCCCCGTGCCCGGCAAAACTCGCAGAAAGAAAAGATGTGGCCCGGGGGAATCCTTCCCCCGCCGTCCTTCTCCCCCAGTTTCAACCGGGCGGCCAAGTCGCGCAAATCCCAGAAAGCGGAAGCCCGGCCAGCCGTCGCTGATAAGTTCCGCTTATCGCAACCGAACGGCTTTTGTCGTTTGCCGGCCCGCCCTTTTGCGCAGCAGCATGGGCGTCACGGTGCCGGCCTGGCGCGGCATGCCGCCTCCGGGCCGGGTCCGATCACATGATGCCCGTCCCGCGGCTGCGCCAGCCCGCGACGATCTCGCCCAGGGGAGCCTTCCGTGATGCAGCAGCCAGTGGCCCAGCGCCCGATGCCCCAACGCGAGATCCGCGTCGCCGTGGATATCGGCGGCACCTTCACCGACCTGGAGATCTTCGACTCCGCCACCGGCGCCATCCACCAGCACAAGACCCCCAGCACGCCGGCCGATCCCTCCATCGGCTTGCTGGCTGGCATCCGCGCCGCGTCGGAACGCTTCGACTTTCCGCTCGGCGCGGTGCGGCAGGTGCTGCACGGCACCACGATCGCGACCAACGCGGTGCTGGAACGCAAGCTCCCCACCGGCGCGGTGCTGACCACCGCGGGGTTCGAGGATCTGTTGCAGATCGGCCGGCATGGCCGCAAGGACGTCTATGCCCTGACCGCCAGCCCGGCCGCGCCGCTGGTACGCCGCTCGCTCTGCCTCGGCATCGCCGAGCGGATGCGGGCAGATGGCAGCGTCATGACCCAGCTGGACGAAGCCAGCGTCCGCCGCGCCGCCGCCACGTTGCGGGAGGCGGAGGTGCGCGCCATCGCCGTCTGCCTGCTGCACGCCTATGCCAACCCGGCGCATGAACGCCGCGTCGGCGAGATCCTGGCCGAGGCGCTGCCCGGCGTCGCCGTCTCACTCTCCTCCGACATCAGCCCGGAGCTGAGGGAGTATGAGCGGCTCTCCACCACCGTGCTGAACGCCCTGCTGGTGCCCATCGTCGCCGGCTACATGGGCAAGCTGGAACGGCGGCTGGAGGAAGAGCGCTTCGGCGCCAAGGTCTACCTGGTGCAATCCAACAGCGGCGTCAGCGGCCTAGCGAAGGCGGGGCGGGAGCCGGCGCGGCTACTGCTCTCCGGCCCCAGCGGCGGCGCGGCGGCGGCACGACGGCTCTCGGCGGCGCTGGGCGAACCGAACCTCGTCGCGGTGGACATGGGCGGCACGTCCTTCGACGTCTCGGTGGTGCATGAAGGCCAGGTGGCCATGGTGACGGAGGGCGAGATCGACGGCCTGCCCGTGCGCCTGCCGATGGTGGAGATGCGCACCATCGGCGCCGGCGGCGGCTCCATCGCCTGGGTGGATGATGGCGGGCGGCTGCGCATCGGCCCGCACAGCGCCGGGGCGGTGCCGGGCCCGGCCTGCTACGGCCGCGGCGGCACCCAGCTGACGGTGACGGATGCCAATCTGCTGCTGGGCCGGCTGGATGGCGCCTCCTTCCTCGGCGGCTCCATGCCGCTGGAGCGGGATGCGGCGCTGAAGGCCGCCGCTGCCACCGCCGCCCCGCTGGGGCTGGAGGCGGAAGCGACGGCGGCGGGCGTCATCGCCATCACCAACGCCAACCTGGCCGGCGCCATCCGCCTCAGCCTGTTCGAGAAGGGGCTGGACCCGGAGGATTTCGCGCTGCTCTCCTTCGGCGGTGCCGGCGGCGTGCATGCCTGCGAGGTGGCGGAGGAACTGAATATTGGCCGGGTGATCTTCCCGCCGCATGCCAGCACCCTCTCCGCCTGGGGCATCCTGTGGTCGGATATCACCCACGATCTCGCCGCCACGCAGATCGCCATCCTCGCCACCGCTGGCCCGGCCCTGGCCGAGCAGTCCGGGCGCCTGCTGCGCGAAGCCGGTGCCCTGCTGGATGAGGATGGCGTGGAGCCCGCCCAGCGCGGCTTCGAATGGTCCGCCGATTGCCGCTACGCCGGCCAGGCCTTCGAACTCGCAGTGCCGCTGGCCACCGCCGATTTCTCCACCGCCGGCCTCGATGCCCTGGCGGAAGGCTTCCACCGCATCCACCGCCAGCGCTTCTCGCACGAGGATCGCGGCGTGCCGGTGGAGATCGTCGCCCTACGGCTGACGGCGCGTGGCCGCCTGGCCAAGCCCGCCACCGGCCACGCGCCGCCCGCCGCCGCTGCCGCCGCGGCCCCCACCACCCGCCCGGTGCTGGTGGAGGGGCGCTGGCAGGACGCCACCATCTGTCCGCGCGAAGGCGTCGGCGCCAGCCTGCGCGGCCCCGCCGTCATCGAGGAAGCCTATACCTCCACCTACCTGCCCCCCGGCTGGGTGGCCGAGACCCACGCCACCGGCGCCCTCGTCGCCCGTCGCATCGCGGAGTGAAGACCATGGCCCCCACCTCCATCGACCCCGTGCGGCAGGAAGTCATCCGCAACGCCCTGGTCACCGCCGCCGAGGAGATGAGCCTGACCATCTGGCGCACCAGCCGTTCCACCGTGGTGCGCGAGATCCTCGATTTTTCCACAGCGGTCTTCGATGCGGAAGGCCGCAACGTGGCGCAGTCCGCGCGCATCCCGGTGCATCTGAACTCGATGTCGGATTGCCTGCGCCACATCCTGGAACACGCCATCCCGCTGGAGCGGTGGGAAGATGGCGACGTCGTCGTCACCAACGATCCCTATAGCGGCGGACAGCATCTTCCCGATATCCAGACCTTCCGTCCGGTCTTCGTCGATGGCCAGCGCGTCGCCATCGTCGGCACGCTGTGCCACCATGTCGATGTCGGCGGCGGCGCGGCGGGCAGCTACTATGCCGGCGCGACCGAGATCTTCCAGGAAGGCATCCGCATCCCGCCGCTGTTCCTCGCCCGCAAGGGCGTGCTGAACGACGGCGTGTTCGAGATGCTGCTGCACAATATCCGCCAGCCGGACGAGACACGGGGGGACCTGCAGGCGCAGATCGCCGCGCTCGGCGTGGGCGCCCGTGCTGTCTCCCGTATCGCGGCCAAGTACGGCACCGGCAGCCTGGGCGCCGCCATGGCGCAGATCCAGGCGGGGTCGGAACGGATGGTCCGCGCCGCCCTCGCCGCGCTGCCCGACGGCGAAAGCCGGTTCGAGGAACTGGTGGACGATGACGGCCAGTCCGACACCCCGATCCGCCTCTGCCTGCGCGTGGTCAAGCGGGGGGACGGCATCACCCTGGACTTCACCGGCTCCTCCCCCCAGGTGCCCGGCCCGGTGAACAACACCCCGGCCATGACCTGCTCGGCGGTGTATTACGCGCTGCTGGCGGCGCTGGGCGGCGACATCCCGGCCAACTCCGGCTGCTACGGCCCCATCTCGGTCGTCCTGCCGGAAGGCAGCGTGGTGAATGCGCGCTTCCCCGCGCCGGTCGCCGGGCGGATGGTGGTGAACCACCGCATCGCCACCGCCGTGTTCGGCGCGCTGGCGCATTTCATGCCGGGCCGCATCCCCGCCGCCTACTACGCCATCTCCTATGTCTATGCGCTGTCTACCCAGAAGCCGGACGGCAAGCGCCAGGTCTATTTCGACATCGAGGTCGGCGGCTGGGGCGGCCACGCCGGGGGCGATGGCGCCAGCGCGCTCTCCTGCGGCCTGCACAACAACACCAATGCGCCGATCGAGATGGTCGAGACGCGCTACCCCGTCACCTTCACCCGCTACGGCCTGATCCCGGATTCCGGCGGCGCGGGCACGCATCGCGGTGGCCTCGGCTTGGTGCGGGAATGGCGGCTGGAAGCCGAAACCGGCAGCCTCAGCACCAATTTCGAACGCTTCCGCATCCCGCCCTACGGGCTGGAAGGCGGCCAGCCCGGCTCGCTCAGCCGCACCACGGTGCGGCGCGCGGACGGCGCGGCGGAGAGCCTGCGCTCCAAGGTCTCCGGCATCGCGCTGCGCAAGGGCGACGTGGTGACCATCGAGACCTCCGGCGGCGGCGGCCATGGCGATCCGGCCGATCGGCCAGCGGAAGCTCTGGCGGCCGACCTCGCCGAAGGCTTCGTCACCCCTGAAGGCGCCCGGCGCGACTATGGCACCCAGAAGGAGCAGGCCGCATGAGCACCCTGACCAACGGCATCCCGCTGACCCTGGCCGAGGTCGAGGTCCTGACCCGCGACGCGCTGCGCGCCAGCGGCGTCAGCGCGGCCAATCTCGGCCCGCTGGTCGCCTCCGTCGTCGCGGCGGAAGCGGACGGCATCCACAGCCACGGCCTCGCCCGGCTGCCGACCTATTGCGAGCACGCACGCTGCGGCAAGATCGACGGCCAGGCCACGCCGGTGCTGGCGCGGCCCCGCCCGGGGCTGGTGCAGGTCGATGCCCGGGACGGCTTCGCCCACCCCGCCATCGAGCTCGGCCTGCCGGCGCTGATCGACGCAGCGAAGGCGCAGGGCATCGCCGCGCTGACCATCACCAACTCCTATAATTGCGGCGTCGTCGGCCACCATGTGGAGCGGATCGCCGCCGCAGGGCTGCTGGCGCTGGGCTTCGTCAACGCCCCCGCCTCGATGGCGCCGGCCGGCGGCACCCGCCCGGTCTTCGGCACCAACCCGATCGCCTTCGCCGCGCCGCGCGGCGACGAACCGCCACTGGTGCTGGACCAATCCGCCAGCGTCGTCGCCAAGAGCGAGCTGGTGGTGCACCAGCAGCGCGGCGAGCCCATCCCGCTCGGCTGGGCCATCGATAAGGACGGCAATCCGACCACCGACCCCGCCACGGGCCTTGCTGGCAGCATGGTGCCCGCCGGTGGCTACAAGGGCGCCGGCCAGGCGCTGATCGTCGAGATGATGGCCGCCTGGCTGACCGGCGCCAGCCTGTCGCTCGATGCCTCGTCCTTCGCCGACAACAAGGGCGGCTCACCGCGCACCGGCCAGTGCTTCCTGGCCATCGACCCGGGCCCGCTGGCCGGGCCGGATTCGGCGGCGCGGCTGGCGCGGCTGCTCGGCGCCATCGAGGAGCAGGATGGCGCCCGCCTGCCCGGCAGCCGCCGCGCCGCCGCCCGGGCCCGGACCGCGGATGCGGGCATCGTCATCCCGGCGGCGCTGCATGAGAAGTTGCTGGCCTATGCCGCTGGCTAGGCTATGCAGGGCCAGCGCCCGGTTACCGAACCGCGGTGACAGCAGCCAACATCGCTTCTGTCGCCTCGCGTCTTTTCAAATTATATATATTTTTCAGCGAGCGTGGAATTTTGAGACATTCGTCAGCTGACGCGTCCGCCGACCTCATTTAATCCGCAGCTGAAAGTCTCATTTTCCATTTGAGCGTCATTTATAAGGCATTTCTACTCATTCGCAGAAGAAGAAGGGGGCCGGGGAATTCCTTCCCCGGCCCCCTTCTTCTGAACCCCGGTGACTTGGCGTATCGCCGACCAACAGATTCATAGCTGCACCACGACATCAAATTTTCATTGCGCGCACGATCCGGCCGCCCCCCCCTGCCGTCGGGGAAACGCGCCCGGTATTTTCCGCCGGCACGCGGCACCCGCGCAGCCTTATGAATTGGTCTCGCAACAAATACCTTGCAAACCACTGGGAAGTTTGGCTCTGGGCAGCGCGCCGATCCCTTGCGAGAGGGCTGATCCAGCGTGTCATTGCACTCGGAGAACCACGGAGTTTTCAGTGCCGTTTTCCTCTCGTTCTGGTAAAGTCACTTTAGCAGAGTGAAAACGAGCACCTGATGTCGCACCGGACCTGTCTCATCCTGCACGGAAGCGAAAACCGCGATCTGGGCGGCCCCTCCATCCGGGTGCCCAAGACGGTGAGCTTCCTGCGGGACCGCGGGCAGGATGTGGAGTTGCTGCACCTGCATCGCCAGGCCATGGAGCTGGAACGCTTCGGCATGGCGCATGTCTTCAACGTCTGGCCGCTGCGCAGCTGCCGCACCACGTTGAGATTCGCCCGCTGGCTCGGGCTCAAGACCGTGTTGTCGCCGATCCTGCTGGATTACAGCCGCTCGCCCAACCACCAGGCCAGGAACGGCTTCCACGGCCCCTACCCGCTGGCGGAGCTGGCGGAGATCTTCCGGCTGGCCGACCACATCATCTATCTGAGCGCGGTGGAGCGTGACCACGCGGCGCAGCTCGGCCTGCCGCTGCGGCCACATTCCATCATCCACAATCCAGTCGATGCGTCACTGTTCACGCCCGGCGATGGCCAGCAGTTCCGCGCGACCTTCGAGAGCCAGACCGGCCGCCCGGCACCCGAGCGCTTCGCACTGTCCGTCGGCCGGATCGAGCCACGCAAGAACCAGCTGGCGCTGATCAAGTCCCTGGCCAGCAGCGAATGCCCGCTGGTGCTCATCGGGCACGAGGCGGATGTCGAATACTCCGAGGCCTGCCACGCCGCCGCCGGCAAGAACGTGCATTTCCTTGGCCGGCTACCGCATCAGCGGGACGTGCTGGCCTCGGCCTACCAGGCGGCCTCGACCTTCGCGCAGGTCAGCTGGTCGGAAGGCGGCTCGCTCGCCGCGCTGGAAGCCGCGGCCTCCGGCTGCCGGCTGGTGCTGAGCGACCTGCCCAGCAACCGCGAGTATTTCGGCCACCACCCCAGCTACGTGGCGCTCGATAACCATGCCGCCATCCGCAAGGCCGTCCTCTCGCAGGTGGCCGCCCCACGGGAAGACGGCACGCTGCGGGAGATCGTGGCCAGCGAGTTCGGCTATCAGCGCCATGTCGCGGCCCTGTCCGCCGTCTATCGCCGGCTGCTCGCCCCCACCGTGGCCGTCGCCGCCTGAGGCGCGCCTTCGTCAGCCGACAGGCCCGGGCGTGCTCAAAGCCGATCGGCGCCACCCCGGCGCCCCGCCCTTCCTGCCATGGCCAATCGAGGCAATAACCGCGCGCACGACGTGCGGGAGGTGATGCCGGATGCCTGAGCGGGACCATGACCCTGGCAAGGAAGCCCTGCGCCAGCAGATCCAGGCGGCCATCCAGGCACAGGACCTCCACCGGGCCCGCCGCCTGGCCGACACCGCCCTACGGCGCTTCGACGACCCCGGCATCACCCGGCTAGGGCTGACCTGCCGGTTGCTGCAGGTGGATAGGCCGGGCGCCCTGCACCTCTTCACCGCCCTGGCACCGCAGGACTGGGCCGATACCTTTGCCGGCCTCGCGGCGCCGGAAGGCCGCCTGCTCTGGCACATCGCCCGCGACGTGATCCTGCACCACGCCCACGCGGCGCTGGACCTGCCGCGATGGCGAGAGGCGGAAGTGTCCGCCCTGCTCGCCCTCCTGGCGCAGCTGGAAGCGGAGACCTTCGCGCAAGCGCTGGACGCCCTGCTCACCCTCGCCCGCCAGGATGAACGGCCGGGCGCCGCCCTGCTGGCCTTCGCCGCGTTGCCGCGCCGCCAGCCCCCCCCGACACCCCCGCAGTGGAACGACGCCGCGACGAGCCTGGCCGCGGCCTGGCCAGCCCTTCTGGCCAACACCCCGCCCTTGCCAGATGCCGTGCTGGACCACGGGGCGATGGTTCTAACCCCCGATGCCGCCGCGACGCTGGCGCCCCTCCTGGCCGAAGCACTGACCGCCGCGCAGCCGCCTTCCACCGCCCTGGCCTTGCTGGCACCCGTGGCGCAAGCGGCGGCGAGCATGGCCGGCCCGGCGGCAACCGAACGCTTCCTCCGCCGGTACGAGGGCCGGGACGACGCCGCCGCTGCCCGCCTGCTGCCCGCGCTTCGGGCCATCCCACCGGCAAGCGGCGCATTCACCCTTCCGGCCGAGCCTAGCCTGGACCACCTGCGCGCCCTGGCCGCGGATGGCGTCTGGCTGCCGCTGCTGCTGCGGCTGGCCCATGCGCCCGACGACGCGCACGAGGCGGATGCGCGTTACCAGCTGCGCTTCAACCCGGCCCTGCTGCGCCTGCGGCCCTGGCTGCGGCAGTCCCTGGCGCAGTTGCCCGACGGCCCCGCAATCCTGCCCGCCCTGCAAACCCTGCTGCAGGAAGGGGACCGGGCCACCGTGCTGGCCACCCTGGCCGCCCGCCCCGCCCTGCAGGCCAGCGAGGCCGGTAGAATGCTGGCCCTGCAGGCCACCGCTGCCTCCACCGAGTGGCGAAACGCCCTGCCGCCCGTGCCGCCCGGCGCCCTGGCCAGCCCCAACGCCGTCCGCACCGCCTTGCGGCTGCTGCTGGCGGAGCTGGAGCAGGACGCCGCCCAGGCCCTGCTCGACGCCATGCCCGCCGAGTACGCCGCGCAACGCCAGGCCCTGCAACTGGAGTTCCTGCGCACTACCGGCCAACTGGCGGCGTGGGACGCCCTCGCCCGTTCCAGCGGCCCACTAGACACCGCCCCGGCTGAGTTGTGGCGCGAGCTCCGCCTGTGGCAGGACGAGCAGGCCGGCACCGCCCCTTCCGCCGCCCCCACCGCAACCGGTGGGGAACCCACGCCGGACAGCCTGCGCGCCGATATCCGCAGCCGGATGTTCCAACGCCGCTTCGACGAAGCCGCCACCCTCGCCGCCCGGCTGACCACCGCCGCCGAAAACCCGGCAGACTGGTACACGCATGTCCTGGCCCTCTGCCAGGCGGAGCGCTTTCCGGCCGCCTTGGCGGTGGCCCTCCAGGCCCGCGCCCATTTCCCGGCCGACCCCCGCTTCATCGGCAAGCTGGCGCAGATCGCCGAGGCCATGGACGATTTCGAACTGGCCTTGCACAGCTGGCAACTTCTAGGGTCGCGCGATCCCGCTTCGCCACAGGCCCATGCAGGCACCGCCCGTGCCCTGTTGGCGCTGCACCGGCCCGACGCGCTCCGCACCCTGTTGGGCGGCCTGGAGGCCGATTGCCCAGACCGGCTCTGGGTCCATAACCTTCGCGCCCTCTGGCATGCACGCGAAGGCCAGCCGCAAGCCGCACGCACCGCCTACATGGCCGGGGAGCAACTGGCCCATCGCTTCCTGCAATCGGTGCGGGAGCATGCCGGGGCCGATCCGCGCCAGGCCTATGTGCATGGGCGCTGGCTGCCCCATCCCCAGGCCGAACACGCCCGGTCCCTCCGGCTGTTCCAGCAGAACTTCGCCGCCCGGCTGGCAGATACCCGCCGCCCCACCATCATCGTCGGCAACTCGCCGCAATTGCTGGGCGGCCAGCTCGGCGCTGAGATCGACCGCTTCGGCACCGTGCTGCGGCTGAACGACTTCACCATCGACGGTTTCGAAGCGCAGGTCGGCCAGCGCACCGACCTCTGGTACTCGTCCGGCAACCGCCACGCCCGCAAGCACGACATGCGGCATTTCGACCTGGCCGTCATCGGCACCAGCCCGGCCCACCAGATGCCGGACCTGGAAGAGTTCGGCCGGCTCCGGCTCGGCCTGCAACTGGACCCGGCCCGCTGCTGCCTGCTACCGCCCGCCTACGCCGCCCTCTCCGCCGGCGCCGCCTACCCGAAGCCCACCAGCGGCCTGCGCATGATCCTGCTCGCCAACTACCTCTGCCCCGCCGAGATCCACATCGCCGGCTTTGACTTCTTCGTCCGGCACAAGGAACACTACTTCGACGCCGGAACCGGCGCGCACAAGCCGGGCGAAACCCATGTCGGCTGGTATGAGCGTGACCTGGTGGAACACGTGCTGGAACCCTTCGGCCGTATTCGTAGCCTGGGGTGAACGCGCTTTTGCTGCTTGCCTCGCGAAGACTGGGGGGAGAAGGAATGCTTCCTCCAGACCTCCCTCATCTATTTTTGCC
>Ga0308171_1003578_pt1 | contig 14059 bp, 13 predicted proteins | sample PhyGR1_FD_202135 | JGI IMG/M metagenome (GOLD analysis project Ga0308171, IMG submission 202135) | Phyllosphere microbial communities from UC Gill Tract Community Farm, Albany, California, United States - DLSLSG.R1 | ecosystem: Host-associated > Plants > Phyllosphere > Unclassified | place: USA... | reverse complement strand
ATACTTACGATATTCCACAAAGAAGTATCAGGTCAGAAGAAAGTGACCAGTCTTATTATAATACCAAAGTATTATATTCCAGAGGGATGTTCAGTAATTTCTTGGGCAACAAAACATTTGATTTCCAATTAGGGTACGAGTTGGATCATACCGATGGCTATGCAGCCTTGATTGCCGGAGATTTTTTTGGTGACAGTGTGAAAAGGAAGATTTTCACATATGCCAATTTTATCTCTGCCGAGTGGAATATTAGTGATCGTTTCACAGTAAGACCTGGAGCCCGTCTTTCCTTGAGTAATAAATTTGATAATCAATTCAATTATTCATTATCTACAAAATATAAAACGTCAGAAAACTCTAATATCCGGGGCGTTTTCGGTACTGCAAACCGTTATCCTACTTATGACGAGCTGTTTATGTATTTTGTAAACACCAATCATGATGTCCAGGGTAATCCAGACCTTGACCCAGAAACTGGATTTTCTGTGGGCGCATTTTGGGACCAGAACTTTACAACTTCTAATAATTGGAAAATAGCTTACAGTGCAAATGCATTATTCTTGGATGTCAAAGACAGAATAGAATTAGTAACTGTAAGCCTGCCTTCAACATTTAAATATCTAAATATCAATTCATACAAAAGTTTGCTTTTTTCTGCCAATGTAGACTTCAGGAAAGAGCAATTTGTTTTCGGTTTGCGAGCTTCTGTCAACGGTATTTCCAGAGAAATGATCGACTTGGCACAAACGTCACCGACTGATTTTAAATACAATATTCAAGCAGGGGCTTCTGCAACTTTCAGTCTCGAAAAAGCACAGACTCAGTTTGCATTATATTACAAATATGGTGGTGAAGAGAGGCGTTATATCTCAAATGGGAATGGCTATGATCTCGGGAAAATCGGAGATTTCCATATGATGGATTTTATCATCACCCAACCTTTTTGGAACAATCAATTTGATTTTTCTTTAGGAGTCAAAAATATTTTTGATGTTACCTCTGTCAATAATTCGACTGTTAATTCTGTTGGTCACGAGGTTCCTACTGGTGTTAGCAATCTTTTCTACGGAAGAAGTTATGTCGCGAGATTAACCTATCAATTTTAAAATTATCACCAATGAAATTTATAAAAGTTCTATACATTTTATTTTTTGCACTGATTCTTCAGTCCTGTCTTTCAGCAGAAGAAGACCCGGTAAGTGTACCTCCAATCACGGGACAAACATTGGAGCCTGATCTGGGTGGAGATAGACAAGGTAACCAAGTTTGGGTCGATCTTTCTGAGCCTTTGGACAAAAGCATGACCGTTAATTTGAGGACAGATTGGGAGTTGGGTTTTTACTCGGGCGATGAGTTTCGAGTTGTCATGAATAGTTCGATCATCATGGCTGCAGGTAAGATTCCTAATGCTACTGATATTGATGCGGTCACAGCTGCCCAGGTTTCTTCTTTACAGAACGAAGTCATGGTGGGGAGTTTTGTTGCTTCCAATCTGCAATATGTGGACAATCCTAATGGGATGTTCCTCAACCAGACTACAGGAATAGCTCCAATTAGTTCTACCGATGAGGAGAATCCAATCTATCTTGTAAATATGGGACGTGATATCTATAATGGAACAATAGCTCCAGGATCCGTACTAACTGGTGGTGACCTAAGAGGTTGGATGCTTATTCAGATCACTAGATCTAATGAAGGATACAAGTTGAAATACAAAGATCTGAACTCCGCTAATCCTCATCTGGAACACATCATTTCAAAAAAAGCGGATTACACACTTAATTTTTTCAGCTTAAAATCGGGTAAAGAAGTAACCATCCAGCCAAAAAGGAAAAATTGGGATATCGGATTTACAGTTTTCACGAATGAAGTTTTTTACACACCCGGAGGTTTATCTGCTGGTAGTTATGTTTATGCTGATTTTGTGATTAATAATGTAACAGATGGCGTTGGTTCATATCAGGTGGATATTCCTTCCGGAAGTAATGCCGATCAATTCTATAGTGATTTCAAAACAAGCGATATCGATACTTCAAAGTTCATATTTAATGACCAGCGCGCTATCGGAGATCATTGGCGAATTGTTACAGGGACTAACGGAGCTCAGGTATATGGAGATCGCTTCTACGTAATAAAGGACGCTGAAGGCTTTTTCTTTAAGTTAAGATTCAATAAAATGATGAATGAAAAAGGAGAGAGAGGATATCCACAGTTTGAGTACGAAATTCTTTAAAATAATAATTATAAAATGAAAAACATCAAAATAGCCCTTATTTCAGCAATACTTCTTGCCGGCGTCTCTTGTAAAAAAGAAGATTCCAAAGTGGCAACCACTCCAGAAACCAAATCTGAAAAACCAGTTTCCAACCAAAGGATCGTAAGCATCAGCGGTGGAATTACCGAGATCGTTGTGGCCTTGGGCCACGCGAAGGAGATTGTTGGAATCGATGTGACGAGTACCTATCCGGAGACTTTGAAAAATACAGCAGAAGAGTTAGGTCATGTCCGTTCGATGACGATTGAGCCGCTTTTGGCGCTTAATCCATCTTTGATCGTCGCTTCTGATAAAGACATCAATCCAGACCTGTTGACAAAGATCAAAGCTTCAGGGATCAAATCCGAGTTGTTCAATCAAGAATTCACGATCGATGGAACGAAGAAATTAATTGACCAGGTTGCCAAAGCTTTAGGAAACACAAACCAGCAAGCTTTATTCGATAAAATTGATGCAGATATTAGGCAAATCAAGCCAATCGCTAAAAAACCAAAAGTCCTATTCATCTACGCAAGAGGAAACATGATGATGGTCGGGGGCAAAAACACACCAATGGCTAAAATCATTGAGATTGCTGGCGGAGAAAATGCTGCAAACGATTTCGAAGATTTCAAACCCTTGACACCGGAAGCAGTCGTACAATCAAATCCAGATGTATTATTGTTCTTCAGCAGCGGGCTACAAGGTTCTGGTGGAATTGACGGTGCTCTTAAAATGCCAGGCGTTCCTCAAACCAACGCGGGTAAAAATAAGAGAGTGATCGCTATGGATGGCGGATTGTTATCCTCATTCGGTCCAAGAGTTGGGGAAGCAGCTGCCAGCCTGAACAAACTGTTAATAGAATCCACAAAATAGAAGTCCCAAAGGGACGATAGATTTTCTAACATAGGAATTTATTCCTATGAAAAAAAACAACATTTTGAAATCAAAAAGTCTTACATTTTACGCCATTATCGGTAGTATTTTATTAATGCTGATGATGGTTTTGTCTATGAATATCGGGGTTTTTGATTTCGGTAGATCCAGTTCCTATGAGGTTTTTTGGAAATTTATCACAGGCGATTCTTCAATTTCCTTGAGTGAGAAATATATCATTTGGGATGTCCGGACTTCCAGAATTGTGATGGCCGTTCTCATTGGAAGTATGTTGGCCGTTTCCGGAACTACGTTGCAAGGAATGTTCAAAAATCCATTGGCTACGGGTGAGGCGATTGGTCTTACTTCTGGCGCTACATTGTTGGCTGCAATCGCTATTGTTTTAGGACATACATTTGAGGCTTATCTGCCAGAAATTGTAAGGAATTCTTTAGTCGGTGTTTCTGCGTTCGTCGGTGCATTGTTGGCGATGATCATCGTTTACAGGATCTCAACATCTGGCGGAAAAACGAACGTGGTAATGATGCTTCTAAGCGGAGTCGCCATTACTTCCATTGGATTTTCAATTACAGGATTTCTGATCTACATTTCAAAAGATGAACAATTAAGAGATTTGACCTTCTGGAATTTAGGCAGTTTAGCGGGAGCTACTTGGACGAAAAATATTATTTTGACAATTGTTTTAATATTATCATACCTCATTATTTTACCAAAAGGAAAAGCATTAAATGCTATGATGTTAGGTGAAAAAGATGCGCAACATTTGGGAATCAATGTTGAAACTTTGAAGAAACAGATTGTCGTTTTAACCGCTTTGATGGTGGGAACTTGCGTCGCATTTTCCGGAACGATTGGATTCGTTGGATTGATTGTTCCTTATATTCTGAGATTGCTTTTCCGTTCCGATTACCATTTCATTTTACCGTTGTCAGCCATCTGTGGAAGTATTTTGTTACTGTTTGCAGACACGATAAGCAGGACGATTGTGGCGCCTTCAGAACTTCCGATCGGAATCTTGACTTCATTGATCGGAGGACCAATTTTCATTGCCATTTTAATTAAATTTAAAAACACCTTAAGATGATAAAAGGGCAAAAGATCAATTATCTAAGTCAAAAAGTCAGCATCTTGAAGGATGTTGATGTCAATGTCGGTTTCGGAGAATTTTTGGCGATCGTAGGTCCAAATGGCGCAGGCAAATCCAGTCTTTTGAATTTATTAGCGAACGAAATTAAAACGGATAACAAAAAGAATATCCAGTTCAAAGACAAGATCCTGTCCGATTGGAATCTGGAAGAACTGTCCAAACACAAAGCCAAATTCTCTCAGCACAACGCGCAGGATATTCCGCTTTTAGTAGCCGATGTTGTGATGATGGGACGTTATCCCTATTTCAGTTCACAGCCGCATCAGGAAGATTTCAAATCGGCGGAAAAAGCGATGGCTGAGACTGATGTGGTACATTTTCAAAAGCGAGAATACAATTCACTTTCTGGTGGCGAGAAGCAGCGTGTTCACTTGGCGAGAGTTTTAGCGCAGTTGGACAATGAGATAGAAAATACTTTACTTTTCCTGGACGAACCACTTAATAATCTGGATATTAAGCACCAATACAAAACATTAGAGCTGATAAAGAATTTTACTAAGAATAATAACACAGCAATCGTTGTCTTGCACGACCTAAATCTGGCGGCACAGTTCGCGGACCATATTTTATTGATGGAAAAAGGCTCGGTCTTGTCGTACGGTTCACCAGAAAAAGTGTTCACCGCAGAAACCATTTCCAAGGCTTACAATTTCCCTTGTACGATCTGCAAACATCCGGTCAATGACAATACGATGATTTTATTTGGATAAATAAAAACTAAAACTAATGACAGAAAACGAACTCAAAATATTAGCACAACAGTTATCAAATCCAGAAGGAGAAGTTGGAAAGGATGTCGCCAAAATGATGAACGAGACCAATATTTCGATGACCAAAGAAACCATCAAATCTTTGCTGTTAATGGATAACGAAAAGGTTTTGGAGCTTGGTCATGGCAACGCTGGACATTTGTCTTACCTTTTGGATTTTGCAGAAAACATCAATTACACAGGTCTGGAAATCTCTGAAACAATGAAATCGGAAGCTGAAATCATCAATCAGAAATATCTTTCTCAAGCTAAGTTTCAATTGTATGATGGGAAAAAGATTCCTTTAGAGAGTGAAAGTTTTGATAAAATATTAACGGTCAATACCATCTATTTCTGGGAAAATCCAGTCGATTTTCTTAATGAAATCTATAGGGTTTTAAAGGAACACGGCAGTTTTGTCCTCACTTTTGCGAAGAAGGATTTTATGAAAACATTGCCTTTCACAGCAGATTTCAAGCTTTACAATTACGAAGACATCGAATTGCTGATCTCACAGACGAATTTTAAAAGGATGATCAAATCGGACAAAGAAGAATTAATTACAAGTAAGACTGGCGAATCAGTAAAAAGAGAATATCAAGTTCTGACAATCAAAAAATAATTAATTAAAACAACAGCTACTCAAACAAACCATTAAGTAGCAAATGGTGAAAACCGATGGGTCAAGCGAACTAAAACCGTTTCAATAAAAAAATAATAGCGCACTTTGCGTTCAAAAAATACTAAACAAAATAAATTAATATGAGTACATTAATTAATGAATTAAAAGAAAAATGGGGAGCACTGAAAGTAGAAAACCCACATTTGAGAATAAGAAACGCGGCAGAACAATTAGGTGTGAGCGAAGCTGAATTGCTTGCTGTAAACGTAGGAAACGGCGTTACGGTTTTGAAACCAGAATTTGCAGACCTTCTTCAGGAAGTTGTCAAACTTGAAAAAGTAATGGCTTTGACCAGAAACGACGAATGCGTGCACGAAAGAAAAGGTGTTTATTTGAATCCAGATTTCAGCAATCCACACGGACAGGTTTTCGTAGGTGAAGACATCGATCTAAGAATCTTCATGAACTCTTGGAAATTCGGTTTTTCTGTGATCGAGGGCGACAGAAAAAGCTTGCAATTCTTCGGAAAAGACGGCTTGGCGCTTCACAAGATCTATTTGACAAACAAAAGCAACGAAGCAGAATTCGATGCTTTGACGGATAAATATAAAGCAGACGAACAATCTCCAAATGTAGTAACGGAAGCGGTTCCAGGGAAACCTACAGAGAAAGCGGATTCAGATATCGATGTGGCTGGTTTCCAACAGGCTTGGAAAGACCTGAAAGACACACACGATTTCTTTATGATGCTTAGAAAATTCGGTGTGACTAGAACTCAAGCCTTGAGATTGGCGCCAGAAGGTTACGCTACGAAAATCGAGAATTCTAAAGTAGTGAACGTGTTGGAAGATGCTTCTGAAAAAGAACTTCCAATTATGATCTTCGTTGGGAACAGAGGAATCATCCAGATCCATACGGGCGAAGTGAACAAGACACTTTGGCATCAGCAATGGTTCAATGTGATGGATCCCGATTTCAATCTTCACCTTGACACGACAAAGATCACGGAAACGTGGATCACCAAAAAACCCACCGAAGATGGCGAAGTAACTTCGATTGAAGTGTTCAACAAAGAAGGTGATTTTATCGTGCAGCTTTTCGGAAAGAGAAAACCGGGGAATCCGGAACTTCAAGGTTGGAAAGATCTTGTAGCAGGTTTATAAATTGAAAGTATTATTATAAATTACAAGGTCGTTCTTTGGTTTTAATTGACTTTAGAACGACTTTTTTATATATTTGAAAATGAAAAATTTAGTATTATTTATTTTAACTTTTAGTTTGAATGTTTTTTATGCGCAGGATTTCCGCTCTTATCAGTTTTTTGATAAAAAGTCAAAGGCTATTTCACCAGAAAAAGTGATGAAAGAATTGGCTGATTACGATGTGGTTTTCATTGGCGAACACCATGATAATTCCATCAATCATTGGCTTGAAAAAAAGATAACGGAAGCGCTTTTTAATCAGAAAAAAGGTCAAATTATTTTGGGTGCGGAAATGTTTGAAAGAGATAATCAACACGCGCTTGATTCTTATCTAGCTGGAAAAATTGAGCCGAAAGTTCTGAAAGATTCTATCAGACTTTGGAAAAATTACGAAACGGATTACAGACTTTTAATGGATTTTGCGAAAGACAACAGACTGAAATTCATTGCGACCAATGTTCCAAGAAAATACGCGTCTCAAACTTCAAAATCGGGAATCGAAAGCTTAAACCAATTGCCGGAAAACGAAAAGAAATTTATTGCCAAATTACCAATCGAAGTCACTTTGGAAACGCCAGGCTACAAAGAAATGAAATCCTTGATGGGCGACCACGTGGACGAACTGAAATTAATGAATTTCATCTCAGCGCAAGCCATAAAAGACGCGACAATGGCAGAATCGATTTTCAATAATTTACAGGCTGGAAAGACTTTCATACATTATAACGGCGACTATCACAGCAAACAATATGGCGGAATCTATTGGTATTTGAAAAAGAAAAATCCTAATTTGAAAATCGCAGTGATCTCTGTCTTCGAATCTGAAAAATCGGAATTAGTTTTGCCCGAAAAAGATTTTATTCCGACAGAGTTCAATCTTGTGATTCCGAATGATATGACGAAGACTTATTAGAATTATTTATGAATTTCTTTTAATTTCCTATTTATTTCTAAATTTTCGGAATCTGATTTTGCACTAAATTGTTTCAAAAAACTTACATTTTGTATTCCCAATTCTATTTTATTTTCAAACATTATCAGATCCGTTAGTTGATTTATAATGACTTTTTTATCAATGGTATAAATCCCACCAGACCAACCGTGATTGCCTAAGGTCATTTTCCAAACTTTATCAAATGAATATGAAAAGTAAGCACCTTCATCGGAAATCTGTGGATATTTTTTATCAAACAAATCAAATTTAAATTTGTGCTTCTCCAAAATTTCAAATAAATCATCAAGCTTTGAAATTGAACCAAAATCTAATGTAACTTTTCTCTCGTCAACAGGAATTCCAAGTTTCAAAAATTTACTGGAAAGGCTTTCGAACATTTCTATTGTTTTAACAAAGCTAATTTAACAAAAGTTTAATCGAACATAAAATATTATCAATTTTAATTCTCCCAATTTACTTTTTCCCATATTTGTAAAAAATTCTCATCAAATGCAGGCATTACTTTTAGAAGACGATTCTGTCCTATCTTCAGAAATTGCACTTTTTCTGGAATCAAGATCCATAAAAACTGATAAAGCTGAAGACGGCGAAGTGTTCCTGAATATGTTCACTGGCAAAGATTACGATATTTTTTTGTTGGACATCAATGTGCCTAAGATCAACGGACTGGAGATCTGCAAAACCATCCGCGAAACCAACTCCGAAACACCGATCATTATCATTTCTGCCTATGATGGAATCGAAGAGAAAAAGGAAGCTTTCCTGCACGCTGCCGACGATTATCTAGTAAAGCCGTTTTTATTGGAGGAATTATTATTGAGGATCAATTCCCAAATGCGAAGGCTGACACCAAAAACAGAGGAGGTAGAAAAGATTGTCATAGAAGATCTCGAGATTTTCCCCGAAGACAGCAAGGTTTTCCGCTCTGGCGAAGAGATCAGTTTGACGGTGAAGGAATTTCAGTTATTGGTTTTACTCGCAAGAGCGAACGGACGAACACTTTCCAAACAATATATTTCCGATGAAGTCTGGAAAAATCAATTCCAATCCACCAACAACGCGATTGAAGTTTACATTAATTTCCTCCGTAAAAAAATTGATAAGAACTTCAAAACCAAACTCATCCACACCAGACCAGGTTTCGGATATTACCTAAGTCCATTATAAATTCAAAGTTGAAAATTCGAACTTAGTCGTTTATCACTTATCATTCATCATTTATAGATCATGTCTCTAAAACGCCGAATAGCACTTAGTCTCAGCATCGCATTTTCTCTGATCTTCGGGATCATGATGTTTGTGGTCTATATTTCTTTCAACGATTTTAGGAGAGATGAGTTTAAGGAAAGATTCCAAAAACGATTGGTTTTCACGGTCAACTTTATAGAGAAATCCAGAGATTTTGAAAAGGAAGCGCCTATTTTCTTTGATGAAAACTCGGATAACGTTTTGCTGAATGAGAATATTATGATCTTCAATGCGGAAAAGCAATTGGTTTACAGTACATTGAAGGATAAGAAGATCACTTGGGACGAAACGCTACTGAGTCGATTGGACAAAGAAAAAACGGTTTATATAGAACATTCGGCGCCAGAGATCTATGCGGCCTTACGAAATATCAATGGTGATAATTATTACATTCTTACCAGTGCTCAGGACGTTACAGGCGAATCCAAGCTTGACTTTCTAAAATATATGTTGATTTTCTCCTATGTCGTCAGCATCCTTCTCATCTGGTTTTTCAGCTATTACATCGTTTCGAAATTTTTAGAACCATTGGAGATTTTGAAGTCCGATATTTCCGAGATCAGCGTTCATAGGTTGACCACGCCCGTTGTGGTCAAAAATCCGAAAGATGAGATCGGCGTTCTGGCAACATCCTTCAATCTGATGACCAACCGTCTGAATGATGTTTTCCAGTCACAGAAAGACTTCAATTCCAGTGCAGCCCACGAGATGCGAACGCCGTTGACTAGAATGGCCTTTCAGCTCGAGAACTTAATTCAATTAGAAAATCATTCGCCCAAGACCAAAGCGACTTTGCAGCAAATGTTGTTGGATGTTCACCAATTGTCTGACCTCACGATCTCATTGCTTTTGCTTTCAAAATTCGATAAGGAAGGTATTGCGACAGTTTATGAAGAAGTCCGAATTGACGAAGTTGTTTTCGATGCTTTCGAGTCTGTTCATCGTAATTTCCCTGATTTCAAAATGGATTTCCAGATCGATGAAGAGAGTAGTGATGACGCGATTCTTACAGTAAAAGGTGTGAAGTCTTTACTCGAAATTACATTCGTCAATCTGTTCAAAAACGCCGCTTTATATTCATATGATCAGGAAGTTGATATTTCCATAAAGGAAACCGAGTTCCGGATCATTGTCAATATTTTTTCGAGAGGAACAATCATTCCAATTTCCGAAAGAGAAAAACTCTTCGAAGCGTTTATGCGAGGAAGCAATTCTCAAAACAAATCAGGTTCCGGCCTTGGTTTGCGCATCGTAAAACGTATTTTGGAATATCACAAAGCGGAGATTTCTTACAATTCACTTTCAGATCATGAGAATCTTTTCACTGTGATTTTTAATAAATAATATTGATCAATTTGGGTAATGAACGGCTTTGTCCAGTTCCAAAGGATTATAATATTTCTTGATGATGGCTTGCATATTTTTGGTTTCTGCGTTCAGTTCTTCAAGGCTGTGTATTTCCCTTCCGCCAATATTAATGCGCCAATCGCTGCTGTTTTTGTTAAAGTTGGTTCTTTCAAAAGCAAAAGGGTCATTATAGAATTCCATCATCAGTTTTTGGATCTGTTTTTCTGAAACAGGAATCGCTTTGTTACCAAAATTACTTTCAAGAAAATCATTGGTTACAGGTATTCCTTCGGTTTTTTGACTTTTGACCAAACTGTATATGAATTCCTGTTTATCATCTTTAATTTCAAAAATCAAACCTGGCAAACCTCGGAATTTGAAAGGACCTTCATTAAACGGAATTTCTTTGTTGAACCAGGCAATCCAGTTTCTTCCACCAAATTTCGCAGTCGCCATCTGCAAAGTGTAATCCTGAACTTTTTTGGTTTCAGTAGATATTTTCCAATCTATTTTATCATTGGTTTTGAATGAATAGTAATTGAATTTTATATTGATGAAATTTTCATTTTCTGAAGAATTCAGTTTCCGTTTCACAATTTGTCCCGTCATATCTACATTTTTATTGTCCATATTCCCGAATTTTTTATTGAGAGAATCCGCGATCAGAAGATCATGTCCATAAAATTTCACTTCTTTCGGGCTAATGTCCAGGATCATATTGACTTTCTGATGATCCGAACTTGTCGAATCATATTTGTATTGCAACTCATAAATAAACCGGTGAGTCTGCGCAGAATTTATAGAAAAGATTAGTAATAAGAATGATGTAATTAGGTTTTTCATCTTGAAATTCAACGTTTTAAATTTCATTAAATATAACACAATAACTGATTTGTTTAAAACAATTAAGTTTTTTTTAAGTCTCATTTAAGTCCGTTTTAATCGAGGTAAGGCATTTTTGCAAAACCAAAACGAGATAAAATGAATAAAATAACAACGCTGGTGTTATCCGTTTCGGCATTTGTATGTCTATCCGGACAGCAGCAGATGTCTCTTCAGGATTGCGAATTAGCATTTCAAAAAAACAACCTTCAAGTTCTCGCCGCGCAGTACAATATCAATATGGCAGACGCCGATATTATGCAGGCCAAGATCTGGGAATTGCCACAAATTAGCGGTTACGTGAATGCTTATAATCCCGAGGACAAACGTGCTTTCGATGTTGGAAGGGCAAAAGGTGCGGAGATCACACAGCTGATCTATCTCGGTGGAAAAAAGAAAAATGAAATCCAATTTGCAAAGTCTAACAAGGAGCTTTCGCAATTGCAATTCAATCAGTTGTTGGTTGACCTACGATCACAACTTCGCGAAAATTATTACAATCTGATCTACGAACAAAAAAAGCAGATCAGCATCGATGGACAATTGAAATATATGAATGAGCTTTTAATCGCTTATAAAATTCAGACTGATAAAGGAAATATTTCCCTCAAGGATTATGTAAGGCTTCAAAGCATCGTCATCCAGTTGAACAATGATAAGATCGAGATCAACAATAATATTTTGGCATTCCAGCAAAATATGAAGATACTGACAGGCATTTCAGACAATATTCTTCCCAACATTTCCAAGCTTGACGAGAATGATCTTTTGATCTCTCAACCTTTCGGAGATCTGGAAATCCTTAAAGAAAAAGCTTTGGTCAACAACGCCGATTATCTGTATAATCTTAGGTTGATTGAGAACAGCAAACTCTTCGCCCAATGGCAAAAATCATTGAACACACCAGATCTGAATCTCGGAGCAGAGTATGATCAAAACTCTGGAACATTCAGGAATGAGATCAATTTGAAGGTTGGAATCCCGATTCCACTTTGGAAAGTGAACAAAGGAAATGTTGAAAAAGCAAAATACGCCATTCAACAAAATGAGAAAAACTCAGAATATCAAAAACTCAATCTCGAAACACAAGTAGAGTCCGCCTATCAAACGTGGAAAAATCAATACGACCAATATTTTGAACTGAAACCTGTGGATGTTGAAAACCTTAATACAGTTTACAACGGCATTCTCAAAAACTTTCGAAGCGGAAACATCAGCCTGATGGATTTCACAGACTTTCTTGAAAGCTACAGACAAACGGTTCTGCAGATCTACGAGATGAAAAAGCAGATCATGATCTCCGCAGAACAGCTCAATCAATTAGTACAAACCAAAATCTTTTATTAATGCAAAAAATTATTATTCCCATTATCCTCGCCATCAGTTTGATTTCCTGCTCCAAAAAGGAAGAAACCGTGAAGGAAGAGACAAAAGGTTTTGAATTGAGCCAAACGATGCTGAAGTCTACAACATTCGCAAAAGTGGAAAAGAAATTCATCGAAGACGAATACAGTTTCTACGGAAAGATCTCTGCCGACAAAAATACGTACATCGATATTTTCCCTTTGGTTGGCGGTAATGTTTTGAGTGTGAATGTTGAACTTGGAGATTACGTCCACAAAGGTCAGGTGTTGGCAACCATCAGAAGTACAGAGCTTGCCGAAGTTCAGAAAGATGTCAGCGATGCAAAAACAGATTTGCTGGTCGCTGAGAACAATCTTCGTGTTTCCAAAGAAATGTACGCCGGAAAATTAAATACCGAAAAAGATATTCTGGAAGCACAAGGTGAAGTTCAGAAAGCCAAAGACGCTTTGCACCGATCCAATGCCGTGAGCACCGTTTACAATGTGAAAAGAGGCAATATCTACAGCGTGATCTCGCCAATCAATGGCTACATCGTTCACAAAGACATCAATAAAGATATGGAACTCAGAAGCGACCGAAGCGAGAATATTTTCGATGTCGCAAATACCAAAAATGTCTGGGCCATTATGAATGTCAACGAAGCGGATATTGACAAGATCAACCTAGGAATGAAAGCCCAGGTTTCCACATTGTCCTATCCCGATAAAGTATTTTTTGGTAAGATCGATAAGGTCTTCAAGATCATCGACCCTGGTACCAATTCGATGCAGGCTAGGGTGGTTTTGGATAATTCTCAAGGATTATTGATCCCGGAAAGTAAGGCGACCATCCGAGTTTCTTCTGCAGAAAACGAAACCGCTTTGGCTATTCCGTCCAGCGCTGTGATCTTTGATGACAACCGATATTTTGTAGTGGTTTATAAATCCCAAACAGACATCAAGGTCAAGGAGATCAAAATCCTGAAACAAAACACAGAGAACACCTACGTCGCAAGCGGCCTTGCAGAAGGAGAAACAATCGTGACCAACAATCAATTATTGATCTATCGTTCTCTGAATAACTAAGAGATTTCAAAGAAACCCGAAAGGGTTCAACATCAGTAGCCGTAGGTGAAACCTATGGTTAATACGGATCGCTGCAGATTTGCTCTGTGGTCAATATCAATATGAATAATCATAAATAAAATTGTGATTCAAAATATAAAATATGAACAAATTCATAAAAAGTATCATAGGATTTTCCCTTAAAAATAAAGCCTTCACATTCATTTGGGTGGCGATCCTGGCGGTTGCCGGATTCATCAGTTTCAAAAATATGCCGATTGAAGCTTTCCCGGATGTTACGAATACACAGATCGTCATCATCACACAATGGAACGGACGAAGTGCAGA
>Ga0308171_1003577_pt1 | contig 14060 bp, 12 predicted proteins | sample PhyGR1_FD_202135 | JGI IMG/M metagenome (GOLD analysis project Ga0308171, IMG submission 202135) | Phyllosphere microbial communities from UC Gill Tract Community Farm, Albany, California, United States - DLSLSG.R1 | ecosystem: Host-associated > Plants > Phyllosphere > Unclassified | place: USA... | reverse complement strand
CGCAATCGCCCGACCGCCGCTCCATCCTTCGCCCGCCGCCTTGCCCTGTCGGCCATCGCCGCCACCGCCCTGGCCTCGGGCACCGCGGCGCTGGCGGCCGATGCCGCCGGCCCGGCCCGCGCCGCTGCCGTGCCGGCGCCTGCCACGGCGACATGCCCAGCGCTGCTCAACCACCGCTTCGACCGCCTGCAGGACGAAGTGCCGCAGTCGCTCTGCCAGTACGCCGGCAAGGTGGTGGTCGTCGTCAACACCGCCAGCTACTGCGGCTTCACCGGCCAGTACAAGGGGCTGGAGGCACTCCACGCCAAATACCGCGACCGGGGATTGGTGGTGCTGGGGTTTCCGTCCAACGACTTCGCACAGGAAGGCGGCAGCAACGCGCAGATCGCCGAGTTCTGCGAGAACACGTTCGGCGTCAAATTCCCGATGTTCGCCAAGAGCGCGGTGCGCGGCAGCGATGCGTCGCCCTTCTACCGGCAACTGGCGGAGCAGGCGGGCCAAGCGCCCCGGTGGAACTTCCACAAGTACGTGCTGGGCCGTTCGGGCACGGTGGTGGGCAGCTTCGGCAGCTCGGTGGACCCGATGAGCAAATCGATGGTGGATCTGGTAGAGCAGCAACTGTTGGTAAAGCCGTGAGTTCGGCGGCGTTCCGCGCGGGTCTGGCCGGTCATTTCGACTTATCATTCCTACCTGACGCCAGGTTTACAGAGATTGTGAATTTCGTTCTGTTTTTGCGGAACTTCGGAATCTGAGCCGGAGTCGATGGAGTAAGTAACGCGCACTTCATGGTCACCACATTGATTACTGTTGCGAAGCCTTTCCGGCCTGCGGCCTGACTGAAACCCCGGAGCGCTTCTCCTCCCTCCCTCTCTTTATTCGTTTCGGGACGCTTCGCAACTTTTTTATGCCAACAAAAACGCCGCCTGGTTCGCACCAGGCGGCGTTTTTGTTGGCGGGTATCGCCGAAGGCGTTCAGCGGGGCGCGGTGTCGGCGAAGCTCGGGCGCAATGCGAGCTTGTCGTGCAGGCGGGCCAGGGCCGGGTGGTCGCCGCGCCAGTCGATCTGCGGAAAGCGGAAGTCCAGCCAGCCGAGCGCGCAGCCCACGGCGATGTCGGACAGGCTCAGATGGATGCCGCTGCAAAACGGCTTGTCGCCCAGCCCCTGGGCCATGGCCTGCAGGCCGGAGCGCACCTTGGCCAGCTGGTAGTCGATCCAGGCGGTGCTGCGCTCGGCCTCAACGCGGCCGTCCCAGATGGATTCGAGCCGCGCCAGGATGGCCGCGTCCATGACGCCGTCGGCCAGGGCCTCCCAGGTCTTGACCTCGGCACGCTCGCGGCCCTGGGTGGGGATCAGCCGGCCCACCGGAGAGAGGGTGTCGAGGTATTCGACGATCACGCGCGAATCGAACACGGCCTCGCCACCGTCCATGACCAGGCAGGGCACCTTGCCGAGCGGGTTGGACTGGCCGATGTTCGTGCCGGCGGCCCACACGTTCTCCTCGATGAAGCGGTAGTCGAGCTTCTTTTCGGCCATCACCACGCGCACCTTGCGCACGTAGGGACTGGAGTGGGATCCGATGAGTTTCATGGGGTGCGGGCGAGGGCCCGAGGTGATTGCCGGACAGGCGAAAGGAGAGGCGGCGAAGGCCGGCCGCTGATTCTAGGGGTTGCGGCCCCTGGTGTCTGTCGCTTGTCCACAGCACCGCGCCACTTGTCGGACGGCCCCTACAATTGCGCGCCATGAGCCTGTCCACCATCACCGCCCTTTCGCCGCTCGACGGCCGTTACGCCGCCAAACTCAGCCTGCTGCGCCCGATCATGAGCGAGCACGGCTACATGCACCGCCGGGTGCAGGTGGAGGTGGCCTGGTTCATCGCGCTGTCCGATGCCGGCTTCGAACAGTTCAAGCCGCTGACCACCGGCGCGCGCGCCTACCTGCTGGGCCTGGTGAAGAATTTCTCCGAGGCCGATTCGCAGGCCATCAAGGACATCGAGAAGACCACCAACCACGACGTGAAGGCGGTCGAGTACTGGATCAAGTCCAAGTTCGAGGCCCGGCCTGAGCTGGAAAAGGCCGCCGAGTTCGTGCACTTCGCCTGCACCAGCGAGGACATCAACAACACCAGCCACGGCCTGCAGCTGCGCTCGGGCCGCGACCAGGTCATCCTGCCGGGGCTGGACCGCGTGGTGCTGAAGCTGCGCGAGATGGCCCATGCTTATGCCGACGTGCCCATGCTGAGCCGCACGCACGGCCAGACGGCCAGCCCCACCACGGTCGGCAAGGAGCTGGCCAACGTGGTGGTGCGCCTGCAGGCCGCCGTGGACCGCATCGCGGGCGTGAAGATCCTGGCCAAGATGAATGGGGCCGTGGGCAACTACAACGCCCACCTTTCGGCCTGGCCCGACTTCGACTGGGAAGCCTTCAGCAGGAAGGTCGTCGAGACGCCCGAGCCGCTGGGCCTGGGCCTGACCTTCCAGCCCTATTCCATCCAGATCGAGCCGCACGACTACATGGCCGAGCTGTTCGACGCCATCGCCCGCGCCAACACCATCCTGGTCGACCTGTCGCGCGACATCTGGGGTTACGTGAGCCTGGGCTACTTCAAGCAGCGCCTGAAGGCGGGCGAGATCGGCTCGTCGACCATGCCGCACAAGGTCAACCCGATCGACTTCGAGAATGCCGAAGGCAATCTGGGCCTGGCCAACGCGCTGCTGCGCCACCTGTCCGAGAAGCTGCCCGTGAGCCGCTGGCAGCGCGACCTGACGGACAGCACGGTGCTGCGCAACATCGGCGTGGCGATGGGCTACGCCGCACTGGCCTACACGTCGCTGCTGACCGGCCTGAACAAGCTGGAGCTGAACCAGGAAGCGCTGGCCGCCGACCTGGACGCCAGCTGGGAAGTGCTGGCCGAGCCGATCCAGACCGTCATGCGCCGCTACGGCGTGCAGGGCGCTTACGAAAAGCTGAAGGAAGTCACGCGCGGCCAGGTGGTGACGGCCGAGGCGCTGCACGCGCTGATCGATGGCCTGGAGATTCCCCAGGCCGACAAGGACCGGCTGCTGGCCATGACGCCCGGCAGCTACACCGGCAAGGCGGCGGAGCTGGCGCGTCGCGTCTGACCCGCACTCCCTGCCACCGCGCCCTGGCGCGCGGTGCCGCTCTTTTGAAGTCAAATCGGCTGCCAGCGCTTGATCCGCAAGCGCTGGCAGCTATCATTTTGTGAGTGATTCGCCCCCATGGCCATCAAGTCCACCATCTTCAAGGCGAACCTCGCGATCGCCGACATCGACCATGGCTACTACGCCGACCACGCGCTGACGCTGGCGCGCCACCCCAGCGAGACCGACGAACGCATGATGGTGCGCCTGGCGGCCCTGGCGCTGAACGCCTGGCAGCTGCAGGCCGTGTGCCAGGGCGACGGCACGCTGGCCTTCGGCGCCGGCCTGTCGGACCCGGAAGACCCGGACGTGTCGATCACCGACTTCACCGGCCGCAAGCGGCTCTGGATCGAGGTCGGCCAGCCGGAGGACAAGCCTCTGGCCAAGGCCTCGTCCAAGGCCGATGCGGTGCTGGTGTACTGCTTCCACCACGCGGCCGAGGTCTGGTGGAAAGGCATCCAGAACAAGCTGACCCGCCAGGACAAGCTGCAGGTCTGGCGCATTCCCGCCGACGCCTCGCAGGAACTGGCCGCGCTGGCCGAGCGCAGCATGCAGCTGCAGGCGACGGTGCAGGAAGGCGCGCTCACGCTCAGCAGCACGCTGGGCAGCGTGCACGTGGAGCCGGTACGCTGGAAGTGAGCGGCACCTGCCCGGCCGGCGCTGAAGTTCAAGGCCAACGGGCCTGCAGCGCTCGACCCATCAGCGCGGGCAGCTATTGATTCAATAGCAAATCGTCGGTCCAGTCAGTTCGGCATCGGCGTGCCGCAGTGCCAGCACTGTTCGAACCCGCCTTCCACCTCTTCGCCGCAAACGCAGCGCCAGTGGCGCTGGGGCAGGTTTTGCAGGGCCTGCAGCAGCTGGCGGGCGCGTTCGGCATGCTCGGCATGTTCCAGCCAGATCTCGGGCAGGCATTCGCTGGGCGGCAGGTGCCCGGCGGCGGCGCCCAGGTACTGCCGCTGGACGGACGCGGGCATGCCGGCCTCGCGCAGCAGGTCGCTCCACAGCGTGGCGATGGCGATGTTCGGTGCCGTGGTGAGGCGCTGCATGGTGGGCGGTCTTCGGAGGCGGGCGGGGCGGTTCGCTTCACCATAGCCGCAGGCCGCTGCCGAGTAAAGCGAAAGCGGGCGAAAGCGGCGGGGCCGGGCCTCGGCCGCCCACCGCCCCGCTGGACGGGTGGGGTTCAAGTCCCCGCCGTGGCGCCCGACCGGCCTTCCGCCGCACGCTCGGCATAGCGGTTGAATCGCCAGGCCGCGCCTTCGAGGGTGATGCGTCGCCATACGACGCGCTTTTCCAGCGGCGTCATGCCCAGCCAGTGCTGCACCTCGGCGAAGCTGCGCCCGCAGCCCTTGCATTGCTCGTCGCCCTGGCTGGTCGAGCAGATGGCGATGCAGGGCGTGTCGGGCGTGGTGTCGTACCAGTCCAGCCAGGCCTGCAGCGCGGCCGGGGACAGCGCGGTGCCGTCCACCTCGTCCTCGTGCCGGTAGACCATGAGCGCGTAGACCTCGGCCAGCGCGAGCAGCTCCGGGCACAGTGCCGCGCCCTCGGCGTGCGCGGGCGGCCGGCGGGCGCGCCAGTAGTTGATGGCGGCCTCGACGTCGGTGATGTGAAGGCGCGCCAAAGAAGCGGGCGGGGAGGAAGAGGAAAAAGCCATGGGTGCGCGAAGGGGGCCGATCATACCGTCGGCCCGGCGCGGCCGGCGCGTTGCGCGCCGAGCGACCACGAAGGCCCTGATGCTTTCATTTCAATAGCATCCGAACCAGGCGGAATGGGCGCCGGACGGCTTTTTCATCGCATCTCAGGGCAATCCCGGGCCCGTGCTTCTTGCCGCTGTGTAAAAGGCTGTGTTCCAATGCGGGCTTCGAAGGGGAGTAGCTCCCCACCATCCGGTTTCTGGCCTGCACGGGCCGCCACTGGCCTGGTGTTCGGTCCTGTCGTCAGTACGAAGCGCTCAGCTTCCGGCAGGCCGGGTCGGGTGTGCAGACTGTCTGGTGCTTCCAGCCGCGCGCATGCCTTGCCGAGCAAGACCTTTGATGGGCCCCATGGGGGCTGATCAAGGCCGACCTCCCTCTTCGACGCACCGCGCCACCGCGGGCGGCCTGCCTGATCGAAGTCCCCGTTGCCCACGGAGTGCCGCAAGGCGTTCCTGATCTTCGGCAGGGCTCGACGCCGCAGGGGCGGCGAGTCCTTCCTTTTCGTTTCGGTTTTCGTACACGACGTTTGAGGGAATTTATGGACTTCTTGACATCGCCCGAGTTCTGGGTGGCGCTCGGCCAGATCATCATCATCGACATCCTGCTGGGTGGCGACAACGCGGTGGTGATCGCACTGGCCTGCCGCAAGCTGCCGGCATCGCAGCGCACCAAGGGCATCATCTGGGGCACCGCCGGTGCCATCATCCTGCGGGTGATCCTGATCGCCTTCGCGATGACGCTGCTGAACCTGCCGTTCCTGAAGTTCGTCGGCGCCATCCTGCTGGTCTGGATCGGGGTGAAGCTCCTGGCCCCGGACGAGGAGGGCCACGGGGACGTGGCGGGCAGCGACAAGCTCTTCGCCGCGATCAAGACCATCATCGTCGCCGACCTGGTGATGAGCGTGGACAACGTGATCGCCATCGCCGGCGCGGCCCAGAACGCGGGCGAGCACTCGCTGCTGCTGGTGGTGCTGGGCCTCTTGATCTCCATTCCGATCATCGTCTGGGGCAGCCAGCTGGTCATCAAGCTGATGGAGAAATTCCCGATGATCATCACCATCGGCGGCATGCTGCTGGGCTGGATCGCCGGAGGCATGCTGGTCACCGACCCAGCCTTCACCAACCCCGACCGCTGGACCTGGGCGCCCAAGTGGGGCACGCTGGATGCGCAAGGCATGGCCGTGATCTCCGACACGCTCTACTGGACGGCCCATATCGCCGGCGCCCTGCTGGTGCTGATCGTGGGCAAGCTGCTCGTCGCTCGCCGCCTGAAGGCTGGCGTGGCCGGCGGCCATTGATACGGGTTGGCCTTTCATCGGCTGACGTGACGACGTTGGTTGGCCGGTTGAAGGCAAATCCGTCCGAGAAGGCGCAACCGTGCGGCCGGCCGGGAACCCTGGCGCCGCACCGCGCTCCCACAGGCTGGCTGGGGCGGTCCGGATACCGCCCCTTTTTTCCCACATCGCCCCCGGCCCTGCCTTGCAGGGCCCGCTGACGGAGGACCTTCCCATGAACAAGATCATCGTGTACGTGGACGACGCAGCGCATGCACAGCAGATCCTCGGGCCCTCCACGGGCCGTCAGGCGGGCGGCGCCGGCACCCACTGGATCCTGGTGGCCTGCGCGCCGCGCATGACGCACCGTATCAGCAAGTGGGTGAGCCACAGTGCCCGCGAGAATTGGCGCGCGAAGTGGGCCGACAAGCTGTTCGCCCAGGTCGTTCCGTGGCTGCGCGCAGGCGACGGCCAGCAGGTCGTCTCGACGGTGCTGGCCAAGGGCCCGCTGCCCGAGCTGCTGACCCAACTGCAGGCCGAGCACGGCGCCGGCACCCAGGTGGTGGACGCACGCCGGCCCAAGCAGGAGGCCGTGGCACCGGTCGCGCCCCCCGCCGCCGTCCCCGTATCCGTCATCGTCACCAAGAAGCCGTCGCGCAACTGGTCGCTGCCGGGCTCGCTGGCCAGCCTGGCGGCCATGTTCTTCCTCGTGGCGGAGTGATTCGCGGCCATCTTGCCTGATTGCCGCACTGGCGTCCCACATCGGCCGCCCTGCCCCTTCCCGGGTCACGCGGCCTTTTTTTTGCCCGCCACGACCCGGCCTGCACGGCGCGGCCTGCTGCTATCCTTTGGCGCATGAAACTGCTTCTCAAATGGCTGCTGAGCGCAGTCGCCCTGCTGTGCGTGGCCTACGTCTATAGCGGCGTGGAAGTGCGCAGCTTTCCCGCCGCGCTGGGGGCGGCCTTCGTCATCGGCCTGTTCAACGTGGTGCTGCGGCCGATTTTGGTCGTGCTGACCCTGCCGGTCACCATCCTGACCGTGGGGCTCTTTCTCTTCGTCATCAATGCACTGATGTTCTGGGCCGCCGCCAGCGTGCTGGGCGACGGCTTCCAGGTGCGGGGTTTCACGGCGGCGCTGATCGGCTCGCTGATCTACTCGGCCCTGGGGCTGGTGATCGAAGCGGCGCTCGGCGGGCTTTTCGTCAAAAAGTGATGGTCGGCTGACGAGCTCACTGGCTCGTCAACCGGCCGGAGGGCGAACGCGGCGCCGAGGCCCCTCGGGCACCCCGCACCTCCACCGTGCAGATCTGCCCATCCATCAGGCGCCTTCCGCTCGAGCCAGGCTCTGGCAACTCAGCAGGACCGTGTGCCTCGTCAACGCTCCGCCGCCTGCTCCTTGAGCTTGGCCTGCATGTCCCGCAGCCGGGTGTCGATGATGGACGCCTCGATGTAGTCCGCCGCAGCCGCACTCTTGCGCGACAGATCCTGGCCGGCCTTGAACCGGTCCACCGCCGCCGCATAGTCGTAGCGCGCCGCCTGGGCCTCTGCCTCGGCACGCACGGCGCGCAGCGGCTGGCCCTGCTGCTGCCACACACCCGCCAGCAATTGCCAGACGCCCGCGTCGCGCGGATGGGATGCCAGCCAGTTCTGCAGCGGCCCGGTCATGTCGGTGGAGGCGCCCGTTCGCAGCAGCGCCTGCGTGCGCAGCACCAGTTCCGGCCGGCCCGTGCCGCCTGGCGCCGCGGCCGCCGCCGCAGCCGCGGGTTGGCGGGCGCTGGCCGCGGGCGCATCGTCGCCCAGCCCCAGATCGGCCGCGGTCAGCGTGGTGCGCGATGCCGGCGCGGCCGACTGCACGGGGGCCAGCCGCATCGCCGCCGCGCGCGGGTCGCCCGCGGCCATGTCCACCTCGGCCGCCAGCAGCCTGGCCTGGCGCATGGCGGATGCATCGCCCTGCACGGCCTCGTCCAGGCCCTTCAACCCTTCCCGGGCCTGGGTCACGTCCTGCAGCTGCACGGCGCTGAGCACTGCCGCATACCAGCCGGCGGCCCGCTGCGCGGCGGGGCGGGCGGCGAAACCCATGCTGCGCGGCTCCAACTCCCACTGCCGCCAGGCCTCCACGCCAGGGCGCATGAGCACCCGCGCACGAGCGGCCATCATCGCGTGCTCCAGCGTGGGCGGCGGCGCGGGCGCGGCGCCTTGCGGAATGCGGGATTGCATGTCGGCCATGCGCTGGCTCGTCAGCGGATGGCTGCGCAGGTAGGGCCAGCTGCCGTTGTCGTTGATGCGATTGGCCTGCTGCAGCTTGTCGAACATGCTGACGAAGCCCTGCGGCGCGAAGCCGGCCGGCGCCATCAGGCCATAGCCCACCCGGTCCGCCTCCCGCTCCATGTCGCGCGAGAAGTTCAGCTGGTTCTGCACCGCCAGCGCCTGCCCTCCCACCATCATGGCCTGCGCCGCTCCCGGGTTCTTGCTGGCCGCCAGCGCGCCCAGCACCAGCGCCCCCAGCATCAACGGCGTCTGCCGGCTCTGCTGCGCCATCAACCGGGAAATATGGCGCTGCGTGACGTGGCTGAGCTCGTGCGCCAGCACCGAGGCCAGCTCATCACGGGTGCTGACCACCCCGACCAACCCCAGGTGCACGCCGAAGTAACCGCCTGGCAAAGCAAATGCATTGACCGTGCGGTCCCGCCCGAGCAACACCTCCCAGGCAAAGCGCTCCTCCAGCTCCTGCGACAGCTCGCCTCGGTCCCGCGCTGCCTTCAGCAGCTGCTGAAACAGCGTCTGCACATACTCGTTCAGGATGGGGTCGTCGATATAGTCCGGGTCACGGTACAGCTCGCGGATGATCCGGTCACCGAGGCGCCGCTCCTCGCTGGTGGTCATGTCCGCGCCATCGCCCATGGAGGGCAGGCTGCGTTGGGCATGAGAGATAGGGGGTAACAACAGCCACCCAGCCGCTACCAATACCATAGCTGCCAGTGACCGCCACACCACGGCTGCAGGCCGTTTTCTATCCATACTCACCGGGCATCTCCTTGCGACGGAACCCCACGCGAGCATGCCGGGGCATTGGTACATCGCCGTATGATGCCCTGATCCCCGATTTGTTTCGTGTGCGCGGCTACTCCGCGTGCCATACCTGACTTATGAGCGAAAAACCTTCTTCTTCATCATCTTCCCCTCTGACCCATTTCGACGCCCATGGGCAGGCGCATATGGTGGATGTGCGGGGAAAGCCGGCGACGCATCGGGTCGCGGTCGCCAGTGGGCGCATTGAGATGAAGGCCGAGACTTTGGCGCTGATTCAGTCTGGGACGGCGAAGAAGGGGGATGTCTTAGGGATTGCGCGGATTGCGGGGATCATGGCGGCCAAAAGAACCAGTGAGTTAATTCCGCTTTGCCACCCGCTTTCACTCACACATGTCGCAGTGAGTTTTAAGACACTAACTGGGGATGTAAATTATGTGGAGTGCAATGCTACGATAGAAACCCACGGATCAACCGGCGTCGAAATGGAAGCAATTATCGCCGTTCAGGTCGCATTATCGACTGTATATGATATGTGCAAAAGCTCAGACCGACGGATGGTTATTTCGAACACGAAAGTCATACAAAAAAGTGGCGGCAAATCCGGTGATTTCTTGGTTCAGTCAGAATAGCCGATCCGTCAATTCTAGTCAAAACCCCCGAACTTGGCATATGCAATTACGTTTGCATGTGCATCCAGAATAACACTCCAATCATCAGTACTTTTACCCGCAGTCAAAGGCAAATAATATAGACCTACGAGAGGTGATTTTGCTTCGCCCACTATCCTATCAACCTCAGCCGTCAATTTTGGTTTTTTGGTGACCAGCTGAGCCAAATTTTTCATACGATTTTTAACCTCCAATCTACTCAGCTCATAAGCTTGCCACCATTGTGGTCTCAGGCTGGGCTCTTCGCCCAAAATTGATAGTTCAATACTACTTAGCGTCTCATGTCCATTTCGCGGCTGCCTGATTCCTAGCAGCAAAGGCTTGCTCCACCAATTTGCCCCCTTGAAATCGTCAGGAGCTTCCGAAATGTAATCCAGATTAACGGCAGCCATGGATACCGCCACAAATCTATCGACCTCATACACGACCGCCCGAGGCCTAGCAGTATTAGCTACGTGCAGGCCATAAGCCAACACGGACAGTTGAATACCTGTCACAAGCATAACATCCAAACACAACTCACGCCTCTGCTTGTTCGATTTCAAAATCAAAACTGCCAGTCCTGGACCACAAGCGACCAATCCAGACAGAATCAGCACGAGCAGATGCCGGCCACCCATCAAAGCATCAAACGGAATTGGAAACCAATATCTAAAAAATACAAAGACAACAGCGAGCGCAAACACAGCAGTGAAAATGCATTGAAGGAAAATTATCTTCTTGGCAAATGAAAAACTATACTTCATGGATTTTTATCTTTTCAGCTCCATAAAAAAGGGCCTCCTAGGAGGCCCTTTCAGCAGTTTAAAACACACCAAACGAAAATCAGGCGCGTGTGTAGCGGCAGTTGGCGGGCAAGTACTTGAAAATAGTAGTCGTACCATCCGTACCGCAGCCCCACACCACTGGTGCACCTGCTTTGAGAAGACCAGAAGGCGTTGCCGTGTTGGTCACCGTACCGCTACCAGGGGTCAAAAAAATCACCTTGTCACCCAGCGCTTTCGCAACTTGGTTACCAGCCGTGTAGGTGATGGTGATAGAACCCTCTTTTGCTGCAGGGGCGGCAACGTCAGCGATTTGAGAAATTGCGATAGAACTAACCACGGTTCCAGGCGTGAATTCGTAACCGTATACAGCCTCATTTGCGGCAGGAGCAGTTTGTACGCCCGAACCAGCGTAGGCGATGATTTTTCCAGAAGGTGTGTTGGCAAAGGTCTCAGTGACTGCAGTTTTTGCAGCAGAAGCCAGAGTCAGGCCTTCAGTGACACGGGTGCGAATCGTGTAATCCTGATATTGCGGCAGCGCCACAGCAGCCAAAATACCGATGATCGCCACAACGATCATCAATTCGATCAGGGTAAAACCCTTTTGCAGATTGCGTTTCATAAGATTCTCCAGAGAGTCAATTTCAAAAGAAACCTGCCGAAGGATTCTTCAGGTTCGGCCTATGTTGAGCAGGTTGCGTGCCAACTGCTCTTGACGCAGTTCGACGCCTGCAAACGCTCGCAAATGTCAACAAAAAGTTACACAAACGGAAGCAGTCGGGCTGGAGTGACAAATTTGTGAGATCACGCTGTCACATCCGTCAGATCAAACCTTCAACCTAACAAAAATTCCATCTCTGTCCCTGCCAACTCGATCCGGTCGCCCGCCTTCAATGTGGTGGCTTCCGCCTGCGTTGCCACTCCGTTGACCCGCGCCTTGTTGTCGCCCTCAATGTGGACGAGCATGAATTCATGGTGGCGCTTGTTGATCGACGCCACCGCGACGCCCGGCTTGCCGATGGTAGTGACCACCTTGGTCAGCACGACTTCGCGGCCGGCGGCGGGGCCCGTCAGCACGCGGATGGACGCGGTGGGGGCGGGTGTGGCACTGAGCGGCATGGCGCCGGAGAGGGGTGCGGGGCGGGAGAGTTCCGGCCGCGGCGCGGCCATGCCGGGCCGGAACACCATCGTGCGCTCGAAGTTGTCCGCGGGCTCTGCTTCGTGGACGAAGCGGATCTTGTACTTGCCCAGGTCGACCACGTCGCCGTTGTGCAGATGCAGGCGCTGGATGGGCTGGCCGTTGACGTAGGTGCCGTTGGTGCTTTGCAGGTCTTCGATTTCGACCGCGCCACCGGGCACGGGCATGTGCAGCACGGCATGCTCACCACTGATCGCCAGGTTGTCGATCACTACGTCGTTGTAGGGCCGGCGGCCGACGGTGGTGCGGTCCTTGGTGAGCGGGACTTCCTTGATCACCACGCCGTCGATGGAGACGATCATTTTGGGCATGGGCCACTACTCCTGTTTGTTCTGTCGTTGTGAGGGGCGTTGTCGGAAGGTGGATCGCGTCGGGGTACGCAAGTCATTCGCCGGGCCCGCCGGTGCCGAAAAGGCGGGCCATCAGTCCACGGCTCTTGGCCACCGTGCCCGGCACGGCAAGGCTCTGCGCCAGCAGCACGGTGATGTTGTCCCTGCCACCCATCTCGTTGGCCAGCTCGATCAATCGCGAGGCCTTGAGGGGTAAAGCAATCGGCATGCTCAGCACCTGGGCCACGGTGGCGTCGTCCACCATGTCGGTCAGGCCGTCCGAGCAGAAGAGGAACAAATCATCGGCCTCCACGGGGAATTCGTTGATCTCGACCTGCACGGTGGCGTCCACTCCCAGCGCCCGGGTGACGAGATTGCGATAGCCCGAGGCGGCCGCCTCTTCGGGCGATAGCAGGCCGGCATCGATCTGCTCCTGCAGCCAGGAATGGTCCCGGGTGATCTGCTGGAGGGTGCCGCCGCGCCACCGGTAGCAACGCGAGTCGCCGATGTGTCCCAGAATGAGCCGGTCGTTCTGGAACACGCCCACGACCAGCGTGGTGCCCATGCCGGTGTACTCGGAATGGGCCAGGGCCGCGCTCAGGATGGCGTAGTTGGCATTGTTGACGGCGGCCTCCAGCGCCCGGCGGATGTCGGCACCGGCCACGCCCGTGCCGGCTTCGCGCAACCAGCGCGACATGTCGGAGCCGATGGCCTCGATGGCCATGCTGCTGGCCACTTCGCCCGCGTTGTAACCGCCCATGCCGTCGGCCAGCACGGCGATGCGCAGATCTTCCAGCACGGCGACGGCGTCTTCGTTGTTGCCGCGCACCCGGCCACGGTCCGACTGAGCGCAGAACGCATAGCGCAGGCGTCCCGTGGCGGCGGAAGGCTTCATGCGAAACGCGGCCACGGAAGCACGCGGTTCAGGCAGGCTGCGATACCCGTCGACGGCGACCGGGAGAGGGAAGGGTAAGCAACGGGGGTGGACCGCTTCGGTGCCACTGAAAAGTTATGAAAATCCGCCATATCGTGCCTTGTTGGGTCGCGCACGCATCATAGACGAGGGGGTAGGCGCAAGCAGCCCCCCCAAGGCCAAAACCGCCCTGCATCGCCCTTCGGCGCAGAGCCGGAAGGTCGGCGACCGCCAAGCCCGGCAGAGAAAGCCGCGCCGCCAGTCAGGGGGCCGGAGCGAATCCTCCGCGCCAGGCAGGGCGCCAGGCGCACCCGTCGCCACGCCATGGCAGGCACCCGCACCGCAAAAAGGCTGTATGGCTGCGGCGCGAGCGGGCGTGGCAGGCTACTTCACACCCTGTCAGGCTGCAGCCGACGTGCGCCGGTGCGCCCGGGCCTGCATCCACTTGCCGCCACCAACCACGAGCAGCGCGCCCAGCGCGGCAGCGACGTAATGCAGCCAGGGGTGCGCCATGGCGTAGCCATGCAGCGCGGCGTCGTTGGCGATGGTTTCGCCGCCGACCCAGCCGATCAGGCCCGCGCCCAGCAGGACGATGATGGGAAAGCGCTCCATCAGCTTGATCATCAGCGTGCTGCCGAAGATGACCAGCGGGATGCTGATGGCCAGGCCCAGGATCAGCAACACCATGTTGCCGTGCGCCGCTGCGGCCACGGCGATCACGTTGTCCAGGCTCATCACCAGGTCGGCGATCAGGATGGTGCGCACGGCGGCCATCAGACCGCCATTGGGCTTGGCTTCGCCCTCGCCGTCGTCGTTGTCGGTCAGCAGCTGGAAGCCGATCCAGAGCAGCAGGCAGCCACCGATGATCTGCAGGAAGGAGAGTTCGAGCAGCTTGGCCGCGACCACGGTCAGCACGATGCGCAGGAACACCGCGGCGCCGGAACCCCAGGCGATGGCTTTCTTCTGCTGGTGGGGCGGCAGCGAGCGGGCCGCCAGGGCGATGACGACGGCGTTGTCGCCCGAGAGGATGATGTTGA
>Ga0308171_1003573_pt1 | contig 14073 bp, 14 predicted proteins | sample PhyGR1_FD_202135 | JGI IMG/M metagenome (GOLD analysis project Ga0308171, IMG submission 202135) | Phyllosphere microbial communities from UC Gill Tract Community Farm, Albany, California, United States - DLSLSG.R1 | ecosystem: Host-associated > Plants > Phyllosphere > Unclassified | place: USA... | reverse complement strand
TTCCTTCTGTTCCTTCTGTTGTCGTAAATAATATTATCTTTTCAAATAATGTTAATTGCTGTGAAGCCAGTGCTCCTTCTATTAAACTTGATTTAAAAAGTCCTCAGGAATTTCCTTTATCGGAATCTTTTACATTAAGCGGAACAGGTTCTGGGGCACAAAATCTTCTTTATTCATGGGAACAGACTGCTGGTTCTACGGTAACACTGTCAGGATTTACTAAACCTGATCTTTTAGTGACCAACTTCATTATTGGGATATATAAATTCAAGCTTACGGTTGTTGATGCTGACAGCGGAGCTTTTATCACTAAAGAGGTTCAGGTTTCTGTAAAAGGATAATTTACTGCATTTTAAAAGGGGTGATAATAATGATTTAAATTAAAATCACCTCTTCAATATCAATAAAAATTAATAACAATAAAAAAATAATATAATGGCAATAACAGAATGCAAAATTTCGTTTGAGATAGATTATACGTCTTCGGTGCCGGTAACCAATACAGCTGCAACGGTGTCCTACGGAATTCAAGGATCGGGAAATTCAACTGTTATAAACAATGTAGATCCAGACAGTGTGGTAGAGCTTCCTGTCATCCAGGCTCCCGGCGACTACGATTTGATGGTGAAATTATCTGCTGGCGGAGTTGATGCTACAAACACGAGTTCCTTTACCATAGGCAATTGCAGCTCTTGTGAAAAACCCAAAATTAACAGTGTGCAAATACAGAATAATGGTCAAATAGTGATGAACTATTTAGTAGATCCTACAAACCTTGCCACTCCGGAATATCAGATAGCAACAGACCCGGATTTTAACGATATTATTCAGTTAAAAATAGATTTTAATTATACGCAAATTGAAAATGTTTTTATGAATAACGGAAATTTTACTTTTTCAAAAGATTTATATATTAGAGCAAGAAAGCATTGTTTCGATAAATCTACTGGCACTTCCGTAGTTTCAGGATGGTCGAATGCAGTTACTTTTAAATCTGGAAGATGGATTCTTCAAAAAGCCCCTTATGCTTTCGATGCTTATTGTGTATCCGGGAAATTTGAAGACCCCATTACCACAGACGCAAAGATCTGTTTGGGAGGAAATACACTGCTGAAAACAATACATCTTGATACCGTTACCCCGCAAGTGGGAAGTTTTATTTATTTGATTGACGGAAATACCCCTGCGCTACCTCCAAATTTAAATAGTTTTGATACAGGTGGGGCAAGTAGCGGATTCAACGCATATGGAATAAAATGGATAAGATTTGCAAATGATAGCGGATATACTATTTATAATGTAGAAAAAAATGGACAAATCATCGGTATTTCACAATATAATTGTACTGCCTAAAATGTTCATCTATAAAACTAATAAAATCCTCAATTTTGAGGATTTTATTACATCAGGCAGCTTTTACATTACCTTCTGTTATTTTTACGTCTTGTACTGATAATATTGAAAAGTTTCGCAACATCCTGAAGATGGATTTCGAAATCGTCGTAATATTCATTAAGAGAATGAAGCGTGATAATGCCTTTCTCAACATCGTGGTTGATGATTCGCTTTACTAAAATTCCTTTCTCTTTGTGAACGATTACGAAATCCCATTTATCGTAATGCAGCTTACTCATCCAATAATCTTGTCTGATGTTTCTGCATAAAATAATATCGCCTTCCAGATAGCTTTCGTACGATCCGTCATCCATGCTGTCGCCTTTTACTTCAAAACACATGTACTCACCTCTGTGCTCTATATCGGCAGTGAAAGGAATTGTGGGTAAGCTTTCTATATATTCTTCATCTGCAAATCTGCTCAAATAGCCGGCCTGTGCATATTGATTGGCAAGCGGGACATTCATTATTTTTAAATCTGATAGAACAAGCGGAGATGCACTGTCTTCATTTTGCTTCTCCTGTTGATTTAGAAGCAGATTGGTTACGAAATAAGCAGTTGTTTCCGGTATCTTTCGTTCGCCTTTTTCCCAGTATTGTACGGCTCTTGTGCCAACTCCTATAGATTTTGCTATATCAGCCTGCTTCATGTTTAGTTTCTTTCTGATTTCTTTGAATTCTAAATAGTTCATTTTGATATATTTATGGTTGTTTGTGTAAAAAAAATAGAAAAATGTTCATAATTATTTTTTTAAAAGCGAACAATGTTCGTATATTTGTCTCGTAGTTAAGATGAAACACTGCAAATATACAAAATTATATTGATTGTTTACATTTTGTTTAATGTTTAAAAGCATTTTTAAAATTAGGTATCTATTTATAATCAATGTGTTGAGTTCGTTTTTGCTACTAGAATGATCTTTATGGTTAGATTTTATTTTTTTCGTTTCATCTGGCGCTGATAGGAATTGAGAAATATTTTCTGATTTTAAAAATGTACAAAGTGCGCTTTTTAACTCGGTTTTTTGAAGATTTGTGCATGTGTTAGTGAATTAAATGCGGTTATTTTTATTTGCTTAAAATAAAGCATTCATTTTAAATATTGCTTTTGTTCATTATAAAAAATAAGCCGGAGAATGTAGATAAACATTACTGTTTAAACATATAAAATATCGATTAATTATAGTTATCAGTAAAGATTGTTCTGCGTGTCGTGCACTTTAAAAAAACAGATTACTTATCGGTAATAGACCTATTCACGAATGGTCGGTTTACCAAAAGTAAAATTTAGAAGAATAGGTTAAGGTATTATTTCTATCAGATTATACCCGGTATTAACTTTCTAAAAAATCAAAAACTAAATAATGTAATTAGACATCTGTTTAAGGGCTTAAAGTTAGCCTTTAGGGGTTTCCTATGGACTTAATCAAACGAGAAAATTAGGAAGCACGAAGATTTGTTTAATTCAAAAATAAAACTTTTAACATAAAAAACTTTTAACCAAACAATGAAACGTAGCAAAGAATTAGTAGAGAAAAGAAAAGATTTTGTCATCGATTATGTAAAACGTAATCAGGATAAACAGATGAAGGTGATCGTAACCGAATTAACGGAAATGCTCTTTCTGTCGGAAAGGACAATATATAACATCATTCTTCAGGCATAGATTGTAAAAAGGATATAAACTAACCAATAACCAAACCCAAAATCAGATAGATGAAAGGGTTATCTGAAAATCTTTCCCAAAATTTATTTTACAGATAAAAAATACTAAGGTAAAAAACGGTTTTGCTTTTAAGTTCTATGTTTAAAGTAAAGAATCAGCTTCCAGAAGAACCGTTTGCCCCATTAAATTACATCAATTTTAAAAAATTAAAAAACAATTATTCATTTAAAACTTCAGAAACCATGAAAAATAAGAGAAGAAGAAAAATAAAAAGAAATAGAGAAAAATTACAACATCCCAGAAAAGACATTAGTGATCTTATCGATGAATTAGCATATGCAGACGAAAAAGAAAATATGCAAAAAAGCAAAAAATTTTTAGATGATATGTACATACTGGATCTGGAATAACACGACTAAAAGTTGTGGAAAAATCAAAAAAATTAATAAATATATAAGGAAAGGATGAATTTAGATACTATAAAAGCTCTTTTAATCGGAACTGCCATTGCATTTTCAGGAGGATTATTAAGGGTCTTAATCTCAATACAGAATAAAGAAAAAAAAAAACCGTGGGAACACTTTGTCACCCTGATGATAGTTGTTATCGTTGGTTTTACAATGAGTTATTTGATGAACAGAGCCGAGCTGCATGATAAATGGTACTCAACAGGTGTATTATTTGTGCTGGGGTATGGCTATGATAAATTCCTGAAGATGATCACTACAAATCTCCCTAACTGGATTGATAAAGCAGTGAACCTTTTCATTGAAGATCGTTACGGTGTCAGAACAAACAGACAGCCCGAAGAGAAAGAAGAACAATCATTGAACCTTCCTGAAGACCAGATAGAAAAATAGCAGGAAAAGTGAGATGTTTAATATAAAAATCAATTAAATAAGGATAATAAAAGCTTATAAAAACACATTACTGCAACTACAGAATCCATCGCTCAAAAAGTAAGGTATTCTCCCAAAAAAATGTGATTTTTGAACCAGCTAACATGAAAACTAGAAACAAACAGAAAACAAAACTTGGAGTGGCTCATCATACCTGTTTCTCAATACCATACCACTTCTGATTACTTACATTCTTTAAAAAAAATCTACCATACACGGGTCTGATTTTTCACATTCAACAGGTATATAAAACGCAATTGTAATAATTGCGTTTTGTATGTCTTTTAAATTAATATGAAATTAAAAAACTAAGTCAATGAAAGCAGCAAAACCTGTAGAAATAGACAACAAAGCCCACCAAAGCCAGAACAAAAATAAAAAGGCTAAAAAACCGGTGGTTGTACCTCTGCCGCCAGTGGCAGAAGTTGCTAATATACAAACGCAAAAGTCTGAAGAATCGGTCGTTAATGCCGGATTCTCAAGTCCAATTGTCAATAGCATGAACTTAAATGCAACCATAACACCGGTTCATGGTTCGCAAACTATTTACGATCAAGGGTCGGAAATTATGTCTAAAAAACATCAGGAAAGTTTGGCGGAAACCGGAGATATCAATCATCCCGACACCAAAAAGACTGAAAAAGATTATTTAACAACATTAAATACAAATCAGGCTCAGAATTATAACGATCTTAAATCCGGAACTTATCTGCCGAAAACACTGGAAGAACAAGCGGTGGTTCATCAACAGAGTAAAAAAATTGAAGAAACAAATCCGGCAGTAAAACCAACAGAGAAAAAAGAAATCCCGCTTAAACCGGATGCAGATCAGTCTCAGGAAGCTAATCCGGACAAAGCTGAAGCAGCCGAAATTGAAAAGGTATCACCAAATGCAAATAGCAATCCTGCATTTACGGCATTAAGCGGAAAAATCGGCAGCACGGCTAAGCAACAAAAACAGCACGAACCATCACATAAAGCAACAAATGATGCACAGGCTGCAGCGCCGTCTCCTTCCAACGAACGCCAAAGTATGGCACAGGCAAGCCAGGTAAATTTCATGGGTGCACAGGATCCAGGAATGTTCAGGAAAGAAGATTTCAAAGCTTTGCTGAGTGCAAAAATACACGGTATCGAGCTTCCTGCTAATGAAAAGGAGGCGGATGAGTTCGAAAAACATAACAATATTCAGGAAGTCAATCAAAAAGCAGTCGGCGATGTGAAAAAGGAAAAGAATGTCGCAGCAAATGATATTGCTTCTGCAACCGCAGCAAAACCGGATATTGCGGCACAGCCTGATCGTAAAGTTGCAAAAATGCCGACACCGAATATTGGTAAAGCTCCGTCTACACCAAATGCTGCTAAAGCGATGCCTGTAAAAAGAACTGCGGCAAGTGTAGAACAACCTATTCAGGAGCAAACTGCAAGCATCGACAGCGAAATGAAAGCGAATGGAGTAACCGATAAGATGCTGACAAATTCCAATGAACCTTCGTTTACGGATGCTTTAGATCAAAAGAATAAAGCCAAAACCCAAAGTGTTGAAGCAACTCAGCAGTTTAGAAACAATGAGAATAAGGAGTTGTCAAAAACCCGTAATGATGCACAAACGCAAGCTGCACATCATATCAGTGGAATGCATGGCGCCAGAAAAGGAGGATTAGGCAATGTACATGGCGATCAAAAACAAACTTCAGCTAAAGACAGCCAAAAACGAAAAGAAATTGCCGATCATATTAATGGCATTTATGTGAGCTCCAAAGCGGATGTAGATGGCATTTTAAAGAATCTGGATACGTCGGTAGCGAAGAAATTTGATGACGGAAGTAAAGAAGCTAAAAAAGAATTTGAAAATCACGTTGAGAGAGAAATGAATGCTTATAAACGCAGACGTTATGGAGAAGCGTATGCAAAACATGGTGCTTTGGTTACAGCTGGAAAATGGTTGTGGGATAAACTCACCGGCTTACCTGATGAAGTCAACCAGTATTTTGAAAGTGGCAAAAAACTGTACATTAGAATCATGGATGGTCATGTTGATAAAATTGCCGGTCATGTTACAACCCAGCTTAATGCAGCCAAAACCAGAATTGCCAAAGGCAAAAAAGATGTACAGACATATGTCGACAGTTTATCGCCGAGTTTAAGGAAAATAGGTAAAGATGCTATTGCAGAGATCCAAAGCAAATTCAATGCACTGGAAGAAAGTGTAAACAGCAAAAAAGATGCATTAATCGATGTTTTGGCTAAAAAATATGCCAACAATATTGCAAGTATTGATACCCGAATTGCTGATTTAAAATCACAAAACAGCGGATTGATAAATAAAGCTCTTGATGTGCTAAAAACCAGTGTGTTCGCTATTATTATTGAAATTAAAAATACGCTTACGAATTTATTGTCTGGTGTTATCAGTGCCATTCAGGCGATTATTATGGATCCGATCGGATTCTTTAAAAACCTTATTGCCGGAGTTTCGCAAGGATTTACCAATTTCGGAGCCAATATCTGGACGCACCTTAAAACTGGTTTCTTTGGTTGGTTAACCGGAGCAATGAAAGGTGTTTCTTTAACGATGCCGGAAGATGTATTCTCTTTAAAAGGAATTTTCTCGATTACCACACAGGTTCTTGGTTTAACCTGGAACGGAATCAGAGCCATCGGTTCAAGAGTAATTGGAGAACCTATAATGAAAGTTCTTGAAACAGGTTTTGAAATGGTACAGGTTGTCCGTAAAGAAGGCGTTGCTGGACTTTGGGAGCATTTGAAAGACCAATTTGCCGATCTCAAAACTACTATAATGGATACCATTATGGATATCGTTCAAAATCAAGTGATTCAGGCGGGAATTAAATGGGTAATGGGCTTGCTTACTCCGGTAGGAGCATTTATAAAAGCCGCAATGGCGATTATAGATGTGGTGAAATTCTTCATCCAGCGAGCAGCACAAATTATGGAATTGGTAAAAGCCTTTACTGATAGTATCAAAGCTATTGCGAGTGGAAATGTTGGAGCAGTCGCCAAATCGATAGAAAATGCTTTAGGTAGATCTATACCTGTTTTAATTGGTTTTTTAGCCTCGTTGCTAGGAATTGGCGGACTGGCTGATAAAGTATTAGGCGTTATGCGAAAAATACGACAGCGTATTGAGAATGCGATTGTGAAGTTCTGGAATTTTATTAAAGGAAAGGCTAGAGGATTGCTTGGGAAGATGGGAGTCGGAAAGTTTAATGCTAACAAAAAAGATAAGAAAGAGAAAAAAGGAAAAGACTTTCGTAGTACTGAAGAAAAGAAAAGGGATTTGGACGATGCGTTAAAAGAATCTCATAACTTGTTAAAATCAGGTATGAATCAAGCTAAGATAAAAAGTAAACTACATGATATTAAAAATAAGTACGAATTAAAAGAATTAAGAATTATACTAGAAGAAAAAGTAGAAAAAGGAATAAAGGTTCATGTACATGGCGAGGTAAATCCTAACAAAGATTCGCCTACAGAGATTTTAAGAGTAGATGATTTTAATCCTAGTGAAGGAAATAAAATACTTTTAGTTGGGGAAGCGAACTTCAGTTTTTCATTAAGTTTAGCCAATACTTTAGCTCTTCAAAACAGAATGGTCGCTACATCTTATGATTCTGAAAATACGAAATATAAGGATAAAGATAATAATATAAAAGAACATAAAAAATTAGGTTCTATAATAGAATATAATGTAGATGCTACAAGTACAAGTTATGAACCTAATCATTTTGAAATAATTGTATTTAACTTTCCTTGGATAAAAGAAGAGACGAGAGGAGGTACAACAAATAATAAAATGTTACTTAAAAGTTTTTTTAATGAAGCAAATAGAATAATAAAAAAAGGGGGCAAAGTTCTTTTAAGCCTTTCAGATGAACGTTATGTAAGTAGGTGGAAGCCAGAAGAACAGGCTAATAGTTTTGTTTTAGAGTCTAAAAAATTGTTTGATAGTAAAAATTTCCCAGGATATGAGCATAAAATGACACAAAAAGATAGATCTGCAGGTTCAATGGAAGATGGAAAAGGTGTAACTTTAATTTTTAAAAATAAATAAAATATTTTATGATTAATAAGATTATTGAGGTGGATAACCTTATGCAAGATATAGCTACAAAATATAAAGTTAAAACAGGAAATGATAAAAAGATCGAGCATTTTTGGGAAAAAGAAACAATAGGTATAATGAAAGATGCCGAATTTATAAAAGACGATGCCTATTTTTATTTTTTAAGCGAATATGGAGGATGTAATATTTATGGGAATAGTTTTGATGTTGGGATTTTTGGTTTTGATGATTGGCTGAATCCAAGCCTTCTCACATCTCCATTACTTAATAAATCAGATGTATATTTATTAGCAGATCTTATGTGCCATAATAAAGATGAAAGTACTTTTTATGGTTATCATGCAACACAGAAAGATGAAAATTCAGTATGGCTTTCTAATGAATTGGAATCAGGATATAAACCTGTTTATAAAAATTTCATCGATTTTTTAAGATATATTTTAGCCATTGAAGATGAAGAATAATATGATAAATGGTCTTATTTATCAAGATGATTTTTTAAGTATTGAAGAAGAGAAATTAATTTTGTTAGAAGTAGATAATACAAAATGGGATACAAGTTTAAAGCGGAGAGTTCAGCATTATGGATATATTTATGATTATAAGAAAAAAAATGTTGATCAAGATTTAAAAATAGGCAACTTGCCTGATTGGCTTCTTTCATTGGAGGAAAAAATTAGAAAGAATTTTAATCTTGAAAATTCTTTTGATCAGGTTATTATCAATGAATATGAACCCGGGCAGGGAATATCAAATCATATAGATTGTATACCCTGTTTTGAAGATATAATAATTTCCGTAAGTCTGTTATCTTCTTGTATCATGCAATTTTCAAAAGATGCGGAAAAACATGAATTACTTTTAAATCCTCGAAGTATTTTGTTATTAAATGGAGAGTCCAGATATGATTGGAAACATGGTATAAAAGCAGTGAAAAATGATAAGTGGTTAAGTACTATAATTCCTCGAAAAAGACGAATATCTATAACTTTTAGAAAAATAAAATAATAAAACTTCGATATTTTAACCCTTTAATGAAAAAGCGAAATTCACCTTGGTGCCGCACGAATCCTTTCGTGTGGTATTTTTATTATCCAATAATTTCTTAAAAAGTTTTTATTTTTATGAAAACATAATTGATGAGTCGTAATTATAGTTCTACAATCCTAAAGGATTATATTTCATAAGTTTGCTATTGTAGGTTGGCTGGATGTTTTAGAAGATAATTTTATGGAAAGAGTCAAAGAATTTTATGGAAATATTGACAAAAAATTAAATAAAAATGAAGATTTTAAAGATGTAGCTAATAAACTTTTGCAAAGAGAAGCGGATATAGAAATCAATTTTAAAAATGGGAAAAATTTATCCGCAATTTTATTATATAAAACAACTCATATACATTCCGATAAAGCCGTTCATAGTGTTGAACTACAGGCAATGCTACAAGAAATAAAGAGCTTGTATTTATGGGATATGATGGAGGAAGAGAAACTAAGAGAGCTCATTGGAATCATGCGATTGAAGATATTAGAAATACCATTTATATTAGAGGTCACATGTTGAATGACAATATACACTGACCTGGTGCAACATGGAATTTAGTACCTATCACAAGAGTGGTGAACTCGAATATGGAAGAGAATGCAGAAAAGAAAGGAAAACAAGTATTAGAAAAAAATAAAAGGCATAGAATTATGTGGTACAAAAACCACCATTGAAGATTATCATGATGCTAGCAAGAATGAAAAGGATCAATATTTTCCTAAGTAAATAAGGGTTGAATGGGCAGAATATATTAACAAAGATGGTGATTATGATGTAAACGGTGTAAAAACGAATCCAGGTAATAAAACTTTTGTACCAGGTAAGCCAGCGATGCCATATAATATTAATGATTTAGGAGAAAAACTATTAGTTGACAAATTAAATTTAAATCCTAAGTTTGCTAATTCCGTAACTGAAGAACGAAAAAAGAATGGAATGTTTGAACGAATTGATTTTTTTGAGGAAAGAATGGAAAATTATTATTCAAATATAAAAGATAAAGAAATTTTAAACTCAGGATTGAACAACATTGATAGCTTAGAGAGAACTAATAAAATAACATTTTAATAATACTATTTATGAAAATATTGCAGAAATTAGAAAAATTTATTATTGAAATTTCTAATAATGATAAAATAACAATAGATATAAATAATATAGAAGAAGTAAAAAAGAGTGCTGATTTTTTCAGTCAACGTTTACTTTCTCGTGCAGAAGAACGAATTAATTTGATAATTCCTGAAGAGGATTTTCAATATGATTCAATAGGCTCTTTAATCTTAGATTGGGATGCTACTACCAATGAATCTGATGAAGAATATCTTTGGGGTGGATTTCAATTATTAAGTTTGATAGAATCTTTAGGCGTAAATTCTCATTTTTGGGATATTTACAACAACGATAACCGTTTTTGGGGGAATAACCCACAACCCGAAGCCGAAACTATTTGGAAAGAGTTTTTACCTAAGCTTAATTATTTTCAGAAGTCAGGTCATGGAGATGATGGTACTTACGGTTGTATATTGCGAGAGGAAGGTGTATATCCGTGTCCTATTTATTTTTTCGATTCGGGTATTTGGTTTAAAATGGATATGACTCTAGAAGAATATTACAATACCATGATTGCATGCAAAGCAGTTTACTACTGGCAATACTTTTACATTGACACACAAGAAATCGTAAAAAAACTAGGTACTTATAAGCCTCGTTACATAGAAGCAGATGCTTATTATTATCATGGTCCTAATTCTTCTAATAATAAATTTGAAGACGGTACATTTACTTATTCGGCAGAAGGTGTTTTACATCAAATGAAGAATATTGTAAAACGTTTTCCTAAATTATTTCCTGATGTGGATTTAACATACTTTAAAGAAAGATGTGATGCTTTAGAAAAAGCATTGAATTTATAAGATTTAATAATAAATCTAGATCAAAAAACAAGAGAAGAAGCCCCTTAAAAAAGTAAAAAGACTATCAAAAGAAATATGGGAAAATCATGTCATTAAAGAAATAAAATAACTATGGAAATAAACAAAGTGTATTCTGATTTAAAAAAAATCTATAAAGATATAGATATTAAAAAAACATTCAATTTCACCTTTGAACATGAAGATGAAAAAAGACTATTAATGAAGTCTTTAAAAATGGGATTTTGGTCCATAATGCCACTTGGTTTTCGTTCGGATAATGTTTTAGCTTTTCAATTAAATCCTTCAAAAAAAATGTTTCAGGAATACTCTGTTATTTCATTCGATAATTTATATAAAGAATGTTTTATGCTTGCTCCCAATGTAAAAGCTATTATACCTATGGCAAATTTAATTTACATGGATAAAGAGTTTTTTAGAAAACGGGCTAAGGAAAGGATAGAGGAAACAATGGTATTATCTCAACCTTTTTTTGATTATTTTGGAGGAGGTAATCTGGAATTTTTAAAAGAATTTTTGTTATCAGAATCAAATCAGGAACGTTTTGAAAATTTTTCTGAATATAAAGAAGACGTTTACAAAGAATTTTGGAATCATTATTATAATACATCTGAAAATGCAAAAGCTTTTGAACTGTTTGACCAATTAATTGATGACTGTATTTATTTGCCTGAATATGAGAATACTGATTACGGACTTTGGAGTAACTATATAGGCAATGTTCTTGCTAAAAGAGCTTATTCGAGAATTACAATAGAAGATGTTCATAAATGGAAACATTATTGGCATTGTGCACAATTACCGCATGGATTTGATGGGGATGATAACAGTTTCGAAGAATATACCATCCATCTTGGGCATTCGAGTTCTCTATTAGATTCTCTATCAGATTCGTTTAATTCAGAATGGGAAGAACAATATGCAATTTTTCCCGAAGAAGTACAAAAACATCCTCTTTTTGAAGCTACTGAAGCTATTAGAAAAGTGAAAAATTATGCAGGTGAGCTACACATTAAAGCTGCAGTAATATTAGAGGAAGAGTACAATGATCCAATAGGTTGCTGGAATGCTTTACTAAGTGCAAGTTACTGGGCGGGAAAAAGAGGAGATCTGGATGGAGTGGAAATGTGTTGGGGGTTAGCTATTGATCTTTCCAAAACCCATGGCTGGACTGAGATTCATAATATTTTATCTGAACAGATGGAATTTTATTATCATTACAAAGATAAATTATAGATTGTAGTAAATGTATATATAAAACGAAGTTTTTGTGTAAACAATTTATAATTAAAGCGGAACTTTATTTGAAGTTTCGCTTTTTTATGCACTTTATTTATAAAACAAATTAGAAAAAACAGAACGGATCTTCAAAATAGTGATATTATTGGCGGATCCCGAGCAAATTGGTATATTGGTACACAGCAATGGCCACGAAAAGAAGACCACTAAGCACGGGCAACTGAATTGAAACAACATGTAGTAAAGCATTATAATAACACCCCGGAATCCGATAAGAATAAGTTAATGATGAGTGTAACACTAAAAGTAGTTTAAAAATGATACATAAACGTTTTATAGGTAGATTGAATGAGCCCGAAAAAATCGACACAATAGATATATTAATTTTGAAAGCAAAATATGCGACACAATTAGCCAGTATTATCGATAGTGATGTTCTTTTGGAATATCTTGAATATTATGGTGAATCAGTTTTCATGGAGGGACTATTTTCTTTTATAAATCCTCTTGATTATGAAACATTATTAAAAGAATTTCCAAAATTAAAAAATCAATCTATTATGCCTTTTGCAAAAACGGCAATGGGTAATTTTTATTTAGTTGGGGAAGTTGATAACCAGAAGTGCATTGCTTTTTACAATATACAAACAGAAGAATATATATATGTTGACGATGAATTCAATCGATTTCTAGATAGATTTGCGGGAAATACGATTTATATTGAAGACGAGTGGTATGGCCATTTAGAACTCCCTGCACTTGATAAATATGGTCCTGTAGCACTTGATGAATGTTTAACATTTGTGCCGGCCTTAGTTCTTGGTGGAGAGGAAGATATCAGGAATATACAGAAAGTAAAATTAAAAGAAAATTTAGAAATATTATCACAAGCTTTTAGTCAAGATATTTAAATCAAAATAATTCTTTTACAAAAAAGCGAAATTTCTATTTTAGAAGTTTCGCTTTTTTTATGTTAAATAAAAGACATTGCCAGCGGAAATGTTGGAGCAGTAGCCAAATCAATAGAAAATGCATTGGGAAGAGCGGTTCCTGTATTGATTGGATTTTTAGCTTCATTATTGGGAATTGGCGGATTGGCTGATAAGGTTTTAGGTGTTATCCGAAAAATCAAACAGCGTATTGAGAATGCCATTGTGAAGTTCTGGAATTTTGTTAAAGGGAAGGCTAAAAAACTACTTGGGAAAATTGGTTTCGGAGGTACGAAGGAAGCTATTAAAGATAGTAAAGCAAAAGAAATTGAAAATGATCCTAATAAAGATTGGGATGATATACAAATACCTTTTGAAGGGGAAGATCATCACAGACATACGTTATAGTTCCAAGATAAAAGAGGTCAAACAATATTGATGGTAGCAAGTACACCTACTCATTTACTGATTTTGTCGAAAGTATCAAACCTAAAAATGATGACGATCGTACAAAAGATGCTAAAGCTTTATCAATAGCTGCAAGGATTGAAGCACGTAAGAAAGGTGAAACTTATGGAAAAAAGTAAATGAAAAAAAGAAGAAAGATGATATTGGAAAAATGACCAGAGAATTATCAGAATATGTTGCTATACTATTTGGTATAGATAAGGATGGTGGGCTTCCAGATTCTATTATCAAACATATGTTAAAGAGTATAGGAGGTGGTGTTTTGGCGACAGCTATGGGAGCTTCTCCTCTTACAAGAAAGGGGATTGAAGGTAGTGAGCCTAAAGAAACTAATACAGTATATAATCATTTATTTTACAGGCAAGAAGGAGATAGGGCTTATTATGTAAGAGGACATTTGCTAAATGAACATATG
>Ga0308171_1003572_pt1 | contig 14075 bp, 10 predicted proteins | sample PhyGR1_FD_202135 | JGI IMG/M metagenome (GOLD analysis project Ga0308171, IMG submission 202135) | Phyllosphere microbial communities from UC Gill Tract Community Farm, Albany, California, United States - DLSLSG.R1 | ecosystem: Host-associated > Plants > Phyllosphere > Unclassified | place: USA... | reverse complement strand
CGGGAATTATGCTCTAAAAACTCATCTATCTCGATTGCAGTGACATTACGACGAAATACGCATTTTTTTGAGAGAAAGCAGGCATCGCATTGGCCCCCGAAATCAAGCTTGAAACACCCCGGCAGGACGCGGTTCTGCGCCTTATCGATCTGTCTAACGTCTATATGGCATCGCTTTATCCCGCCGAAAGCAATCATCTGGTCGATATCGGCCAGCTGGAAAAGGACAATGTCTCCTTTTTCGTGGCGCGGCATGGTGGCTGCGTCGTTGGCTGTGGCGCGCTGGTGGAGGCGGGTGACGGTACGGCGGAGGTCAAGCGCATGTTCGTCGATCCGGAGGCGAGGGGATTGCGGATCGGCAAGCTGATCATGGATACGCTCATTGCGCGCGGCGTCGAGCTTGGGCTTGCCGCCATCCGGCTTGAAACCGGCATCAGCCAGCCGGAGGCGATCGGTCTTTACCGCAAGGCGGGGTTTGTCGAGATTGAGGCGTTTGCGCCCTATAAGCCGGACCCGCTCAGCCTGTTCATGGAGAAGACGCTTTAAAGGCGAGGCGGGCGCTATCGGCGCGCTTTGCAGAACACTCGATGCCGCCCTTGGCGATGTCATCCTCGGCCTCGTGCCGGGGATCTGCCGACGTCTGGTAACATCGTTGGGTTGCAGATGCCAGGGACAGGCCCGAGCATGACGAAGACGAGGTTTAAGACGCCGCTTTTCGGAACGCCGTCGCTTCGTTGCTATCCTCTTCACGCGCAACGATGTCGTCGAGCGGGTCATTTTCAGCTGTAGGGGTCGGCGGAACGTCGACGGTGGCGCCAGTGGAGATTTCTACTTCACGCACCCATTCCCGCCAGATTGCCACCAGCAGCGCCATCAGCACCGGGCCGATGAAGAGGCCGAGGAAGCCCATGGTCTTGACGCCGCCGACGAGGCCGAAAAAGGTCGGCAGGAAAGGCAGCTTGATCGGGCCGCCGACGAGTTTCGGACGGATGGTCTTGTCGACGATGAAAAGCTCTACCGAACCCCAGATGAATAGCCCCAGGCCATAAGCGGGAGAGCCGCTGGCGACCAGATAGATCGATACGAGAGTGAAAGAGAGCGGCGCGCCGCCCGGGATGAGCGCCATGACACCGGTGAGCACGCCGAGTGTGACGGGCGAGGGGACGCCGGCAATCCAGTAGGCGATGCCGAGGATTATGCCTTCGCCGATTGCGATCAATGTCATGCCGGTGACGGTGGAGCTGATGGTGGCTGGCACGACGCGGGAAATGCGCTCCCACCGCGTCGGCAGGATGCGTTCTCCCACAAGATCGACCTGATGGGAGAAGCCGGCACCGTTGCGATAGACAAAGAACAGCGCGATCAACATGAACAGCAGGGTCAGTACGAGGTGGAACGCGCCGTTGCCCGCGGCGAGGATCGCCCGGTAGATATTGCCGATATTGGCACCGCTGACGAGCTGGATCACTTCGCCGATCGCACCCGGTGTGCCGATATATTTCACCCATTGCTCGCCGAGCCAGGAGCCTACGCCGGGCAGCGCCGCGATCCAGTCTGGCACGGGTGCGCCCACCTTGTTGACATGCACCGCCCAGCCGAACCATTCGCGGATTTCGCTGGCCGTATAGGAAGCGGCGATGAAAATCGGCACCACGAGGAAGGTGAGGATGAGGATGATGGCGATGGAGGCGCCGAGCGTGGTGTTGCCGCCCACCTGCCGCAGAAGCCGCGTATAGACCGGCCAGCTGGCGAAGCCGATGACAAGGGCGGCCAGAACCGGAACGAGAAAGCCGTGGAAGAAGTAGATGCCCGCAAGGGCGACGAGAACCAGCAGCCAGCGCGCAGCCGATATTGGCGGGATCAGGGCGATCCGCGTCGGGCTGGCAGGACCAAGCCATCTCGGTTCGCCACTGGGCTTACGGCTGTCAATATTACTCACGGCAGGCTCTTTCTCGCATTCTCCCCGAAGGGTGCATTCACTCTGTCACACCAATACATATAAGTGCAATATAGCCGTATCACATTACCGTTGTGTGTTTATCGCTCAGCCTATTGAACGATTTTGGTAAAAATAGAACATCGGTCTTGGCGCGCGCATTGAAATATGACAATTGAACTCCGTTTTTATTGCGGCCTCCGCTTGCCGCGCACGCTCTTCAGGTCACGCCATGCTGCGCCGTTTCTTCGCCTATTACCGTCCCTATCGCGGTCTGTTCATTCTCGATTTTTCCTGCGCGGTGCTGTCGGGCGTGCTCGAACTCGGCTTTCCGATGGCGGTGAAGGCCTTTGTGGACGTGCTGTTGCCGGGCGGTGAGTGGGGCATCATCCTTGCCGCCTCCGTCGGGTTGCTCGTCATCTATGTCCTGAATACGGGTCTGATGGCGACAGTCACCTATTGGGGACATATGCTCGGCATCAATATCGAGACCGACATGCGGCGGCTGGCTTTCGACCACCTGCAGAAGCTGTCCTTCCGTTATTTCGACAACCAGAAGACCGGACATCTGGTCGGGCGGCTGACGAAGGATCTGGAAGAGATCGGTGAGGTGGCCCATCACGGCCCCGAGGATCTGTTCATCGCCATCATGACCTTCATCGGCGCTTTCCTGCTGATGCTGTCGGTCAATGTACCGCTGGCGCTCGTCACCGCCGCCGTCGTGCCTGTCACCGCCTGGGTGACGAGCCGTTACGGTGGCCGAATGACGCAGAACTTTCGCGCGCTCTACGGTCGGGTCGGCGATTTCAACGCCCGTATCGAGGAAAATGTCGGTGGCATGCGGGTGGTGCAGGCCTTTGCCAATGAGGACCACGAACGCGCGCTGTTTGAGAAGGACAACCAGAAATACCGCCGCACGAAGCTGGATGCCTACAAGATCATGGCGGCCAGCACTTCGCTCAGCTACATGAGCATGCGGCTTACGCAGATGATCGTGATGATCTGCGGCGCCTGGTTCGTGCTGCATGGCGGCCTGACGGAAGGCGGCTTCGTTGGCTTCCTGCTTTTGGTCGGCGTGTTTTTCCGCCCGGTGGAAAAGATCAACTCGGTCATCGAGACCTATCCGAAGGGCATTGCCGGTTTTCGCCGCTTTACCGAGCTTCTGGACACGGCGCCGGATATCGTCGACGCACCGGATGCGATCGAGGCACCGGCGCTTTCCGGCGCCATTGAATATCGCCATGTCGGTTTCGGTTATGCCGAGGGCAAGCAGGTTCTCGACAATATTGACCTGAAGATCAATGCGGGCGAGACGGTGGCCTTCGTCGGGCCTTCGGGGGCGGGCAAAACGACGCTTTGCTCTCTGCTGCCGCGCTTTTATGATGTCACCAGCGGTTCGATCACCATTGACGGCATCGATATCCGCAAGATGAAGCTTGCCTCGCTGCGCAACCAGATCGGAATCGTGCAGCAGGATGTGTTCCTGTTTGGCGGCACGATCCGCGAGAATATCGAATATGGCCGGCTCGGCGCTTCCGATGTCGAAATCATGGATGCGGCTCGGCGTGCCCGGCTCGATGGCGTCATCGAAGCGATGCCGATGGGGCTCGACACCGTCATCGGTGAGCGTGGCGTGAAACTTTCCGGTGGTCAGAAACAGCGTCTTGCCATCGCCCGCATGTTCCTCAAGAACCCGCCTATCCTTATTCTCGACGAGGCGACCTCAGCGCTGGATACCGAAACCGAGCGGGCCATCCAGCAATCGCTGACGGAGCTTGCCAAGGGCCGCACAACGCTCGTCATCGCCCACCGGCTGGCAACGATCCGCGATGCGTCACGCATCGTGGTAGTAGACCAGACGGGTATTGCCGAAACCGGCGCCCATGCCGAGCTTCTGGCCGCCAAGGGCCATTACAGCCGCCTGCATGAGGCGCAGTTCAGCGGGCATCTTCAGGGTCTGAGTTAAGCGGCGCATCTTGCGCCGCATATCAGGCGTTCTCCGCTGCGTTTTCCTCGATGATGCCGGTATTCGGCTCGGGCTTGCCGGGATGGCTGGTGACGAGATAACCCATGGCGACAGCGGCGGCGACAATGACCAGCAGCACCACGCCGCTGATGGTCATCAGCCAGTCGCGCGGCCTTCGCTGTGCCATGATATATTTCGGCCACCGGTAAGGCTGGTTCGCCACGCTGAATTTATTGCCGTCTCGCATGAACTTCCCCGGACTATCTTTGCTTCGTGACAGACAAACGCGGGCATGCACGCGGCTGTTCCGCAATGGCGGGGCAGAGCGATGACAACGCCGTGAGGTTTTGCGGTAGGACTGGCCATGGGTCCCCGTTGTTTACTGGCTACTACGCTGCGTAGAAGAGTCTTTTCAGCCCAGAGACTTTGGCTTGCTGGCTTCCGGCTTAAGGCTGGAATGACGGAGGAGGGGGCTCATTTCACTAAATCCATGACGCGCTGCGCCGATGGTTGCGTTCAGGCCGAATGTTACTGCGGCCTCTCGCGCCGGCACACAGCGTCGAAACTCCGCTTGCCAGTCCACACCCTTTTATGCGAATGATTTGCAATTGCATTAATTCAATTTCCATTTGAAAGTTCGCAAGATGGACAAGCCTGTCTTTGGATGGCGGCGGAATGGCGACGATCTCTCGCTGTCCGACGTTCACAGCTCGATCAAGATAAGCCCGAATGCCGGTACGTTTCGCCGGGCGATGGCGTTCTTCGGACCCGGATATCTCGTCGCGGTCGGTTATATGGACCCCGGCAACTGGGCAACGTCGCTCGCCGGTGGCTCCAAGTTCGGCTACACGCTGCTGACGGTGGCGCTGATATCGAACATCATGGCCGTCGTTCTACAGGCGCTCTGTGCCCGTCTGGCGATTGCTTCCGGGCGCGATCTGGCGCAGGCCTGTCGCGATGCCTATCCGAAACCGGTGGCGATGGTGCTCTGGCTGCTGGCCGAAATCGCAATCATCGCGACTGATATCGCCGAGGTCATCGGCACGGCGATCGGCCTCAACCTGATTTTCGGCATTCCGCTCGAACTCGGCGTCCTCATCACGGCGCTTGACGTGTTCCTGATCCTTTATCTGCAAAGGCTTGGCTTCCGCTGGGTGGAAGCGCTTGTCATCACGCTTCTCGGCGTCATCGCGGTGTGTTTCGCCATTCAGTTGGCGCTGGCAGACCCCGACTGGAGCCAGGTGATTCGTGGTTTTGCGCCGACGACGGAGATCGTCACCAACCCCGAGATGCTCTATCTGGCGCTTGGCATTCTGGGCGCGACGGTGATGCCGCATAATCTCTATCTGCATTCAGGGATCGTGCAGACGCGCGCCATCGGCGAGACGCTGGCCGAAAAACGCGAGGCGCTCAAATTCGCGACACTCGATTCAACCATCGCCCTGACGTTTGCTCTCGTCATCAATGCCGCGATCCTCATCCTCGCAGCGGCGACCTTCAACAAAACGGGTCAGACGAATGTTGCCGAACTGGGTGAAGCGCATAGCCTGCTTGCGCCGCTGCTCGGCCTTGCGATTGCGCCGACGCTGTTCGGGGTGGCGCTTTTGTGCTGTGGCATCAATTCCACCGTTACGGCAACGCTTGCGGGCCAGATCGTGATGGAGGGCTTCCTCAAGATGCGGCTTGCCCCGTGGCTGCGCCGCCTCATCACCCGAGGCATCGCCATCATCCCCGCCGCCGGCGTCACCATCGCCTTCGGCGAAAGCGGCACGTCTCAACTGCTGATACTGACGCAGGTGGTCTTAAGCCTGCAACTTTCTTTCGCCGTTTTCCCGCTGGTCATGTTCACCGCCGACCGCGCCAAGATGGGCGAACTGTGCGCCCCGCGATGGCTCTCGGCGTTTGCATGGCTTATCGCAGTGGTAATTGCGGCGTTGAACGTCAAATTGCTGTTTGATTTTGTGGGGTGAGGGACGCGTCAGGCCGCGCCTTTCCGAAGCGCGGCCGCCGTTCCCTCGGGATCGACGGCGATGACTTTCAGATAGGCGCGGGCCGGTTGATCCGGTTCGCTGCGGCCCTGCTCCCAATCGCGCAGGGTGCCGAGCGGAATATGGTAACGGGCGGAAAACTCCTCCTGCGTCAGCCTCAGCGCCCGGCGGATGATCTTGATACGCGGCATTCTGGGGGCAGAGGCAAGCTGTTCGGAGGAAAGCGGCGGATTGTCGGGATCGGCAAGCGCATTGGCCTCCGCCTCTTCGTCGGTCATGGCGTGGAGGTGGACCCAGTCGGTTTGATCGGTGTTTCCCACTCTTTCGCTATCTACGCTTGCTCGTATTGTATTGTCTTTTCACGTCGAGAAAATGAATTGTTTCATTTGGTTCGAAGTTGTCGCAGCATGAGTTAACCGAGGTATGCCAACATCAATTTTACAATTTTTTGAGCAGTAGTTTTCGCAAGCTCACCCATCACACTACTTGTAAAATTAGTTGCAATCCATCTAAGTGGCTGAATAATTATGCTATTTATTTGATTTTTTGAGACTTTTAGCGATTTTAAGCTCGATAATCCAATCCTCAAGGAGGTCAGAATTCCTCTTTTTTGTTCCGAATCTTTCGCCTCGAATTCATTGTTTTTTTCTATTTCATCGATGGTTAGATTCAGGCCCTCTATAGCCTCCTCAAGCTCTTCTCCCTCTTCTAGCTCAATTTCTGTCCAACCGCTTTTTTCTGTACGTTCTTCCTCTGTCCAGAAAAGACCATTCATTCCGGCGATTTCATCCAAAGATAAGTCACCTTGAGCGAGAAAGTAGGCGATGTCAGACGCACTGTTGCGAAGAGATTTTTCTACAAATTGTATGCCTGCTGAAGTAATTCTATAGCGCCACTCAGAGCGCTTTGTTCCAGACCGATGAACTAGAGCCTTATCGCTATATCTGGGGCCATAAAGCTCATCTAACGCGGAGCTGATGAGGTTGCGCGACACAGGTACCGAAAATATCGATTTTATCTCGTCTACCGAAAATGCCTCAGTATCACTGTCGTTGACGTGCTGCACATAGAGCTTTGCGAGCACACATCGTGCTAACGGTATTAAGCGGTACGGAACATTCTGAAACAAACATATATATTGGCTACCGTTTCACAACAAAAAAAGCAGCAGCTATGCGCTGCTGCTATCTGAATTTAAGAGTTTTCAGTGTCGCGACCGTCGGGCTCCGTTGCGACCCCTTTAAACTTTCCCTCTGATTGCTTCACTTCCATGAAGTGTCCTGTACGCTCATCCCGCTTTTGGTAATGGCCGTCGGGGCGTTCAAATTGAGTGCGTCCGGTTACCGAACCACGTCTGAAGTTATCACCAGTATTTCGCGCCATGTTTTTTCTCCAATGGCTTAAAATGCCGATGCTACCTCGACTCTGATCCTCAGATATCCCATTATGACCATGCTAACAGCTAAGGGATATGAGTCTCTTCGCCCCGCGTGGGCTTCGGCTTTTTCGCGGTATACAAGCCGGGACCATAGTGTCCCGGCTTTTGTATTTCTGAACTTCAAATCACAAATATGATTCTCGTTTTGTTCCCTTTAAAAATCCAGCCCGACGAAATCGCCGGGCTGTAAATTTCTTGGTTATCCACCGATATCTCAGCTGCAACCACTCGTCGCACCGCAAGTATCGCACTTCTCGCAAGTGCCATTCCGCACCATCGTGAAGTTCTGGCATTCCGAGCACATGTTGCCCGTATAGCCCTGTGCAATGGAGCGCATGCGGCGTTCGTTTTCCTTCTTCTTGGCTTCCGCCTTGGCCGATGCCGCGTCGGCGGCGGCCTTGTCGGAGAAGAGGGCGGTGGCGGTCTGCTTGGCTTCCTGGACCACGTCGTCGATTACCTCTTCGGCAATCTCTTCCGCCAGTTCCTTGGCGCGTTCTTCATAATCGCGCTTGAAGGAGACGATTTCCGAGGTGGAGATCGCGACTGTCGGTTCCAGCTTGCGGGCGGCTGAGCCTGCAAAGGAAGTGACGTTGGCCGAGGCGCGGGCGGGCGCTGCCGTTGCCGAGCCCTTGGGTTCGGAAGCAGCACGTTCGCCTTCGTTGTTGGAAACCAGCGTCGGCTTGTAACCGCGTGTCCAGCCGGTGGAGAGCAGATTGGTCTTGCCTTCCTGGATACCCTTGCCGAGTGCCGTATTGGAGAAGTCAGACGTATCGACATGGGCGAGGTCGTGGCGGCCGAGATAGGATACGGCGAGTTCGCGGAACACGTAGTCGAGGATCGACGTGGCGTTCTTGATCGCGTCGTTGCCCTGCACCATGCCGGCCGGCTCGAACTTGGTGAAGGTGAAGGCCTCCACATATTCTTCCAGCGGCACGCCATATTGCAGGCCAAGCGAAATGGCGATGGCGAAGTTGTTCATCATCGCACGGAAGGCAGCGCCTTCCTTGTGCATGTCGATGAAGATTTCGCCGATGCGGCCGTCACCGAATTCGCCGGTGCGCAGATAGACCTTGTGACCGCCGACCGTTGCCTTCTGGGTGTAACCCTGACGGCGGTTCGGCAGCTTTTCACGCTCGCGCGATACCCGCTCGATGACGCGCTCGACGATCTTTTCGGTGATCGTCACGGCCTGCTGGGCGAGCGGCTGCTGGATCAGTTCTTCAACGAAGTCTTCGTCGTCCTCATCTTCCACCAGCGAAGCGTTGAGCGGCTGGGAAAGCTTGGAGCCATCGCGGTAAAGGGCGTTGGCCTTGAGCGCCAGCTTCCAGGACAGCATGTAGGCTGCGCCGCAATCTTCCACGGTTGCATCATTCGGCATGTTGATCGTCTTGGAGATCGCACCCGAAATGAACGGCTGTGCTGCCGCCATCATGCGGATATGCGATTCGACCGAGAGATAACGCTTGCCGATCTTGCCGCAGGGGTTGGCGCAATCGAATACGGCCAAGTGCTCGTTCTTGAGGAACGGTGCGCCTTCCAGTGTCATCGCACCGCAGACGTGCACGTTGGCCGCTTCGATGTCCTTTTTGCTGAAGCCGAGGTGCTCCAGCAGGTTGAAGCTCATGTCGGACAACTGCTCGTCGGAAACCTTGAGCGTGCCCTTGAGGAAATCGGCACCCAGCGTCCACTGGTTAAAGACGAACTTGATGTCGAAGGCGCTTTTCAGCGCGCCGTTGACGGCTTCGATCTTCTCATCGGTGAAGCCCTTGGCCTTCAGCGACGAGGGATTGATGGCAGGTGCCTGGTTGAGATTGCCGTGGCCAACGGCATAGGCTTCGATTTCGGCGATCTGGCTTTCCGAATAACCGAGCGAACGCAGGGATTCCGGCACGGCGCGGTTGATGATCTTGAAGTAGCCGCCGCCGGCGAGCTTCTTGAATTTCACCAGCGCGAAGTCCGGCTCGATGCCGGTCGTGTCGCAATCCATCACGAGACCGATCGTACCTGTCGGCGCGATAACGGTGGTCTGGGCGTTGCGGTAGCCGTGCTTTTCGCCAAGCTCCAGCGCCTTGTCCCAGGCGGCGGTAGCGTGGGCGACAAGGTCCTGATCCGTGCAATCGGAATGGATGAGGGCAACCGGGTTCACCGACAGGCCTTCATAACCGTAGGAAAGGCCATGGGCGGCGCGGCGGTGGTTGCGGATGACGCGCAGCATGTTGTCGCGGTTCGGCGCAAAGCCCGGGAAGGGGCCAAGCTCGCCGGCCATTTCAGCCGAGGTGGCATAGGAAACGCCGGTCATGATGGCGGTCAGCGCACCGGCAATGGCGCGGCCTTCGTCGCTGTCATAGGGAATGCCCGAGGACATCAGCAGGCCGCCGATATTGGCGTAGCCGAGGCCGAGCGTGCGGTATTCGTAGGAGCGTTCGGCAATCTGGCGCGAGGGGAACTGCGCCATCATGACCGAGACTTCGAGAACGACGGTCCACAGGCGAACCGCATGTTCATAATCGGCGATGTCGATGCGCTTCGTTGCCTGATCCTTGAACTGAAGCAGGTTCAGCGAAGCAAGGTTGCAGGCCGTGTCATCGAGGAACATATATTCCGAGCACGGGTTGGAAGCACGGATCGGGCCTTCGGCCGGCGAGGTGTGCCAGTCGTTCATGGTGGTGTTGAAGTGCAGGCCGGGGTCGGCCGATGCCCAGGCGGCGTGGGAGATCTTTTCCCATAGGTCGCGGGCCTTCAGCGTCTTCATGACCTTGCCGTCCTTGCGGGCGGTCAGGTTCCAGTCACCGTCGTTTTCAACAGCGCGCAGGAAGTCATCCTTCAGCGATACGGAGTTGTTGGAATTCTGGCCTGAAACCGTGAGGTAGGCTTCGGAATCCCAATCCGTGTCGTAGGTTTTGAACTGGATGTCCTTGTAACCCTGCTGCGCGAACTGGATGACGCGCTTGACGTAGTTTTCCGGCACCATGTCCTTCTTGGCAGCGCGGATTTCGCGCTTCAGGGCAGGGTTCTTGGCCGGGTCGAAGCAATCGCCGTTATCTGCCTCGCAGTTGACGCAGGCCTTCATGATTGCCTTGAGGTGCTTGGCAACGATCTTGGAACCGGTGACGAGAGCGGCAACCTTCTGCTCCTCGTTCACCTTCCAGTCGATATAGGCTTCAATATCGGGATGGTCGGCATCAACGACGACCATCTTGGCCGCACGGCGGGTGGTGCCGCCAGACTTGATTGCGCCGGCTGCCCGGTCGCCGATCTTGAGGAAGCTCATCAGGCCGGAGGACTTGCCGCCGCCGGAAAGCTTTTCGCCTTCGCCGCGCAGGTAGGAGAAGTTGGAGCCGGTACCGGAACCGTATTTGAACAGGCGCGCTTCACGCACCCACAGGTCCATGATGCCGCCTTCGTTGACCAGATCGTCTTCGACAGACTGGATGAAGCAGGCATGCGGCTGCGGATGTTCGTAAGAGGACTTGGACTTGGTCAGCTTGCCGGTGAAGGGGTCGACGTAGAAGTGGCCCTGGCCCGGGCCGTCGATGCCATAGGCCCAGTGCAGGCCGGTGTTGAACCACTGCGGGCTGTTGGGGGCTACACGCTGGGTCGCCAGCATATAGGCAAGCTCGTCGCGGAAGGCGAGTGCGTCTTCCTCGGTGGAGAAATATTTGCCCTTCCAGCCCCAGTAGGTCCAGGTGCCAGCCAGGCGGTCGAAAACCTGACGCGCATCGGTTTCGGAGCCATAACGCTCACCCTCGGGGAGGTCCTTCATGGCCTTCTCATCGGCAACCGAACGCCACAGGAAGGAAGGAACATCGTTTTCCTCAACCTTCTTAAGCACCTTCGGCACGCCGGCCTTGCGGAAGTATTTCTGCGCCAGAACGTCGGTCGCGACCTGGCTGAACTGCGCGGGAACGTCGATATCCGCCAGACGGAACACGATGGAACCGTCCGGGTTCTTGATTTCACTGACGGCCTTGCGGAATTCGATTTCCGCATAAGACGATTGGCCGGGCTTCGTGAAGCGGCGTTCGATGCGCATGGTTTCGTGTCCTCGTCCATTGGGCGCCCGGCAAAGGGCGCAAAAATTCGTTCCAGCCGTGCGAACTATGCGCGCAGCCGGTTTTTGCCGATCTGTAAGGGATGTTCATCCTTGGATGTGATCCCTGTATCTCGTGGCTTATTCGGCTGCAAGAGTCATGTGAGTACTAAATATAGTATCAACAGCTTCCTGCCGCCAGTCCCCGCGTCATGTTTTTGGCGGTATCCGCAAGGCACGCAAAATCCACCGGCGAACCGCCCCCTGATGGTCGGGACGCCCCTTCTGGACTTGCGAACTGAGATTGAAAGGAACCGGCCTCGTTACTTTCCGGTCCGTTGCCGCCGCAACATAACTGTCACTTTCCTCCTGCGGCATAGATTCGTCAAGCCATAGATTGAAACCGTTTTTTAACCACAAGATATTGTGTGCAGCGCCTGTGGAAAACGGGGATAGCAAAAGCGTTCAAAAAAATCAGTGACTTGGCGCGAGACTTTGAAGCTTGCGCGAGGCTGGTTTCCGCAGCGGAAAGCGAAAACCCCGCATTTCCGGGGTGCGGCATAAAGGCGACACTGCGGTTTTTCCGTGTTTTTTTGCCGTTACCAAAAAAGCATTTCCACACAAAAAAACCGCCCCGAAGGGACGGCTTTTCAGGCATGGTTTTGGGTTGCGACAGGCGATCAGCCGCGCGATCCTTTTGCGATCGGTTCCTGATAGGTGAAGCCCATGTCCCAGGGGAAATAAATCCAGGTGTCCTGGCTGACCTCGGTGACAAAGGTGTCAATGGTCGGCACGCCCTTCGGCTTGGCGTAAACGCAGGCAAAATGCGCCTTCGGCAACATTTCGCGCACTTCCAGTGCGGTCTTGCCGGTGTCGGTCAAATCGTCAACGACGAGCACGCCTTCGCCGCCGTCGGACATCAGCTCCGGCGCCACGCCCTTCAGGAGAACCGTGTCGCCCTGGTTGACGTAATCGTGGCGGGTGGCGATGCAGACCGTATCGATCAGGCGGATGTTCAGCTCGCGGGAAATGATCGCTGCCGGCACGAGACCGCCGCGGGTGATACAGACGATCGCCCGGAACTCCCGGCCAAGGCCGGCAAGACGCCACGCAAGCGCGCGGGCGTCGCGGTGAAACTGATCCCAGGTTACGGGAAAGGCTTTATCGGGAAGGGACATGTCGTCTACCATCTGGTCAAAATTGTCGATGGCTTTGGCTAATAGCCGCAAGACCTGCAAAAAGGCAAGCATTGCGCGCAGGCTCTTGCGGCTTCATCCACGGCTACCGGTGTTTAACGCGACAAAAGCGTCATCGCCGTCATGGAATCGAGCAGCGTGCGCGTCACGCCGCCGAACAGCAGTTCCCACCAGCGGGAATGGCCGTAGGCGCCCATGACCAGAAGGTCGATGCTGTGGTCTGACAGCCGGTTTTCGATGGCCGCCTGCGGCGAGATGCCGGCGATTTTTTCCTGCGAGGTTACCGTGACGTTGACGCCGTGGCGGGCGAGTGTTGCGGCCAGTTCGGTTCCGGCAAGTCCAGACGATTGCGTTTCGCTCTCGGCCTGATCGACGGAGAAGATCTCGACGCTCTCGGCTGCAATCAGGAAGGGCAGGGCATCGAAGGTGGCGCGTGTTGCCTCGCGGGAGCCGTTCCAGGCGATCAGTACACGCTTGACCGGTTTGGCAACCGTCAGCACATGCGGAACGAGAAGAACAGGGCGGCCGCTTTCATGGAGAAAGCCGTCTATATCCGAGCGGCTGTCGGAGAGTGCGGAGGAGTTGCTCTGGCGGGCGACGATGAGATCGGCGCAGCGCGCGCTATCGATTGCCGATGACGAGGCGTAACCCACCGAGGTTACAAAGCTGCGCCACTCATGCGAGATGCCATTGGCAGACAGCGTGTGTTCGAAGAGGTTTCCGACATCCGTGGTTTCCTTGTGCGCCACGTCCTGAAGCACCTGAACGGTAGCGGGGTCGGGAATTTCCATCGGCGCGACAAGCGGAACGGCGGCCAGCGTTTCCATGTGCAGGCCAATCACATGCGAGGAAAACTGGTTGGCAAGACTTACCACGAAATCGCCGAGCTTTTGCGTGTTCTCCACATTGTCGATCACTGCCAGTATCGTTTTGTAACCCATTTTTTAGCTCCTCGGTGACGCGTCGTTTTTGGGAGAGTGGCTGCCTTTGCCGGGTGCCACCTTGATTTTGGTCAATCCGCTTCGTCTCAGGCGGTTGCATCGCCCTTGCTGGCCGACAGTGTTTTTTCCTGACCAATGGTTTCGATCATCGTCGCCACTGCATCCGCCGCCGCTTTCAGGACGGTGGCATCACGGGCGCGCACGACGATCTCCGTCGAAAAGCGTTGTCCGTCATATTTCGGGTAGGAGCCGATGCTGGTTTCCGGGTGCGCTTTCTGGATTGCGGTCAGCGGCGTGCCGATGTCACCTTCGCCATAGGGAGAGCGCACCGACTGCGACATGACTTTCGCGCCGGTGCGCAGCGTTGGCATTACATTGTCCAGCATGGCCTGAAACACCTGCGGAACGCCGGCCATGACGTGGACGTTGCCGATGACGAAGCCGGGGGCGACCGAGACGGGATTGGCGATGTGGCTTGCCCCCCTTGGCATGCGGGCCATGCGCTTGCGCGCTTCGGTGAATTCCATCTCGCGCACACGGTACATGTCACCCAATATCCGCAAAGCCTCGGCATCGTGCTC
>Ga0308171_1003570_pt1 | contig 14083 bp, 7 predicted proteins | sample PhyGR1_FD_202135 | JGI IMG/M metagenome (GOLD analysis project Ga0308171, IMG submission 202135) | Phyllosphere microbial communities from UC Gill Tract Community Farm, Albany, California, United States - DLSLSG.R1 | ecosystem: Host-associated > Plants > Phyllosphere > Unclassified | place: USA... | reverse complement strand
TCTGCAACCAGCAAAATCACAGCTCAAATAGAACAGACACAAGAGCAGATAAAAAATTCGAAAAACGTAGACGAAAAAGAAGGTCTTTTCTCAAAAATTGAGACACTGAAAAAAGAATCATACGAAATCGAAGAAAAAGTTCTCCTTCAAATTCTTCCTGAAGTTTTTGCATTAGTAAAAGAAACAGCAAGAAGATGGGCACAGAATGGCGAAATCCGCATCACAGCATCCGATTGGGACAGACAATTGGCGGCGGCTGGTAAAGATTTCGTAGAAATTCAGGGAGATCAGGCTGTTTGGAAAAACTCATGGGATGCTGCCGGAACACCCGTACATTGGGACATGGTACATTACGATGTTCAGTTTATCGGAGGGGTTATTCTTCACAGCGGTAAAATTGCCGAAATGGCAACCGGTGAAGGTAAAACGTTGGTAGGTACGCTTCCAATTTTCTTAAATGCACTTCCTGCAAGAGGAGTTCACGTAGTAACTGTGAATGATTACCTTGCAAAAAGAGACTCGGCATGGATGGGACCATTGTACCAATTCCACGGAATGAGCATCGACTGTATCGATAATCACCAACCGAACTCAGACGGAAGAAGAAAAGCATACAATTCAGATATTACTTATGGAACAAATAACGAATTTGGTTTCGATTATTTGAGAGATAACATGGTAACTTCACCTTCAGAACTGGTACAAAGAGAACTAAACTTTGCTATCGTAGATGAGGTTGACTCTGTTTTGGTAGATGATGCAAGAACACCGTTGATTATTTCCGGTCCGGTTCCTCAGGGAGACAGACAGGAATTTGATGTTCTAAAACCTTCTATCGACAGAATTGTTGAAGTTCAGAAAAAAACTGTTTCTGCGATTTTTAATGAAGCTAAAAAATTAATCGCTGCAGGAAAAACAAAAGAAGGAGGATTTAAATTGCTTCAGGCATACAGAGGTCTTCCTAAAAACAGACAATTAATTAAATTCTTATCGGAAAGTGGAAACCGTGCATTGCTTCAGAAAACTGAGGCTCAGTATATGCAGGACAACAACCGTGATATGCCGATTGTAGATAAAGATCTTTACTTTGTTATTGAAGAAAAGAACAATCAGGTTGATTTGACAGACAAAGGGGTTGAATACATGTCTCAGGGAAATGAAGACAACAATTTCTTCGTTCTTCCTGATATTGGAACTGAAATCGCTGAAGTTGAAGCTCAAAATCTATCTAAAGAAGAAGAATTTGAAGCTAAAGAAAAACTTTTTGCAGAATTTGCCGAGAAGTCCGAAAGAGTGCACACAATGAGTCAATTATTGAAAGCATATACATTATTTGAAAAAGATGATGAATATGTGGTTATTGACGGTGAAGTAAAAATCGTTGACGAGCAGACTGGTCGTATCATGGAAGGAAGACGTTATTCAGACGGTCTTCACCAGGCAATCGAAGCAAAAGAAAATGTGAAAATTGAGGCGGCAACGCAGACTTTTGCCACGGTAACGCTTCAGAATTATTTCCGTATGTACAATAAACTTGCGGGGATGACAGGTACAGCAGAAACGGAAGCAGGTGAGCTTTGGGAAATCTACAAATTAGACGTTGTGGTAATTCCTACTAACCGTGTTATTTTAAGAGACGACAAACAGGATTTAGTTTTCAAAACTAACAGAGAAAAATATAACGCTGTAATTGAAGAAATTGAAAAATTAACTGCCGCAGGAAGACCCGTTTTGGTGGGTACAACTTCGGTTGAAATTTCTCAATTATTATCAAAAGCACTTCAATTAAGAAAAATTAATCACCAGGTTCTTAACGCAAAACTTCATAAAAAAGAAGCCGAAATTGTTGCAGGAGCAGGACAGCCTGGAGTTGTAACCATTGCAACCAACATGGCGGGTCGTGGTACGGATATTAAGCTTTCTAAAGAAGTAAAAGAATCCGGAGGTTTGGCAATTATCGGTACAGAAAGACACGATTCAAGACGTGTTGACAGACAGTTGAGAGGTAGAGCGGGACGTCAGGGAGATCCGGGAAGTTCTCAGTTCTATGTTTCTTTGGAAGACAACTTAATGCGTTTGTTCGGTTCTGAAAGAATTGCTAAAATGATGGACAGAATGGGTCATAAAGAAGGTGAAGTAATTCAGCATTCTATGATTTCTAAATCTATCGAAAGAGCACAGAAAAAAGTAGAAGAAAATAACTTCGGAACAAGAAAAAGACTTTTGGAGTACGATGACGTGATGAACAAACAGCGTGACGTAATCTATAAGAGAAGAAAGAACGCTTTGTTCGGAGATCACTTGAAATATGATATTACGAATATGATTTTCGATGTTGCCAATTCTATCGTAGTGAAAGGAAAAGCAAACGGAAATTATAAAGATTTTGAATTTGAAGTTATCAAATATTTCACAATGGGCTCTCCGGTTTCAGAAAGTGATTTTGGTAATAAACAAGTTCCTGAATTAACGAATATCTTATTCAAGGCAGCTCAGGAAGATTATCAGATGAAACTGAACTTATTGAAAGAAAAATCATTCCCTATTATTGAGAATGTATTCCAAAATCAGGGTTCAATGTTTAAAATGATTCAGGTTCCTTTCACAGACGGTCACAAAACAATGACAATCGTGGCAGATCTTAAAGAAGCTTATGAAACACAGTGTGAAAGTTTAATTAATGATTTTGAAAAGAATATCACCCTTTCAATTATCGATGAAAACTGGAAACTTCACCTTCGTGAAATGGATGATTTAAGAAGATCTTCTCAAGGTGCTGTTTACGAACAAAAGGATCCGTTGGTAATTTACAAACAGGAATCTTTCCACTTATTCAGTGAAATGATTGATAAATTAAACAAAGAAATTATTTCATTCTTATACAAAGGAGAAATTCCTGCATAAGTTTAAAATTAATTTTATTATACAAACCGCTTCAGCATTGCTTGGAGCGGTTTTTTGTTATTCAATAAATAGCAATGTATGATAAATATCAACACTCAAATTTATTTAGAATAATTAAAAACAATATCTTTGCGTAAAATTTGACTTTCATGAAAAATGTACTGATCTGCGCCTCATTGTTGGGTTCTATGCTGACTTTCGCTCAGGAGAAAAAAGATTCTGCAAATACTAAAAAAATTGATGAGGTTATCATCAACACTTATATTAAAAAAGATTCTGATTTTTCAAATAAAATGTCTTTAAAAGCCATTGAAGATCCTCAGGTTTTTTCTTCAATTAACAGAACTGTTTTAGAAAATCAGGCTATTTTCACAATTGATGATTCATACAGAAACGTTACAGGTCTACAAAAAATGTGGACACCTACGAGTAGAGCCGGTGATGGTGGTTCTTTCGTTGTTTTAAGAGGTTTTCCTTCTAATAACTCTATGAGAAACGGAATGGTATCACCTGTTACTACAACTATTGATGCCATAAATATTGAAAGATTAGAAGTATTAAAAGGTCCTTCAGGAACACTTTATGGAAGCAATGTTGCTTCTTACGGTGGTTTGATCAATAGAATTACAAAAAAACCTTTTGACAATTTCGAGGGTCAGGTAAGTTTAATGGGAGGAAGTTATAATACTTACAGAGCCCAAGCGGATATTAATGCTCCTCTTACCAAAGATAAGAAAGTTCTTTTCAGAATAAATACAGCTTATACAAACGAAGGAACTTTCCAGAAAACAGATGCCAAAAACTCATATTTTGCATTTACACCATCTTTAACATATAATGCAAGTGACAGACTTCAATTTAATGTTGAATACGAAATGTTCAATACGAGAGCGATTGGAGATCAATTCTTCTTTTATCTTTCACCAGGAGCATTAAATGGTATTGATAATATGAAAGATCTTGAAAAAGCAGGACTAAATTACAAAGAATCTTACATGGGTGACGATTTGTATACAACGGCAAGAGTCAACAACATCTTTGGTCAGATCAATTATAAGATTAATGATAATATTAAGTCATCTACCAATGTTAATACTTCCAGCAGTTATTCTGACGGTTTTGGACCGTATTTCTCAGCAAATGTAGACGCAAATAATAATGTTTTTGTCAACAGATACGATCAGGCAACGAAAGACAGTAGAAAAAAATATCTACAGATTCAACAAAACTTCAACTTCGACTATACTTTCGGAAACGGAATGAGAAACAGAACGGTTGTTGGTTTTGATTATCTTAAAACAAAAGACAGATCTCGTTTCTTCTATCTTGCAAATGGAGCAACATTTACAGTTCCTGCCAATGGAGGAGATTACTCAGGATTTAACGGAACCGTTTTAGGAGATCTTTACAACGATCCCGATAACATCAGCGATTATAACATAGACGCAGATATAGATACTTATAGTGGATATATTTCCAATGTTTTTACACCAATAATAGGTCTTAATATTGTTTTAGGTTTACGTTATGAAAACGTAGATTTCAAAGGTGGTAAAGTCTGGATGACAGATACGGCTGCTTACAATCAATCTGCATTCACTCCAAAAGCAGGTTTAGTTTATCAGATCGTTAAAGATAAATTCTCTGTTTTCGGAAATTATCAGAATAGCTTCAAAAGCAATGGGTATTATATTTATAATGCGGATGGAGACACTGCACTTTCTGACCCTGAAAGAGCAAACCAGTTCGAAGGAGGTTTTAAAACCAATCTTCTTAACGGAAAAATTAATGCTACAGTAAGTTATTATAACATTAAAGTAAAAAATACGTTGCTTACATCTGGTTATGTAGGTTCAAATGCAATTCAAAATCAAGCCGGAGAACTTGTAAGCAAGGGTCTTGAATTAGAAGTTAATGCTTATCTAATTAAAGGTTTCTCATTAATCGGAGGTATCAGTTATAACGATACTAAATACGCTAAAATGGATGAAGCCAACAAAAATATGGTTAACTTCAGACCCAATACGGCAGGATCACCTTGGTTGGCAAACTTTAATGCAAGTTACCAATTCTTAGATGGTAAACTTAAAGGATTTGGAATTGGTGTCGGAGGAAATTATGCTAGTGATAATAAAATTTTGAATCAGCTAAATGAAGTTACAAACAAAGTAGACAAATTCACTTTACCAAAATATTTTGTCCTAAATGCGAACGCATTCTACGATACTAAAAAATTCAGAATTGGGGTGAAAGTAGACAACTTTACCAACCAACATTACTGGATCGGATATACTACAGGAAACCCACAAAAGCTTATTAATGCCTTAGGAACTGTTACTTACAAATTTTAATCAATAAATATAATTTCTATTCCTGAAAATTTCAGGAATAGTTTATTTAAATGAAGAAGAAGCATCACCATAAAAAGAAACCTTCATTCACAAAAAAATGGTCTGCCAAGCTGCACTTGTGGTTGGGTTTGTCCGTTGGGATTGTTGTGTTTATCGTTTCTTTAACGGGAACGATGTATGTTTTCAAGGATGAAATTCAGAATCAGCTTCGAAAAGATGTGATTTATGTAAAATCAGAAACAATTACTCAACAACCGCTTTCGATTGAAATGTTGAAGGAGAAAGTTTCGATGGAAATTAATGAGAAATATCCCCTTAGCTCAGTTGAAATTTATTTAGACAAAAACAAATCTTACGAATTTCTCTATATAGAAAAAGATAAAAAAGCATGGAATTATTTTGATGAAATAAAAATCAATAAACTTGTTTATGTCAATCAATACAACGGGCAGATCTTAAGAATTTATAATGAAAAATACGATCTTTTTCCTATCTTAAAAGCCATTCACTGGAGTTTATTATTAAAATCAGACTGGGGAAAATATGTGGTCGGTATCCCAGTGATTTTATTCATCATTTTATTGATTACCGGAATCGTTCTCTGGTGGCCAAAAAACAAAAAAATGAAAAAAGGACGTTTCTCAGTCGACTGGAAAAACGTAAAAACCTGGAAGCGCAAAAACTATGATCTTCATAATATCCTGGGATTTTATGCTTCTTTTATTGCTTTACTATTGAGTTTATCGGGTATTTATTTTGCTTACCCTTGGGTGAAAAATGCTTTTAATTTTACACTTTCAGGTTCATTGGAACTTCCGAAGGAAAAAGAAATCAAATCTACAGACTCATTATCAAGAAAAAATAAGACAGTTTTTGATCTTACAGAAAAAGAAACGAGAAAATTATATTCAAGTTCATCAAGCTTCAGAATTCCGTTGAACGGAAAAAATAAAAAAGGAAAAGAATTAAAAAATATTCCAGTCATCATTTATGGTGAAGACGGAAAATTTGCCATCAGAAATCAACTGGTTTTTGATAAATACTCAGGAAAACTATTAGCAGACAAACCTCATCAGAATCTTACCAACGCAGAAAAATATGCCAATGCCAATTATGATATTCATACAGGCTCTTATTTTGGGATCATTGGAAAAATAATCTGGTTTTTAGCAGGTTTAATTTGTGCTTCACTGCCCGTAACAGGATTTCTGGTATGGCTAGGGAAGAAGAAAAAAGGAATTAACAAATGAAAAAACTCATACTATCCGTAGCCACTTTAGCTGCGATCACAACATTTGCACAGCAACAGGATTCTTTACAGGTAAAAGATGTAGACGAAGTCGTTTTAACAGCTTCCAGAAAAAGAGAAAACATCAAGGAAATTCCAAGTTCTGTTACGATTGTCGGTCAGAAGCAAATTCAGTCGCAATTGACGGTAAATTCGGATATTACAAGTATTTTACAATATACCGTCCCAAGTTTGGGAACAAGTTCCGGACAGACTTCAAATACAGGACAAACGTTGAGAGGTCGTCAGGTTTTGGTTTTAATCGATGGAATTCCACAGTCTACTCCACTTCGAAACGGAGCAAGAGATCTAAGAGTAATCGATCCTTCAGTTATCGAAAGAATTGAGGTCATTAAAGGTGCTTCATCCATCTATGGAAACGGCGCAGACGGCGGTATTATCAATTATATTACAAGAAAAAATAATTCGGATAAGAAAATTTCAGGAATTTCTCAGGTGGGCATTAGCGGACAGCCTTATGGCGGAACGTTAGGTTTCAGAGCAAGTCAGCTGCTATCAGGACAAATCAATAAAAATTTCGACTACGTTGCTTCATTGGCATACGAAAGAACAGGCTATATGAAAGATGCAGACGGCGTAAATTTAAGTCCGACTTACAGCACTGCCAAAATGGATAACTACAACGGAATGTTGAAGTTAGGCTACAACATTAATGATAACCAGAGAATTGAAGCGTCTTATATCGGATATGCTTCGAAATCTGATTTAAATTTAGGTTTGGTCAACGGAAAATACGGAATTAAACCAACCATCGGAGAAGGTATAGGAAACGGATTGGAAACCACCCCGCAGGGAACGCCAAGAAATCATAATTATAAACTAAGTTACGACAACAAAAACATTTGGAAAGGGACCGCTTTAAACATCAATTTATATTACCAGGATTTTAGAACGGTGTACGGTTACAGTAATACTTTCTTGAACGGAGGTCAATCTAATATTGTTTCTAAAAAAAGTGGCGCAAGGCTAAATCTGGATACTCAACTTTGGAATGCTCCCAATTCTCAGGCAGAAATCATTTACGGATTAGATGTTTTAAATGATAAAACTGCTCAGAAACTTGAAGACGGACGTTTCTGGACTCCGGAAATGAGCATGACCAACATAGCTCCGTTTGCTTTGGTTAAAATTGATTTATTAAAAAAACTGACCATTAAAGGAGGTTTGCGTTATGAAAACATGAAAGTTGAGGTCAGCGATTTCAACACACTGCCAAGAATTAAAAATGACGGGACTTTCCCCAACAGTATTTTTGTGAAAGGCGGTAATTTAGATTTCAACAGTCTGGTAGGAAATGTGGGAGTACGATATAATATCAATCCTCTTGTCAATATTTTCGGAAGCTTTTCACAGTCATTTTCGATTAATGAATTGGGAAGAACATTGAGAGATGCCACAGAAAGCACCATCGACAGAATTGAAACAAAACCGATTATCGTTAACAATTACGAATTAGGCGTTACAGGACAAATCACAAAATGGATCAACTATGAAATTACTTCTTATGTAAGTACCTCTAAACTTGGTTATTCTTATACACAAGGTGCTAACAACGCATTTATCGTGCAAAGAGCACCGGAAGTCGTGTATGGGGTTGAAGGATTCTTACATTTCAATCCTGTGAAATGGATTAATTTTGGAGGAAGCTATAGCTGGATTGAAGGAGTAACCTCACCGAAAGACGATAAAGATTATTCAACCAAGATCAACAACAGCAGAATTACCGCACCAAAAATTTTGGCGTATATTCAGGTAAGACCTACCTCATCTTTATCTGTCGGATTGGATATGCTTCACACTTTCGGACAAAACAGGTTTGAGCCTAATGCAAAAGGATTATATGTTTACGGTGAAGGTAGAGTTCCGGAATACACCATCTTCAACTTTAAATCAAGTTACGATGTGAATAGAAGCTGGAAAGTATCTTTAGGGGTTGAGAATGTGTTCAATAAACTGTATCAGCCAGCAATTGCGTGGTGGGGAGCAAGAGATGCCGATTTTACCAATTCGTTGGGAATGAGAGGAACTTTCATGATTGAATATAAATTCTAATTAAACTAATAAAAAGTTTAAAACATATCTTTGAACTTAAGGAATATGAAAAAAAAGCATCATCATAAAAAAAAGCCAAGCGCATTCAAAAAATGGACGGGCAAACTACATTTGTGGTTCGGTTTGGGTATTGGATTTTTGATTTTCATCATCTCCATTACCGGAGCTTTATATGTTTTTAAAGATGAAATTGAAAATATCACCCGAAAAGATGTCATTTATCACAACGAACAGAATATTGATCAAAAACAGGTTCTTCCGATTCGTGTTTTAGAGAAAGCTGTCGTGGAACAGGTGAAGGAGAAATATCCCGTTCATTGGGTGAATATTCCGATTGATAAAAAGATGTCTTATCTTTTTTATTGGTACGAACATGACCCGAAAGGCTGGAATTATTTTGATGAATTTCCTATTTATAAAGTAGCGTACGTTAATCCTTACAACGGTAAAGTTCTAAGAACGTATGACGAGAAAAACGGCTTCTTCCAGATTGTAAAAATGATCCATTGGAGCTATCTTTTAAAGCAGGAATGGGGAACGTATCTAGTAGGAATTCCAGTCATCATATTTGTCATCATGCTTATCTCCGGAATTGTTCTCTGGTGGCCTAAGAATAAAGCAGCCAGAAAACAGCGTTTTTCTTTCAAATGGCAGAATGTAAAAAACTGGAAAAGAAAGAATTACGACCTTCACAATGTCTTAGGATTTTATGCTTCCATATTTGCATTAATCTTTTCATTAACAGGATTATTCTATGCCTTTTTTGTGGTTCAGGCAGCATTTTATTTCATATTTTCCGGTGGAAAAACGGCTTATCCCGACTTTTCTTCCATTAAAACTAAAGCACCGATCGAACTGAGAACGGAAGGAACTTTAGATAAAATCAGCAATACCGTTAAAGCAAAATATCCGGATTCTTACGGTTTTTCTATCGATTTGGGACACGAACATATGGATGATCACGAGCACCCGAATTTTGAGGTTTACGTAAAACACTTATCATATTCATACCACAAAAGCAGCAGCTTGATTTTTGATGAAAACTCAGGTGAATTGCTTCACACACATGACATGAAAGACAAAAATTTCGGTGAAAAAACGGTTGGCGCCAATTATGATATTCACGTAGGATCTATTTTGGGACTTCCGACAAAGATCATTGCCTTCATTGTAAGTTTGATATGTGCCTCATTACCAGTGACTGGCTTCATGATCTGGTGGGGAAGAAGAAAAAAGAAAACAGTAAAAACGGTCTGAATTTTTTTAAATATTTGTTTAATTTAATAATTCATTAATACAATCTTTTTTATAATTTTAGCTTTCAGAATTAAAAATAGAAATGTCATTATTAGATTTATCAAAACATGTTGCCCTAGGAATTGACATAGGAGGAACAAATACCAAGTTCGGAGTAGTAAATCATCGTGGAGAAGTTCTTGAGAAAGGCAGCATCCGTACAGATGACTACCCTACCGTTGAAGAATTTATCGACGCTTTATATAATAACATTCAGCCTCTGATTAAAAATCAGGGATCTGAAACCAATTTTGACGGGATCGGTGTTGGTGCCCCAAATGCCAATTATTATAGAGGTACTATTGAACAGGCTCCCAACCTTCCATGGAAAGGTGTTATCCCTTTTGGTGAAATGATGGCAGAAAAATTCAAAATGCCTTGTACACTTACTAATGATGCGAATGCTGCAGCGATTGGTGAAATGCTTTTCGGAGCTGCAAGAGGAATGAAAGATTTTATCATGATTACCTTAGGAACTGGCGTAGGAAGCGGAATTGTATCGGGAGGAAAATTAATCTACGGACATGACGGATTCGCAGGAGAGTTAGGTCACACTATTGTAAAACCGGGCGGAAGAAAACACTGGAGTACAGGGTCTGAAGGAAGTCTTGAGGCGTACGCATCTGCAACAGGAATTGCCATTACCGCAAAGAAAATGAGAGCAGAGTTCCCGGAATCTATGTTGAGCCAGTTTCCTGAAGAAGCGATTAATTCTAAAACAGTACACGAATGTGCATTAAAGGGTGATCCGATTGCTATCGAAGTTTTCAGATATACCGGACATAAATTAGGTGAAGCATTGGCAAATTTTGTGATGTTTTCTTCACCGGAAGCGATTCTTTTATTCGGAGGCGTTATAAAGGCAGGAGACTTTATCTTAAAACCTACTAAACTTCACATGGAAAGAAACCTTCTTCCTATTTTCAGAAATAAAGTAAAATTGGTTTTCAGTGAGCTGGACGAAGCAGATGCTGCTATTTTGGGCGCAAGTGCTTTGGTTTGGGAAAAAAAATAACTGAATCCTGTTGTAAATAATATGAAGCATCCTTTGGGGTGCTTCTTTTGTTTAAAGTCTTATTGAAATCTTTCAGACAAATACTGTTGATTTTTATACCTGAAATAATTTGTCTCATCTATTATCATAATTTAGTTTAGAAGCTTTTATTAGACATAAAATGAAAAACTTTTCCTTATTTTTGATCTGTTTTTTTCTCCATTTTTCTTAAAAGAGAAAAATATTTTAATTACAATAATCAACTTAGAATGGATAACAATAATTTAGAGCAAATTACCTTCGGAGGTGGATGTTTCTGGTGCGTGGAAAGCTGTTTCAATATTCTGAAAGGAGTAAAATCTGCCATTTCAGGATATTCCGGAGGTCACAAAGATAGCCCGACGTATGAAGAAGTCTGCACAGGAGAAACCGGTCATGCAGAAGTAGTCCAAATCACTTACGATCCAGCAATTATTTCTTATGAACAATTAATGAACGTTTTCTTTTTCCTTCATGATCCAACCCAATTAAACAGACAGGGAAATGACGTTGGAACACAATATCGTTCTGTTATTTACTATAAAGATGATGCTGAAAAAGCAAAAGCTGAAGAAGCGATCAAAGTTTCTCAGGAATCAGGAAGATGGTCAGGAACGTATGTAACAGAAGTAACGAAATTCGAAAAATTCTGGGCGGCCGAACAATATCATCAGGGATATTACAATGAAAACCCTACACAACCTTATTGCAGCGCTGTGGTTGGACCAAAAATTCAGAAGTTTAAAAAACATTTCGGAGAATTGGGAATGCTGAATGAAGAATAAAATTTAAGTTTTGGCTAAAGCCAACCTCTATTGATAAAAGCAAAAGCGAAGAGAAAACCTCTTCGCTTAATTGTAAAAATAATCGTTTTATAAAGAAGAAAAATTAATATCCAGGATTTTGTTTGAAATCTGCCGATGCATCAATCGTTGCCTGAGGAATAGGGAAAATTCTTCTGTAAGGTTGAGAAGCAGGTTTTGCTGTTCCAGGAAGATCAAACTTCTTAAATCTGATCATTGCCTTTCTTCTGTACATTTCCCAATACAGTTCAAATCCAGACTCTCTGAATAATGCATTCTCATCCAAAGAAGCAAGCATAACACCAGCAGTATTTCCTTTTAACGCATCATTTGTCCTGCTTGTTCTTAGTTTATTAACATCAGCCAAAGCAGCCGTTATATTTCCGCTTCTGAAATAAGCTTCCGCTCTCATCATATAGATGGTTCCTAATCTGTACAAAGGAACATCCATTCCGCTCGTTCCGTTATTTCCTAATCCCGGATCAAATTCGAACTTGAAGTTTCTTACTCCTCTGTTAATCTGAGCCTGTGTAAATACAGCTTCTGAAGGATTATCAAAATTCAGTTCAGGAGTGAAATCTGCAGCAAGTGTTGTATTTTTCTCTGTGAATAATTTATAGACTTTAATTCTTCCGTCTGCCGTCATATCAAAATTTCCGTTGGCAAGAATTTTTGGTCCGTACTGTTGCCCAACCTGTAATCCTCTATTGAAATGGAACCAAGGTTTTCCTGTCCCCTCCACTTTGCTTGTTGACGGTACACTTACGTCAGATCCATCATTTCTGAACCAAGTTCCGTCTTCATACTGATAAGTTCTCTGGAAACGAGGATCGTTGTGATTTCCGTCCCAAGAGTAATAGAATTCCGGAGTGATGCAAGATGCATTTGTTCCTCTGTTATCAGGTGAAGGCTTTTGGATTCTTTCCATAGACATATATGCCAAGTCATTATCCGAACCTTTGTCTGAACCAGCAATTTTCTTTTGAACGACTGTAAAGATCATTTCCTTGCTCGTATCATTATTAATGTCAAAATTGTGGAAATAATTAGACTCTAAACTGAAATTTGGATTATTAATCAATAAATTAGAATACTCAATCACTTTATCCATATCCGTTCCGCTTCCTGTAACAGCCTGTTCCAAAAAATTAAAATTACTTGCCGTCTTATTCTTCAAAACAGCTCTGTTCAGATACATATCTGCCAAAAGCGCATAAGCTGCCTGTTTTGTAAATCTTCCGGCGTGTGTATTCTGAGTTTTAATATCAGCAAGATTAGGAATAAGTCCTTCCACTTCTTTGATGAGGTCATCAATTGTAGTTTCTGCTTTTCTAATCTGGATCGGTGCATTAATATTATCCGGATCTCTGTAAGGCGCCTGTCCAAACAAATCGATCGTTGTATAGGTATAATATGCCAATAAACCTTTTGCCTCAGCTAAAAATAACGCTTTATTCACTCCGGTACTTTTGCTTGCACTTGATATTGCGGTTAAAGACTTTGTAATTCCGAAGTTCAATTGATTCCAGGTTGTTTTCACAACATCACTGTTGGCATCCCACGTAAACTCATGCATTGCTCTCCATTTCCCACCGTCTCCCCAGTCGCTCCCTCTTGTTGGTAATAAAGCTTCATCAGTAGAATATTCCTGTAAAGCGAAAACACTTCCGTGATCTACAAAAGTTCCTTCACCAAGTTGGCTGTAAGCAGCGGCCAAAGCAGCTTCAGAATCTGCAATTTCAGAACCCAATACCTCATCGATTACTTTTTCATCCAGATTGGTACATCCCATTAAGGCTAATGCAGCAACGGATAAAACTATTTTATTAATATTTAAAAATGTATGTTTCATTATTTCTTTTAACTTAAATTAAAACTTAACGGTTGCTCCCAAAATAAACGTTTTCGCAGAAGGATACGTTGTGTAGTCAATACCCAAAGACTGATTGCCACCGACCTGTTTACTTGTATCAACAAGTGGATCATAACCAGTATAGTTGGTGATGGTGAATAAATTTTGTGCACTTACATACAGATTGATACCTTTCAAAAACTTCAATTGATTCATATCAAAAGTATATCCTAATCTTACATTATTCAGACGGATAAAGTCTGATTTTTCAAGATATAAAGAAGATAATTGAGGCTGATTGGTAAAGTTTGCTCCCGAATCATAAAAGTTTTTCAAAACATTTCTGTCCGAAGCCAAATTATTGATATTTAGGTCCAACGCTGTATTATTAACCAAATACCCTCCGGTTTGCCCGATGAAAGAGAATGAAAAATCAAATTTCTTGTACTTCATATAAGAGTTGATTCCGAAAGTAAAGTTAGG
>Ga0308171_1003569_pt1 | contig 14085 bp, 10 predicted proteins | sample PhyGR1_FD_202135 | JGI IMG/M metagenome (GOLD analysis project Ga0308171, IMG submission 202135) | Phyllosphere microbial communities from UC Gill Tract Community Farm, Albany, California, United States - DLSLSG.R1 | ecosystem: Host-associated > Plants > Phyllosphere > Unclassified | place: USA... | reverse complement strand
ATCTTCTCCAGCGAAAAGCCGTTGGAGACGCCGACCACCGAACGCTGGACCAGATAGCCGGACCAGCCGACCGCCTGGAGTATCCAGAAGGCACGCGCCTTGTTCTCGAAAAACGGCCGCACCGACAGCTGGTCGGCGGCGGCGGGCGAAGCGGTGCTGGTCGCGACGGGCGAATGGGTGGCCATGGCCGGGCGACATCTACACGGACCACAGGCGAAGGGCAAAGATTGGGGCAGGGGCAAAAGAAAGGGCCGCCCTTCCCGGAGGAGGGGCGGCCCGAAATCCAGTCCGACTTAAAAGCCGGGTCGGAACTTAGAACTGCGTGTTGAGCGACACGATCAGTGCGCGGGGCGAACCAATCTGGACGAAGGGCAGCGACGACACGACGTTCGCCGTCTGACCGGCCTGACCCATGCCGCCGACATAGAAGGTGTTGAACACGTTCTGCAGGTTCAGCTGGATGTAGGTCTTGTCGGTGCCAATGCCGGTCCAGCCCAGCGAGATACGCGCGTCCAGATCGACGGTCGTGTAACCTGGCGCATAGGCACCATAGGTCTGGTACTGGATACCGCGCGTGCCGGTGAACGACGCGGGCACGTTGGAGACGGTCGGGCAGACATTGTTGATCAATGCGACCGTGCAGGCGAACTGCGGCAGGTTCTGGTCGTTCAGATAACGACGGCCGGTCCGCTTGGCCTGGACGCCGAGGTCCACCGGGCCGAGTGTGGCCTGGACGCGACCGCCCAGCGTGTAGACGGGCGCACCCGATTCCCGCTTGCCAGCGGTCAAGGCGTAGGTCGGCGCTCCCGCGGTGGTGCAGTTGGTCGTGGTATTTGCTGCGGTCAGCGTGGTTGGGCAGCGACCGAGCACGACGTCGTTCTTGATCTCCGACTTCATGTACGAACCGAAGACGTAGAACAGCAGTTCGTTGATCGGGCGATAGGCGATCGAACCGTCGATGCCGTATTTGTCGACACGGCCCAGGTTGCGATAGATGGTCTGCTGGGTGTCGACATCATAGGCCGAGGCCAGACGGTTGCTAAACTTGGTGTACCACAGGCCGACCTGCGCCTGAAGGCGGTTGGTGGTGTAGCGCGCGCCGAGGTCGAAGTTATCCGAAAATTCGGGCTTCGGGTTGGCCGCTTCGGTGTTCGCGGGATAATAGATCGTCTGGTACAGATTGTCCGTACCCGGGACCTGAAAACCGCGCGAGTAGTTACCGAAGACCGAGGCGCTGCCGTCGAAGCGATAGGTGAAGCCCGCGCTTGGAAGAACGCGGTTGTACTTCAGGACACGCTGCTGCGGCACGGCATAGCCGGTCACCGTATTGGTGGCGGCGTTGTACGAATAGGGGTTCTGCGCGGCATAGGCAGCATTGGCTGCATCATTGCCCCGACCCAGACAGTCAACATTGCCGCCGCCCGAAGTGACGAAGCAGAAGTTGTTCAAGTCGCGCTTGAACCACGGAGCGCGGACGCCAGCCTGCAGCGTCAGCGCGTCGTCGAGAAACTTGCCGGTGTATTCACCCGAAACCTGATCCAGGATCGCGAACGACTGGCGATCACGCTTCTGTACCGCAAAGCCATTGGCTGCGAGGATGGGGTTGTTGATCGGGAAAACGTCGAATGGCTGACCATTCAACTGGAGATAGCCCAGTTCGCCGGTCTGGCGATGACGAGCATATTCATGCGTGTAGGCGACACGGAAAGTCTGACCAGGCGCGAAATCGTAGCGGAGCGACGAGATCAGGCCGTAACGATGGGTGACGGTCTGGCTGGGAGCCAGCAGGGTGACGCCGCCGTTCGTGGTGGTCGTGCCGGTGGTCGACGTGCGATCCAGCACATCCCCGTCGCCATTCAGATCACGGCCGAAATAGTAGTTGTTGTTGATGAAGCCGTAATAAGTGACGCCGTTGCGGACAAAGCCACCTTCCTGGCCGCGCACGGTGCCGCCGCCATTGGCCTTGGTATACTGATAATAGGGATCCGCCGACAGGATCAGGTTGTCAGCCAGCGTGAAACGCGAGTTGATGCGGATATTGGCGGTGTTCGAGGGGTTGTAGCGCTCGTCGAAGCTGGTGCCGCAGCTGTTCGGAACGTCGTTCACACCTGCCTGCGGCGTGTCGATCTGGCAGCGCGCGACGTTGTACGGCAGTTCATCGCGGCTGTTGGGGAAGCGGTTGCTCGAACCCGTGCCAGCCGTGCGGACAGCACCGGTCACCAGCGTCGGGGCAGCGGCATTTGGACCGCTGCCGCCGGTCGAGGTGAACACGTTGGTGTCTTCACGCAGCGGAGCCGAACCGAAGAAGTTGTTGCGGTTCTGATTGTAATGGCCCGACACAGCGATGAAGTCGCCGTTGCTGCCGATCGGCTGATAGATCTTCGCGTTGTACTGCTGCTTGGCGATCTTGCCGTAATTGTTGAACACGACGTTGTTCGTCGCGCTGCTGCCCGCAATCCAGGCCTTGGTGCCCCACGGCGTGAAGACGCCCGTGTTGACCATGCCGAAAACGCGGAAGAAGCTGTAGTCGCCGACTGATCCGACCATGCGCGCGCCGAACGTGTCAGAGGGCATCAGGCTGCGATAGTTGACGGTCGAACCGGTCGCGGCGGCGGTCGGCGAGTCGACGTCGGTGGTGCCGAGATTGACGTTGACCTGCTCGATCAGCTCGGGGTCCAACTGCTGGTTGGAATAGATTGCATAGTTGCCGGTGTCGTTCAGCGGTATGCCGTCGAAGGTCTGGCTGATGCGGGTCGAATCAAAGCCACGAATCGTCAGCGTACCACCCGCCGATCCGAAGGGATCGTTGTTCTGGAAGCTGACGCCCGGCAGGTTGTTGATGATCTCATTGACGCTCTGGCCCGGCGTCTGACGGCTGATGAACTGCTGGGTCAGGACCGCCTTGTTGCGGGTGGTGTCGACCGTCTTCACGCCGCCGACGCTGTCGTTCCGGCTGCCGGTGACGACGACTTCCTCAGCATCGACCGAGCCCGTCGACTGCGCGGCGGCCGCCGCAGGAATGGCGAGCGCGACGATGGCCGCGCCCAGGAAAAGCGAATTACGCATAGATAAAAGGTCCCCTTTTCGCGCGAAGCGGCGCGGTCCGGCCGTGTTTTCCGGCTCGGTTGAGCGTGCCCCTGACTGACGAACATTGCCGTTATGTGACAAAGTTCACGCTTACGACAGGGGGGTGATCACTCAATTGGCGGGCGTTGCAGTTTGGCAACGGTAATGGGAGCGATCACAGCGCCATCGCATTCGGATCGCGGCAATTTTCCGGTTCGCAAGGCCCGAGCGGCGCGCTCGGTGGCGACACGCAAGGGCCGATAAGCGCGCTCGACCGTCGTTGCGAAGGTGACGCCGCCGTCATGATTCGGCGGCGGCGTCGCGCAGGGTCAGCTGGATGCGACCAGGTCGTTCCAGGCGGCTTCGTCGATCACCCGGATGCCCAGGTCCTGCGCCTTTTTCAGCTTCGATCCGGCGCCCGGCCCGGCGATGACCAGGTCGGTCTTGGCCGAGACCGATCCCGAGACGCGCGCGCCCAGCGCCTCCGCCTGGGCCTTGGCCTCGTCGCGCGACAGGGTTTCGAGCGTGCCGGTGAAGACCAGCGTCTTGCCGGTGACCTCCGACTCGCGGGTCTGGTGAACGGTGTCGGCGGGCGTCACCTCGCCCAGCAGGTCGTCGACGACCGCGCGGTTATGCTCCTCGGCAAAGAAGTCGAGCAGCGCATCGGCGACTTCGGGGCCGATCTGGGGGGTGTCGATCGCGGCGACGATGGCGCGCTGGCGGCGCAGCTCGAACTTGCGCTCGGGCTCGCCCAGCGCGGGCACCGTGTCGGCCCGGACCTGAAGCGCGGCATCGATCATCGCGCGGAAGCCCGCCATCGATACGAAGCGCCGTGCCAGATCGCGTGCGGTGATCTCGCCGACATGGCGGATGCCCAGCGCGAACAGGAAACGGTCGAGCGATATGTCACGCCGCGCGTCGATCGCCGCCAGCAGCTTGTCGACCACCAGTTCGGACATGCGCTCGCGCGCGATCAGCGCCTCGCGGTGCCGGTGCAGCCGGAAGATGTCGGCGGGCGAGGCGATCAGGCCGTCGCGGAAGAAATCCTCGATCCGCACCAGGCCGAGCCCGGTGATGTCGAAAGCATGGCGCGACACGAAATGGATCAGGCGTTCGACGCGCTGCGCCGGGCAGATCAGCCCGCCGGTGCAGCGGATGACGACCTCGCCCTCCTCGCGAGTCGCCAGGCTGCCGCATTCGGGGCAGTGGTCGGGGAAGACGAAGGGTTCGCGCGGCGTCTCGCGGGTCAGGTTCTCGACGATCTGCGGGATGACGTCGCCCGCGCGTTGCAGGACGACTCGGTCGCCGGGGCGCACCCCCAGCCGCTCGATCTCGTCGGCATTGTGCAGCGTCGCATTGGTCACGACCACGCCGCCGACCGTCACCGGCTCCAGCCGCGCGACCGGGGTCAGCGCGCCGGTGCGGCCGACCTGGATGTCGATCCGCTCCAGCGTGGTCTGCGCGCGCTCGGCGGGGAATTTGTGCGCGATCGCCCAGCGGGGGGTGCGCCCGACAATGCCGAGCCGCGCCTGCCAGTCGAGCCGGTCGACCTTGTAGACCACGCCATCGATGTCGAAGGGCAGGTCGGCGCGCTGCGCCTCGATCGTGCGATAGATGGCCAGCGCGGCGGCGGCGTCGGGCACGCGGGCAAAGGCATCGGCGATGGGAAAGCCCCAGCCGCGCCAGGTCTCGACCATGTCGAACTGGCTGTCGACCGCGACCTCGCTCGCCTCGCCCCAGCCATGCGCCAGGAAGCGCAAGGGGCGGCCCGCCGTGATCGCGGGGTTCTTCTGACGCAGCGAACCGGCGGCGGCGTTGCGCGGATTGGCGAACTGGCGCGCCTCCTTGCCCGTCTCGGCCGCCTCCTGTGCCAGCTTGGCGTTGAGCGCGGCGAAATCGGCCTTGCTCATATAGACCTCGCCGCGCACCTCGAACACGCCCGGCGCGGGGATGGTCTGGGGTATGTCGGCGATGGTGCGGACATTCTCGGTCACGTCCTCGCCGATCGCGCCGTCGCCGCGGGTCAGCGCCTGGACCAGCCGTCCGTCGACATAGCGGAGCGAGCAGGACAGGCCGTCGATCTTGGGCTCGGCGGTCAGCGTGACGGGCGCGTCGTCTGGCAGCTTCAGATAGCGGCGGACGCGGCCGACAAACTCCTCGACCTCCTCGTCGGTGAAGGCATTGTCGAGGCTGGTCATCGGCCGGGCATGCGCGACCTTGGCCAGATGCGCGGCGGGGGCGGCGCCGACCTGGACACTGGGCGAATCGCTGCGGACCAGATGGGGGAAGGCCGCCTCGATCGCGGCGTTGCGGCGGACCAGCGCGTCATAGTCGGCGTCCGAAATCTCGGGCGCGTCCTCGGTGTGATAGAGGCGGTTATGATGCGCGATTTCGCGGGCGAGCGCCTCCAGATCGGCGGCGGCTTCGAGATCGGTTTGCGGCAGGGCGGGGTGGGCAGTCACGCCGCCGTGCTAGTCCACCCCCCGCCGGGGGATCAAGACCGCGATGACGTCAGTCCGGCGTCGCGGGGAACGGGCGTATCGCGGGGATGGCGCTATGCCTCGTCATAGCCATGGGCGATCAGCCATGACCGGGCCTGTTCCAGATAGATGCCGACCATCGGCAGGTCGAGTCGATCCGCCAGCGCCAGGCAGGAACGCAGTCCCGCCACCAATGCCGTCATATCGTTTGCACTGGGCGGAGCGGGCGTGAAAGGCAGAGTGACGGGCATGCGATGAATCCGTTGAAGGCGTGCGCAAGGATCGAACGCATCGCCTTCATAACTGATCGACATCAGATATAAAATCGAATTGGCGTCGCCTACAGCGTTTCGAGCAGTCGGTCGGCCTGGGCGCGGGCTTCGTCGGTGATCGTCGCACCCGACAGCATACGCGCAATCTCCTCGCGCCGTTCCGCCTCGCTCAAGGCGCGGACCCCGGTGCGGGTGACGGTGCCGTCATGGCTCTTGGCGATCAGCAGATGCGCCGCGCCGCGCGCCGCCACCTGCGGGCTGTGGGTCACGACCAGCAACTGGGTCCGCCGCGCCAGCCGGTGCAGCCGGTCGCCGATCGCGGAGGCGACCGCGCCGCCGACGCCGCGATCGATCTCGTCGAAGATCATCGTCGTCGCGCCGCCCTCCTCGGCCAGCGCGACTTTCAGCGCCAGGATGAAGCGCGACAATTCGCCGCCGCTGGCGATCTTCATCAGCGGGGCGAAGGGCGCGCCGGGATTGGTCGAAATCTCGAACTCGACCCGGTCCTTGCCCGCCGCCGACCAGCCGGACGGCTCGACGGTGGCGACCACGGTGCGGAACCGCGCGGCGTCCAGCTTCAGCGGGGCGAGTTCGCTCTTCACCGCCTGATCCAGCCGTTCGGCGGTGGCGGCGCGGGCCTTGGAAATCTGGGCCGCGGCCTTGTCATAGGACGCGCGCGCGGTCGCGACGGCGGCCTCCAGCCGACCGATCCCTTCTTCGCCCGCATCCAGCCGCTCCAGCCGCCCGCGCAGCTGTTCGGTCAGCTCGGCCAGGTCGTCGGGCTGGACCCGGTGCTTGCGCGCCATGCCGCGCAGCTCGAACAGCCGGGCCTCGTCCTCCTCCAGCGCGCGGGGATCATAGGCGAGTTCGCGATGCGCATCGGCCAGCCGCTCCTCGGCCAGCGACGCCTCGATCACCGCGCGGTCGATGGCGGCCAACGCCTCGGCCAGCGCCGGGTGATCCTCGCCGATCCGCTCCAGCACGCGAGCCGCCTGGCGAAGTCCCGCCAGCGCGCCGTCGGAGCCCTGCAAATGGTCCTCGATCGCGGACAATTCGCCCGCGATCTTTTCCGAACGCTGCATGGTGCGCCGCCGGTCGGCCAGCGATTCCTCCTCGCCCGGTTCGGGGGCGAGCTTGGTGAGTTCGGCGACCGCATGTTCCAGCCATTCGCGGTCGCGCGCCGCCGTCTCGATCTCCTCGCGCGCGGTGGCCAGCGCCGTCTCCGCCTCGCGCAGCTTCGTCCAGGCGGCGGCGACCGCGCCGGTGTCGATCCGCCCGAAACTGTCGAGCATCATCCGGTGGCCGCGCGGGTTCAGCAGCCCGCGATCGTCATGCTGGCCGTGGATCTCGACCAGGAAGGGCGCGATCTCGCGCAGCAGCGCGGCGGAGGCGGGCTGGCTGTTGACGAAGCCCCGGCTGCCGCCATCGGCCTTGACCTGGCGGCGGACGATCAGCGGTTCGCCCGGCTCGACCGCGATGCCCGCATCGTCGAGGATCGTGGCGAGGCGGCTGTCGGGGGCGGGGGGCTCGAAGCTGGCGGTGACGATCGCCTGCCCCGCGCCATGGCGGACAAGGCCGCTGTCGCCGCGCCCGCCAAGGGCCAGGCCCAGCGCGTCGAGCAGGATGGATTTGCCGGCGCCCGTCTCGCCCGTCAGGACGCCCAGGCCTTGGCCGAAATCGAGGTCGAGCGCCTCGATCAGCACGACATCACGGATGGACAGCGCGGTCAGCATGGGGCGCGATATAAAGCCAAATGCCGCGCGATGTTATCCCCCTGCGCGAAAATGATCCCGATTTGTTCGGGTGGGGCGCGATACATGGCCTTCCTTCCCTGCAAGAGAAGGGGGGCAGCCAAGCCGGCGAAGGGGTGTCGCCCTGTCGAGCGCGCGACACCCCTCCCGTCAGGCCCGCGGCCTGCCACCTCCCCTTGCAGGGGAGGGAAAGGGCTTAGCCGGTCGGCGAGCTGTTGTTGCCCGTCGGGGTCGGGCGGCCCGGTGCGGCGGCGCTGGGGGTGGCGTTGCCTGCGCTGCCCGGCAGGGCGACATTGACCGAACCCGGCGTGCCCTGCGGCACCACGGGCTGGCCCGGCTGGATCGGCGGGATCGTCTCGACCGGATATTCGCGCATCAGCTTGTAGGCGCGGTTATACCAGTCGCTGCCCGGATAATTGGCGCCCAGCACGGCGGCGGCGCGCTCCGCCTCGGGACGCACGCCCAGCGCCAGATAGGTCTCGGTCAGCCGCAGCAGCGCCTCGGGCGTGTGGCTGGTCGTCTGATACTTGTCGACCACGGTGCGGAAGCGCATCGACGCGGCCAGCCACTGGTGCCGGTCCTCGTAGAAGCGGCCGATTTCCATTTCCTTGCCCGCCAGGTGATCGTTGACCAGATCGACCTTCAGCCGCGCATCGGCCGCGTAGCGCGAATTGGGATAGCGGCGCATCAGCTCGCCCAGCGCGTCGAGCGCCTGGCGGGTGATCTTCTGGTCGCGGGTGACGTCCTGGATCTGCTCGTAATAGCCGAGCGCGATCAGATAATAGGCATAGGGCGCGTCGCGATTGCCGGGATGGACCGAGATGAAACGCTGCGCCGACTGGATCGACTGGGTATAGTCGCGGCCCAGATAATAGCTGAACGCGCTCATCAGCTGCGCGCGGCGGGCCCAGATCGAATAGGGGTGCTGACGCTCCACCTCGTCGAACAGCAGCGCAGCCTCCTTGTAGCGGCCCTGATCCAGCCGGTTCTTGGCGGCGGTATAGAGCGTGCCGACGTCGCGCGCGACATAAGGCAGGTCGGTGCGGGTACGGTTGCGGGCGCAACCCGCGATCGGAAGGGCCAGAGCGGCGATGAGCGCCAGCGACAGCGCACGGGAACGGGGGTTACGCATCGCGCATGTCCTTAGCGCAGCCGGACGGCGGGGAACAGTCCTTCCGCACATGCGTCTGCGACGGATGCGAAACGACGCGGCTTGCCATCGACATATGGGTCGCGGCATGGGCGGGGCAGGGCGGAACGGCCCATGGCGCCGACGGTTTTCCCGTCGCCCGATCGGAAGGAAGATAGACCCATGCCCGCCACGCTGCTCCATACCCACCGCGTCGAAAAGCCCTGGGGCCGCCATACCCTGTATCCCGGCTTCGAGGATGCGCCCGCCGACGGCGCGCCGATCGGCGAGGTCTGGTTCCAGGCGCCGGGCGACACCTCGCCCGACCTGCTCATCAAATATCTGTTCACCAGCGAGAAGCTGTCGGTCCAGGTCCATCCCGACGACGAACAGGCTCATGCCCGTGGCCTGCCGCGCGGCAAGGACGAATGCTGGACTATCCTGACCGCCGAACCCGATTCGACCATCGCGCTGGGCCCCAAGGCGCCGATGACCAAGGAACAGCTGCGCGCGGACGCCTGCGACGGCTCGGTCGAGGCCGATCTCGACTGGGTGCCGGTCAAGGAGGGCGATTTCTATTACGCGCCGTCGGGCACCATCCATGCGATCGGCGCCGGGCTGACCGTGATCGAGGTGCAGCAGAACAGCGAGACCACCTACCGCCTCTACGACTATGGCAGCGACCGCGAGCTGCATCTGGAGGACGGGGTCGATGTCGCGCACCTGACCCCCTATCAGCCGATCGTCTCGCCGGGGCCGGCGGGCGAGGGGCGTGATATCCTGGTCGAGGGGCCGAAATTCGTGCTGGAACGCTGGGCGGCGGGCGAGCATGCCGTGGCGCTGCCCGAGGGGCGGACGGCCTGGCTGATCCCGATCACCGGATCGGGCGAGGTCGCGGGCGTCGCGTTCCAGGCGGGCCAGTGCCTGACCGTCACCGGCGCCGAGACGGTGACGCTGTCGGGCGACGGCGATGCGCTGTTCGCCTATGCGGGGACGCAGCGGCTGTAAGCCGGAGGTCCCGGACGGAAAAGCGCCCCTCCCGCCGCCTGGCCGGAGGGGCGTTTTCGTATCAGAACAGGCCCGGCACGTCGCGCTGCGCGACCGAGGGGCGTTCGGGCTGGAGCAGCTTGCGCCCGCCGCCCGACAGCGACTGGGCCGTGGCGGTCGAGGCGCTGATCGGGGTGCAGGTCTTGCCCTGGAGGAAGTCCAGCGCGGCGCGGGTCGAGGCTTCCTGCGGATCGCCCATCTTGCGGGTCAGGTCGTCGCCCGCCTTGCAACTGGCGGGCACGACGCTGGCCAGGCCGTTATAATAGCCGCCCTGCTGATTGGCGTTCTGGACCGAGATCGCGATGACGCGCAGCCGGTCGTCGCACTCGCTCTTGTCGAGCGCGATCTGGCCCACCGGCTTGCCATAGGTGTTGGCGCCGATCAGCCCGGTGTTCGACCCCATATAGGGCAGCGTCCGGTTCACCACCAATTCGCTGGCCGAGGCGGTGCCGCCCGTGCCGATGAAGGCGAGCCGGGTCGGCACGATCGATTCGGCCTGGGGGGCGAAATAGGTGGTGGTGTTGTTCGACGCCTTGCTGGCGCGGAAGGCGGTATAGCCCATCACGTCCGACGTCTGGCGATTGCCGCCCAGCAGGTTGTTGAACAGGTCGGCAATGGTGATCGCACCGCCGCCATTATAGCGCAGGTCGACGACGACCTGGGTGATGCCCTGCTGCTTGAAGGTGGCGAAGGCGGCGCGCAGCTGCGGATCGGCGGTGCTGATGAAGGTGCGCAGGTTGATATAGCCGTAACGCTGGCCGTTCTCGACGATGACCTGGGTGCCGTAATTGGGCGACACCGGCTGGAGCGTGAAGGCCGACTTGGTCAGCGTGACGGTGCGGACATTGCCCGACGTGTCGGCGACCTGGAGCACGCGGGTCGTGCCCGCCGTATCGGGTCCGAGCGCGTTGGACAGGCCGTTGTTCGGATCGGCGCGAACGATGTCGGCGATCGACTGGATATTGGCGGTCGTGGTGCCGATGCCGCGAATCTCGGTCCCGCGATCGATACCGGCGGCCAGCGCGGCGCCGCTTTCGAACGACTCGGCGACCATCAGCCTGGTCTGCGAGGCGTCGGCGGTCAGGCGGAAGCCGAAGCCCGCATCCGCACCCGAATTATAATAGGCATCCTCCTCCTTGATGGAGGTGATGTAGGTGAAATAGCGATCCTTGCGCTGCGCCCGTGCGGTCGCGGTCAGCGCGTCGATATAGTCGCTGACGGTGGAATAGGGGGTGGGGTCGAGGCTGGCGGGCAGCGTCTCGGGGAAGAGATACCATTCGTTCATCTGCGCCGCGACCCAGTTCTGTCGGTTGCGCAGCGAGCAGCCGTTCGTCGCGGTGCCGCTCGAGCCGCTTCCCGAGCCGCCCCCGCCCGAAGGGGTGATCGTGTTCGACCCGCCATCGCCGCCACAGCCCGCCAGCGTCGCGGCCAGGGCCAGCATCGTGCCCAAACGTCCGAATCGCGTCATGAAATGTCCCACCCTGTTGGTCTGGACTGGATAGCCCATGGCCGTAACTGTGTCAGGGACGATCTGTCGCGTTGATGAACAATTCTTAACTGTGGCGAGTCAGGATGGGTATTTGATCGCGCAAGATGATCGCATGTCCATCATCTTTCGCGGCCATGGTTTTTGCCACCACCCGTTTCCGGGCTAGGATGAGCGTCGCGCATCGTGGGCGCGCCGACCGGAGTTGAAGGATTGATGCTGAACGTCCTGACCCTGTCGAGCCTGTTTCCCGATGCCACGCGCCCCAATTTCGGCATTTTCGTCGAGCGGCAGACGGCGGCGCTGGCGCAGCGGCCCGGCGTTTCGGTGCGCGTGGTCGCGCCGATCGGCTTGCCGGTCTGGCCGCTGGCGCGCGCCGCCCGGTTCCGGGCGCAGGCCGCGCTGCCGGTGGCGGAGACATGGCATGGGCTGTCGGTCGCCCGACCGCGCTTCGTGACGCTGCCGGGGACGGGCGGGCGGTTCCATGTCGCCGCGCTCGTCCGGGCGCTGTGCCCGCTGCTCGACCGGCTGTGGGAGGAGCAGCGTTTCGACGTGATCGATGCCTCCTTCTTCTTTCCCGATGGCCCGGCGGCGGTGGCGCTGGGGCGGCGCTATGGCGTGCCGGTCTCGATCAAGGCGCGCGGCGCGGACATCCATCATTGGGGGCGGGCCCCGGCCACCCGTCATCAGGTCGCCAGGGCGGCGGCGCGGGCGGACGGGCTGTTGGCGGTCAGCGATGCGATGGCCGACGATGTCGCCGCGCTCGGCGTGGCGCGACAACGGATACGGGTCCATCATACCGGCGTCGACCAGGCGATCTTCCAGCCGATCGACCGGCCCGCCGCGAAACAGGCGCTGAGAATCCGGGGGCCGCTGGTCGTCTCGCTGGGCGCGCTGATCCCGCGCAAAGGGCATCATGTGGTGATCGATGCGGTCGCCCGGCTGCCCGGCGTCGAGCTGTTGATCGTGGGGGAGGGACCGGAGCGTGACGCGCTCGCCGCGCAGGTCGCCCGGCTGGGCATGGGCGAGCGGGTACAGCTGGTCGGCGGCATCCCGCACCAGGCGCTGCCGCCGCTGCTGGGGGCGGCCAATGTGATGGCGCTGGCCTCGGCCTCCGAGGGGCTTGCCAATGCCTGGGTCGAGTCGCTCGCCTGCGGGACGCCCATCGTCATCACGCCGGCGGGCGGGGCGGGCGATGTGGTGACCAGCCGCACGGCGGGGCGAATCACCGCGCCCGAGGCCGAAGCCTTTGCGGATGCGATCCGCGATGTGCTGGAGCAGGCGCCCGACCCCTGGACGGTGCGCGCGGCGGTGCGCGACTTCACCTGGGCCGCCAATGCCGCGGCGCTTCATTCGCATCTGGCGGGGCTGGTCGCGCGCCGCCAGGCGGCCGGTCAGGCGTCGAGCGGGTAGAGCGCGGCGACGATCTTGCGCCCCTCGGAGCGAAGCACGCCCCAGGCGCGGGCGGCGGCGCGGCTGTCCATCGCCTCGACGCCCAGTCCGCGCGCCTCCAGCGTCTCGATCAGCGCACGCGGCGCGCGGCGCAGCGTCGCGCCGGTGCCGAGCAGCAGGAATTCCGGCGCCTCGTCGATCAGCGACGCCACCGCCTGTGCATCCAGCGCTTCGAAGGGCGGCGGGCTCCACGGCTCATGCCAGTCGGGCGAGAGCAGCAGCGCAGGGTACGCGATCTCCCCGACCCGGAAGCCCGTGGCGGCAAAGCCACGGACGATCGGGCCGGGGGCGGTCGGATCGCGAGTGATGCGGATCGAGTCGCTCATGCGCCCGGCTCACCCCTCTCGCGGGGTGATGCGCTCGGCGTCGGCGATGCTGCGCTTGTCGGTCGTGCCGGGCTTTTCGCGGTTCGGCTCGGCGCGCAGCCCCAGCGTGATGAGCAGCGAGGACGAGACGTAGATCGACGAATAGGTGCCGACCACGATGCCCAGGATCATCGCCGCGGTGAAGCCGCGCAGCACATGGCCGCCCAACAGCAGCAGCGCGATCAGCGCCAGCAGGATCGTGACCGAGGTCATCACCGTGCGCGGCAGCGTCTCGTTCACCGACAGGTTGATGATCTCGCGCATGTCCATCTTGCGATAGCGGCGCATATTCTCGCGGATGCGGTCGTCGATCACGATCTTGTCGTTGATCGAATAGCCGATGATGGTCAGGAACGCCGCGATGATCGTCAGGTCCAGCTCGAACTGGGTGATCGCGAAGAAGCCCAGCGTGACGAGAAGGTCGTGGACGATGGCGACGATGGTCGACACGCCGAACTGCCATTCGAAGCGGAAGATGGCGAACAGGCCGATGCCCAGGATCGCCAGCACCACCGCCAGCACGCCATGCTTGATCAGCTCGCCCGACACCTTGCCCGACACCGTGTCGTAACGGCTGAAGGTCGCGCCGGGGAATTGCTGGCCCAGCGCGGTCTCGACCTTGCGGACGACGGCGTTGGTCGCGCCTTCGTCGTTGGAGGCCGGGGCGGGCAGGCGGATGCTGATGGTCCGGCCGTCGCCGACCGTCTGGATATTGGCTTCGCCCACGCCCAGCCCGTCGATGACCGAACGCACGCGGTCGGCCGAGGGCGGGGTAGGGAATTTCTCCTCGATCATCAGGCCGCCGACAAAGTCGACGCCCAGATTAAGACCCCTGGCGAACGTCACCCCGACCGCGAGCAGGGTGAGCGCGAGCGTCAGCCCGAACGCCCAGCCGCGCAGGCGGACGAAATCGATGTTCGTGTTGTCGGGGACGAGTTTCAGGAGGCGCATGATCTGTTCTCCTGCCTCAAATATTGATGGTCTTGGGCTTTTCGCGGCGCAACCACAGCGCCACGAGCATCCGCGTGAAGGTAACG
>Ga0308171_1003568_pt1 | contig 14087 bp, 14 predicted proteins | sample PhyGR1_FD_202135 | JGI IMG/M metagenome (GOLD analysis project Ga0308171, IMG submission 202135) | Phyllosphere microbial communities from UC Gill Tract Community Farm, Albany, California, United States - DLSLSG.R1 | ecosystem: Host-associated > Plants > Phyllosphere > Unclassified | place: USA... | reverse complement strand
GCTCTCGCCCGACACCCCCGTCGACTTCGAGGGCGACGAACTCGACTTCCTCTCGAGCCACAAGGGCATGCCGCGTGAACAGGTCCAGCAGATGCTCGAGAACGTCACCGGCGTCGCCAAGAACGCCGGACTGGACTACCACTTCGACATCCTCAAGCACACCAACACCGTCAAGGCGCACGAGCTGCTCCACCTCGCCAAGGCAGAGGGGCGCCAGCACGAGATGGCCGAGCGCCTGATGGCCGCCTACTTCACGGAGGGCCGCCACGTCGGCCGCATCGACGATCTCGTCGACCTCGCGGCCGAGGTCGGGATCGACCCCGATGCGGCACGGCGAGCGCTCGAGTCCGAGGAGTTCCTCGACGCCGTGCGCGCCGATCAGGACCAGGCCCGGCAGTACGGGATCAACGGCGTGCCGTTCTTCGTCATCGACGGCAAGTACGGCGTCTCGGGCGCCCAGCCCGCCGACGCGTTCGCGCAGATCGCCCGCCAGGTGTGGGCCGAGCGCAGCGCGGTCGAGACGGTCGGCTGACGCTCAGCGCGGCAGGTTCGCCTCGATGACCGCCACGATCTCGGGGGCGTCGGGCTTGGTCTGCGGCCGGAACCGGTGCACCTCGCCGGCGGGGGTGATCACGAACTTCTCGAAGTTCCACATCACCGGGCCTCGCGCTCCCTCGGCATTGCGCGCCTTCTTCAACGCCTTGTAGAGCGCGGCGGCGTGAGAGCCGTTGACACGGACCTTGTCCATGACGGGAAAGCTCACGCCCCAGGTCATGGCGCAGTAGTCGAGGATCTCCTCCATCGAGCCCGGTTCCTGCCCCATGAACTGGTTGCACGGGAAGCCCACGACCTGCAGTCCGCGCTCGCCGTAGGTGCGCTGCAGCTGCTCCAGCTGCTCGTACTGCGGCGTCAGCCCGCACTTGGATGCCACGTTGACCACCAGCAGCACGCCGTCGCCGAGGTCGCCGAGTGTCGTCTCGGATCCGTCGGCCGAAGAGAAGGGGATGGAGCGGATGTCTGTCGTGGGCTCGGTCACATCCCCAGGCTACGCCCGGCCGCCTTCCGCAGCCCGTCCTTCTGGGAGAATGATCTGGTGAGTACCGTCCTGTCCGTCACGCCGCCGCTGCGGATCGGCCCCATCGCTTTGGAGGCGCCGGTCGTGCTGGCGCCGATGGCCGGCATCACCAACACCGCGTTCCGCCGTCTGTGCCGCGAGTACGGTGCCGGCCTCTACGTGAGCGAGATGATCACGACCCGTGCGCTCGTCGAGCGTAATGCGACCACGATGCGCCTGATCACCCATCATGAGTCCGAGAAACCGCGATCCATCCAGCTCTACGGCGTCGACCCGGCCACGACCGAGGCGGCCGTCCGGCTGCTCGTCGAGGAGGACCGCGCAGATCACATCGACCTCAACTTCGGATGCCCCGTGCCCAAGGTCACCCGCAAGGGCGGCGGCGCGGCACTGCCGTGGAAGCTCGGTCTGTTCCGAGACATCGTGACGCGGGCGGCGCGAGCCGCCGGCGACATCCCCCTCACGGTGAAGATGCGCAAGGGAATCGATTCCGACCACCTCACCTTCCTCGACGCCGGTCGCATCGCCGAGGACGCCGGCGTGGCCGCGGTGGCGCTGCACGCTCGCACCGCGGCGGAGTTCTACTCGGGATCGGCCGACTGGTCGGCGATCGCCGCGCTCAAGCAGGCCGTCACGAGCATCCCGGTCCTCGGCAACGGCGACATCTGGTCCGCCGACGACGCGGTGCGCATGATGGCCGAGACGGGCTGCGACGGCGTCGTCGTCGGCCGCGGCTGCCTGGGCCGTCCGTGGCTCTTCGGCGACCTCGCCCGTGCGCTCGGCGAGCCCGGATCCGCCGGGCCCGAGGTCGACGCCACGCTCGGATTCGTCGCGGCCGCGTTCCGTCGGCACGCCGAGCTGCTCGTGGAGTTCTTCGAGGACGAGGGGCGCGGCTGCCGCGACATCCGCAAGCACGTCGCCTGGTACTTCAAGGGATACCCGGTGGGCGGCGACACCCGCGCCCGGCTCGCGACGGTGTCGACGCTCGTCGAGATCGACGAGATCCTCGCCACGCTCGACCCGACCGCACCGTATCCCGGGGCGGCGGCCGAGGGGCAGCGGGGGCGCGCGGGAACCCCGAAGCGGCCGGCGCTGCCGGAGCGCTGGCTGGAGTCGCGCGATGTCGACGCGGCGGAGTCTTCCGCGATCGCCGAGGCCGAGCTGGAGAACAGCGGTGGCTGAGGTCGTGGGCGGGGTCGGCGTCTCGCCCGGCCGACCGACCGGCTACGACGACCACGACGCGGCGCGCTTCCACCACGAGGAGCACCGGTCGCGGCGCGACAGCTTCGCGCGCGATCGCGCCCGGGTGCTCCACTCCGGGGCGCTGCGGCGCCTCGCGGCCAAGACACAGGTGCTCAGCCCGGCCAGCCCCGCGGATTTTGCGCGCAACCGACTGACGCACTCGCTCGAGGTCGCCCAGGTGGGCCGTGAACTCGCGATCGCGCTCGAGCTCTCACCCGACGTCGTCGACACCGCCTGCCTCTGCCACGACCTCGGACATCCCCCGTTCGGGCACAACGGCGAACGCGCGCTGAACGACTGGGCGGAGGACATCGGCGGCTTCGAGGGCAACGCGCAGTCGCTGCGCATCCTCTCGCGGCTGGAGCCGAAGGTGGTCGACGCCTTCGGCCGCAGCGCCGGCTTGAACCTCACCCGCGCCAGCCTCGACGCGACCTGCAAGTACCCCTGGACGGTCGAGCACGCCATCCCCGACCCCGGCGGCCGCCAGAAGTTCGGCGTGTACCCCGAGGACGAGGATGTCTTCCGCTGGATGCGCGAGGGCGCTCCGGGGCGGCTGCGCTGCATCGAAGCGGAGGTCATGGACCTCTCCGACGACATCGCGTACTCGGTGCACGACTTCGAGGATGCCGTGCTCAACGGGTACCTCGATCTGCGCCGGCTCGCGGACTCGCGCGAGCGCGAGGCGCTGCTCACGGCGATCCAGAGCTGGGTCGGGTACGGCTTCACCAAGGATGAGCTCGGGGATGCCCTGTACCGTCTCACCCGGCTGCCGGAGTGGCTGCCGTCGTACGACGGCTCGCGCGCCGACATGGCGCGGCTGAAGAACCTCACCTCCGACCTCATCGGCCGCTTCGCCCGCGCGGCGACCGCCGCCACGCGCGAGCACTACGACATCCCGGTGCTCACCCGGTTCCGCGGCCGCGTCATCGTGCCCCGCGTGATCGAGGTCGAGATGGCGGTGCTCAAGGGCGTCATCGGTGCGTTCGTGGTCTCGATCGAGGGCCGCAAAGGGCTCTACAAAGAGCAGCGCCGCGTGCTGCGACGTCTCGCCGACGCGCTCTGGGAGCGCCCCGAGCACCTCGACGTCCTGCACGGCGAGGACTTCGCCGCCGCCGTGACAGATGCCGCACGGCGCCGCGTCGTCGTCGACCAGGTCGCGACCTTGACCGACCGCTTCGCGATCGAATGGCACAGCCGGCTGGTCGGCCCCGTCGATCTGCGCGAGCTCGGGCTGTGGTCCTCCGATCCCCGCGCCACGGCGCCGAGCCACTTCGCGCTTCCCGAGCCCCTCGAAGGGCTCTGATGGCGAGGATCCGGCAGGCCGACATCGAGGAGGTCAAGGCGCGCACGAACATCGGCGACATCGTCGGGGAGCGGGTCGCGCTGAAGACCGCCGGGGTCGGCTCGATGAAGGGGTTGTGCCCCTTCCACGACGAACGCAGCCCGAGCTTCCACGTCCGTCCGCAGGTGGGTTACTACCACTGCTTCGGATGCGGCGAATCCGGCGACGTCTACTCGTTCCTGCGCGCGATGGATCATCTGTCGTTCACCGAGGCCGTCGAGCGGCTCGCGGCGCGCATCGGCTACCAGCTCCACTACGAGGACGGCGCGGCGGCTCCCGAGACGAGTGGGCGGTCGCGGCTGTACGCGGCGCACACCGCGGCGGCGGAGTTCTACCGCTCGCAGCTGTCGTCGCCCGACGCCCAGGCCGCACGACAGTTCCTGGGGGAGCGCGGGTTCGATGCCGGTGCCGCGGCCCACTTCGGAGTGGGGTACGCGCCGCAGGGGTGGTCGGCGCTCCGTGACGCCCTGCGATCGCAGGGGTACACCGACGACGAGCTGCTGGCCGGCGGGCTCGTTTCGAAGGGGCAGCGCGGTGTTTACGACCGCTTCCGCGGCCGTCTGGTGTGGCCGATCCGCGACGTGGCCGGTCAGACCATCGGGTTCGGCGCACGGCGACTGTACGACGACGACCAGGGGCCGAAGTACCTCAACACCCCCGAGACGCCCATCTACAAGAAGAGCCAGGTGCTGTACGGCCTCGACCTCGCCAAAAAGTCGATCTCGCGCGAGCATCGCGTTGTGGTGGTCGAGGGCTACACCGACGTCATGGCCTGCCATCTCGCCGGGGTGACCGGCGCGATCGCGTCCTGCGGCACCGCCTTCGGGTCCGAGCACATCACGGTGCTCCGCCGTGTCATGGGCGACAGCGAGGGCAGCTCGGGGGAGGTCGTGTTCACGTTCGATCCGGATGCCGCGGGCCAGAAGGCGGCGCTGCGCGCCTTCGGCGAGGAGAAGCGCTTCGCGGCGCAGACGTACGTCGCGGTCGCACCCGAGGGGCTCGACCCGTGCGATCTGCGGCTGCACCGCGGCGACGCCGCCGTGCGCGCGCTCGTGGAGACGAAGTCGCCGATGTTCGAGTTCGTGATGGACCAGCGCCTGTCGACCTACGACCTGTCGACGGTGGAAGGGCGCATCGGCGCGCTCCGTGCCGCCGCCCCCATCGTCGCCGACATCCGTGACGCGGCGCTGCGTCCCGGGTACACCCGCGTCCTCGCGCGCAAGCTCGGCCTGGACCTCTCGGAGGTGCAGCCCGAGGTCGACCGCGCCGTGCGCCGCGGGCCGGCGCCGGCCTCGACGCCGGCCCGCGGCGAGGTGACGCCTCCTTCCCGCAGCGACGGCACCGCGGAGCCGACGCCCTCGGTGCGCGTGACGCTCGCGTCGCTGCCCCCCGCGTTGGAGCTCGAGAAGCGCGCACTCATGGGGGTGCTGCAGTACGGTCACCTGCTCGAGAAGGACGCCGTCGACATCGCGCTCGGCCTCCCCATGCCGCATCCCGCTCTCGAGGCGGTGCGACAGGCGGTGTCGATGCAACCGGACCTGGCCCGTCCGGGGTGGACCTCGGCCGCGGTCGACGCGACGCGCGAGCCCTACCGCACGCTCACGATCGAACTGCTCACGGCGGACTTCCCTGCCGGCACGGAACGTATCGCGCAGACCACGGCCATGGAGTCGCTGCGCAAGCTGCGCCTTCGAGCCCTGGAGCGCGAGAAGGCCGAGTTGCGCAGCGCACAGCAGCGTCTCGAGCCCGGGTCGGCGAATTTTCGAGCGATCGGCATGGCGATCCGTGACCTGGACGTCCGGGTGCGGCGTCTGATGGAGGACGAGTAGCGTCCGAGGCGGAGTAGCGCGCGCGGACCGAACGAGGCAGGATGAAGCGCATGTCCCGACGACCCGACGCGGAGATCGCGGTGCGCTGCGATGACCTCTCGATCGCGCGGACCGGTGACGCGGAGCGGGTCGTGGAGGGTGTGACCTTCACCGTTCGTGCCGGCGAGGCGTTGGCGGTGATGGGAGCGACCGGCTCGGGCAAGTCCACGCTGCTATCCGTGCTCGCGGGCACCGCCCCGGCCGATGTCGGTGTCGTGGGCGGATCGGCCGAGGTGGCGGGGATCTCCGCACGAAAGGGCGGGCGCTCGCGACGCATGCTCACGTACTTCGCCGGTCACATGCCGCAGGCGGCGGGGGCGGCGCTGCCGGCGCGGCTGACGGTCGCCGAGGTGATCGCCGAACCCATCACGTCCCGTGATCGCCGGGTGAGCCAGCGGGCCCTGTCGCTCCGGGTCGCCTCGCTGCTCGACGAGCTGCACCTCCCGCTCGGCGCGGCGTCGCAGTATCCCTACGAGCTGAGCGCGGGAATGCGTCAACGCGTCGCGCTCGCACGGGCGCTCGTGCTCGATCCGAAGGTGTTCGTCGGCGACGACCCGTACGCGAACCTCGACATCGAGGTGAGGATCGCCGCGCGCGAGGCTCTGCTGACCCGACGTGACGACACCGGCATGGCGATCGTGATCGCCACCAACGACCCCGAGACCGCGGCCGAACTGGACGCGGCTGCGCTGGTGCTGCACGCGGGGCGCCCGGTGGGCTACGGGCCGACCGCGGCCGAGCTGGCCTGGACCCCCGACGGGCGCACACGCGCGTCCTGATCGGATCGGCGGTCGGGGCCACGAGATGTCGTGAGCACCCCCAGAGCTTTGCTAATATAGACGGGTTGCCCAGCGCGAGCGGGTGACTGATCCTCGGTAGCTCAATTGGCAGAGCAATCGGCTGTTAACCGATAGGTTCTTGGTTCGAGTCCAAGCCGGGGAGCGAGAGACCTGCGTTATCTAGCGCAGCTCTCACCTAAGGCCCGGGCTTCCACCCCGGGCCTTTCCCTTTGCCCGGGTACGCGCGCGCTCAGCCGAAGACGTGCAGACCGAGGTCGGCGCTGAGGATCTCGCTCGCGATGCGCCCGCGCACGCTCGTGCCCTGGTCATCCAGCGGCGGGCTCATCACGGCCGCCCCCAGGGTTCCGGGCACCGACAGCACGAGCGCTCCCGACACGCTCGACTTCGCCGGAACGCCGACGGAGCGCATCCAGCGTCCCGATCCGTCGTACACCCCGCACGTGGCCATCACCGCGACGACATCGCGGGCGACCTCGGCCGAGACGACGCGTTCGCCGGAGAGGGGGTTGACGCCGCCGAGGGCGAGCGTGGCTCCCATCACCGCAAGGATCTCGACATCGACGACGATCGCGCATGCGCGCGCGTAGACCGCGACGGCATCGTCGGCCGACACCGAGAGCGTGCCCTCGGCCCGCATGAGATGCGCGAGGGCGTGATTGCGGTCGCCCAGCAGGTGCTCGCTGTGGGCGACGTCATCGTCGACCTCCAGCTCGCTGCCGGCGAAGCGTGAGAGCCCCGCGAGCAGCCGCTCCGACCGTTCGCGCGGGTCGTCGCCGTCGACGAGGGCGCAGGTCAGGATCGCTCCGGCATTGACCATCGGGTTCGGGGGGCGACCGGTGTCGCTTTCGAGCTTGAGCGCGTCGAAGGCTTCGCCGGTCGGCTCGATACCGACGCGGTCCAGCGCCGCACCGTCGGTGTCGGCCAGCGCCAGGGCGAAGAGGAACGGCTTGACCGCCGATTGGATGCCGAAGGTGCGGCGGCCGTCCGCGCTCGATCGCACCGTGCCGTCGGGGAGTGCCAGCGCGATGCCGCAGACGTCCGGATCGGCCTCGGCCAGCTGCGGGATGCTGGCCGATCGTTCGCCGCCGCGCTCGGGGAGCACCCGCTCGCGGAGCGCGTCGAGGTCGTAGTGGTGTGCGTCGCGCGTGTGCGGCATGCGCTCAGGCGTCCAGGTCGTCGACGCCGGGCAGCCAGGCATTGCCCGGGCGTCCCCAGCCCCGCTTGCGTGCGATCTTCTGGACGGTCTTCCAGTCGCCGTCGTCCAGACGGTCGACGTACAGCACCCCGTCGAGGTGATCGAACTCGTGCTGCATGATCCGGGCGCGCCATCCGGCGACGCGGATCTCGACGGGGGAGCCGCTCGTGTCGATGCCGGTCACGAGCACCTCGTCGGAGCGGCGGAGGGGGAAGCGCTCACCGGGGAACGACAGACACCCCTCGGACTCCTCGTCGGGATCGGGAGCACCCGGCTCGAGCGGACGCATCCAGAGCTGGGGGTTGATGATCTCGCCGCGCCAGTGGTCGCCCTCGTCATCCTGGTAGGAGTAGACGTAGATGCGCAGGCCGACGCCGACCTGGGGCGCGGCCAACCCCACCCCGGGCGCCGTGTCCATGGTCTCGTACATGTCGCGGACGAGCTGGCGGATCTCATCCGTGATCTCGTCGACGGGGGCGGCAGGCGCGTGCAGCACGGGGTCGCCCATGATGCGAATCGGAAGAACGGGCACGTTTCGAGCCTAATCGAGCGAGGTTCGACGTTAGGGTCGAGAGGTGATTCCGTTTGTCGCGTCCATCGATGACGTCACCGATCAGCTGATCGGCGTCTTCCGCGAACCCAGAATCCTCATCGGCATCCCGCTGGCGCTCCTCGGCGCGGTCTTCATGTCGTTCGGCGCGCTCTACCAGCACCGCGGCGTGCAGAAAGTGGAGCGCCTCACCAACTCCTCCGGCAGTTCCGGGCTGAACGGCGCGCAGCTGTTCAGCCTGCTCAAGCGGCCCTCGTGGGTGGCCGGGACCGTCATGCTCGGTCTCGCGATCGTGTGCCAGCTCGCCGCCCTCGCCTTCGCGCCCCTCATCCTCGTGCAGCCGTTGGGCGCCATCTCGCTCGTCATCACGACGCTGCTCAACGCCCGCATCACCGGAGTGAAGCCCACGGGACGCTCGGTCCGCTCGATCGTGGCGTGCATCGGCGGCATCCTCGCCTTCGTGACGATCGCGGCGCTCGTGGCGACCGAGAAGCCGATCGACCAGACGCAGCTCATCACGATCCTCGGCCTCCTCGCGGGCGTGCTGGTGATCGCGGCGGCCGTGTGGCTGCTCGTGCGCAAGCGTGCCAAGCCGCTGTTCTACATCGCCGCGTCGGGCATCATCTACGGCTTCGTCGCGACGCTCGCGAAGGTCGTCATCTCGCGCATCCAGGCCGGGGACTTCGAGTGGCTCACGCTGCTGTGCCTGGTCGGCCTGATCGCGGCCACCGGCATCGGCGCCTACTTCGTGCAGACGGCCTACTCGGTGGGTCCGCCCGATCTGGTCATCGCCGGGCTGACCGTCATCGACCCCATCGTCGCCGTCATCATCGGCATCGTCATCCTTCAGGAGGCGTCCACCGCGCCGTGGCCGGCCTTCGTCGGGTTCGCGCTGGCCGGAGCGGTCGCCGTCTACGGTGTCTCCTCGCTCGCGCGCAACCACCCGCAGGTCGTCCTCGACAGTCAGCAGCTGCCCATACCGCGGGGGAGCAAGGGTCGTCCCATCGAGGACTGATCGCGCCGATGCACCGGCTGTCCGACGCGCGATAGGCTCGATCGCACAGGGGGCGGTGGCCAAGCTGGTCAAGGCAGCGGGCTCATAACCCGACGATCGTGGGTTCAAGTCCCACCCGCCCTACACCGCGGGGCACCGGGCGGGTGCGACGGTTCACGTCCACCCGCCCGGCACCTGCCGAGCCGGTCCGGTCAGGGGTGGGTGATCGACGGGTCCTGCGGGAAGTCGGTGTTGTCGTCGACGTCGCCGCCCTCGGCGCCGGCTCGCGCGGCGTCGGCCTTGACCTCATCGCTCACGGCGTCGGTCGGAGCGCCGTCGTCGGCGTGGGCATCGTCGGCATCGCGGTGATTGGGGGTGCTGCTGTCGGTCATGTCTGTTCCTTTCGTCTGTCCCAGCGTCGCGGCGCGGGAGTCGTCGCGGAACCGGCTTGACACCCGCCCGGAAGGTCCGGCATCCGGGTGTTGTGGATCCACAGGATCATGGGCGATAATCGACGCGATAACCGAACACATCGCCGCATCCGGTCTCAGGTCGTAGGGGAAGACGTACCTGACGAAACGGAGAAGTCATGGCGACACCACAGGCGCGTGGAGTGATCTTCATCCACTCCGCGCCACGCGCGTTGTGCCCGCACCTCGAATGGGCGGCAGGACGTGCCCTCGGGCGTGCGGTGAATTTCGACTGGGATGACCAGCCGGTGCTCGACGGCAGTCGTCGCGCCGAGTTCTACTGGGAGGGACCGGCCGGGACCGGCGCGGCTCTCGCGACGGCGATCCGCGGCTGGGAGCACCTCCGCTTCGAGGTGGCGGAGGACCCGACCCCACGGAGCGACGGCGGACGGTGGATGCACACCCCGAGTCTCGGCATCCACTACGCCCAGACGGATGCCTCGGGCAACGTCGTCATCGGCGAGGACCGCATCCGTTACGCGATGGAGATCGCCGCCGGCGACGTGTTCGAGCTGCAGCGCGAGCTCGACGTCGCCCTCGGCGTCGCCTGGGACGAAGAGCTGGAGCCCTTCCGCCACGCGGGCGACGACGTCGCCGTGGTGTGGCTGCACAAGGTGGGTTGACCCGCCGACGGGACCTCAGTCGTCCCGTGCGCCCGTACCGGGCCCCGGTGCTGCGAACCCGGGGGACGGGAGCGCGTGCGGGTCGGCTGACTGCAGGAAGAACAGAACCCCCGGGGAGTCATCCCCGGGGGTTCGTTCGCGCTCGGATCAGGCCGAGCGGAACGCGACGACCGCGTTGTGTCCGCCGAAGCCGAACGAGTTGCTGATCGCGAGCAGATCGCCGCCGCCGAGCGACTGCGTCTGACCCGAGACCCGGAACGGCACGGCCGGATCCTGCTCGGTGATGTTGATCGTCGGCGGCGCGATGCGCTCGCGCAGCGCGAAGATGGTGAAGATCGCCTCGAGCGCTCCGGTGCCGCCGAGCAGGTGGCCCGTGGAGGCTTTCGTCGCCGAGACCGGGATCTCGTCGACACGGTCGCCGAACACGTTGCGCAGCGCGGTGTACTCGTTCGGGTCGCCGACGGGCGTCGACGTGGCGTGGGCGTTGATGTGGGCGACGTCGTCGGGGGACGCATCGGCCTGCTCGAGCGCGGCCCGGACGGCACGCGAAGCGCCGACACCCTCGGGATCGTTGGCGGTGATGTGGTACGAATCCGCGGTCACCCCGCCGCCGACCGCATACGCGTAGATCTTCGCGCCGCGGGCCTTGGCGTGCTCCTCGGTCTCGAGGATGAGCACACCGGCTCCCTCTCCCATGACGAAGCCGTCGCGGTCGACGCTCGTCGGCCGCGAGGCGGTCGCCGGGTCGTCGTTCCGGCGGGACAGCGCCTGCATCGACGAGAAGGACGCCATGGTGATCGGATGGATCGCCGACTCGGTGCCACCCGCGATGACGACGTCGGCCAGGCCGTCCTGCAGGTGCTCGATGGCGTTGACGATCGACTCGGTACTCGACGCGCATGCGCTCGCCACGGTGCGCGCGAACGCGCGAGCCTCGAAGTGGAGCGAGAGGTTGCCGGCCGCGGCGTTGGGCATGAGCATCGGAACCGTCATCGGCAGGACACGCCGCGGCCCCTTCTCGCGCAGGGTGTCCCACGCGTCGAGGAGGGTCCAGACGCCACCGATGCCGGTCGCGAAGTCGACGCCCAGGCGCTCGGGGTCGACATCGGGGCTGCCGGCGTCGGCCCACGCCTCCATCGCGGCGACCATCGCGAACTGCGACGCGGGGTCGAGACGCTTGGCGACCGGGCGTTCCAAGATCGTGTCGGGTCGCACGATCGCCTCGGCGGCGAACGTGACGGGGATCTGGTACTTCTCGACCCACTCGTGCTCGAGGGTGCGCGAGCCGGACCGACCGGCGAGCAGGCCTTCCCAGCTTTCGGGGGCGGTGCCGCCCAAGGGCGACGACGCTCCGATTCCGGTGACGACGATACGCGGGTTGCTCATGGATCTCCTCGATGGAACCCCGGCGGGGGCGTGAGCCCCCGCCGGTGCGGGTTACGCCTGGTTGGACGTGATGTAGGTGACGGCGTCGCCGACGGTCTTGAGGTTCTTGACCTCTTCGTCGGGGATGGTGACGCTGAACTTCTCCTCGGCGTTGACGACGATCGTCATCATCGAGATCGAATCGATGTCGAGGTCGTCGGTGAACGACTTCTCCAGCGCGACCTCGTCGGCCGAGATGCCGGTCTCGTCGGTGATGAGCTCAGCGAGTCCGGCGAGGACCTCGTCGTTGCTGAATGCCATGGGGTTTCTCCTTGTTATCTCTGGACCGACCCGGACGCGGGCCGCTGTTCAGTCTAGGTGCGGGGTCGCCGCGGATCAGGGAAGAACGACGACCTGCGCGCCGAACACGAGCCCCGCGCCGAAGCCGATCTGCAGGGCGAGACCGCCGCTGAGCTCCGGCTGCTCTTCGAGCAGACGGTGCGTGGCGAGGGGGATCGAGGCGGCCGAGGTGTTGCCCGTGGTCTCGATGTCGCGACCGATCGCGACGGACTCCGGGAGGCCGAGCTGCTTGGCGAACTCGTCGATGATGCGCATGTTCGCCTGGTGGGGGATGAAGGCGGCGAGGTCGGAGGCCTGGATGCCGGCTTCCTCGATCGCCCGACGGGCGACCTTGACCATCTCCCACACCGCCCATCGGAAGACCGTGGGGCCCTCCTGGCGCAGCGTGGGCCAGGGAGCCAGGCCGTCGCGGAAATCGACGAGCGTGTGGTTCATGCCGACGGCATCGGCCTTCGACCCGTCGGAGCCCCACACGGTGGGACCGATCCCGGGGGTGTCGCTCGGCCCGACGATGGCGGCGCCTGCGCCATCGCCCAGCAGGAACGAGATCGTGCGGTCGGTGGGGTCGACGATGTCGCTGAGCTTCTCGGCACCGACCACGGCCACGTAGCGCGCAGCGCCGGCGCGGATGAGAGCGTCGGCCTGGGTCACGCCGTACGAGAAGCCGGCGCACGCGGCGTTGACGTCGTAGGCGGCGGCCGGGTTCGCTCCCACGCGGTCGGCGACGATCGCCGACACCGACGGTGTCTGCTTGGGGTTCGAGATGGTCGAGACGATGACCGCGTCGACCTGCTCGGCGGGCACGCCGCTGCGCCGGATCGCCTCGGCGACGGCGTCGGCCGCGAGGTCGATGACGGTGGTGTCCTTGTCGGCGCGCACGCGCGTGACGATGCCGGTGCGCTGACGGATCCACTCGTCGCTCGAGTCGATGGGGCCGACGAGGTCGTCGTTGGGCACCGCGTTCTCGCCGCGCGCTGCGCCATAGGCGTAGATGCGGGTGTGCGCGGGGCCGGTGGCCTGACGAATGGTGGCGGTCATGCGGCACCTCCGGAGATGAGAGCGGATGCGGCGACGAGGTCGTCGGGGGTCTTGACGGCGACCGAGGGGATGCCGCGGAGGGCACGCTTGGCGAGTCCCACGAGGGTGCCGGCCGGAGCCAGCTCGACGATGCCCGTCACGCCGTGCTCGGCGAACGAGTCCATGCACAGATCCCAGCGCACCGGAGAGGCCACCTGGGCGACCAGGCGGTCGAGCGCGTCGCGCCCGTCGGTCACGACAGCGCCGTCTCGGTTCGACCAGAGGGTCAGCGCGGGGTCCTGCGCCGTGGTCGCAGCAGCGGCGGCACCGAGCGCATCGACGGCCGGGGCCATGTAACGAGTGTGGAAGGCGCCCGCCACCTGCAGCGGAACGACCCGGGTGGCCCGGACCGGCTCGGCGGCGAGGGCGGCGAGGCCGTCCAGGGCCCCGGCTGCGACGATCTGTCCACCGCCGTTGTAGTTGGCCGGGGTGAGGTCGAGCTCGCTCAGCCGGGCGGCGACGGCATCCTCGTCCCCGCCGAGGACGGCGCTCATGCCGGTCTGCTCGCGCGTGGCGGCATCCGCCATCGCTCGCCCGCGCAAGCCCACCAGGCGCATGGCGTCGCCGGCGTCGATGACACCGGCGGCCGTGAGCGCCGCGATCTCGCCGACGGAGTGACCGGCCACGCCCGCGGGGCGCAGGCCCTCGCGGGTGAGGGCGTCGTACGAGAGCAGGCTCGCGGCGACGATGAGGGGCTGGGCGACGTCCGTGTCGCGGATGCGATCGGCGTCCCACTCGGTGCCGGCGGCGACGAGGTCGACCTGAGCGAGCTCCGAGTACTGCTCGAGGCGCTCGCGGGCTCCTTCCAGCTCGATCCACGGGGCGAGGAACCCGGGGGACTGGGAGCCCTGACCGGGGAACACGGCGATGATCACGGTTCCATCCTTCCAACTTCGACGATCCAACCGCTGGCGACAGTGTCACAACAATGCGGTGAACCTTTGTGCCGACCGTACAGGCGATCGGGCGGGGACGGCTGCGCGGCGAGCGCGGCCGCCGTGGTCAGGTGCGGCGGCCCGCAGGCGGGCGCCGCCGGGTGAGGTCGTTGCCGATCGAGCCGAGGATCAACGCCGTCTGCAGGATGAGCGCCTCACGGGGACCGGTCGCGTCCCATCCGATGACGTCA
>Ga0308171_1003565_pt1 | contig 14093 bp, 16 predicted proteins | sample PhyGR1_FD_202135 | JGI IMG/M metagenome (GOLD analysis project Ga0308171, IMG submission 202135) | Phyllosphere microbial communities from UC Gill Tract Community Farm, Albany, California, United States - DLSLSG.R1 | ecosystem: Host-associated > Plants > Phyllosphere > Unclassified | place: USA... | reverse complement strand
TCTGAGTAAGTCCATGTTGATCACTCCAAGACCCTCCGACTGGCAGCCGGAGGCGAGGGAAACATGGGTCAATTCTCAATGGTAATTTATACGCCCCCCGGGTCACTTCTCAGTGGCAATCAACAGGATGTCGAATGGGCGCATATCCGTGCGCTCGACGAAAACCAGCACAAAGGGGCTTGCGCGTGAGTGATAAGGCGCGTAATTCACCACCATCGGAACGAGGTGGGCCAAGGGGCATCACCTCTTACCCGAACCCCCTGAAATCTGCGGTTTTCTGAATGGCCCGGCCCGCTCAAGGTGACCGTATCAAGCTCGATCGTCTGCGCAACGCGCGGCCGAAAGCAGAAAAACTTGCGCGGGGTGTGAAGCTCGACGCGAAGCCCATGGCCGAACTGCTCGGCCTGGGCTGGCCCACGCTTCGGGATTGGGTCGATGCGACCCCTGCCCTCGAGACGAAGGGGGCGGTGAAGCGCGGCGGCAACGGCGTCCCATGGGAGTTCAAGCCGCTCCGCGCCATCGACCTGCTGATCGCCCATTTCACGGCGCGAACCGAGAAGCAGGCGCAGAAGAACAAGGCGATCCGCAAGGCGGTAGGTGTCAGCCTGCCGGACGACGAGGACGCGGCCACCTTCGCCGAGACGAAGCAGATGGTCGACATGACCCTGTCGGTCGTCGCCGCTCGCGAGAAGCAGCGGGAATACACCCCCAAGGGGCAAATGATCACCTTCGTCGAAGGGTACAACCAGACCGTCACCGCGGCGATCCTCGGTGTGCGCACGCGGGTCGATCCCAATGGCAACCTGCCGCCGCATGTCCGGGCCGCAGTGGACGACTACCTCCGCAGCGTCGCCACACAGGTTCACGCAGCGGGGGCGAAGTTCATCGAGGAGCAGCGCCAGAGTGCGGGTCTACAGCAGGAAAGAGTTGGCTGAGCAGGCGCGACTACTTGCCGCCAATGAATTCTGCGAACAGCCTTGGGACATCGCTGCCGGGGCATTGGGGTTTCTCAAGCCTCGCGACACGCTGACCACGCTGGAATGGTCGAAGACGCGCCGGGTGGTCCGCAAGCCTGACGGCACGAAGACCGACTGGTCGCCGACCCGGTCCAAGGCGCTGCTTCCCATCGCGGAAGCCCACGACAACCCGAACGTCCGCGAGATCATCGTGCCGAAGCCGTCACGGATCGGCGGGACCATGATCGCGGAGAACTTCGCGGCGAAGTGCCTCGACAACGGCCCGTCATGGGACGTGGGCTGGTATCTCGCGGGGCCGACTGAGGTTTCCTCCTACGCTGACCGTGTGCTGAAGCCGCTCATGGAAGATCACTTCGGCTCGCGCCTCCCGAAGTCCGGGACCGACGGCAACACGAAGTCGCTGAAGCGGATCGGTTCGCAGATTTTCGAGCTGATGGTGATGTCGGGCAAGACCACGACGAACCGCCAGTTCGGGTACATCGTTTTCGACGAGCCCGACAGCTACGGCAAGGCTTGGCGCTCGAACTTTCTGGAACAGGGTCGCCAGCGTCAGAGCGACCTCGGCACCGACCGCAAAATCTACGCCTGCGCCCACCCCGACGTGGGCTGGTCCGGCGGAATCGCGGCGGCATGGATCTTGTCGACGCAGGGCATTTTCATCTTCCGCTGCCCCTGCTGCGGAGTTCACGGGTCGCCCTACCCGACCAAGCACTGGCCGGACGTGCCGCGCTTTCGGATCGCTTACGAGAAGGCGCCGGAAGGAACGCCAATCGATCAGCGCCTCGCGCTGGCCCGGCGGACGGCGACGATCGCTTGCCCCAATGGGTGCCCGCTGGGCGAGTTGGAGCGCGGTCAGATGATCGACGACGGTGCCTACATGCACAAGGGCCAGGTGCTCGACATCGATGCTGGCATCCTCGGCGACGTCGAGGAAAACGAGACCTGGGGTTTCTGGGTGCACGTGCTGATGTCCGGGCAGGTTCCCCTGTCCAGTCTGGCGGCCCAGCTCGAAGGCGCGCTCGAGCACAAGGAGCGCACCGGCAAGAACGACAAACTCAAGCAGGTTCTGGTGCGCACGTTCGGCGAGGCCTTCGAAAGCGAGGCCGACCTGAAGGGGATCGATGCTGCGAGCCTCAGGCGCCGCACCGATGCGCTGGCCCGGCCCGCGAAGGATGGCGACCGCGATGTCGTGGACTTCCCGCTGGGCGTTGTGCCCGCGCAAGTCTGTTTCATCACGGCAGCGGCAGATCCCGGTCACCGGAAGGTGGACGTGCTGCTGCGCGGCTGGGACCTCGAAGGCCGGTCCTGGCTGATCGATCGCCACACCATCCGGCAGCGCCGGCATGCCGATGGCGTGATGCGTGATATCGACCTCGTCAACGTTCAGGACGACTGGCACGTCCTCGACGATGTCATCGACCGGATGCTGCCGATGCAGAGCCGGCCCGGGTTCGCGATGCCGGTTGCGGTGCTGCTGATCGATAGCGGCGACGGCAACATCACGAACAAGGCCTACGAATACGCCCGGCGCGCATCCGACCGCAAATGGGGCGCTTGGGCTCGGGTCCGCTGCATCAAGGGCATGGGCGGCAAGCGCCCGCACCTTGGCCTCAAGCCGACGATGCTGAGCGTGGACGACGACGGCAAGAAGATTGAACCGGCTGTGGCGCTGCACATCGCGGGCGTCGACGGGCTGAAGGACGACATTTTCGGAAACGACGAAGGCGCCGGTTACCTGCTGATCGATGACGGTTCGCCGGGTCAGATCTACTTCGCCGCGAACTTCCCGCAAGCCGGGTACGACGAGCTATTCCGCGAGCCCAAGATCGAAGGAAAATATGTGCGCAACGGCGCGCAGGAGACCATCGACTTGCTCGCCTACACCGAATGCGGACGGCTGCTGCTCAAGCCCGACCGCCAAGACATCAAGTGGGCTGAAGGCAAGCTGCCGCCTTGGGCCACGCCCGTGTCACTCAAACCGAAGGGGGGTGATCCTGCAATCGGCGGGCGAGATGAAGACGCAGCTCCGGCCCGTCCGGCACCAACCCGCGTGTCCCCTTGGGAGCGCATGAACAGGAAATGAGATGATCCATCGCACGCCTACGGAGATCGCTGCCGAGCTGGCCGACGTTCGCGCCGCGCGTGCGGCGTTCATCCGTGGCGAGCGCATTGTCGATGTCTGGCGCGATGGCAAGCGGCTCAAATTCTCGGAAATGGGCCTCGAAGACTTCAACACCGCGATCACGTCGCTGGAAAGCGAGTACGCGGGGGCGGTTGATGGGGAAAGCGGTCGCCGCCGCCGCCGTCCCACTCGAATTGCGTGGAGAAATTGATGTCTCCCGAGCACTACAAGAAACAGCGCGGAAGCGGCGCCGCGGCCTTCACCTTCTTCCCCGGCGGCGGTCAGCGCCGTGACGCCGCCCGCCACGACCTGACCGAGTTCTCCGGCTGGGCACCGGGCATGAGGTTCGCTGGCGCTTCGCGCGACTACGGCCTCGACACCATCCTCGGCCGCAGCCGCGACCTCGACGAGAACAACGGGTGGATCAACGCCGGTCTGGACCGCCGCGTCGAATCCGTCATTGGCGTCAACATCAGGCTGAGCGCCCAGCCCAAGTACGAACTGCTCGGCCGCGACTATGCCTGGCGCATGAAGTGGACCGGCATCACGCAGGCCCGCTTCGACGTCTGGGGCAACGACATCGAGCACCGTAACGATGCCCAGCAGCGCCTGACGTTCGGCGCTCAGGCCCGCCTCGCCTATCTGGGCTACGTCCGCGACGGCGAAGCCTGTGCCGAGGTCCGCGACGATGCGCGCGGGCTCGCGAATACCACCAACCTCTTGCTGATCGAACCGGAGCGCGTCGGCACTCCGCCGCTGCTCAAGGGTAGCGAAGGGCCGCTGCTGCGCGACGGCATCGCCTTCGATGCCAACGGCGCCATGACCGGGGCATGGGTCGCCTCGCGCCACCCGGGCGACACCACCGCCACCCGGGACAAGGAGCGCTACACCTTCATCCCCGTGCGGGGGAAGACAGGCCGCGCCAAGTTCATCCACGTCTTCAACCCGCGCCGGGTAGAGCAGAACCGGGGCATCAGCCGCCTCGCCGAGATCATGGTCCCGGCGAAGATGATCGACCGCGTCGACCGCGCCGAGGTCAACGCCGCCCTCAAGTCCGCGCTGTTCTCCATCTTCATCGAGTCCGCTGGCTCACCCGAAGACATCGGCGACATGCTCGCGCCAGCGGCGGACGACGATGATCTCGATCCGTGGCTCGCCGCCTACATCAACTATCGCGGCGAGCACCCTGCCCGCGTCGATGGCGCCCAGGTCAACCAGCTCTTCCCTGGCGAGAAGGTGCACACGCCAGCGGCGACGCACCCGAACAGCAACTACCCCGACTTCATCCGCTTCGTCCTACAGAAGATCGCGGGCTCGCTGGGCATCAGCTACCCCCAGCTCTCGCAGGACTGGTCGGGCATCAACTATTCCTCGGCGCGCGCTCTGCTCAACGAGCTGTGGCGCTCGTTCATGGAAGACCGCTGGTTCTTCACGCAGCACTTCCTGACGCCGATCTATGCTGCATGGCTTGAGGTCGAGGTGGCCAACGGCGACGTGAAAGTCCCCGGTGGTCCCGCAAACTTCTACCGGAACAAGACCGCGCTCTGCATGGCGGAGTGGATCGGCCCCGGGCGCGGCAGCGTCGATCCGCTCAAGGAGGCGAACGCCAACAACCTCGACACCGCTGCCGGTCGCATGTCCACGGTCGAAGCTATCCTCGAACGTGGCCGCGACCCCGAGGACGTGCTTGCCGAGGAGCAGTATTATCAGGACCGCCGCAAGGCGCGCGGGCTTGATCCGATCAACCACAACCTCAAGGCGGCCACCGCAGCCACCGAGGACGCGGCGCAGGAAGATGCGGTCGGCGATAACGCCACGCCGGAACCGCCCGCGCGCAACAGACAGCAGGAGCCCGCATGACCTCGTTCCCGCTCTGGGCTGAGCGCCTGTACAATCGCCCTCTGGCGCTCGACGAGTTCAAGAACGAAGTCCTGTGCGAGTTCGCGCAGTCCCGCCTGCTCGGCACCAAGGCCGAGAAGATCACTGCCGTCACGCTGGATCGCCCGGCAGTGTCGGCGATGGCGGATGAAGCCAGCTTCTACCGCGACGGTGAGCGCCTTCCCTATGCGGTGAAGGGCGACATCGCCGTCATTCCCGTGCGCGGCACCCTGGTGCATCGTGGAAGCTGGCTCGACAGCGAGAGCGGGCTGGTCGGCTATGATCGGATCATCCGGCAGGCCCGCGCCGCACGCAACGACCCGCAGGTCTCGGCCACGTGGATCCCGTTCGATTCCGGCGGTGGGGAGTGCGCGGGCATGTTCGCCGCCGCCGAGGAATTGGCGAGTATGGCGAAGGCCGAAGGCGGCAAGCCGATCTATGCTTGGCTGGATGAGCGCGCCTGCAGCGCCGCCTACGTTCTCGCGAGCGCCTGCGACAAGATCTACGGTCGCCAGGAGATCATGGGCGCGTCGATTGCGGCGATCATCAACATCCTCGACAAGTCGGTCGCGTATCAGAAGGCGGGCCTCGAACCCATCGCGATCCGCGCCGAGTGGGCCGACCGGAAGGCGCGGGGCCAGGCGGGCGAGAAGATCGACAAGGACACCATCGCTCGCCTGGGCGCCATCGTCGATGAGACCAGCGAACAGATCGTCGAGTTCGTTTCCGCCATGCGCGGCAAGACGCCGAAGTCGATCCGCGACCTGCGCGGTGAAGTCCTCACCGGGCCTGACCTCCTCAAGTTCGGCCTGATCGACGGCATCATGTCCGAGGACGAAGCCTGGGCCGCGCTCAAGGCCGAAGCCCGAGCCGCCTGAGCGGCGAAACCAAGGAACCAGCAATGGCAACCAGCAAGCGTCTGTCCGCGCATCGCGAGGCCGTGCGCAGCGCCGCCGATAGCGCGCCCGACGACGACAAAGATCTGACCCCGGAAGAGCCGGGTGACGAAGACCGGGAAACCCCTCCCACCACCACGTCCAACAAGAAGGAGAAATCCGTGGACGAAGAAACGAAGGCCGCCCTTGAAGCGGCACGGACGGAGGGCCGCGACACCGGCTTCAAGTCCGCAAACGAGCGCATGAACACCGTCTTCGCTTCCGAGCACTACGCCGGGCGTGAAGCCGCCGCCGCGAAGATGCTCGGGAAGCCCAACCTGTCGGCCGAAGACATCGTCGACCTGCTCGCCGACATGCCGAAGGCGGAGCCCCAGGGCGGCGCAGGCCTGACCGAAGAGCAGCAACGCGCTGCCGCCGAGGAAGCTGGCCGTCAGGAAATGAAGGCCGCGCTCGAGGAGAACAACAACAGCGACATCGACGCTGGCGGCGGCGGTGACGGCAAGCCCGACAAGCGCAAGGCCGCCGACGACGTCTGGGCCAAGGCCTACGGCCTCACGGAAGGAGCGAAGTAAATGCCCGCAGTTACCTTCGAGAACCGCCGCGACGGCTGCTACCTCGGCGAGAGCGCAGCCCTCAACATCATCAACGAGGAGATCATCGTCGCGTCCGGCGCCGGTGTGCTCCTGCCGGGCACGATCATCGCCAAGATCACCGCCTCGGGCAAGTACGTGGTCCACGACCCCGCCCTGTCCAACGGCGCCCAGCTCCCGGCCAACGCCATCATCCTGTTCAACCGGGTCGATGCGACCAGCGCTGACGTCAAGGCGGTCGGCACGGTAAATGGCCCGGCTACCATCAACGGCAATATGCTGACCTACCTGACCGGTATGTCGGCGCCGAACATGCTCGCCGTCCGCAACGCCCTGCGCCTCAAGGGGCTCAAGGTGCTTCCGCAGCACGCCGGCGAATAACGCCGCCAGCCTCTCCTAGAAAGGAACCTACCAATGGCCATTTCCATGGCAGTTTTCGGCGGCGATGCGTTCACGCAGGCCTCCATGATCCGCGGCATCGATCGCCGCCCCTACGTCCCTAACCAGCTCGACAGCGTCATCGGCTTCGAGCCGGTGCGTGCCACCACCGACACGGTGTACGTCATCAGCCGTCGCCGCTACGTGAACCTGATCCGCACCACCCTGCGCGGCGCTCCGATCGAGATGGCTGCGCCCGACGACAAGGACGCGCGCCCGCTGCGCATTCCGCGTCTCGCAAAGGGAGACAAACTGTACGCGCACGAGCTGGCGAACATCAACCCGCTCGAAGACGAGACCGAAACCGACCGCGCCGCTGCCGAAGTCGCCAAGAAGCAGGACAAGCTGATCGGCGATACTGAGGCGACCTTCGAATTTCAACGCCTCGGCGCGTTGAACGGCCTGATCCTCGACACCGATGCGTCGACGCTGGTTAACTTCTGGACCGAATTCGGCATCACGCAGCCCGCTGACATCGACCTGCAGCTCGATGACCTGACGCAAACCACCGGGGCGCTTCGCGAGCGCATTGCCACCAACATCGTAATGCCCATCGCGCGCGCATCGGGAGCGGGCAACGACCCCCGTTTTCGGGTCAAGGCGCTTTGCGGCGACGCCTTCTGGTTCGCTCTCACCGGCCATCCCGCCATCGAGAAGACCTACCTCAACTACGCTGCCGCCGCTGAGCTGCGTGGCGAAAAGCTTTGGGACCAGTTCGAGTTCGCTGGCGTGCTCTTCGTCCACTATCGCGGCACGGACGACGGCTCGAAAATCTCGATCCCAACCAACAAGGCGAAGTTCTTCCCGGTCGGCGTCCCCGGCATGTGGCAGCACGTCATGGGTCCGATGAACGAGTCCATGCCGCTGCTCAACCAGCCGGGCCGCCGCTACTATCCCTTCCTCGAGAAGGACAAGAGCGAGAAGCAGCAGTGGGTGCAGCCGGAGATCTTCTCTTACCCGCTCTTCGTCAACGCGCGTCCGGACCTGGTCCTGACGGGCACGATCTGAGGAGGCTGGCATGGCTGACAAGGTCAGGGTTCGCGTTCTCACGCAGAAAGTCTTCCACGACGGGCTGAGCATGGTTGTGCTCAAGCCCGGCAGCGACAAGGTCGATCCTCGCCATCTGCAGACGCTCTTCGACGAGGGCGTTATTGCAGACCCGGGGAAGGAAGCGCTGCGCCGCGCCGCCGCCGTTTCCGGCTTCTCGGACGCGGGCGAAACGAAGGGCGTCGGCGACGACTCCTTCAGCCAGCCCATAGGCGCGTTTACCGAGGAGCAGGAACGCAACCTCGCTGAGCAGAGCCAGGCAACCGCCGGGGACGATGATGACGAGGACGTCATCGCCGAACTGCGCGAGCGCATTGCGGAGCTGGAAAGAGAGAACGCCGAGATCGCCACGCTCCGCACCCGCGTCACCGAGCTGGAAACGGAGCGCGACGAATTGCTCGCCGAACTCGAAGAGGCCGACAAGCAGATCGCGGAACTCACCCCGCCGGAGAACGAGGGCGGTGACAGCGCACCTCAGGACCCTCCCGCGCTGACCGGCAAGAACAAGGCCGATCTGCTCGCCATCGCGGAAGCCGAAGGCGTAACCGTTGCCGACGGCGCGACCAACGCCCAGATCGTTGAAGCGATCGAAGCGAAGCGTGCCGAGGGCGACGAAGGCGATGCACCCCCGGCCTGATGCCAATCCCTCGCCTTGAGGATCTGGATCAGATCCTCGACCGCAAAACGACCGACTACCTGGGCGACACCATCCGCTACCGTCCCGCCGGTGCTCCGGTGTTCGGCAGCATCTCCGCTGACGTGAAATACGTAGACGGTGAGCTGCCGTTCGACGGTGGCGAGGTGATCGCCCAGGACATCACCGTGTCGGTCCTCATGGTTGACGTTCCGGCCAAGCCCGGCCGGGGCGTCACCCTGAAGCTTCCCAAGGTGCCGAACCGCACCTTCCGGCCCGTCAACGTGCGCCGCGACCAAATGGGCACGAGCTGGGCGTTCGAACTCAAGGACGTGAACAGCAATGCCTGATCCGCGTCCCACCGCGCAGACCAAGATCGTCGAGGCCTATGCGGCGCTGTTCCGCGGCTATGCCCCGCTCGCCGCGATGCCCGTCGAAACCGACCGCGATCCCGACGACGGCCTTGATGCCGACACCGAACTCGACTGCCTTGTCATCTCGGTGGAGTCGTGGACGTTCCAGAACGATTTCAGCCAAGGCCAGACCCGGCACCGCATGGTGCTGAACTTCGACTACCTCGAAACCAGCGCTCGCGCCGGGAAGGTAAGCCGCGCCGCGATGGAAAAGATCGCGCTGGTCCTTGAGGCCATCGGTTCCGACCCTGTGCTCGGCGGCCGGATCGAGGACTTCGACGAGCGCGACGTCGCTCCGCCCATGGACAACGGAAAGTCGATCGGCGGCAGCAGCCTCCAAGGCGTCGTCACCTTCTACACCCCCCGCCGCGACCACTTCACCATCATCGGTGTCGGCGGCGACCTGTTCTGAGCCCGCAAGGAGCAACCACATGAACCGCCTGCCCTCCCTTTTCTCGGCCACGGTCGAGTTCAACGTGCTGCACGACGCCCTCGAAGCGGGCGACGATCCGGTCCTGGCAGCGGCCAAGGCCGTTGCCGCCGGTCGCGGCGAAACCCTTGACGAAGGCACCGGCCTCTCCGGCAAGAAGCGCCCTGAGCTGGTGAAGATCGCCGCCATCGAAGGTGTCGTTGTCGCCGAGGGTGACACCATCCCCGAGATCATCACCGCCATCGAGGCCCGTCGCGTCGCTGCGCTGATGGACGCCACAGGCATCGAACAGGCGCCCCCCACTCCGCCCGCCACCGCTGGCGATGCCCCCGAAACCCCCGCGCCCGACGGCGCCGACGGCGACTGACGCCAGCAAGGAAGGATTGCCATGTCCCGCAAGGCCAATGAAACCGCGTTCGCGCTCAAGATGCAGACGCTTCCCAACGTCTACGACGCGCCGAACTCCACCACCGACATGATGGCGATCTCGAACCTGCAGTTCGCGATCAACGGTGTCACGGTGCAGAATGCCGAGTACACCGGCAGCATCCACAAGAACGGCGACGACCTGGCGGGCAAGACCGTCTCGGGCTCGTTCAACGTCTACCTGCGCCCCCCGGGCGGCGCCGACGTTCCTGCTGCCGACGCCTTCCTGCTCGGCCGCATCCTTAAGGCCGCGAAGTTCGCCGAGGTCCGAACCACCTCTGCGATCCCTGCTGCACCCGCCGCGCTGGGCGTGGGTTCCGACACCACCCATGCCGTGCTGGGCACCGCCGCAGGCTCGACGGACGATCTCTACAAGGGCATGGCAATCAACCTGCCTGACATCGCCGCCACCGCCTATGATCGCATCACGGCAGTTCGCCATTACGTCGGCAGCACGAAGAGCGCGGAACTGTTCGAGGTGCTGGGCGCGGCGCCGTCCACCAACTACCAGATCCCCAAGCAGCTCTCCTACCAGCGCGACATGACGCAGGCGGATGCGCCCTCGCTGTCGACCAAGCTCTGGCTGGGCGGCCTGCGCTACGACCTCGTCGACTTCCAGATCTCGGGCCTGCGCATCAACAACCCGGTCAGCACCCGCGATGCGGCCTCGCAGCCCATGCTGGAAGTGACCTACACCGCCACCATCAGCGACTATGCCGACGAAGCCACGCCCGCCGTGCCAGCGCTCGGCCCGGTGCCGCTCTGGAAAGACGGCAAGTTCTGGGTGGCCGGCAAGGCCGTGGGCGGTTCCAGCGTCGTGGTCGACCTCGGTTTGCGCGTCGCCTTCCCGCCCAACCCGAACTACACCGAGGGCTCGGAGGCGGGCGTGCTGGTCGAAAGCCGCACCACGATCAACATGGACCGGCAGGCCTACCTCAAGGCGCAGTTCGACACGCTCGCCATGGCGCAGGGGCAGCTTCAATACGGCGTGTTCGCGCAGTGGGGCTACACCAGCGGTCGCATGGTGCAGGTCGTCGTCCCCGATGCGCGGTTCAACTACCAGTCGCCGAACATGGGCCAGGACTTCATCAACGAGACTGGCGACATGTGGGTCGACGTGTTCAGCCGAAACCTGTGCATAAATTTTCCATATCTCGCATAATTTACCCGCCATTCCGAATTGCCGGCCCTGACGGGCCACCAGCCACCCCAAACAAGGTCGCCACCCCATGACCACTTACCCGCTCGAAGCTGGTGAGGCGGAGCCGTTCGTGCCCGCCTCGCTGGCCCATCTTGAAAATCCCCCGACCTTCCTCCTGCGCTGGGGTACCCCGCGCGAGAAGGAACAACAGCGCCGCGTGATGGATGAAGAAGGCGCCACGTTCTACGACAGCGATTCCATGCGCACCGAGATGCTGCGTGCCATGCGCGAGCTGTTCACCCCCGCCGAGTTCGACACCTGGCAACCTCAGGTGAAGGGCTGGTGGGATGCGGTCGACGCCTACGACGCCGAGAACAAGGACGTGCTCCCCGCCGATCGCGTGCCGCTCGTTTATGAAGGCCAGGACTTCATTCAGGAGGTGCTGGAACAGCTAGCCCGGGATTGGCGCCCGTTTCGCCTGATGCAGGCCTGCAACAAGGAATACAACCGCAAGCTCAACCACGCCATCAACGCCGTCATCGTCGCAGGATTTGAGAATTTCGACGCCCCGCTGATGAAGCGCGGTCGCTACCTCACCTTCGACTGCCTGCTCGATCTCGCCGACCGGCTAGACAAGTTCGCTCGCAAGCATGCGCCAAGCGAAGGAATGCGGCCCTCCCAGGAACTGAGCCTCGAATGCATGCGCCGGCTCTTCCTCGACAAGGCGTCGGTGGGAAACTCCGACTCGCCTGTGCCATCCGATCCGACCCCGGATACTTCGAAGACTGGCACGGGCGGCGCGAGTGGGAAGTCGCGGGCGTCGGCACGTTCTCGGAAAACCCCCGCGCGCTCGTCACGCAAGGCGAGTGGTCGCTGATCGCCATGTACCGTCGCTGCGACATGGGCATGGCCGGGCGCGTCTGGCCTGATGGCCGCGCCTACCTCGACCAACCCATGATCCTGATCGAGGCGTTCGACACCATCGCGGTCGCGCTGCACGACTTTGATCCGAAGCGCCCGAACTGATGGGCTTCTCTGCCGACGTGCGCATGCCCTCGCGGGGCATGGTCGCAGACTACCGCCGCTATGCGATCCAGACCTTTGAGCGTGCCGCCGTGCGCACCGTCGATCAAGTTGCCCGGCGCGGTAAGCTCGCGATCCGCGAGCGCTTCGCCTCCGCCAGCCTCGGCCGCCTCGGCAACGCCATCGACGCGCGGGGGGAAAATGCGGTTCGTCGCTTCGGTGGCGACCGCTTCTCCGTCTCGGCGCAATTCTTCATCCGCTCGCGCTCGGAGCGCACCCTGGGCGCGATCGCCTCCTACACTGACGGTGCCGACATCGTGCCGCGCCGGGGCCGCTGGCTCTGGATTCCCACCGACCAAATCCGCCGCCTCGCTGGAAGCAACAAGAAGGGCGAAGGCCAGCGCATGACCCCGGCGCTTTGGCGCGAGCGCGGCTTCGACAGCAAGATCGGCCCGCTGGTGCTGATCCGCTCGGTCAACGGCTACCCGCTCCTCATCGTCCGCAACATCGGCGTCGACGTGTCGGGCCGCGCCCGCAGCGCCAAATCGCTGACGAAGAAGGGCCGCCCGCGCAAGGGTCAGGTCCAGAAGGACATGGTCGTCGCCTTCGTCGGCATTCCGCACACCTCCCGCGCCGCGCGGGTGAACATCACCGAAATCCTCGAAACCATCCGGGCCGACCTGCCCGAGATCTTCGCCACCAACCTTGCAAGGGAGCAGCGCTGACATGGCATCGTCCACGCCGACACAACTCCCCGCGTATATCGCGCTGCGCTACGAAGAGAACGGCGTCTTCGATCGCCTGTACGGCGCCGCCGAGGATGCCGCCGCGCGCACCAAGCGCCAGTTCGAGCGGAGCTTCAAGGAGACGGAGAGCGTCGTCGCCGGTTCGCTCAACCGAATCGGCTCGCAGATGGGTAAGCTGGATCTCGGCCTGGGTGACATGCGCCAGCAGTCCGCAGACCTGCGCCTGTACCGCGACGCCCTCGACGAAGTCAGCCGCACCGCCGCAGAGCTGGCGCGCGAGACCGGCGACACCTCCGCCAGCACGCGCCAGTATTTGCAGGCCCTTTCATCGCAGCGCGCCGAGGCCGACCGAGCCCTGAAGATCGCCGACGCGCAGGTTTCAACGTACACCCGACTGCAGGGCGCGCTCGACGGCGCGGCCAGCGCCACGGGCCGTCTTGCGCAATCGCAGCGCGCAGCCTACGCGGAGGCAGCGCGGGCGGCACAGGAGGAGGTGTCCGCTCGCGCGACCCAGAGCCGCTATGCCGATACCTATGGCTACAACCGCGCGCCGAAGAGCGCGAGCGACAGCGCTGATGTGTTCGCGCTGGCCGCTGATGCCGAGAAGCTGCGCGCGCAGCTAAATCCGATGGTCGCTGCAACGCAGCAGTACAACCAGGAGTTGGAGCGAGCGATCCAGCTTCGCCGGGCTGGAGCGATCACTGAGACCGAATATGGTCAGGCTGTGGATCGCGCTCGAGGCTTTGTGCAGGCCGCCATCGAAGCGGAGCGCGAACGGAACCGGCAGCAACAACAGCCCACCGTCGACTACACCGCCCAGGCGCAAAACCTCGAGTTCCTTGCGGCCATCGAGCGGGCAGAAGCTGACGCGAAAGAAGCGCAGGGCAGAGCCGCAAACGACGCCGCTGCCCGCAACATCGATTTCGTCGAGGCGCTGAAGAAGGCTCGTGTCGAAGCCGAGCTTTCTCAGAAAGCACAGGCGGAGCTTACCCGCGAGGTCAATGAACTCCGGTTGGCCATGGACCCGGCGCTGGCGATCCAGCAGCGGTTCGACGCTGAGATGGATCGTGCCGAGCGCCTGTTCAAACAAGGTGCCATCGGCGCGCGGGAGTATGGGCAGGCACAGGACTTCGCGCGGCAGCAGTTGAGCGAAGGCTATCAGGCGCTGTTCCGTCTCGACGAGGCCCATCAGACCACCATCGTGTCGAGCCGCCGCTTCAACCAGGCGATGCTGCAGAGCGGGCAGCAGATGCAGGACTTCGCCATTCAGGTCTACTCGGGCCAGAGCGCGGCGGTCGCAGCGGCGCAGCAGCTTCCCCAGCTCGCGTTCGC
>Ga0308171_1003558_pt1 | contig 14107 bp, 10 predicted proteins | sample PhyGR1_FD_202135 | JGI IMG/M metagenome (GOLD analysis project Ga0308171, IMG submission 202135) | Phyllosphere microbial communities from UC Gill Tract Community Farm, Albany, California, United States - DLSLSG.R1 | ecosystem: Host-associated > Plants > Phyllosphere > Unclassified | place: USA... | reverse complement strand
CTGCTGGCGGAAGTGGCCGTGCGCAGTGAGGCCGAACTCGTAAGCGGACTCGGCATGCTGGGTGAGGTCGACGCCGGTGATTTCGTGCTCGTGCGGGACCCGGAAGCCGATGGTCTTGTTGATGATCCGGCCAATGACCAAGGTGCCCACACCGGAGAGGGCAATGGTGATCACGACAGCCACGAGCTGCGCAACGAGCTGCTGGGGGCCGCCACCGTAGAAGAGGCCGCCGGCCACACCGTCCTGGGGGAAGGCGATGAAGCCCAGGGACAGGGTGCCGATGACACCGGCGCCGAAGTGAACGCCAACAACGTCGAGGGAATCGTCGAAACCGAACTTGTACTTCAGGTCAACGAACACCGCGCAGGCAGCACCGGCCACCAAACCCAGCCCCAGGGCGGCCAGCGGACTGATGTTGGCGCAGGAAGGGGTGATCGCAACCAAGCCGGCCACGACGCCGGACGCTGCACCCAGGGAGGTGGGGTGTCCGTGGCGGACCTTCTCGACCACAAGCCAGCTCAGCATGGCCGCTGCCGGAGTTACCAGGGTGTTGACCCAGATCAGGCCGGCCTGCTCGGCAGTGGTGGCAGCGCCGCCGTTGAAACCGAACCAGCCGAACCACAGGATTGCTGCGCCGATCATGATGAAGGGGACGTTGTGCGGGCGGTGGTTGGGGTCCTTGGCGAATCCATGGCGCTTTCCCACGATCAATGCGAGGACGAAAGCGGCAGTTCCCGAGCTGACCTCAACTACCGCACCGCCGGCGAAGTCGATGACCTGGCCGAAGACTTCAGTCACGGCCCCGCCGGCGCTCATCAGGCCGCCGCCCCACACCATGTATGCCAGCGGGCAGTAGACAACGGTGATCCAGATCGGCACGAACAGTGCCCAGGCGCCGAACTTGGCCCGGTCGGCTATGGCGCCGCTGATGAGGGCAACGGTGATGATGGCGAAGGTCGCTGCGAAGGTGGCCTTGATGAGGTCGGGCGTGCCCACCAGATCCTGCAGGCCGAAGTGTGCAAAGGGGTTGCCGAACAGGCCCAGGAAGCCATCACCGGTAGTCATCGAGTAGCCCCAAAGGACCCAGACAACACCCACGATCCCCGCGGAGATGAAGCTCATCATGATCATGTTCAGTGCTGCCTTGGCGCGGGTCATGCCGCCGTAGAACAGGCCGAGGCCGGGGGTCATGAAGAGCACCATTGCCGCCGACAACATCATCCAGACGTTCTGCGCAGAGATCTCCACCTGCGTTCCCTTCTTTCAAGCCTGTCCGAAACGAGCCGTGATTTATCCGGCTCCCGTAAAGCCCCCCGATCAATATTCGGTGAGCTTTGTTTCCGACTCAGAAGAGCTAAGTTGCAGGTAAGTTACAGAAATCTCCCGTTCGTGAAGATCAGGTCACTGGCATGTTTCGGGGATGTTAACGGCGCTTCTCCCGGGGTCCGGCCGGGTAGCCGCCGCGCCTGCTGGCGATGATGATGACCAGCGCTATCGCTGTCGGAACCGCCGCGGCCAGGGGCACCAGCTGGGCGCCCACCGTGGTGAGGGCGAACGCGCCATAGACAGCCCCGACGGCGATCCCCAGTTGGATGGTCACCACGGTGAGGCCGTTGGCAGCGTCCTTGTGCTCGCCGCCGGCCCGGAGAATCGCTGCCTGGTTGTAGATACCCACCGCGCCGAACGCGATACCCCACAGCGTCATCAGCCCGAACGCCCCCACCCAGGTGCCGCCCAGTGCCGGCAGCAGGGCGAACGCAAGAGTCAGGAGTCCGACGGCGGCAATCACCGAGGCACGTGGACGGGAGTCGGCGGTCATGCCGGCAATCCAAATCCCCACCAGGCTGGCGATTCCCACCACGGACAGGGAGATGCTGGTGGCCGATTCCGGCAGCCCGGATGCCAGCAGGAAGGGCGCCACGTAGGTGAACAGGGTGAAGTGGGCCAGTAGCAGGAGGGGCCAGGCGATGGCCACGGCGATGACGCCCGGCAGTTTCATGGCAGCACGCAGGGACGGAGCCTTCTGGCTGGCGTTGTCGTGAGCGCCGGGAAGGAGCCAGAAAGCCAACACGGCCAACAGCACGCCCACGCCCGCGAGAACCAGGAAGGAAGCGCGCCAGGTCATCAGTGAACCCATGAGTGTACCGATGGGAGCCCCCACTGCAAGTGCGATGCTGTTGCCGCTGAACACCACGGCCATGGATTTACCCACGGAGTGTGCCGGAACGATTCGTGCCACGTAGGGCGCCATGCTGGACCACAGCATTCCGTGCGCAATGCCGCCGAGTAGCCTGGCCCCGATCGCCCACCCCAGCTCGGGGCTCAACGCCAGCAGGACATTGCTGAGCGCAAAAGCCAGCACGGTGGCGATCAGCAGCGTCTTGCGGGGAACCCTGCCGGCCAGGAACCGGGATAGGGGGAGCGCCGTGAAGACGATGATCGCCGCATACACGGCGGTCAGCGAACCAACTGCCGACTCGTCGACACCGAGGTCGCGGCTGATTTGCGGAAGCAAGCCGGAAGGAAGAAGCTCGGTGGTTACCGCAGTGAACCCGGCCGCTGCCAGCACAAGCAGTCCGCCCCAGGGGATCTTCCTGGGCTGCTGCCTTTCAGCGGGTGACGCCGTGGGCGATGGTGTTTCGACGACCGAAGGGTCCTGCGTCAAAGATTGCTCCTCAGGGATGGGTCAAGCTCGGGGTGCTGTTTCATGGGGGTCCGTACAACGGTATGCAGCCACGGCGGTGTGAGGGAGTCCCTGTCAGACACCCCCTTGCAGCAACACACTTTGTCTCCCGGCCATTCCTCACGCAGACTTGGCCTGTGAAGCCCTTCCTATTGCTGGCTACCCGCGCCGAAGACGCCGCAGCAGATGACGAGTACCAGGCTTACCTACGCTACTGCGGACTGAAACCGGACGAATTGATCCGGATCCGGCTGGAATCCGGGCCTTTGCCGCCCCTTGAACTGTCGGACTACTCCGGGGTGATCGTGGGTGGAAGTCCCTACACCTCAAGCGATCCTGTGGAGGAGAAGAGCACAGACCAGGTCCGGGTTGAGACGGAACTCTCATCCCTCCTGGACAGGATCGTGGCGGAAGACTTCCCCTTCCTGGGTGCCTGCTACGGTGTCGGCACGCTGGGAGTGCACCAGGGCGCAGTCATTGACCGGCGCTTCGGAGAGCCGGTGGGAGCTACGGAGATCACCCTGACGACGGAAGGGGACCGGGATCCGCTGCTGCAGGGTCTCCCGCACCGGTTCGAGGCCTTCGTCGGCCACAAGGAAGCGTGCAGCCAGCTGCCCCCGAACGCAGTATTGCTGGCCAGCTCGGAGGCCTGCCCCGTGCACATGTTCCGCATCAAGAACAACCTCTACGCAACCCAGTTCCACCCCGAGCTGGACGCCGACGGACTCATCACGCGGATCAACATCTACAAGAACGCCGGATATTTCCCGCCCCACGAAGCCGATGAACTCATCGAGACAGCCCGGAAATCGTCCGTGACAGAGCCCATGCGCGTGCTCAGGAATTTCACGGAGCGCTACGCCCGCTAGCCCCTCCCGTTGTGAGGCCCGCTTTGCGCGCTGAGCGCGGGGAATGCCACGCAGAGCGGGCCCCGCAACGCGACGTCCGACGTCGGAAGCCCCCTGTGGACGTCAACGTCACCTGTGGCGCGGCTACCGTTGCGGCGCTGCCGGACTGGTGCTGGGCTGCTGGGCGGGTGGGGGAGCAGGCGCCACAAAGGGGCCGCTTGGGTAGAGCGCCGTGGCTTCCATCATGTAGTTCGCCCATTGCGGGCCGGCGATCATGTAGCCGTCCAAGGATTTGTAGAACTTGCCGTTGATGGTGACGTTCTGGCCCGCCCGCTGTTGTCCCGCCGTCGTGTCCCCAAAGAACGACGCCGTGGCGAGCGCCGTCGTGTACCCGGCCACCCAGGTGGCGCCGTTGTTGTTGGACGTTCCGGTCTTGGCGGCTACCGGGACCCTGCTTTGGACCTTGGGTTCGATGTAGACGCCGGATCCCATCTTGAGCACATCCTGAAGTACGGCATTTACGCCCCGTGCCACAGCCGGCTTGACGGCTTCACGGCATTCCGGCGTCTGTGCTTCGTATTCCCTGCCCTGGGCGTCGCTGATCTCCGTGATGGCGATGGGCTTGCAGTAGGTGCCGTCATTGGCGAAGGTGGCGTAGGCGCTCGCCAACACAAGAGGCGCGACGCCGATGGAGCCCAGTAGATTGCCGATCTGGTGCATGTTGATCGGGGCATTGTCCAGCCCGCTGTGCAGGCCAACTGTGTCCACCATCCGCTGGATTCCGCAGAAGTCCAGCTGTGCCGCCGTGGCGAAAGTGGCCGTATTGATGGAGTTGTAGAGGCCGTAGTTGATGGGCATGGGGCGGTAGTAGCCAGGGTCGTTGTTTTGCAGGTCGTCATCCGCGCCAAGGTTTTGTGCCTTCTGTGCCGTACTGTAGCCGCCCAGCACCTTGCCGCAACTGGAACGCCAAGGGAAGCCCACGGGGTATACCCGCCGTGATGCGTCCACCACGGCGGTAGGGTTCTTGCCTTCGTTGAGCCACTCCGCATAGATGAAGGGCTTCATCGTGGAACCGGGCTGGAAACCTCCGGCACCGTTCAGGTCGTAGCCGTTCTCGTCTTTTGCATCCACGTTGAAGTTCAGCTGGGTGTCGAACTTCCCCTCTTGTGGAACGAACACCGTGTTCTGGGCCATCGCCAGGACCTTACCGGTACCTGGCTGCACGGTGGTCATGGCAGCACCCCATTTGTCCGGGTTATCACCGGCGGATGCGTCCACCTGTTGCTGGGCGATGGCCTGGAGCCTGCTGTCCAGTGTGGTGGTGATGGTGAGGCCGCCGCGATACAGGAGCCGTTCACGATCCTGCACCGTGTCACCGTAGGCCTCGTTGTTAAGGATGAGGTGCGAGATGTAATCGCAGAAATACGTGGCAATGGCAGCACCGGCACATCCTTGAAGGGATGGAGTGATGTTCAATTCCACCGGTGTTGCCACAGCCACGCCATGGTCCACGGGGGTGATCTTCCCCTGTTCGAGCATCCGGTCCAGCACCAGGTTGCGCCTGGCCAGTGCTGCCGCCGGGTCGACCGTGGGGTCGTAGATGCTGGGACCATTCACCAGGCCTGCCAACAGCGCCGCCTGGGGCAGTGTCAGCTCCGCGGCGGAGGTGCTGAAGAAGTAGCGGGACGCAGCCTCGATGCCGTAGGCATTCCTGTTGAAGAACACGATGTTCAGGTATCCCTCAAGGATCTGGTCCTTGCTGAAGCGTTTCTCCAGTTCCAGGGCGAGCTTGATCTCGCGCAGCTTGTCTCCCACTGTTTTCTCGCCGCTGAGTACTACGTCCTCGGGGCGGCCCTGTGAAAGCCGGGACTCGTTGAGGACGTTGGTGACGTACTGCTGCGTCAGCGTGGAGGCCCCCTGCTTGGTTCCTTTGGTCAGGTTGGAGGTCAGCGCCCGCATGATTCCGTGCGCATCCACACCCGGATGCTCGTAGAAACGGCTGTCTTCGATGGCTACGATTGCTTCGCGGATGAACGGCGACATGTCCTCGAGAGGAACCTTGACCCTGTTCTCGGCGAAAAACGTGGCGATGAGTTGGCCGTCAGCGGTGACCACCTTGCTGGAAAGGGAAGGTGACTCCACGTCGAGCTGGCTGGGAAGACTCTCGTAGAAACCTATGGACCCACCCACGGTTGTGCTGGTGAGGGCAACCACCGGGACCACGAAGCCGGAGATCAACACCCCGCAGAGCAGGCTCACGAAGAAGAACCCGAAGATCCTTAACAGGACCTTGCCCAGACCCAGTGGTCCTCTGTTGTTCCGCGCCATTTTCGTGCCAATCCGTAGGGATGCCAGGCTGAAAAGTAGCTACAGAATACGTCCGGAACGTCAGTTGTTCCATGGCTCAGGTACCCAATAAAGGTCCCAAATCGGACTCAATCCAGCGGCAGTGTCACCCGGACACTGGTGCCCCGCCCAACCGCGGAGTCGATGTCGACTGTCCCGCCGGCGTCGTGAACGGCGATAGACATCAACAGCAATCCAAAACCATGCCTGCGGCCGCTGGGCGCAGCGTGGATCTCGAAGCCGTCGCCGTCGTCCGTGATGGTGAGCTGGATGCCATGGTAGACAGCGTTGAGGCGGATGGTGAGTTCACTGGCGTTGGCGTAGTTCAACGTGTTGCTGAACGCTTCCTGCGCCACGTGGTACAGGAGCCCTGCGGCGGAGGACGAGATCTCGATGCCGTGGTGGGGAGTATGCCAGTGGACCGTGACACCGGCGCGGCGAAGCGGCGCGGCAAGGCGGTCGATGCACCCTGCGACACCCAACGCGTAGAAATCCACGGGGTTCTGGTCCTGGATGATGCCCTTCACGGCCACCACCTCGTCGACGGCTGCTGACTGTTCCACTGGTTCCCCCACATCGTTGTGCTTCATACCGGAAATTCGTTGTCGGAACGCCTTTGTATTGGTATTCCGGCTGATTCCAGCGTGGCGCCGCTACATCAAGGAACCTTTTCGATTGGCTCAAGTTCGCATCAAGTTTGCGGGCGAGGCTTGCGGCGGGGACGCGCCTCGTGCAGTCACAACCAGACGGCGGCCCTTGCGGACCGCCGTCGGGTTGCGACTGGCGTGTGGTCAGCTGTCCTTCGCCAGCAAGGTGAGCAACAGCCGGCAGGCGCTGGGCACCGGTTGGATGATGGCGACGGAGGTGGACTCGGCAAGTCGCCGGGCGGTGGCACTGAGCGGGCCACCGGCGATGATCACCGCGTCCGCACCATCCATCTCCGATGCCGCAGACACAGCATGGGCCAGTTCCCGGTACTGTCTTTCGGGGTCGGCCGCCAGGACCAGGGGCTCGGACTCCGTCAAGCGAACACCGGCAAAGGACTCTTGGAACCCGTGGGCTGCCACCAGTTTGCCCAGTGCCTCCACCAGCAACGGTGTGCTCGTTGCCATGGCGAAACGGCGAAGGTGCCCGTCGGGGTGGTGGGCGGCGGCATGGAGGGAACCCTGCCCGATCCCGACCACGGGAATCTCCAGCTCCCGGTCCAGTTGCTCACGCCCGGGATCGCCGATTGCCGCCACGATCACTGCGGCGACCCTGCCGCCGTCGGGTCCTGAAAGGTAGCCGTGGGCTGCTTCCCTGACGTGTTCCGCGGACTCGGCCAGACTCTCCGGGTCCACGATCATGGAGGGGCCGGCGGCTGCGGTGATTCCGGTGACCCGGAGGCCGTGTGACGCGAGAGTCTCCGCGGCGAGGTCCACCATCATGGCGGTGGTGTTGCTGTTGGTGTTCGGATTGATCAGCAGGACTGTTTTGTCCCTCGGTGCGTGACTGTCAGTGCCCATAGATGGCAGACTCCTCGTCCTCGTTCGGTTCGGCGTCTTCTTCCAAGGGCTTGCCGAAGGTTTCCGGTGGGAACTGGACCACGACGGCCAGGACAATGAACAACACTGCCAGTGTGGTGAACATCCCCGGCAGTCCGGCCGAATCGAAGACAGCCCCTGAAATGAGCGGGAACAAGCCGCCGGAAAGGGAACCCGCGGCCAGGATGATGGACGTTCCGAACCCGCGGGTGCGGGTGGGGTAGAGCTCCGGAGCGAACAGCCAAATAGTGGTGTTCAGGATGATCACGGAGAAGTTGAAGAGCACCCCGAAGATCACAATGAGCACGATGTCGCTGGCCAGGAAAGCCATGGACAGCCCGGACAGGCAGCCCAGGATCGCAGCCGATGTCAGGACCTTTTTTCGGGGCAGCCGGCTGGCGAGGTATGCGGCAGTGCAGGCGCCCAGCAAGGAACCTGATTGCATGATCAGCGTGAACCACAGGCTGGTGTTCACGGCGTAACCCCGGGATACCAGGATGGTTGGCATGAGCGTCAGCATGGAGATCTGGGCGGCGTAGGACATGCAGACGGCGACGCACAGCAGGACCGTACGCTTGAGGAGCTTGCCGCGGAGTGCGTCCTTCCAATGGCCGGACGTCTTCACCACCACGGGGTCGGGGACTGCGGTGATATAGGTTTCGGGATCGGTGACAGGGCCGGAGAGCTTGTTGCGTGCCAGCCGGGTGATGACCAGGTTCGCTTCGTCGATCTTTCCTTGCGAGGCCAGGAAGCGGGGCGTTTCCGGAACGTAGCGACGGAAGAACATCACCAGCAGTGCGGGGATGAACAGAAGGCCGAACACCCAGCGCCACTTGTCCGGGCCGTCGAAGAGGGTGAAGACGAGGATGCCGAAGGCCGGTGCCAGCATGTTGCCTAAGCCTGCAGCGGTGACGTTGATCAGGCCAACCGCCGTGCCACGGTGTTTGGCAGCGAAGAACTCCGCCATCATGATCACGGCTACCGCGATTTCGCCGCCCAATCCGAAGCCGACGATGAAGCGTCCCACCGCCAGGATGGGATAGTTGGGGGCCACAGCGCAGAGCAACGAGCCTCCGGCGAAGATGATGAGGTTGATGACCAGCATGTGGCGCCGGCCGTATTTGTCGACGATCAGGCCCGTCGCCAGCCGTCCGAGTGCGGTTGCCGTAAACGTCATTGTGTTCAGCAAGCCGATTTCGGTGGCGCCCAATCCCCAGGACTGGCGAAGGATGGGGCCGGTGATGCCTACGGCATTTTGTTCAAGGGCGTCGAAGAAGACACCCAGCAGGATCATGAAGACGATCTGGCGGTGCGCGCCCGTCACCCCGATCCGCTGATAGGCGCCTTCGATTTGTTGTGCCAGGGATCCGGTCCGCGGTGTTGCAGTCTCCTGGGCAAGGTCTTTTTCCACAGTGCGCTCCTTACTGAGCTCTGAAGGGGTTCCGTCATACGGAATGCGAATATCGCATGAGGGAATGTGATGGAGATTACACTTTGGGATACCAGAAGGCCATAGCTGCCGTGTAAACAGAATGTGACCGGATCCTCAGCGCGGGCTTTGATGTGGTGGACCATTGACCCCCGTTGAATGACCCGCACATCAAATTCATCCAAAAAGGGTTGATCTAGGGACCTTCAGCGGTCGAAAGAGAGCAGTAAGGCTCACTCCTGACGCTACTCAGGCTCACCAAGGGGCTGTCCTGATCCGAGGACCGATCACAGCGTTGTATGCCATCGCGGACCAGTAGCCCGACTCAGTGCGTCCCGTTTTCTGCTGGATCATTCGCTTGTTCCCTCTGAAGATCCCCGGATTACCGGGGACCGCGTCGGGGCGATGACGAATGATCCAGCAGAATTGCACCTGCCACGAACCTCAGCGGCGGCCGGGACCTTGAGCCTGGGTGTACTGGCCCGCGGTCACGGTGCCCTGTTGCTTGGCGCCGTCGATGGATCCCGTCGTGAGGCCGGCTGTGGCATCGGCGGTGCCGCCCGTGTACACCGTGTACGTGGCACCGTCGGCGATCGCGGAAGTGGAGAACACCAGGGATGCGATGGTCTTGGTGGTCACGAACGTCGCCACCACGGCTCCCGACGAGTCGACGATGTGAACCGGGGTGCCCGCAGGTACGGAGGAACTGAACGTGATCTGCAGACCGGATTGCGTGGACGACGTTCCCGGGGTAACGGCCATCCCGGCGCTTCCCGCAGCAGCCACGGTGCCTCCGGAAACGGCAAGCTCGCCGTTGACATCAAGTGCTCCGTTGCCGTCGTTGGTGGGCCCGTTGACCACGACGGTCCCGCCGGAAATGCTGGCGTTTCCGTTCGAGTCCAAACCGTCACCCTGCGCATTGATGGTCAGTGTCCCGCCGGAGACGTCAACGCTGTAATCGCCGACCGTCTCGCCCCCACCCATGCCGCCGCCCATCCCGCCACCCATGCCGCCGCCGTCGGCAGTGCTGGAGGAGGCTCCGCCCGAGGCGTTCACGCCGTCATCGTTGGAAGTGACTGTCACGTCCCCGCCGGAGATGGCGATGTGCTGCGCCTCCAGCCCTTCTTCGGACTTGGCTACGTTCACTGTGCCGCCGGAAACAGTCAAGGTGTTGAACGCCTTCACGCCGTCATCTCCCGCGGTCACGGAGAGGGAACCACCGCTGACCAGCAGCCAGCCCCGCCCCTCGTCCGTCTCGTTGTCGGCCTTCACCCCGTCGCCGCCCGCGGTCACCTGGTAGGCGCCGTCCAGGAGCACGGTGTAGTCCTTCCCCCGGATGCCGTCGTCTGCTGCCTCGACGGTGACTTTGCCCGATGCCAGGACCAGGCCGTCCTTGGAGACGATGCCGTCGTTGTACTTTCCGGTGACCTTCAGGGAACCGGGCCCGGCAATAGTCAGGTCCGCCATGGAGAAGAGGGCCGCGTTGGGTGCGTCGTCGCCTTGGTCCGCGTAGCTTGCGGCATCCGTTACGGTGTTGGTGCTGCCGTCCTCCAGGTACAGGATCGCTTCATCGGCGCTTTGCACCACGAACGGGGAACCGCTGGAGTTACCAAGCTGCACCCCGTCCAGGATGATCCTCACCGTGTCTGAATCGCCCGCGGCCACCATGATCTTTCCGTCAGTCAGCGAGCCGCTGAGGCGGTAGGTTCCGGCGGCACTGATGGTGACGGTATTGCCGTCCACCGCCACGCCGGTGGAGGACGACGACGTCACTTTGCTGCCGCCGTCGGCCAGGCTGATTGCCACTTCCGTTGAGGCGTCCCAGCTGAGGTCGTCGCCGTCGTAGTGGGTGTCTTCTTCGATGGTGGCGGCGGTGACTGCCTGCTGGGTGGTGGTTGTTGTGGCCGTGCCGGAGGTGCCTGAGGACGTGGAACCGGTGGTTGCGGCGGAGCAGCCGGCCAGGGAGATCGCCAGCGCGACGGCGGCAACGGACAGGGAGGTGCGGAAGGAGCGCATGGTTGATTCCTTAGCTTTGGGGGAGTTGGTTGAGGGGGCGCAGCGGCATCCTGCGCCGAAGGGTTTGATTCCACCGGTTTGCGGGCAGTTCCGGGTGGAGTGCGGCCATGCCGGTGGCGAACTTGGAGATGCGGCACGGCCGGACGCCGTTGGCCCAGAGGTGCCGGTCCAAGGGGCCCGGGGCGGAGCCGGACTTGGTCTCCACCACCACCGCGTCGTCCAGGACCCAGGGCTGCCCGTCCGGCCGCTGCCAGGTGACGTCGGAATCGATGGTGGCGCGGCTTCTCGACTCAGGCAGGAACAGCGTGGTGCGGTTGTACTGCGTGGACAGGACGGGGGACAAGGGGCCGAACGTGACGTCCCCGATGGCCGCGGAAAGGGTCTCGTTTACATAGAGAAGGCCTTCGTCGGTCAGCCGGTCGCGATCGCAAAGTTCGTACGGGATGCGTTCCTTGACGGTGGCTTCACGTGCTCCTTCGGTCTTGACTTCGAGGAAGCTGACGGCGCTGTCCACGTAGGTCCGGGTGCGGATCTTGAAGCGCCGGCGCCGCCCGTGGGCTGCCAGCATGTAGCTGTCCAGTGCCGGGGTGTCGAAGTACACGGAGTCGTAGGCGAAGGTCCGGGCCCCGTCCATTTCCAGGACACGGGCGTGGGTGGTGAAAGTGGAGAGGACGCGTCGGGCTGCTGCCGAGGGAACCAGGTACTTGCGGTCAACACGGGTCAGCAGCGCGGCTTCAGCAGTGAGTTCTTCAAGCCCGACGGCGGAAAGCCGGCCCAGGTGGGGCATGACCCCTGGAGCTTCGGGCCGGCTCATGCGACACCCGCAGAGGTGGGCATGGACGGCTGGGGCGACGGCTGGGCAGGCAGTTCCTGCGGCGCCTCTGTCAGCGCGCCCGCTGGATGGTTGACGGTGAGCCGGGCGGGGCGGACCGCGTAGCGGACATCCACGATCGTCTTGTCATTCACCAGGTCCAGCTCCTGGATGGTGGCCGAGTGGACGGTACCGTTGAGGACTTCTTCCAGCCGGACGTAGAGTTCGGCTTCGTCGTTGATGGCCCGGTCCAGCACCACCGTCTGGTGGCGGTAGGAGGGCAGGACCTTCGGGTTGTCACCAATGAACATCACCAGCAGGACCAACGACATGAGGGACAACGTCAACCACAGAGGCTCGACGCCGATGCCCGAGATCAGGCCCAGCGCCAGTGCCGAGAAGTAGTAGGCAACCTCGTGCTGGGCAAGTTCGGTGGAGCGGAGCCGGATGATCGAGAGCACACCGAACAGCCCCAGGCCCAAACCAACGCCGGCAGCAGAACCGGACAGTGCGGTGGCGACTGCGAGGACTCCCACGTTCATGCCGAGGTAGGACACCACCAGGTCACGGCGCCTGTGGCGGCGGAGGTACAGGGCCAACGTGAGGATGGAAATGGCAGCGAGGTCTGCCGCTATGAGGATGAGGGTGTTCATCGGTTACTCCGGAATCTCTGGGGGAATTGGTGTCCACTTTTCAGGGCCACGCTGTGCTGGAACTGTGCCGGGACCAAGGGTGGGGTATGCGTTTCCTTCTGTGCGGCACGGCCTTTGCGGGTGAACAGGAAACGGTGCTGCACTACGAAACTGATGCCCAGCAGCGCGGCCTCCGTGAGGATCTTTGCGGGCAGGTCCGGGACGGAAACGGACGTCAGCGCCAGGATCGAGGCGTAGTTGGCCGCCAGCAACACCAGCACCAGGGCCACATAGCCGGCCGCGGCCACCCGCAGGGGCCGGTCTTTGCCGTGCTCGAACACCAGGCGCCGGTTGACCAGGAAGTTCACTGTGGCGCTGACCAGCCGGGCACCCAGCACGGCAATGAGCAGGGAATCCGTGACACCGATGAGCACCAGGAACATCACCATGTCCACCACGAAAGCGGACAGGGACGAGCCCAGGAACTTCAGCAGGGGGGCATAGATCCTGATCGAGTCCGCGACAGGCCGGAAGTGCGAGCCTGCGTTGTCGTTCAGATACACGGTGGCGATCCCGACGCTGCTGATGCCGTAGCCCGCATGCTTCGCTTCGAGCAGCAGGTTCAGTTCGTACTCGTACCGCTGTCCGCGGACCGTCAGCAACCAAGGGAGCATGTCCGCTTTGTAGCCCCGCAGGCCCGTCTGGGTGTCCGTGATCCGCTGGCCCGTCGCTAGCCTGAACAGGCCGCGGGTCACGGTGTTGCCGAACCGGCTCCGGGCTGGGACATTCCCGGTGAAGTTCCGGGAGCCCAGGACCATGGCCGCCGTGACATGCCGGACCCGGTCGGCGACGGCCAGGATATCCGCCACGCCATGCTGCCCATCGCTGTCGGCGCACACCACGTCATGTCCCGGAAAACGCTCAGCGATGAAGGCGAAGCCGCTCTTGAGGGCGTGACCTTTCCCGCCGTTCACGGCGTAACCAAGCACATGGCACCCAAGCTGGGCGGCGGCGTCGAACGTGTCCTTGTACTCGGGGCCGGAACCGTCGTCCACCACCACGATGCTGATCCACGGCTCTGCTTCCTGGAGGTTTCGGACAAGTGTGATGAGCTGGTGGTCCGGCTCGTAGGCCGGTATCAGGATGATCATGACCGGGCGATGTAGAGGATGTCCGAGGTGCCGCGCTCTTTGTTCTCGCCGAGCGGGTTGTTCACCAGGGATCCGTTGAAGTACATGGTGGAGGAGCCGCCGCCGTCGATGTTGTACGCGGTGGTGGCGCCGAGGTCCTTCATGATCTGCGCCAGGCCCGTCATGGTGACGCCGGCGGAGTAGCCGGGGCTGCGCCCGTCCACCACCACGAACACCAGATGGTTCTGGTCGATGACGCCCACCGCCGTGCGCGGCTGTTCGCCTTGGATGGAGTGGTTGCCGAAATTGGTATCAACTTCCACGTCCTCGATGCCCCAGGCAATCTCGCCGTTGTCCAGCAGCGACGGGCCAAACGAGAGGGTGTTCCAAACGCCATCCGCGATGAGTTGGTCAGCGGTGGTGGTGGTCTCGTCGTACACCTTGACGGTGCCGTCCTTGTAGAAGGCCAGGCCCTGCCGTGCGCCCTCATCCCGATACACCACACCGTTGCGGATCACGATGCCGGTGTCCCGGAAACCGTAGTAGTCGCCGTTGATGGCGAAGATCGCGTTGTGGTCCTGGGCGATCGCGGAGGTGTTTTCAGTGATGTTGCCGCCGTACGTGTCCTCCGCGAATGCCGACTTCAGCGTGGTGGCCGCATCAAGATCGACGTCGGCAACGTAGTACGT
>Ga0308171_1003555_pt1 | contig 14112 bp, 14 predicted proteins | sample PhyGR1_FD_202135 | JGI IMG/M metagenome (GOLD analysis project Ga0308171, IMG submission 202135) | Phyllosphere microbial communities from UC Gill Tract Community Farm, Albany, California, United States - DLSLSG.R1 | ecosystem: Host-associated > Plants > Phyllosphere > Unclassified | place: USA... | reverse complement strand
CGGCACCTCGATCCCGAAGACGCCAAGGCCGAAATAGGCGATGAACAGCAGCACCAGCAGCGGCGTGCCCTGGATGATTTCGACATAGACCAGCGCGATCTGGCGGATCAGCCGGCTCTGCGCCGTGCGGGCCAGCATGACCAGGAAGCCGGCGGCACCGCCGAGCACGAAGGCGCAGGCGGAGAGCACCAGGGTCCACATGGCGCCGTAGAGCAGGTAGCCGAAGTAGCTCCAGTTGAAGACGATATCCATGATGCCGGGCCCCTACAGCGCGGTGCCGAGGCGGCGGCGGCGGGGGAAGGCGAGCAGCCCGATTCCCCAGAAAGACAGCTTCAGCAGCGCCGCCAGCGCCAGGTACATCGGCGCGATGGCCAGGAAGGTCTCCAGGCTGCGGAAGGTGAAGGACTGGACGTTGTTGGCCACCGCCGTCAGCTCCTCGGTCGATATCTGCGAGGCGACGGAGGAGGAGAGCATCATCAGCACGAACTGGCCGGTCAGCGCCGGATAGACGCGCTCGATCGCCGGGCGGAGGATGACGTCCCAGTAAATGGTGGGGGTGGACATGCCGAGGGATTGCGCCGCCTCGATCTGCCCCGGATGCACCGTGTCCATGCCGGCGCGGATGATTTCCGAGCAATAGGCGGCGACGTTGAACACCATGGCGATGACGGCGGCGGTGAAGACCGGCAGCCGCAGCCCGGCGCTGGCGAGGCCGAAATAGAGGAAGAAGATCTGGATGAGGAACGGCGTGTTGCGGATGATCTCGACATAGATGCCGATGGCGCGGGCCAGCCAGCGGCGCTTGCCGCGGGCGCCGATGGCGCAGAGTGTGCCGATGGCCATGCCGAAGACGGTGGCCAGGAAGGTCAGCTGCAACGTCACCCAGGCGCCGGCCAGGAAGTCGGGCCAGTAATCCAGCAGGACGGCGAAATCGAAATCGTATCTCACGGGGTCAGCCTGACGGGCAGCCCCACGGCGCGTTGACGCGACGTGTCCATCCTGTCCTGTTCCTCCGGTGCGGTAGCTCCGCACCATTTGTCGTCTGTTGTCAGACCAATTATGCTAGGCAGATAACTCTGCCCCGCAGCCGATGCAAGCCCCTTGCTGCGGCGCCCACTTCAAGGTTCTCCATGTCCGCCGATCGTGTCTCACTTGTCATCCCCCGCATCCAGGAACCCCGCCGGCTGAGCCTGACAGAGCAGGTGACGCACGACCTGCAGAGCCGCATCACCCAGGGCGAGCTGAAGCCGGGCGACCAGTTGCCGACGGAGCGGGAGCTGATGCAGCGCTACCATGTCAGCCGGACCGTGGTGCGGGAGGCGATATCCAGCCTGCGCGCCGCCGGGCGGCTGGCGACGCGGCAGGGCCGGGGCGCCTTCGTGCTGGACCCCGCTTCGCAACCCCTGAGCTACAGGCTGGAACATTCCGAAATCGGTGCGGCCGAGGACGTGCTGAAGCTGATGGAGATCCGCATCGCGCTGGAGTCCGAGGCGGCATCGCTGGCGGCGCAGCGGCGGGGGGAGGCGGCGGTGGAGCCGCTGGAGCGGATTGCTGCCCAGTTCGATGCCAGCGTGGAGACGCCGGAGCAGTCCACGGTGCATGACCAGGCCTTCCACCTGTGCATCGCCGACCTCTCCGGCAACGCCTATTTCCGCACGCTGATGACCGGGCTTTCCCCCCATCTGCTGCCGCGCCTGCGGATCGACCTGTTCAAGGACGATGCGGCGGCCAAGGTGCTGTATCTGCGCACTTTGCAGGTGGAGCACGCGCATATCCTGGACGCCATCAGGCGCGGGGATGCGGAGGGTGCGCGGGGCGCCATGCGGCTGCACCTGACCAACAGCCGGGAACGGCTGCGCAAGGCCTTGGTACAATTGGCCTCTGCCGAAAGCTGAGGCGGGCTTGCGGGGTGGGAATGGAACTTGTATGACAACTGACAAATTCGCCATCCCAACGAGGACGCCATACGGATGACCGCCCAGTTTACCCCCGCCGAGCTCAAGGCCGCGCTGCCGACCGGGCTGCTCTCCTTCCCCGTCACCGACTTCACCGCCGCCGGTGAGTTCGATGCGGCCGGCTACCGCGCCCGCCTGGAATGGCTGGCGCCCTACGGCACCGCCACGCTGTTCGCCGCCGGCGGCACGGGCGAGTTCTTCTCGCTGACCCAGCGCGAATATTCCGACGTGGTGAAGACGGCGATCGAAGGCTCTGGCGGCCAGGTGCCGATCGTGGCCGGCGCCGGCTACGGCACCCGCATGGCGATCGAGTACGCGCAGGAGGCCGAGCGCCTTGGCGCCGCCGGCGTGCTGCTGATGCCGCCCTACCTGACCGAGACCTCCCAGGCCGGGCTGCGCGCGCATATCGCCGCGGTGTGCAAGTCCACCAAGCTGGGCGTGATCGTCTACAACCGCGCCAACTGCAAGGTCTCGGCCGAGACGCTGCTGGCCGTGGCCGATGAGTGCCCCAACCTGATCGGCTTCAAGGACGGCGTGGGCGAGATCGAGGCGATGGTCTCGGTCCACAACGCGCTGGGTGACCGGCTGACCTATCTGGGCGGCCTGCCTACCGCCGAAGTCTACGCCGCCGCCTACCTGGCGATGGGCGTGCCGACCTATTCCTCCGCCGTGTTTAACTTCATCCCGCGCACGGCCCTGGATTTCTACAAGGCCGTGACGACGGGGGACACCGCGACGGTGGACCGCATCCTGCGCGACTTCTTCTTCCCCTACCTGAAGATCCGCAACCGCCAGCCGGGCTATGCGGTCTCCATCGTCAAGGCCGGCGCGACCATCGTCGGGCATGGCGCCGGGCCGGTGCGCTCGCCGATCAGCGACCTGACGGATGTGGAACTGGAAGAACTGCGGCCGTTGATCGAGGCTCTCGGCTCTCAGGCTTGACGGTAAGGCGGCCTGGCCAAAGGGGGCGTTGCCCCCTCTGGACACCCCCACTGGGGTGACAGGGTCACCCCAGACCCCGCCATTTGTTTTTGCTGCGTGGGTGCGCCGAGGATCGATGATCCTCGGCGACTGAGGGTTCAGCCCCCGCTTGGCCTTTGATAATTTTGAATGCGCCATCCGTCCGGCGCCGCGCCTGGGCATCTAGGCCCCAGAAAAACTGGCAGCGGGGCCCGGGGTGGACTTTCCACCCCGGCGGGGTTCCAGGGGGCAGCGCCCCCTGGCCACGGCCTCAATCCACAGCCGCCCGCATATAGACGCGGAAGAATCCCTTCTCCTCCCGCCGGTCGTATTCCGTAAAGCCCAGCCGCTGGTAGATGCCGATGTTGCGGGTCATCAGCGCATTGGTCAGCAACCGCACTTCCGGCACGCCGCGCTGTCTGGCTTCATCGAAAACGAAGCGCATCAGCACTTGGCCAAGGCCTTTGCGGCCGAGGTCGGGGTCGACGGCGATGTTGTCCAGCCAGAGGTGGTCCGGCGCGTCTTCCAGCACCAGCAGGCCGAGGATGCTGGCGTCGTCCTCCAGCACCCAGGCCTGGCCGGCGGCGATGCGGGCGGCGTAGTCGTCATCCATGGGCGCCGGGCGGCGGCCGATGACGGGCAGGTAGTGGGCGTAGGCGCGTTCCACCAGCGCGGCCAGGAGGGGGGCTTCCCCGGGCCGCGCCGGGCGGATGCTCATACGGCGGTGCCGCCGACGGTCAGGCCGTTCATCTTCAGCGTGGGCTGGCCGACGCCGACGGGCACGCCCTGGCCCTGCTTGCCGCAGGTGCCGATGCCGGGGTCCATGCCCATGTCGTTACCGATCATGGAGACCTTGGTCAGCGCATCGGCGCCGGAGCCGATGAGGGTGGCGCCCTTCACCGGCGCGCCGATCTTGCCGTTCTCGACCAGATAGGCCTCGGAGGCGGAGAAGACGAACTTGCCGCTGGTGATATCCACCTGGCCGCCGCCGAAATTCACCGCGTAGATGCCGCGCTTCACCGAGGCGAGGATCTCATCCGGGCTGTGCTGGCCGGCCATCATGACGGTGTTGGTCATGCGCGGCATGGGGGCGTGGGCGTAGCTCTGGCGGCGGCCGTTGCCCGTGGGTGCCACGCCCATCAGCCGCGCGTTCTGCCGGTCCTGGATGAAGCCTTTGAGGATGCCGTCCTCGATCATGACAGTGCGGCCGGTGGGGGTGCCTTCGTCGTCGATGGTCAGGCTGCCGCGGCGGTCGGGGATCGTGCCGTCATCGACGACGGTGACGCCGGGGGCGGCGATGCGCTGGCCGAGCAGGCCGGAAAACGCGGAGGTCTTCTTGCGGTTGAAGTCGCCTTCCAGGCCGTGGCCTATGGCTTCGTGCAGCAGGATGCCGGGCCAGCCCGGGCCGAGCACGACTTCCATCTCCCCGGCGGGCGCGGGCACGGCGTCCAGGTTCAGCAGCGCCTGGCGCAACGCCTGCTCGATGGCGTCCTTCCAGGTGGCCTCGCTGGTGATCTGCCCGTAGGTGAAGCGGCCGCCGAGGCCGTGGCTGCCGGTCTCCCGCCGTCCATCGGCCTCGACCACCACGGCGATGCTGAGGCGCACCAGGGGGCGGAGGTCGGCGACCCGGGTGCCGTCCGCGCGCAGGATCTGCACCGCCTGCCATTCGCCGGTCAGGCTGGCCATTACCTGGGTGACGCGCGGGTCCCGCGCGCGGGCATGGGCATCGATCGCGGCCAGCAGCGCGGTCTTGGCGGCGAAGTCCATCTCCGGCAGCGGGTTGTCCGGCACGTAGAGGCGGGCATTGGTGGCACGCGGCGCAACGGCGAGGCTGCCGGAGGCGCCGGAAGAGATGGCGCGCACCGTCTCCGCCGCCCGCTTCAGCGCGGGTTCGGAGATGTCGCCGCCATGGGCGTAGCCGGCGGCTTCCCCCTTCACGGCGTGCAGGCCGAAGCCGCGCGTGGTGTCGAAGCTTGCGGTGCGGATGCGGCCGTCATCCAGGCTGATGGCCTCGCTTTCCCGGTATTCCAGGAACAGCTCGCCATCCTCGGCGCCGGCCAGGGCGTTCTGCAGGATGCGGGTGGCGGCGGTCGGGTCCAGCTCGCGGAAGAACAGGCGGTCGGTGGTGTCGAGGGCGCTCATGCCGTCTGCTCCTGTGCGGGGGTGCGGGCGGCGGCGAGCCGCAGGCGGGCGGTGGTGCCGGCACCCCGTGTGCTTTCCAGCGTCAGCTCCGCCCCCATGGTGCGGGCGAAGGCCCGGGCGAGGTAGAGGCCGAGGCCGGAGCCGCCATAGCGCCGGTCATGCGTCGTTTCCAGTTGCACGAAGGGTTCAAAGGCGCGGGGCAGGTCCTCGGCGGCGATGCCGATGCCGGTATCGGTGACGGTGATGTCGACCTGCCCATCCGGCAGGCTGGTGGCGGCGAGCCGGACGGTGCCGCCGGACGGCGTGAACTTCACGGCGTTGGAGAGCAGGTTGAGCAGGATCTGCCGCAGCCGGCGTTCATCCGCCTGGGCGCGGGGCAGGTGCTGCGGCAGCGGTTCCACCACGAAGGCGACGCCGGCCTGGTCGGCGGCGCCGCGCATCAGGCGCTGGGCGCTGTCCAGCACGCTGGGCAGGAACAGGGCGCGGGTCTGCGCCGCCATGCCGCCGCTGCCGAGCTGGGAGACCTGCAGGATGTCGTCGATCAGGGAGAGCAGGTGGCGGCCGGCATCGAGGATGGCGGCGGAGAATTCCATGCCGCTGGGCGGCATGCCGTCCTCCGCCAGCAGGGCCTCGGAGAAGCCGATGACGGCGTTGAGCGGCGTGCGCAGCTCGTGGCTCATGGTGGCCAGGAAGCGCGTCTTGGCGGAACTGGCATCCTCCGCCGTGCGGCGGGCTTCCTCCAGCGCGCGGCGGATGCGGCGTTCCTCGGTGACGTCGGCATAGGTGCGGACGAAGCCGCCATCCGGCGTCGGGTCGGTACTGACCTCGACGACCACGCCGTCCAGGCGCTGGTGGATGTAGCTGGAGCGTTTGTCCGGTGGCGCCATGCAGGCGTAGTAGGCGGCCATGTGGCCCTCGCGGTACTCGCCGCGCAGGCGCTGCAACTCGCGGATTTCGGTGAGCGTGGTGCCGGGGAGGCATTCCTCCGGCTCCAGGCCGTTCAACTGCCGCGCCAGGCCATTCAGCGCGACGACGCGGGACTCGCGGTCGAACAGGCAGACGCCGTGGCGCATGTTGTCCAGCATCGCCTGCAGCAGGTCCGCGCGCTGCTTGGCCTTGGCTTCCGCCTGGTGCAGGGCGGTGACGTCGGCGACGACATTGATGTGGCCACCATCCGGCAGCGGGGCGTTGCGGACCTCGATCATGGTGCCGTCGTGGCGGCGGCGGGTGCGGGGCGGCTGGTCCCGGCGGAACTGGCGCTGGTAGATATCCTCGGCGGTGATGCCGGGCGGGTACTCGCCGGCGGCTTCGCGGCGGCGGCAGATGTCCAGCAGGTATTCGCCCACCTGCAGTTCCGCACCCTTCAGGATGCGCTGGTAGGCGTCGTTCACCATGGTCAGGCGCTGGCTGGAATCGTAGACGCAGATGCCATAAGGCAGGGCCGCCAGCACGCCGCGCAGGGTGGCGAAGCGCAGTTGGGCTTCCTCTTCCGCTCGTCGCAGGGCCGTCACGTCCTCCACCGTCACCAGGAAGCCACCGCTGGCCATGGGCAGGCTGGTGGTGCGGATGGTGCGGCCATCAGGCAGGGTGCGCACTTCGTCATGCGGCCTGCTGCGGTCGATCTGGCTGCGCTCCGCATTGGCTTCGCGGATGGCGGGGTCCATGCCGTACTGGCCGAGCACGTTGGCCTGCACGTCGGCCAGCGAGGTACCACGATGCAGGGTGCCGGGGATCATGCCCAGCACGCGCTCATACGCATCGTTGTGCAGCAGCAGGCGCTTCTCGGCATCGAAGACGCCGACGCCGCCGGGCTGCTGCTGCAGCGCCATTTCCAGCCGCCGCATGTCCTCCGTCAGGTTGGCGCGGGCCTGGTGGTGGTGGGTGATGTCGTAGGCGTAGCTGGCGAAGCCGCCATCGGGCAGCGGTTCCGACGTCATCTCCAGCCAGCGGCCATCATTGCCGCGGACGACGCGGCGGTGTGGCTTGCTGCGGTCCACCGCCATCAGCTGCTGGGCCAGGGCCTCCGGGTCCCCGGGGCCGAGGGAGCCGCGGAAGGCGCAGAGCCGGGCGACTTCCAGCATGGGGCGGCCGGCGAGGTCGGTACCCGGCGGCAGGCCCAGCTGGCGCACCGCTTCGCGGCTGACGAAGCGGGTCTGCCCCTGGCCATCGAAGACCATGACGTTGAAGGGAGCGACCGCCAGTGCGGCAGCCTCCGGGGAGGTGCCGGCGAAGGTGGCGCTGTCGTTCATGCTGTCCTGGGCCGGCGGAGGGCGTGAAGGGTGGCGAGCGCCGCCGTCAGCACCGCCACCGCCACCGCCTGGTGCAGGGTGCCGAGCCAGGCGGGGACGACCAGCAGCAGGGTGGCGACGCCCAGCGCGTATTGCAGCGCCACGGTGCCACCCAGCGCCAGCAGCGCGGTGCGGGCGCGGCCGGCGGGCAGCACGCGGGCGCCCCAGAAGGCCAGGGCCAGCGCGCACAGCCCGGCCAGGGTGGCCAGCAGGCGGTGGTTGAACTGCACGGCGGCGATGTTGGCGGTGAAGTTCAGCCAGAAGGGGGAGAGCATGGCGTAGCCGGCGGGCACCAGCCGGCCATCCATCAGCGGGAAGGTGTTGTAGTCCAGCCCGGCCTTCAGCCCGGCGACAAAGCCGCCCGCCAGCATGGCGAGCACGACCAGCCCGGCGGTGGGGTGCGCCAGGCGGCGGAGCGGGGCGGCGGCCGCGGGGGCGTCGCGTTCGGGGTGGCGCAGCGTCATCGCCGTCCACAGCAGCACGCCGTAGAGCAGCAGCGCCAGCCCAAGATGCACCACGAGGCGGTAGGGGGAGACGGCGGTGCGGTCCGCCTCGAACCCCGAGGCGACCATGAACCAGCCGACGGCGCCCTGCATGCCGCCCAGCAGGAACAGGACCACCAGGCGCGGCTTCAGCCCGGAGGGGATGCGGCCGCGCACCCAGAACCAGATGAGCGGTAGCAGGAAGGCCAGGCCGATCAGCCGCCCCCACAGCCGGTGGGACCATTCCAGCCAGAAGATGCGCTGGAAGCCTTCCAGCCCGAAGCCCTGGTTGACCAGCTGGTATTGCGGAATGGTGCGGTAAAGGTCGAACAGCCGCTGCCATTCGGCATGGGAGAGCGGCGGCAGCGTGCCGGAGAGCGGCGCCCATTCCATGATAGAGAGGCCGGAGCCGGTCAGCCGCGTGGCGCCGCCCAGGGCGACCATCACCCACACCATGCCGGCCACGGCCAGCAGCCAGCGGGCGATGGCCTGCCGGTCAGCGGCATCGCGGGAGAGAGGGGCGGGGGAGGGGGGCACATCGAAGGGCATGATAGGGCGGCTTCTTAGCACAGCCGGCGGCGGTTGTGCCTCGCAGGTATGTCGGGGCTCTCAGGCGCTTTGCGGCTGCACGGGGGGGGCAGACCTGGTGGCGCGCTGATCTTGCGGGCTGCGGATGCCTCACGTGCCAGGGGCGCGTCGGCGGTGCGGGGTGCGGCCGGACATTGCCGTGGGAGGCCAGGCCCCGTGGCCTCGTTGGGCAGGGCTGCATGCCATGTGGCTTGTTCGGTGCTGCGGTGCCTGCTACGCCGCGCCTCCACATGTCAGACGTAATCCCCTCGGCGCAGATGCCGGCCTCTCCCCTGCTGGCGGTTGTCGTCCCCGTGCGCAACGAGGCTGAGAACATCGCCCCCCTGGTGGCCGAGATCTCGGCGGCGCTGGCGGATGTGGCGCATGAGATCATCTATATCGACGACGGTTCGACCGACGGCACGGCGCAGGCATTGGCCAGCGTGGCGGCGGTGACGCCCACCCTGCGGGTGCTGCGGCATGCGGCGTCCTGCGGCCAGTCCGCCGCCATCGTCAGCGGCGTGCGCGCGGCGCGGGCCGAATGGATCGCCACGCTGGATGGGGACGGGCAGAACGACCCGGCCGATATCCCGGCGATGTGGGCCTTCGTGCAGGCCGAGCCGGAGAATGCCCGGCTGCTGGCCGCCGGCTGGCGGGTGACGCGCAAGGACACCCAGGTCAAGCGGCTCTCCAGCCGCTGGGCCAACCGCATCCGCGCCGGGCTGCTGGGCGACGAGACGCCGGATACCGGCTGCGGCCTGAAGCTTTTCCCGCGCGCGCTGTTCCTGGAGCTGCCGCCCTTCGATCATATGCACCGCTACCTGCCGGCCCTGGTGCTGCGGGTGGGTGGGCGCGTCGTCAGCCGCCCGGTGAACCACCGGCCGCGCACGCGCGGCGTTTCCAATTACGGCACGCTGGACCGCGCGCTGGTCGGCATCACCGACCTGATGGGCGTGATGTGGCTGCAACGGCGCTGGAAGCGCCCGCAACTGCTGCCCGCCCGGGATCAATGACCGGTAAGTCCACGACCGGTAAGCCCACCATTCCGCCCCGGCTGGCCTCCCTGGGCAAGCTGGCCCTGCTGGCGGCCGGGCTGGCGCTGGGTGGCTGGCTGGTGCGGGAGCTGGGCGGCGGCCGGCCGGAAGCCTGGGTCGAGCGCTTCGGCCTGCAGCAGACGCTGTGGGGCGAGACCGCCTTCCTGGTACTGGGCACGTTGGCCTGCGCCGTGGGCGTGCCGCGCCAGGCGGTGGCGTTCCTCGGTGGCTATGCCTTCGGTGCCTGGATCGGTGGCGGGCTGAGCCTGCTGGCGCAGCTGCTGGGCTGCGCGGCGGCGTTCGGCTGGGCCGCGCTTGTCGGGCGTGGCTGGGCGGAACGGCGGCTGGCCGGGCGCTTCGGCCGGCGGCTGCGGGCCTTGCGGGACGTGCTGGCGGCCAGCCCCTTCAACACCACCCTGGCGCTGCGGCTGCTGCCGATCGGCAACAACCTGGCGCTGAACCTGCTGGCCGGGCTTTCGGGCCTGCCGCTGCTGGCCTTCCTGGCCGGTTCCGCCGTCGGCTACCTGCCGCAGACGGTGATTTTCGCGCTCGCCGGCAGCGGCGTGGCGGTGGACCGGCAGGGGCAGATCATCCTGGCCGTGGTGCTGTTCGTCGTCTCGGCGGCGCTGGGGCTGTGGATGCTGCGGCGCCACCGCGCCGGCCGCGCCATGGATGATGCGACGCAGCAGCCAGAGTAAATCCGGCGGTTTATCCCGCCGCCCGCCGCCTGTAAGACACGGACCATGGCCCGCCGCGCTCGCACCCTGACAGACGAGGACCGCGCGCTGTGGCGTGCCTTCGCCTCCCACGTGCTGCCGCTGCCCGGGCATGCGTTGCCGCCGCCACCCCCTGTTCCGGTAGCCCCGCCGCCGCCCGCGCCCACCGCCCCGGCCCCCGTGCCGCCGCCCGCCGTGGCGCGCCCGCGCACGGGCCGCGTGCACGCGCCCGTGCATGTCGGCACCGCGCCGCCCGGGATCGACAGCCACCGCTGGCGCGACCTGCGCCGTGGCCGCACCCGGCCGGAGCGGACGCTGGACCTGCACGGCCGCCGCGCCCAGGACGCCTACCACGCCGTCCGCTCCTTCCTGCTCTCCGCCCATGCCGATGGCGTGCGCTGCGTGGCGGTGGTGACGGGCAAGGGGCCGATGCCCGAGGGCGGCGTGCTGCGGCGGGAGTTCCCCCATTGGCTGAACGCGCCGGACCTGCGCCACCTGGTGCTGGGCGCCGCCTACCCGCATGTGGCCAACCAGGGGGCGGTGCACCTGCTGCTGCGCCGCCGCCGCGACATATGACGCCGTTCGGCGCCCGGCTGCGCGCGCTGCGCGAGGAAAAGGGCATCACCCTCTCCGGCCTGGCGGCGGCGTTGCAGGTCTCACCAGCCTATCTCTCCGCTCTGGAGCACGGGCGCCGGGGGCGGCCCTCCGCCGGGCTGATCCAGCAGGTGAACGACTATTTCGGCCTGTGGGACAATGTGGAGGAGCTGGAGCGGCTCGCCCGCCTCTCCCACCCCCGCGTGGTGCTGGATACGGCAGGGCTCTCCCCCGAAGCGACCGAACTGGCCAACCGCCTGGCGCTGCGCATCCGCAGCCTCACCCCGGCCCGGATCGCCGCGCTGCGGGCGGTGCTGGAGAAGGAGGAGTAGATCACGGGGGAGAGAAGGCTGGGGAACGAATTCCCCAGACCCCTTCTTTTTTCTATGAGCTGGCGTTGGCGCTGCGGGACTGGGAGGGGACGCTTTTGACGATATTGAAAATGGGCAGCAAGGGCTGAACCCTCAGCCGCCGTAGATCCAAGACTTCCGGCGCATCCAGCCGTCTCTCAGGGCCGACCCCTCAACGGCCACACCCGGAAAATGCGAAGAAAGAAAAGAAGGGGTCCGGGGAATTCCTTCCCCGGCCTTCCCTCCTGACTGTCCCGCCTCAGTTGATCTCTTCGTTCGGCAGCACGCCCCAGATGTCCGCGCGGCGGAGGAAGCCGCGATGGTCGGCGACCTGGACTTCGCACCATTCCCTGCCGGCGTTGCAGCGGCGGATGCGGCCTACGACCCCGGGTTGCAGGCGGGCGACGACGTTGCTGGTCTCGCTGTCCGAGTGGTGCAGGGGGCGTTCCTGGCCGCGCACCATGAAGGTGCGGCGGGCGGAGAGGGTGGATTGATGCACCCAGCCTTCGGTGCCGTCCATGTCCCGGATGCGGCGCCACTGGTTGTATTCGCGCACCACTTCCACCGGCAGGTCCCGCCGCTGGTAGGTCCATTCGATGGGGAAGCGGGTGTCGGGGCCGACGCGCAGGTTCACTTCGTCCGACCGCAGGGCGACGAAGCGGGGCGTGGGCAGGCCGGTGACGCTGCCGACATCGGGGATCGGCTCCGGCGGCGGCTGTGCCGGCTGGGCGGTGGCGGCGGCCGCTGCGCCGGCGGCGGCACCGGCCGCGGCGCCTGCGGCCGCACCGGTGCGGGCGCGGGGCGGGGTGGGCTGGGTGGCGGGGCGGGTGCGGTCCTGCCGCTGCGGGGCGCGCACGGCGGGGGCGGCCTGGCCGGGCGCCTGGGCCGCCGGGGCGCCGGGGCGCTGCGCGGGGGTGGCGGCGGGCGTGCGGTTCTGCGTGGCGGGCGGGCGCTGGGGCTGCTGGTTCTGCAGGCGTGGCGGCAGGGACAGCGTCTGGCCTTGCGGCGGCGTGGGGGCGGCGGGTGCTGTGGCGCGCGGCGGAGTCGGCGGCGCCAGGGTGGAGCGCGGCGGCTGCAGGGTCTGGCCGGGTGGCTGGGCGCCGCCCAGGTTGGATTGCGCCAGCGCCGCCCCTGCCAGCAGGGTCGGAACGAGAACAGCGAGCAGGGTGGAGGCGATCGGGCGGAGGCGTGGCATGGCGGGATCACGCGCAAAATGCGGGCGCCGGGTCAAGCCCTGCTGGCGATCGCTGCGCAAACCCAACAGCCGCGCCAGGCCTGCGGGCGCCCTCCCGGCCAGCACCGTCATAGCGCCAGCAACTGGCCGGTACCGACGGCGGCCAGGAAGGTGACGATGCCGGCGGTCTCCACCCCGGGGGCCAGGGCGTCGGCGGTGATGGCCTCGGCGCGCAGGCCGGCCTCGCAGGCGATGTGGCGGATGCCGAGTTCCCGCGCGGCTTCGCGCAGGGTGGCCAGGGTGGCGACGCCGCGGCTCGCCAGCAGCGCCTCGCGCGGGTCGTCCAGCAGCGGGGGGGTGCGCAGCAGCAGGTGGCAGCCCTGGTTGGTAGCGAACAGCACGACATCGCGGCCGATGGCGGCGGCGGCGGTGGCGGCGACCAGCGCGTAATGCGCGGCGTCATGCCCGCCGGAGCGCAACAGGATGCCGAGGGTGGGGGCCGGCGAGGCGGTGGCGCTCATGCGGGCAGGGCGCAAGTGGCTTGCTGCGTGCCGGCATGGGCGGAGAGGTCGGTGATGGCTGGGTGCGGGCCGCAGAGCGGGCAGGCGGGGTCGCGCTTCAGGGTGATGCTGCGGAAGCGGGTGTCCAGCGCGTCCCACAGCAGCAGGCGGCCGGCCATGGTCTCGCCGATGCCGAGGACTTCCTTCAGCACCTCGGTCGCCTGCAGCGTGCCCATGACGCCGGTGACGGAGCCGAGCACGCCGGCTTCCGAGCAACTCGGAACCAGGCCCGGCGGCGGCGGTTCCGGGTGCAGGCAGCGGTGGCAGGGGAACAGGCCGCCGGAGGGCGCGTAGACGTGGGACTTGAAGACGGAGAGCTGCCCCTCGAACCGCAGCACCGCGGCCGAGACCAGGGTGCGGCGCAGCAGGTGGCAGGCATCGCCCAGCAGGAAGCGGGTGGCGAAGTTGTCGGTGCCGTCGCAGACCAGGTCGTAGCGCGGCAGCAGTTCCGCCGCCGCCGCCGCGTCCATGCGGCGGGCGTGGATGTCGACGCGGATTTCCGGGTTCAGGCGGCGCAGGGTCTCGGCCAGGCTGTCCGCCTTGTTGCGGCCGAGGCGCCCGGTGTCGTGCGCCACCTGGCGTTGCAGGTTGGAGAGTTCCAGCCGGTCGTCGTCGATCAGGCCGATGGTGCCGATGCCGGCGCCGGCCAGGTACAGCGCCAGCGGCGAGCCGAGGCCGCCGGCCCCGACCACCAGAACCTTCGCCGCCCGCAGCCGCGCCTGCCCGATGGCGCCGACATCCTGCAGCAGGATGTGGCGGGAGTAGCGGTGCAGCTCGGCATCGGTGAAGTCGAGGTCCATGCGCCGCATATGGGCGCGCGCGGGCGCGGGCCGCAATGGCTGCCGGGCCGGGCGCGCGGCGGATTCTGGGCCCCCGATGCGGGAAATCGTTGCAATCAGCGTGGTTTTTTCGGTTTGCTGGTCTTTCGCGGAGCGCCCAGGCCCTCCGCCTGCCAGGTGCCGGGGCCAGCGTGTGCGTGTACCGCGCCCAAGCCTCGGGTTGCCCGGCATCGGTCTGATCGTGTGATGCGACATCCGGCGATTTTGCCTAGCCGCCACGCGATTGCAGGAGAGGAGACAGGCGATGCGCCGACGTTCCCTGCTGGCAGCCGCGGGCCTCGCGGCATTTCCCGCCGTCGCGCGGGCGGAGGAGCCGGTCGATACGCTGCTGGTCCTGGCTGTCGATGTCTCCCGCTCCGTCGACGAGGACGAGGCGCGGCTGCAGCGGGAGGGCTACCGCAATGGCGTGACCGACCCGAAGGTGGTGGAGGCCATGCTGGGCGGCGTGCTG
>Ga0308171_1003552_pt1 | contig 14117 bp, 18 predicted proteins | sample PhyGR1_FD_202135 | JGI IMG/M metagenome (GOLD analysis project Ga0308171, IMG submission 202135) | Phyllosphere microbial communities from UC Gill Tract Community Farm, Albany, California, United States - DLSLSG.R1 | ecosystem: Host-associated > Plants > Phyllosphere > Unclassified | place: USA... | reverse complement strand
GATCCATGAAACCGACCATCAGGACATCGTTTGTCGTTTCATCCAAGATGACAGCCGCGACGAGTCCTTTTGAAAAATTCAATTCGATCATCGGACGTCGACTCCTCTCGCCTTCAGGTACTCTTTTGTTTCCGACATCGTATAGGTCGCTTCATGGAAAATCGAGGCAGCAAGTGCCGCGTCCGCTCCGGCTTCAAGCCCTTCCGCCAAGTGTTCGAGTGTTCCGACACCGCCGGAAGCAATCAACGGAACGTTGACGACTTCGCGCAAGCGTTGAATCAACTCAAGATCGTAGCCGTCCTTTGTTCCGTCGGCGTCCATCGACGTGACAAGCAGTTCACCGGCACCAAGCGATACCGCTTCCTTCGCCCATTCGATTGCATCCCGTCCGACGGCCTGTGTGCCGCCGTGCGAGAAAACACCCCACGAGTCACCGGTCCGCTTGGCGTCGATTGCGACGACCGTCGCCTGAACACCGAACAGGCGGCTGATGTCCTGAATCAGTTGCGGATTTTGTAACGCCGACGAATTGAGGGAGACTTTATCGGCACCGGCGCGGATCAATCGTTTGGCGTCTTCAAGTGTCTTGATCCCGCCGCCAACCGTAAACGGCATATAGATGACTTCCGCCACCCGCTCGACGATATCAAGCATCGTGTCGCGGCCTTCCTGTGTCGCCGAGATATCGAGCAAGACGAGTTCGTCGGCCCCTTGTTCGTAATAGTACTTGGCAACGGCGACCGGATCGCCGAGGTCACGCAGATTTTGAAACTTCACGCCTTTGACGACGCGTCCCTCCTTGACGTCAAGACAGGGAATGATCCGTTTCATTAACATACGCGAAGCACCTCTTTCAACGATAACGACCCGTCGAGTAAGGCACGGCCGATGACGGCACCGTCCATCCCGATTTCTTTTAAGCGGGCAACGTCTTCGACCGTCGTCACACCACCGGACGCAATCAGTTCAACGCCGTCCCGTTTCAAACGGTCGAGTCCGTCGACATCCGGTCCCTGCATCATTCCGTCGCGGGAGATGTCCGTGTATAAAAACGTCTTAATGCCTTTTTGAATCAAGTGTTCGATCGCCCGTTCGAGCGTCCAGTCACTCGCTTCGAGCCAGCCGCGCGTCTGGACGATGCCGTTTTTGGCGTCGAGCGCAACGGCCAACTTATCGCCGGCCCGTTCGATCATCTGTTCGAGCAACGCTTCGTCTTCGAGCGCGACCGTCCCGATCAGAATCCGGTCAATCCCGGCGCCGACGTACGCTTCGACCGTTTCGATGTTGCGGACGCCGCCGCCGGCTTCGACGAACAAACCGGTTTCTTTTTTGATGTCGGCGATCAGGCTTAAGTGAAGGGGTTCACCGGCTTTCGCGCCATCGAGATCAATCAGGTGAATCGCTGTCGCCCCGTCTTCTTTAAAACGTCTCGCGATCGTCAATGCATCCCCAAAAAACGTCTGTTGCTGAAAATCCCCTTGTTTGAGGCGGACGGCCTGTCCGCTCATTAAATCGATTGCTGGGTAGAGTTGCATGTCGTCTCTCTCCATTCCTTAAGTAATTTCAATCCGACTTCGCCACTCTTTTCCGGGTGGAACTGCATCCCTGTCACCAGGTCCTTTTGGACGATGGCCGGGACGAGTCGTCCGTACTCGACCGAGTCGACGATCCAGTCCGGATCACAGACCGCACCATACGAGTGAACGAAATAAACCGCTTCGCCGTGATTCTTCAATTGATGCCAGCCCATGTGCGGCAAGCGGACGTCACTCGGTAACTTTTCGACTGTTCCCGGTAAAATACCAAGCCCTTGTGTCTGTCCGTCTTCATCACTTGACTCAAACAACAGTTGCATGCCGAGACAAATCCCGAGGAACGGTTTTTTCTTCGCTTGTTCCTGTAAGAACTCAATCAATCCCGTCTCTTCTAACCTGGCCATTGCCGGCGCATAGGCCCCGACCCCCGGTAAGACGAGCGCTTCCGCCTGTCCAAGTAACTCCAGGTCACTTGTGACGATGACGGCTTCCCCGAGCTCTTTTAACGCCCGTTCGATGTTCGCGATATTGCCGACACCATAATCTACGATTGCGATCATTAGTCAATCAGTCCTTTCGTTGACGGAACACCGTCTCCGGTCACGGCAACAGCCTGACGGACAGCACGACCGAGCGCTTTAAACAATCCTTCAATCATGTGGTGGGTATTTGATCCGTACAGGACTTGGGCATGAATCGTCATCCGCGCACTGCGGGACAAGCCTTGGAAAAACTCTTCCGCCAGTTCCGTATCAAAATCACCGAGCTTCGGATTTTTAAATTCGGCGAGGAAGACCGTATACGGACGACCGCTGAAGTCGAGGACGACCGAGGCAAGCGTCTCGTCCATCGGCACACGTGATTCGCCGTACCGTTCGATACCGGCTTTGTCACCTAACGCTTCCGTCAGCGCTGCGCCAAGGACGATTGCTGTATCTTCGACCGTATGGTGGGCATCGATCCAAAGATCGCCCTTCGCTTGAATCTCAAGACCAATCCGGGCCTGGAAGGCAAACAGTGTCAACATGTGATCGAAGAAGCCGACCCCTGTCTTAATTTCAACCGGTCCGCCACTGAGGTCAACCGCCACCTTGATTTCTGATTCTGAGCTTACTCGTTCGCTTGTCCCACGACGCATTGCAGTTCCTCCTCTACACATTTCTCTAAGATTTCCATCGCTTCAACCGAGCCACAACTGACGCGGAAAGCTCTGTCAAACAAACGGATCCGCAGTCCGGCTTTGGCACAACGTTCGGTAAAGCGTTCAGCTTGATCGTATTCGACGTAAACAAAATTCGCCGCACTCGGATATGTTCGCCCAAGCGGTTCGACCAGACGAGCAATCGTGTCCCGGCTCGTAAACGTTTCTTCTAAGACAAGATCGAGTTCCGGTTCCGCCATGATGGCAATCCCGACCGCAGCCGAGAGACCGGAGACATTATACGGTGATTTGATCGATTCGACCTCGGCGACGACCTGTTCACTGGCAATCAGAAAGCCGAGTCGCAGCGACGCAAGACCAAATGCTTTCGACAACGTCCGAAGAATGATTGCGTTCGGATATTCGTCAAGCAGACCGACCATCGATTGTTCGAGGGCGAAATCGATATAAGCTTCGTCAATCACGACATATTTTCCGCTGTCGAGCAGACGGCGGACATCCGCCTCTTTCCGCAAGATACCTGACGGATTGTGCGGGTGACTGAGGAAGATGATATTCCCCGGTGCCGCAAGCAATCCATCGACATCAAGCGCCATTCCGTCAAGGAGCGAGACTTTACTGAAGTCGGCGCGTGCGCGGTCGGCATAAAACTGATACATGACGAAGTCCGGTTGCGAGGCAATGACCGGTGACTCTGGACCAGCGTAGCGGGCACAGAGGTAACCAATCAGTTCGTCGGAGCCGTTCCCGGCCACGAGTTGCGTCGGACGAACACCGGCATAGGCGCTGTACGATGCTTTGACTTGATCAATGACTTCGACCGGATATTCATTAATGGGAAACGTCTCGACGAGTTGTTTGATCGTCTCAATGCCAACCGGGCTGTGTGCCGTAAATCGTTCGTTTTGGTGTAATCGCATCAGTTCTCCCTCACTTCTATCGCTTGTGCGTGTGCTTCGAGTCCTTCGACCCGAGCGACCGTTTTCGCGGCATTCGCCAGTCGGGCGACACCTTCCCGTGTCGCTTCGAGCATCGTCTGGTGACGTAAGAACGTTCGTGCCGATAAGCCGGACGCAAAGCGGGCCGTTCCGGATGTCGGTAAGACGTGATTCGTCCCGGCGACATAATCGCCGAGTGTTTCCGGTGTTTCGTGCCCGAGGAAAATCATCCCTGCGTGACGGATCAACTTGACGACCTCTTGCGGGTTCGCGACGGCAAGTTCCAAGTGTTCGGCAGCCAAACGGTTTGCTTCTGCTATCGCTTCATCAAGTGAAGCGACGAAGACGCCGCCATTTTCCATCGCCCGGCGTGCAATCTCCTGGCGCGGTAACTGTTGCAGGCGACGTTCGATGTTCGCATCGACGTCCGCTTTCATTGCTTCCGTCGGGACGAAGGCAATCGCGACCGCATCTCGGTCATGTTCCGCTTGTGCGAGGAGATCAGCGGCAATCCGGTCCGGATGCGCCGTCTCATCGGCGATGACGACGACTTCTGACGGTCCGGCGACCGAATCGATACCGACGATGCCATAGACTTGACGTTTCGCTTCGGCAACAAACCGGTTGCCCGGTCCGACGATCAAATCAACCGCTTGAATCGATTCCGTACCGAACGTCAAGGCAGCGACGGCTTGGGCGCCACCGATTGTATAGATTTCTGTCACACCGGCGATTTTCGCCGCGACCAACACTTCTGTGCTGAGTCCGGTGACCGGTGTCACCATGACGACCCGCTCGACGCCGGCGACTTTAGCCGGAATTGCGTTCATCAGGACGGTTGACGGATAACTTGCTGCTCCGCCCGGGACATAAATCCCGACCGAGTCAACCGGAACAAACCGTTGGCGACGGGTGACGTCCGCTTCGACGAGCTCGATGTCGGACGGCAATTCTTGTTCGTGCCACTCGACGAGTCGAGTCGCCATCAGTTTTAACGAGTCGACCAGATTAGGATCGGCTTGATCAAACGCTTCTTGAATCTTCGTTTCATCCAAACGGAAGTCTGTCAGATCAACGCGGTCAAATTCACTTGTGTAGCGACGGACGGCTGCATCGCCGTCGTTTGCCACTTGTTCCAGAATCGACCGGACAGCTTGCTCCGTCTCACGGTCGACACTGAAGTTTTTTGTCGTTGCCATTACCGAGTCACTCCTTCTGTCAGCTGTTCGAGTAATTGAATCACTTCGACGCGTTTGCGTTTCAACGTCCACTCGCTTGTAAAGAATCGGGCGTTGATATCGATGATTTTTTCATATTCGTTGAGACCGTTCGCCCGGAGTGTCTCACCCGTTTCGACGATATCGACGATCGCATCGGCAAGTCCGAGCAATGGTGCCAGTTCAACCGAACCGTTCAGCGGCACGATATCGACATCGACACCAAGTTCACTGAAGTAACGTTTCGCGATGACCGGATATTTGGTCGCAATCCGGACCCGACGTCCGCCTTCGAACTGCAACGGTTCTTTTGCACAAACCGACATCCGGCAAATCCCGAATGGCAATTCTGCCAGTTCCGACAATTCCTGATCCGATTCGAGCAGGATGTCGCTGCCGGTGATCGCGACGTCGAGGACACCTTGGGCGACGTACGGAATCAAATCCGATCCTTTCATGAAGACGAATTCGTGTTCCCCGCGCTTGACGATCAATTCACGTTCGATTGCCCCCCACGTTTCGACGCCTGCTTCTTTTAAATACCGTTCCGTCGTTTTCGACAGCCGGCCTTTCGTGATCCCAATCCGCATTTAGAGCACCTCCGCGAGTCGTTCGACGGAAAATCCGATCCCGAACGCTTGTTGTTCCTGACCAAATTGTTCGTACAGCCGGTCGTATCGTCCTCCGACCAACACCGGCTCGGTCACACCTTCGATGAAACCGTGAATCGTCACGCCATCATAGTATGTCTGCAGCCCCATCTGTCCGAAGTCGAGATCGGCATTGACGGCGTCTGCTAAATCAATGACGGCATTTAAGCGGGTTTCGTCGACATACGGCAAAATCTGTTCCGCCCCTTCCCGACCAAATAAGAGCGGGAGCTTGGCGAGCAAGGCATCATCGAGTTCCCGGGCAATCCGTTTCAGTTCGATGACGTTCCGTAACCGCAACATCTGTGTCACTTGATCCCGCAGGTGGTGATCACCGACCCGGGTTTCAATCAAGTGTTCAATCAGTCCGGCGTCGCCGATTGACAACGTCACTTCTTTACCGGTCAATTCTTCGATTAACCGGACACCGAGTTGGATCGCTTCGACCTCGGCGATGACGCCCCGTTCTTCAAAACCGACTTGGAACTTTTCTTCCGGCTGGAAGACCGAACCACTGTAAAAGACACGTTTATATTGTTCGCGGCCCCGCTCACTGAGCGCCCGCGCGACACTTGTCGTAAAATCCATCCGAATTTGTTCCCGGCCACCGACTTCTTCAATTAAAGGGGTGATTAATCGGGTATAGTTAGATTGTTCGAGCCCATCCTCGAGTTGGCGGATGACACGTTGCAGGCGTTCTGCTGATTGCCCGACGTAGTCCGTCGCCCCGTCTTTGAGTCGAATCGTAGAAAATGATTGCATGTCGCCACTCCTTTATCTTGTTATCACTGTACCACGCTAAATTATTTAACGATAAGATACCTTTTTTGTGGTTCGATTGTCAATCCTTTTGCCTGTTTTCGTACCAAAAAAACATATTGGAGGTTTTGTCATGCAATTGATCAAATGGGACGGTCACGTCCACAGCCCGTATTGTCCACACGGAACGAAAGATCCACTCGAAGCGTATATCGAACGCGCCCTGTTACAAGGTCTCGAACGGATCAGCTTCACCGAGCACGCCCCGCTGCCGGAAGGACTCGTCGATCCGGCACCCGACAACGATTCCGGGATGTCGTTTGCGACAGCCGAACGCTACATCGAAGAACTGAAGACGTTACGCGACACATACAAAAACGACATCGATATCCGGATCGGGATGGAGTTTGATTACTGGGAGCATGACGTCGACGGGACACGGGACATCATCGCCCGTTACGGTCCCGAGCTGACGGACGGTATCCTGTCGCTGCATTACCTCTGGATCGAGGACCGGTATTACATGGTCGACTTCAGCAAAGAAAGTTTTGGTGAGATCGTCACGGCGACGGGCAGCGTCACAGCCGCTCACGAACGCTATTACGAAGGCATCCAAGCGCTTGTCATGACGAACCTCGGTCCGCATCAACCAAAACGCCTTGGTCATCTGACGTTGCCGACAAAGTTCATCCAGGCTTATCCGCTCGAGCAGACGCCGACGAACTTGGACGAGACGATCCGGAAAATCCGGCAGGCCGACTTTACACTCGATCTCAATACGGCAGGACTGCGGAAACCGTTATGTGGTCTTTCCTATCCTTACCCGGAACTCCTGCAAATCACGCAGTCTTTAGGGATTCCGCTCGTTTACGGATCAGATGCACACTTAGCGAAAGATGTCGGGGCTGATTTTGATTTCAAATGGTAAACAAATAACTGTATAAAAAAGAATCGTCCGCTTTTCGCTTACTCTGTCAGGAGTTGCGTGAAACGGCGATTTTTTATGTTCAACAATAAAAAAAGACCGGAAAACGCATTAAACACGTCTACCGGTCTTATAATTTCTTCTATTCTAAGTTGGCATGTTTGCCGTACATTGTTTTTGAATCAAGTTGTTTCGCCGCCATGATGTGAAGAATCAACGCATCATAGAACAGCAACATCGTTTGTTCAAACAATGATCCCATCGGCTGAACCGTTTCGTCCGCCGTGGCTGTCCGCTCTTTCGGCACTCCCGGCAGTTTCACGGTTAAGTCTGCTAACTTCGCCAGTGTCGACGTCGGCTCAATCGTGACGACCGCGACGGTTCCACCGATCTGTTTCGCTTTCTCGACGATCGGGACGAGTGTTTTCGTCTCACCGGATCCTGATCCGATGATCAACAAATCCCCTTCGCGCAAGTTTGCTGTGACCGTTTCACCGACGACGTACGCATCAAGTCCCATATGCATCAGGCGCATGACAAACGCTTTGCCCATTAAGCCGGAGCGACCGGCTCCAGCGAGAAAGATCCGGTCTGCCTTCAGAACGGCTTCGGCGAGTTGCGTCGTCTCAGCTTGATCAATCGCTTCGACCGTCGACGTCAGCTCTTGTAAAATCGTTTGAATATGTGTCATTTACGCCTCTTGCAGCATCCGACGCATCGTTGACGCTGTTCCTTGTTTGTCGTCTTGTCCGGTAATCCCGCCACCGACGATGATGAGGTCTGGGCGTGCTGCGATGACTTCTGGTAATGTTTCCATCTTGATGCCGCCAGCAACTGCTGTTTTGGCATTTTTAACAACCGACTTGATGGTTGCGAGATCTTCGAACGAGTTTTGACCGACGGCTTGAAGATCGTAACCTGTGTGGACACAGATGTAGTCAACACCGAGTTCATCGAGTTCTTTCGCACGTGTCGCGATATCTTTGACAGCGATCATATCAACCAAAATCTTCTTGCCTGATTTTTTCGCTTCTTCAACGGCACCTTGGATCGACATATCTTCGGCAGCTCCAAGAATCGTCACGATGTCAGCACCATGTGCGACGGCTTGGCTGACTTCATAGCCGGCAGCATCCATGATTTTTAAGTCGGCAAGAACTGTTAAGTTCGGGAAAGCCGCTTTCATTTCTTTAACGGCACGAAGCCCTTCGTTGATGACGACCGGTGTCCCGATCTCAACGATATCTAAGTTTTCTTCCCCAATTTCTTTGACTAAAGCGATGGCACCTGCTGTATCGACTAAATCGATTGCTAATTGTAATTTCATCATTTATCTCTCCCATTCTTCTCTCTATTTATGGATCCTGGCACTTCCTTCTGACGTTCGTGAAGGAACATGACTAAATATAATCCTGATAGACGAACTTGGGAAGTACGCACTTTTAATTTACATAGTGCGGTTTTTCATACATAGTGCGGAAAAGTATACTGTCGATGACAAGAGGGCTATACTGAAAAAGGAGGTGGATTGATGCCACATTTTGAAGACCGGCAGTTTAACTGTGAAAAAGAATTGACCCTCTCGATCATCGGGGGGAAATGGAAGATGCTGATTCTTTGGCACCTTGGGAAAGAAGGCACCAAACGCTTCGGAGAGCTGAAAAGCCTGATGCCCGGCATTACCCAACGGATGCTCGTCAATCAGTTGCGGGAGCTGGAAGATCACCATATCATCCACCGGGAAGTCTATCCGGTTGTTCCGCCGAAGGTCGAATATTCGTTGACGCCACACGGCTACAGCCTGATGCCGATTTTGGACGCGATGTACGACTGGGGCAAGGATTACGCCAAAAATGTCCTCAAAGTCGAGTTCGAACAAACAAAATTATCGCAATAAAAAAGATGCTCGTCTGTCCCGTCTCAATCTGAGAGGAGGCAACCGAGCATCTTTTTTTAGACTTCTTCTGCTGTAAATATTTTCGACATCGCCAGTTCATCGACGTACTCGCCGTCAATGAACAGCGAGGCAATTCGTGTCCCTTCGATGTTGAAGCCGAACTTATGATAAAGCTCGATTGCCCGCAGGTTATCTTTCCGGACCGTCAGTTCGAGCCGGACGAGTCCCGCTTCAACGGCAAAGGCATCGACTGCTTCGAGTAATCCGGCACCAAGCCCCTGACCAGTATAGGCATCGAGCAAGCCGATGACGAGGTTCGCCCGGTGACGGATTCGGATTGGTTTTCCACCGACGACTAACACATAGCCGACCAGTTGTTCATCGACATCGACGACAAAGATATCTGAGTTTGCCGCCTGACCAAATCGTTCGATGAAGGCTTCCGCCTGTTCCGTCGACATGCTGCGTTCTTCCGGTTCATACAACATATATTTCGTTTCCCGATCAATTCGTCGCATCAAGTCCGATAAGGCTTTTCCGTCCATCAACGTAGCGCGTCGTATCATCAACATTAACCTCCTTTTACTACTTTTATTATTTTTAGTTTACCAGTTAGTTATAGTTTTAATAATAATTTATATGGACAAATTGATGTACAATTCGAAAATAAAACATTTTTTTAATATGACTAAAACACGACCTCAAAAAAGCATTTTTTTACTTTTAAAGTTAATAAATAGTATAATAAAAATAAAAGGCGGTGCTCAAATGAATATTTTTCACAGTAATAATCTAATTCCATTAAAAAATGAGTTAATTGATATTGTAGGGGATTATCAAGGCATAAGTTTTGATACAGCGCATGTTACAAAATGGATAAATCAGTTCCCGTTGCCATATCACGAATTGATTTTAAGCGAATTAATATCTGTTTTTAAGAATAGTTATTGTACTAATAAAATTTTTTCTCAGTTCTTATCAGATTTATTATACAACAAAGAAATTTTTCCTGATGGATTCCAAAATCATAAATTTATAAATCCGCAAAATATCGGATATAGCCAAAAATATATTTTAACTTTCCTAAATGATTTAACTTTACAAAAACATAATTTCTCACTTGAACAATGTGGAAATGCAACTCCAACTTCGTATACTTATATTGATGATGCCTTTTATTCAGGACGTAGGTTATTAAATGATATGATTAATTGGAAAAAAACAATATTTGATTCAAGTGAAATAGAACATATTAATTTTATTTTCTATGCTTTACATAAAAGAGATCAACAATATATTTTTAATGAAATAAAAAAAAATTTTCCTAATTCTAAAATCGGAATTTGGGCTGTCAAAACGTTTAACAATATATCAAATGATTCTTCAGAGGTATTTTCATTAGCTAATGGAATAGATTATTCAGACAATGCAAAATCATACATCAGTAATATCGAGTCTAGAAGATCGGAAAAGCAGAATAATTTTTATCCACTTCTACGTTCTCCAAATAAACCATTAATTGAAGATTATTTTACATCTTCTCACAACAGAAAAATTGTGGAGCAAATTTTCTTTGAACGGGGTATAGAGATTATTAGTCATGCTGCAAATCCTAATCCTTACATGAGACCTTTTGGCTTTGATAGAATTCCTACTCTCGGTTTTGGTTCTTATTTTGTTAATTTTCGAAATATAGCTAATAACTGTCCAGTAGTTTTGTGGTGGGGCAATCCTCAAGCAACTTTTGGTATAAACAACTGGTATCCTTTGTTTCCTAGAACTGTTCACTAAAACTATAATTACATCAATTATGCTATTTTTTTATAGAAGAGAGTTGATTTATCATATTTATTAATAATCGAAACAATGATTATAGAATTTATAGAAGAGATAAGGTTGTGGTTTTTAAGAAAACTAAAGATATTTACGGTGGTCTCTCTAATATGGCTTCTGGCTACCTCATATATATTAATGGTGAAAAAATTCTTTCTTCAGAAGCATTATATCAAGCAATGCGTTATCCAAATAATCCTGAAATTCAGCATGAAATTTTGAAACAAAAAAGTCCAATGACTGCTAAAATGATTAGTAAAAAATATAGACAACTATCAAGATCAGATTGGAACGAAGTAAGAATCACAATCATGCGTTGGTGCTTGAGAATAAAACTTATAAATAATTGGGATAAATTCAATAATTTACTTATATCAACAAACGGAAAAGAAATTGTGGAGGAATCCCACAAAGATGATTTTTGGGGCGCAATCCCCTCCGACAAAAATCTATTAGTTGGAACTAATGCACTCGGTAGACTTTTGATGGAGTTGAGAAGAGATCTAGATTTGTTAAAGGCTGCTAATAACTTAATTATAAATATTCCTGATATGAAACTGTACAATAAAAATGTCAATAATTTAATAATAAATATAAAAGAACGATCTGCAGAATCAATCGATAAAAAAATATCTTACAAGGAGTATAAGAACCTATCATTATTTGATTAATCGATTTTAAAAACGTTAGAAATAGTAATTTAGTGGTGATTTCTTCATAATATTATACTATTTTCAATATAATGAATCTAAATTATTAATATGATTGATGTAATAAAATTCATATATTAGATTGCTTAGCAATTTGATAAACATATAAAACATCTTGATTAGGCTGCTAATACACTTGTATTTTATAAATGTATTAGCAGCCTTTTTTACACCAGTTCTAGTCTAAGTAGCTTATAACTCATTCATAGATCCCATTTTATTTCGATTGAACATATGTATGGAAAACATAAAAATGCCTCCGATGTGAACTGAACCCTGAATGGTGGACATTTGATAAAAGACCCTATTCGGGGATTTTTGTGTTTAAAGATACCCATATACTGTACCTATTCAATTTAGACGGGAGAACTATTCATGAACAGACGCACCTTTCAATCCAGATCAAATCAGACAACTCGAAGCGAATCTTCACGTAGCCTCGGTACCAGATCGTACGATTCAATACAAAGGAGCATTTAAGATTCACGCTGTACGTCAAAATTTAGCTGGTAAGCGACCGATACCAATCTTTGTGGAGAGCGGCTTTTACCTGGACATGATTGGTAATCAAAGAACGAATGAAGCGTTGAAACGATGGCGTAAGCCATATCGCATTTATGGAGAAGAAGAACTCTTGAATGAGAGACGTGGAAAATAAAATCTTGGAGGTCGACCGAAATAAGATGATTCCGTCGAACGATGCCTTGCGAAAGCTGAAGCATGAATCAAGTACCTCATAGCGGAGAACGAATTACTAAAAAAGCTCGAAGTTCTAGAAAGAGAGGCTAAGTACCGAAACTAACAGCATCTGAGCGCTATCAATCAATATTGCCTTACGGGAACAATCATCGGGCCGGTTTGTGCCGAATCTATGTACGCTCGCTGAAATGAGCCGTAGTGGTTATTACACCTGGCTCGCACGTACGGATAGTGTTTCCCTTCGGGCAGAACTAGACATGCGGACTCTTTCTTTCTGAAACGTGTTCATGATCGTCATAAGGGGAAAATCGGCTATAGTGGTTTTTACATGGAGATGCTTAATTTTATCGGGAGACCGATGAATCATAAACATATTTTGCGTATCATGAGGAAGTTTGGAATCGTGACGAAAATCCGTAGGCAGAACGCTTACCGCAAAATCGCTAAAGCGACATATGAACATAAAACTGTACCAAATCATTTGAACCGTAGATTCGATTCAGAAGAGCCTGGTAAGGTATTCGTCACAGACATCACTTATCTCCGTATTAGATTTGGACAAACTGTTTATCTCTCCTATGTGAAGGATATCTCTACACGTGAAATTATGGCACATCATATATCTACAAGCCTACATATAGAACTTGCGCCTTCATACAACGAATAAATTCGCAGAACGACTCCAAGGGAATATACACACAATAGCGAACGAAGACAATGGAAACCACAAAAGATGACTCCGGTACAATACCAAAGCCATCTCATAGCAGCTTAAAACGTTAGGTTTCTTTTATTAAACTGTTTAAACTCTAGGGCTCAGTTCATGTGTTGATCCTTTATATTCTAGGTTTTTATCAAACTTTAAATTAGGTAAAGTTTTTCTTGTTATTATAAATTACATTTTAAGTTAACTTAGTAACTGAATTTGCTAGTCTCTTCTCTCTACTCACTTCAGTAGTATAAAATCTTTGATCAATACCAAACACTAGTGATTTCAAATCGCCTTCAGATTCTAAAATAAATTTTTGATCATTATCATCAAACTTCAAATCGTTACAATACTTACGTACATACTCTAAAGTGCTATCTAATTGATTTTTATCCATTTGATTTAAAAGACTATTCACTAGAGCTATTCGTTTTCGATTATAAGTCTTTACAGAATCTACTCCATAGTGATTATCTAACTTTATAAAGTCTTGATTTAAAAAACCTTTTACTTCTTCTTCCGTCGCTTCTCTAAATAAGTAATCAATACCTGGAAAAATACCTTTAATTGCATTTAAATTTTTAAAATATAAAACATCACTCTCTTTGTCATAGAAAGCGTCAGCTTTATCTTTAATAACTAAACTCGGACCATCTTCAATAAGTTGGTTTCTATTAAAATTTAGGAACTTTCTTTCTACAATTTGACTAGGAGTTACTCGTTGAAAATAATAGCTTGACTCATCTATCCATAAAATGAATTCAATCTTAGATTCTTTTATCTCAGTCAGTGTATTATACTCAACATCACTAAAATCACGTTTTAATATATCTATGAAATATGATCTCTCTGAAAATCGATTCAACGTGAAGCATTCCTCTTCATCTAATATATATTTAGGATCGTATTCTTGAGTATAGGTAGTATCATATGCAGGGAATAAGGAGTTATCTTCGTCTAGCTTTAAAATTTTCTTGTGATTTTCTTCACCTTTCAATTTAACCATTAAATAACTCATTATTTATCTCCTCTATCTATAAATGTAAAATCATTAATTCTTTTTAGATTGTTGAATTTATATGT
>Ga0308171_1003548_pt1 | contig 14124 bp, 15 predicted proteins | sample PhyGR1_FD_202135 | JGI IMG/M metagenome (GOLD analysis project Ga0308171, IMG submission 202135) | Phyllosphere microbial communities from UC Gill Tract Community Farm, Albany, California, United States - DLSLSG.R1 | ecosystem: Host-associated > Plants > Phyllosphere > Unclassified | place: USA... | reverse complement strand
CATTAACAACCTTCATGGGATAGAGGGATGCATCGCACAAAGAGCACTTCCATGAGTCTTAAGGCGGTACAGCTGTACTGATTTCGACCAACATTTTATCAAAAAGTGCCTTCAAAGAAAGGGAAACCCCGGCATCTACAGGATTGACCTGTTTCATGGATATGCGGCAAAACCGGCTATAAAAGTAAATTAATCCTATAAAATCATTATTTTTCAAATAATTAGTTTAAGCCTGAAAGAAGCTTTAATTGTAAGCGAGGCCGTTTCAGGAACAGTCTGGAAATGATTATTTATTTATCTTTACCTGATTCTGATGCTGGCCGCGCTGAAAAAGAGAACAATTGACGGAAGTGCCTGACCCTCAACGCGCTACCCGCGCCTGACAGGGGAACACAGCGCCGCTGCGAGCGCTTTGGTGAGTCGAAAGTACTCGACACTCTGAATCTAACTAAGTTTTAGCTAATATAGTATTGATTTATATGATTTTTATTTTTATTTATCAGTATTGGTACAAGAATTGGTACGCTCAAGAACGTCTTTCTTTTTCTAAAATCAAAATATCTGTGCACCTCTATCTTAGGTATTGTTAAGCTTACCTTATAAATAGTAAGATTTAGATGTACATTGGAAAATCAAGTAAAATATTTATGATCCTTTCTGGAGGGACGGATGCCTTTAGACATAGCATATTCAATCGAAGTTGAAGATTTTATAGATCCTGATAAAGCCTACGATTTATATTGGTCAGGCGTTATTAAAGATAATCATGCTTTCGTTTGCCCTGGTACCGACTGTTTAGCGCAAGTTACTTGTGCTAATTTATACGTCGAGTCGCAAAATATGAAGGTTGTCCCACACTTCAGAATTTATGGAAAACATGGACGCGATTGTGAGATTTTTAATAAAAAAACTGTTTCTTTTATCCAAGAACCTTTATCTACTCAACAAAAAGAAAGAAAACCCGTCAGTTCGGCAACCGTAGATAAATTTATATTAGCTAGACCTGACTCTTATTACGATTTGGATTCAAAAAATAAAGGTATTAATCTTGCTGAGAAACAAAAGCGAGTAAGAGCTAAAAAAGTCATCAGGTCAGCTGAGTTGAAAAAAACTGGATTTATAGGTAACATTTATTCAGTAAGAATGATTGTTAGTCGCTATATCAGATATTCCAAGGATGGGTCTATTGCTCATAGGTTTATAAATATAAAAGGAAAGGATGTTTCTTTTAAGAGCTTTTTAAAGTTAATAAACAAGCAGAAAATAGCAGATCTCCCAGATTATGCACTAGTTTATCATGGTTGGGCTTACATAGACAAATATGAGCTTGGCTATAGAGTCAAATTCTTAAATTCGTTAAAAAATGATAACGGAGAAGATTTTATTACCTCTTTCTTTATATATGACGATCTAATTGATAAATATGAAATAAAAAACTTAGTGATCAGTAGAATAAAAAAGATCGTAGTATTGCCAAGACCAAAAGCTTATGTTTTTATATATGGTAAGCCTCAAGTATTTAAATCTAAAAAAAATGAAAAATACTACGCTAATTTTAAGGTTAATAATCTAGACTACATAGATGTGAATGTATTACCGCCATTTTAATACATTAAGGAAAGCTTAATATTTAAGCTTTCCTTTTTTAGTTTATTTTCTTTTTCTTGCTATGGCGATACTATTCACATGATTTGGAGTTTTATTTTCAGTATGTAAACGTGCGGCATCAGATCCGTTTTTTTTCCATTCCGGCCAATCTGAAACTAGTTGACTGGCTTCGTTTAAATACTTGAGAAATCCGGTAGTGTTGTTTTGGCTCATATTTTTGCTCCTCTAAACTGAGACATCATATTATGTAGAGTATCTGCAGTTTTTAACTCTTTTTCTATATAAGAAGATGGTAGCATCTGAATGCGAAGTCTACCATTTCTCCTTTCCCATTTCACTACATTTCCATCGGAATCTTTTCTTTTGATTTTGTAACCTATCCCCAGTGTCATTGAAAACAAATTCATAAAACATCTGGGGCCAACGCCTACGAAAGGCTCAAAAATTACTTTATTATTAATTTTATCTTTGTTTTTCTCTGACGAAGTAATTGAATCAGCGTGAAAATCAAATGCTTTACTTTTTGGATAGGGTTCAATATAAATTACTCTTTCAATGCCACTCGCTACAATGTGTTTAGCACAGTTGTGACAAGGAAATGTCGTGCAGTAAATACTAGATCTATGCGTGCTAATTTCACTTCTTGCACATGATAATATAGCTTCCATTTCTGCATGCACAACTCTTCCATATTCTGTTATATCTTTTATTTTACTTTTCTTTAATGATTTTGTTACTATTTCTAAAATCTTGTCTCTCTGATCTAAGATGTTTTGGTCATTGCAATTAGAGATGTTGTTATTTGTTTTATTCAGGATATCATCAATTATATTTTTCTTTTCTCTAGCGTTTGAATCAAATCCCAGTGTATAGTCTTTTCCCCCAGTCACATCTTCTATATTATCATTTAATTCCTCCGGCCAGTATAAACCTCCACCAAACGTGGGGATATCATTTGCGCCGGTTGTTAGAATCATCTTATTTTTTGTAAGTACAGCACCGACTTGTCGTGATAGGTCAGAAGATCTTAAAGATGCCGAATAAGCCATAGACATGGCATATTCGTCAAATGTTGGGCTTATATTTGGCTTCCCAAAGATGAGGTCAAAGAACCTCCATAAGTGATTGGTTGTTCGATCATAATTATTGTCAAAATTTACGAAGAAATCTGATAATTCGTATGTGTCGCGGGTATGCTGACCCCATTTCTCGTCTTCGTCAGCGTCTCGAGATATTAATTTTTTCGCCTCATCATCTGTCATGTAACGATGATCAACTAGATATTTTATTCTGCGCTCTTCATTAGCGTATACGCCAATTAAGTAAAAGCCATTTGTATATACTTCGCGTAGAAGATTAACTTCATCTGGATGCTTTAACGAATGAATTATGTAAGCTGTACGAGGGTTGGGAGTAGGTGCTTTGTTTTCATCTTTAGTTCTAGTACTGCTAATTTTCGCAGATACTGCTACGGAAAGAATTGCGTTGTTTTGACTTTTTTCACGTAGTGTATTGCCCGCTGTCATTAATTCATTTGCTTTTTTGTAATTATCATCGCTATTCGAAATTGAACAAAATTGGCTAATGATGTCTTTAGATATTCTGATAACTTTGACATCATAACTATAAGCTTTAAGCATTTCTGTTATTGATATCTTCAATAAATCAAGATTGGTTCCGACGGCCCCAACTAAACCGATAACTAGTTCTGATGAATTATCAATATCTATATTAGGGATTTTAGTATGCGTCTCTTTATTATCTTTTCCTAGAGGTGATAAGCTTATGATATTCATTGCCATTCCTTCGCCAATTAGTAACTGTATATATGCTATAAACCATTAATGTACAAAAAACAAACTTTTTAGTTTAAAGATGCTAATCAGCGCGCGTTAGAATAATTTTTCAATCAATAGCTCGAGATGAGGTGATGAGGCCGTAATATTTTTTGTCTCTACAGCATATGGATGTTTAACCTTTGTGAATTCTTATCATTGCGCGCTCTCGTAGCCCCGCCACGCCTGCCCACTTTATGCAGCGGTTTTCATGCACCTGCATGATTAGCTCTGAGTCGCGCCGCTGCTGGCCTTTCCTGCCGTTCCAGGATGCCGGAGACTCATGCGTTTTCATGCAGCATAGACATGCACTCACGCAATGGACGTTAAAAAGCCCGGCACGAGCCGGGCTTCGGTGAGTTTCTGAGTCTACGGCTCAGAAAAGTTTACGCTTGCGGCGGTCAGTTCTGGCTCCCCGGAAAGGATGCGCACCGCTCACGCTCAGCACGTCATCCCGGAACATCAGCGGCTGATTTACGCTCGTCCATCGCTTAATAAGGTTCTGGACATATACGCGGTACAGCGTATCGGCATCGTTCGCGCCTTCGATAACGCCCGGTGCATGGGTTGAGCCATTTCGTTCAAACTGGCTGTACTTCATCCTGAGCAGGCTGCCCAGTTCAGTGCCATGAATGATAAAGAAGTCATCAATAAGCGTATCAATGCGCTCATCCGTGATGCCCTCATGACAGAATACGTAAGCGTTAGCCTTGCGCCCGGTCACGTCGGCCAGCACCGGCAGCTGCTTTTCCTTTTCGGTAATCAGCCCGGTAAGGTCAGATGCCGTTTCCTGCTGCTCCAGATACTCCGCGCGCAGCATTTTCATCTCCGGCGTGACGTTGCCGCCATTCTGTCCCAGCAGTTCACGGAAGCGTGCCCGGTTGTCCTGGCTTGCCTGCTCCATTTCGGCCTTACGCTGGCGCAGCTCGCTGAGGTTCTCAGCGGCGGCGTTCTCGGCCCGTCTTGCCTCCAGCCAGGCCAGCATCTTCGTATTGAGGTCTTCGATACGCAACCGCCACTCAGAGGACAGCCCCTTCACCAGCTCGGTGGTGTGACTGATAACGTCGGCCTCGGGTAACCGCAGGAGCCATCCTGCTTCCTTGAGTGGCCGCTGCGCTCTGGCCTGCGCCGTGCCGATACGGTTGCCGGCGGCCTGAATCTGTTCATCGGTCATATGCTGCTGTGTCATGCTGTTTTTCCTCTCTGTCAGGGCTGTGCGTGGCGGTCTTTGCGGGCGCTGGCTGAACCATAGCGGCCCAGCGTCTGCGGCTGGCGAACCGGTACGTCATTCTGCGGTTCCGGCTCTGCGGTCTTGGGCCTGTGCGGCTTCATGATGATTTTCTCGACGCTCTCCAGCGCAGTGAACGTGCAGGAGCAGTCGAGGTTCTGGCACTGATACCAGGTGCGCTTTACGGACGGGGCTTCGTAGGCGCTGGTGCGGGTATGGGCTACCTGACCGCATTCGGGACATTTCAGGGCCATTTCGTTTTCCTGTGTGATCGTTTTTAGTAAGTCAATTGTGCCGGGGCTGGCACAGGTGAACCATGTGCGGGCCGTGTACCGTGCCTGACACAACGCCTGCCAGAAAAGGGCGGCTGGCTGACTTACCTTCTGTAAGCGGTGTAACACGGGTAACAGGTGTTACAGCCATGAATTAAAAGAACATTTTCTTATTTTTCCGGTGTAACACGACGGGTAACACGGTGTAACAGCGCTGACGGATGCGTTACACCTGTTACACCTCACCAGTTAGAGAGGTGTAACAGGCTCAAGCCTTACTGAATGCGGCTGTTACACCCGTTACACCTGTTACCCTTTAAAAATAAGACTCACGCAAAGCCTTTAACGTCAGCCCGGCACCTCGCTGTTGAAGACGTACAGCCTGCGCACGTTCATCTCTGGCGGGCGGATGCTGGTCTGTAGCTTGCCGTCGGCAGAGGCCATGAGGTAGCCACGGTCGGCACAGAGGCGCGCCACCTTGCGCGGGTCAAATCCCCTGCAGATTTCCTTCCACCCGGACGGCATGACGTAGAACGTTGTGGCCGCCTCGGTGCCCTGCGCGGTGCTGCCTTTCTCCACCCTGCGCCAGCCCACCATGTTGCCAGGGCGGTTGCGCTCGTCGTGCCAGTCGGCAAAGCGGCTGTACTGGTTGGCCGTGAAGAAGCTGCGCACCTGCTCCAGCGCGGCAATATCTTCCTGGTTGGCGGTATGACCACGGTCTTTCAGCCAGGCGTTCAGGCACACGCGGGTTGCCCGCAGCGCTTCACCCTCCTGCCAGCCGGTAATGCCCAGCCGGGTCGCCAGCTCACCGGCCATTGCCACCAGGGCAAACCGGTTGACCGCGCGGCCCACCTGATTGCCCGCATCAGGCGGGGTCAGGGCGGCGGTGTACTCCTTCAGCAGCGTTTTGGCCTGCGCCGTCAGCCCGTTCAGGTCGGCAGTCAGCGCCTTCAGCCACTCGCGGAACGGCGCGCCGTAGTAGCTGGCCGTGGCCCATTCCAGATGTTCGGCCAGCGCCTTGCCGCTGCCGAAGCCGTGCAGCTCCTCAAATACGCCGAACTTCCCGGAGTCGCTCGGTATCTGGATCATCCTCACCTCCATCCCGGCAAAGGTGCGCTCACCGGCCTTCGCGGCGTGCTCGGTCAGCGACAGTTCGCCGGTGGAGAAGAACAGCAGCCGCCACTGCTTGCGGGTGCGTAGCTCGCCGTCCGTACCGGCACGGCCCTTGCCCTGACCGTTTGCCAGCATGTAGGCGATGTTGCCCGCCTCACGCCCGTCTACCTCGCGGATTTCGTCGAGCATCATGGCCGCGTCATTGCGGCGACTGGCGCAGCCCTCCAGCGCGTTGCCGGTAGCGCGCCAGGTCTGCCAGTAGTCCGGCCCGCCGCACACGGAGGTGGCCGCCTTCATGGTGGTGGTCTTGCCGTCCGTGGATTCCCCCTTGAGGTGATAGCCGCCGCCGTCCATGCCGACCAGGCGCAGCAGCGGGGCTGCAAAGGCGAGGCTGACCGCAAACGCTACGCGGGAGTTACCGGTGCAGAAGCGGGAAACGTGCTCGCGCCACTCATCTACGGAGCCTGACACGCGGAAGTCCCGCCCCTGCACGGAGGTGGTCTGGAGAATGACGCCGTCTGCGCCGTCGCCGCTCACCTCGTCCTGAAGGACGTAAACCTGACCGTGCCAGCCGGTGCGGCTCACGCAGGTCACGCGGCGCTCCGGCTTGCACAGCGAGATGTATTCCATCAGGCGCGCGCGGGCCTCGCCGGTGGTGCTAATGTACGACAGGCCGTTGACCAGCAGCACGCGGCGCAGCTCCTCGCCGCTGCCGCTCAGCATCTCCATCGGCATGGCCCAGCGGCGGCGCTCGCCCCACGTGTCCTCCCACTCCAGCAGGCGGCCAAAGTTGCCGCCGTCGGGGTCGCAGGTAATGGCCGTGACGCGCAGCGGATTGCAGATTTTCACGTTCTGTATTTCGGTTTCGCCGTTACGCTGCACCTGCTTCTCGTACCAGAGATATTCTTGCGTCAGCCGGAAACCGTGCGGCAGCTGCGTGCGGCCCTCACCGCACAGCACCAGACCGTTACGGAAGGCTTCGCGGGCGCGGGTCACGCCGTGCTCCCGGTGAAAGTCGTTCCAATCGGCTTTGATATCGCCCGGCGGCAGGCTCACCCAGCCACTGACGGCTTTTGCTGCCTTCTCCGCAAACGCCCTGCCGGGGTTCTCACCCGCATCCTGAAAATCGTTGTCACCGGCGATGATGATTTTCACCTCCGGCCAGCGCGCCCGCAGCGCCTGCGCCACGTTCGGCAGGTTGCCCGCCGAAATCGCGGTCACCACGCACCCGGCGGTCAGTTGGCTTACCGTGAGCGCCGTGGCGTAGCCCTCGGTGATGACCACCTGCACGGGCGGCTCAGACGGCAGCGGGTTGATCGCCACAAATGCGCCCTTCATGGTGCTGCCGGGCAGCAGGCTTTTCTCCCCCGCAGGGGCAATCAGCTGTGCGCCGGTCACCGCGCCATCTGCCGTGGTCAGCGGCAGCAGCAGGGAACCTGCCGGAAAGGCCGTGCCGCCGATGCGCTGTGCGCTGCCGGTCAGGCAGGCCGGATAACCGGCAAATCCTTTGCCTGCGAGGTAAGCACTTTCACCGCTGTGGCTGGCCTTCACCAGCGCACCGACGGTGGCGGCCATGTCGCGCTTCGGGACTTTTTCTTTGGCGGGCTTAACCGGCAGGGCCTGCACGTCACGCACGTCCAGCACCTCTGCCACCGCCTGCGCGGCCTGCTTGACGCCTTTGCCCGTCACCAGCTTCACCAGGTCAAGGCCGTCACCGTGGCCGCAGTGGCTGCAAATCCACGTACCCCGGCCCTCAAGGTCATCCATGCGGAAACGGTCTTTACCTTCACACTTAGGGCAGGGGCCGTGCCTGCCGTCATCGGGCACGTTCACGCCCAGCATCTGAAGAATGACCGGCCAGCGGCCGCGCGCGGCGGCAGTGATGTGTGATACTGACTGTACTGTCATAACGCCTCCCTAATGCCGGTACAGCGACGCGCCGGTGTCGCAGAACGATTCAAAAGCCGCTGGAAGCGTGGCGTAAAGCCCTTCCATCACCTCATACCCGCGCGCCGTCAGAGCGGGCGGCGCGGTCAGCAGCGTCGGCTCCACCATATCGGTAAGCAGGGCAAGCGCCGCCGCAGCGCCGTGCGCTTCGCCATACTCGTTAACCATCGCGCTCTCAATATGCAGGGCGATGGCCATCTCAACACGCTCCACCGTCATGCGGTGCGGGCCGCGCATTTCGCTGCCGTTGTCGGCCAGATGCTTAGCCCGCCATGCGGAAGCGATGGCGCGACGGTACAGTGCCGTTGTCAGCTCGGGCGGGAACACGGATACCTGTGGCTTCTTCATTCGCGGGCCTCCTCAATCAGTGCACAGCAGCGCGTAACGTCGGTCAGGTCGGCGCGCAGGTAATCCATCAGTGCGGCTACGCCGGGCAAGCTATGCGTGGTTAATGATCCCGGACAGGAATGCTCGGAAAACAGGAGCTGGAGGAGGTCGCAGGCTTCCTTTGCACGGGTCAGCTTCTCAAAAGCGTCTTCCGGCAGGCCGTAGGTAAAGGCGGCAAAAGTACCGTTTTCAGGCAAGGGGATGCCCTGAGCACCGTTGTGCCCGATTGAAACTGTCATGATTTACTCCGTTAAAGCTGGCTGTGTGTCAGAGGAATTTTGAGTAGTGGCCGTCGTCAGGCTCCGCAGGCTGCTGTGCAGCCCGCTCCCGCCAGCGCTCATACTTCACCGAGGGATGCAGATCAAACGGGCTGAACCCACCGCTGCCTCCGGTCGGGGCGGTGAGACGATGCGGCGCACCGGCAAGCCGGGTATAGTTTTCCTGAAACCACGCCAGCGGGGAGGAGGTCACCTGACCGTCGCTGTCGTAGCGATACAGCACCTCGTGACTGAACTCAGGGTTAACGGATGCGACTGACGCAGGTGCATCGGTAAATCGCAGTATCGTCACCGTCCAGCCCTGTGAATGCTGCCAGCGTTCGCCGCTCTGAGGATATTCACGCATGGCAGCCTCCGCGGCAGGGTAGGCGGCCCGCAAATAGCAGGATGTAATCAGCCGCCATTCGGCTGCGGGCGCTTCGCTCGTCAGTGGCAGTAATACGCAGCATGACGGGGCGGCAGGACAATTGAGAGCGGTTGATTGCCGCGAAGATCCAGGTAGACTTTGATGCAGCCATAGGGGTACTCCCAAGTTCATTTATGGTCAGGCTTTGCGAGGTATTGCGAGTACCTTGCAGAGCCGCTTGTTTTCATATGCTTTGTTATATAAGGTACGTACCTTACCGTTCTTATTAAAGTTAAAGGTACGTACAATGTCAAGAGTTAAAGATCGCACTCCTAAAACCGGTGGCAAATCGCCCACCTTCCAGATCCGCATCAATCCAGAGCTAAGAGAGCAACTCGATCTCGAAGCTGCCAAAGACCAAACCACACTCGGCAACTGGTTCAAGGAGGTTGCAAGAGAAGAACTTAGGCGTCGTGGCATTGAACCTAAAGGATGATTTTTGCGGTGACTCGTCGCCGCATATTTATCAATGTGCACTCTGCTGCCCTATCCATTCTTTTACCTCCTCAGCGCGCCAGGCAGTAATACGAGCGGAAATTTTTACTGGCTTCGGAAATGATCCAGATGCAACCCGTCGCCATAGCGTTGCTGACGAAAACGGCAGGCAATGCATCAACTGTTTTTGTCTGATAAATCCGGTTTCAGGGATGATTCCGTAAGGTGTGTGCTTCAAATTAGGATCTCCTATCTCAATGAGTACAAGTGGTGTGGGATGAGATTAATGGAGACACATTGATGAATTCCACTGAAAGTGGAATTCCATAAAGAAGATGAAAATTCCATCAAAAAAGATGAATTCCATCGATTCATTACTGTTGGAGAGGGAAGGTGAGGGCTTTTAAACTTATGATTTATAAGTGACTTATTTTAAAGAGATTTGTATTGCACTTCATTGCACCTCATTGCCCTTTATAAACACTTAGGTTCGACACTATTGGCCAATATTGGCAACTAAAGGGCAATCGAAGGTAATGCCTAGGCATTGTTTGGCACATTTCGATACCGGAAGAGATATCAATGCATCCTAAGAGCAGGCAACAAAACGTCACTCCTCATCATAAAGTGAGTTAAGAGATGCTCTCAACTTGTCGTAAAAGGAAGATTTACCCATCCCTTTTTGGCTTATTCCATTAGATTTCGCATAGTCGCTTAACAATCTGTGTAAAGGTTCGATGCTTGGGGAACCAGCATTGTTAATCCACTTGCTCGATCCACTGGCTGATTTTTCCATAGCAAGATTGATCGCGAGCAAACCTATAATTTTATGAAGAGATGCATTCTCCTCGTTTTTCTTGTGGGCACCACGCTTGTCCTGAACATTTTCTTTAGCGATTAAAACTGCCTTTTCGCCGCCACACTGAAAAATGAGTGATTCACCATACTTTTTATATGTTTGACTCAAGGCTTGAGTGCATCTTTCAATCAAAAAATCGGGAGTTACATCTTTTTCAAGAAGAATGAAACAAGATGAGAAAAGGATGTTTGCCTCTATGGGGCTATTGGTCGCGATTGCTTTAGGATAAAGTATATCCAGTTCATTTTGCTTTCCTTGTGATTTAAGGATAGCGTGTAAATTCCTGTTAACTCTAATTAGATATACACAATAATCACTGATAATACTGTTTTTATCTTTCGGTAACTCATCGTTTCTAAGGTTAGGATCAACATTAGCTAATGCCCTAGCCAATTCCTTTATTTCAATTTGGGGGTAGTGGGTTAGCCTTTCAATGGAGCTACCTTTTGAGAAACTAAAATCCATTATAACTTCGCCTCTATTTCTGCTAGAAAGTCAGCCAGTTTATCAAGCGCTAATTTTCTTTCATTAAAGTAATTATGTCTATTGTAGATACCTTCAACGCCTTTAATGCGATGATTAAGGCAACGCTCTGCTACCACTGGATCGATATTTAAAAATGCCAAGTGGGTTCTGGCAGTTCGTCTGAAGTCGTGGATAGTAAAGCCTTCAACTCCTTCCATATGCGGTTTAAGCTTTGCCAGCGCAACTGGAAGTGTACTTTCGGCAATATGAGGTATCATCCTGTTCTGCATTTTTCTGGCTGGCAGAACCCATTCACTGCCTAAAGAAAGTTGCTTTAACTCATTCAGCCAAATTAAAGATAATTCAGGAAGAGGGATATCCAGGTTATCGCCGTTTTTAGTGTTTTTTAAATACCAAATACCTTCCTCAAGATCAAAGTCTTCCCATTTAGCTGAGCACAGTTCCATTTTCCTGCAGCAAAGAAGTAAAAGTAGCTTAAAAGTTATTTCATTCTGTCGGCTAAATCCTTTAGCTATTTTCATCGCGCGAAAAAGTATCGTAATTTCCTCTTCTGAAAGAAAACGATCTCTGGATTTTTCCTGTCCACCTGCATCATTGTTATCAAAGGCTGCCGCTGGGTTAACACTCAAATAGTGACGTTTTATACCATAGTTGAATATGCGCTTTATCCAACGTAATACATCATTAGCTATAGTTGGCGCGCCGCGTTGAACAATGCTCTGCAACATTTTATCAATATCACCAGGCTTAACGTCTTCAACCTTTATGTTGCCTATGTGAGGATTGATATCTTTTTCAATGCGCCTGCGAAGAATATCGGGGTGTTTCCAGCGTCCAACAATTTGTTTCTCGTAGTACTCAATCGCAAGGTCAGAAACACGACGAGCGTTCTTCTCTTTCTCGATTTTGGCAAGCGTGGAGGCTTTACGCTCCTGCTTCTCTCCAGCGACGTCATAGCCTAAAGCTACTCTTGCCGATAGCTCTCTGGCCCGTTCGCGCGCTTTTGCTAAGGATAGATCCCCGTAAGAACCGATCCACATCGCACGGGCTTTGCCTCCGTAGCTGTAGCGAAAGCGCCATTTGGGTATTGAGAACTCTTTGCGGTAGCAAAGGTACAATCCGTTTCCGTCAGAGCGTCCTTCAAACCGTTCCTGAGACTTGAGCCAGGCTTTTATCTGTATGTCTGTTAGCTTTCCCATTCTGCCTGCTTGTACCAAACCGATAACGGTAAAAAGATAATTGGTACATCAGATGGTACAGTAAAAACGCGAGGTTTTGCGAGAAGTGATGATTCTTAATGAGACAATAAAACCCGTAAGTTACGGGTTTTATTGTTGTTATGACATCATGTGAAAGTAACTGAGAACTTACTCGATATTCTGAATCTGCTCGCGCATCTGCTCAATCAACACCTTCAGTTCAATGGCTGAAGTCGTGATTTCTGCGTTGATCGACTTCGAAGCCAGCGTGTTCGACTCACGATTGAACTCCTGCATCATAAAGTCGAGACGGCGGCCCACTGCCTCTTTCTTTTTCAGGATGTTGTAAGTCTCTTTAACGTGCGCATCCAGACGATCCAGCTCTTCAGAAACGTCAACCCGCTGCGCCATCATCACCAGTTCCTGCTCAAGGCGATTGTTTTCCAGCTGGACTTCAGCATCTTCCAGTTTGGCGACCAGCCGCTCACGCTGCCATTTGATTACTTCAGGCATCTGCGCACGCACTTTGCTGACTTCCTGCGAGACGCCTTCCAGACGCTGCTCAATCATTGCTTTCAGGGCGGTACCTTCGCTTTCGCGTGCCGCGATAAAGTCATCAAGCGCCCCATCCAGTGCCTGCAATAACTGGGTGTTAATGGCATCCAGATCCTGTTCCTGCGCAGACATTACACCCGGCCAGCGCAGAATATCCAGCGGATTAATCGCGCCTTCGTCGCTCTGCATTTTTACCCAGTTGGCAGCCTGCACCAGCTGTTTCGCCAGCGTTTCGTTGAGCATCAGTTCGCCCTGCGCGCTGGGATCGGCATCATAACGAAGGTTGCACTCAATTTTACCGCGCGTCAGACGCTGGCGAATGCGCTCGCGGATAACCGGCTCCAGCCCACGAAACTGTTCCGGCAGGCGGATGTAGGTTTCCAGATAACGCTGGTTCACGGAACGCAGCTCCCAGGCGGCGCTGCCCCATTCGCCTTTGGCTTCGCTGCGGGCATAAGCGGTCATACTGCGGATCATAAGCGGTACTCATTTGCGGAAAGATGGGTGAAGTATAGCGAGGCGAGCCACGGCATAACAGGCATAAGCGTCGCACAGGAAAATAACGAACCATTTCCGCTTTCAGCGACAGCCACTTATGATGACCATTGACCCTTTGTGAGGATGACTGATCTATGTCTCGCGTTATTGCCCTTCCTGTTGTGATGGCTCTGCTGCTGGCAGGTTGCCAGGCACGCCACTCGCCGCCCACTAAACCGCAACCCATCTGTGCGGGTGGCGACATGATGATGCAGACCACGTTGTGGTTTGGACTGAGCAAGCCTGATGGCGGCAGGGTGAGTTCACTCGACTGGATGAACTTCGTGGATAATGAGGTCACGCCACGGTTTAAAGCGGGACTGTCGGTCTATGATGCCAAAGGGCAATGGCTGGGCGAGAATGGTCAGCTGGCACGGGAGAACAGTAAGGCGTTGATGCTGATCCACGGGATCGATCCCGCCACCAACGGTGATATAGAGGCGTTACGCAGCCTCTATAAAAAACGGTTTGGTCAGGAGTCGGTTATGCGGGTGGATGCTCCCGTCTGCGTCGGATTCTAAGGCGAAAGCGGGCGGCAGAGCTGCCGCCCGTTGAATAATCAGATAAACAGACCGGCAAAGGCTGCGGAGAGCAGACTGACCAGAGTGGAGCCATAGACCAGCTTCCAGCCAAAACGGGAAACCACATTTCCCTGTTTCTCATTCAGGCCTTTTATTGCGCCTGCCACTATGCCGATAGAGGCAAAGTTAGCGAACGAGACCAGGAACACCGACAGAATACCCAGCCCACGCGCACTCATGCCTGCCGCGACTTTCTGCAGTTCAATCATCGCCACAAACTCGTTCGCCACCAGTTTGGTTGCCATGATACTGGCCGCCTGCAGGGCATCGACTTTGGGAATGCCAATCAGCCAGGCCAGAGGATAGAACAGGTAGCCGAGCAGTTGCTGGAAGCTGTAGCCGAACACCGCCGCAAACAGCGCGTTGACGGCAGCAATCAGGGCAATAAAGCCAATCAG
>Ga0308171_1003546_pt1 | contig 14132 bp, 9 predicted proteins | sample PhyGR1_FD_202135 | JGI IMG/M metagenome (GOLD analysis project Ga0308171, IMG submission 202135) | Phyllosphere microbial communities from UC Gill Tract Community Farm, Albany, California, United States - DLSLSG.R1 | ecosystem: Host-associated > Plants > Phyllosphere > Unclassified | place: USA... | reverse complement strand
CGCCCGCGCCCCGGTCTCTCGCTTGTCGATATGCGGGTAGGTCAGGTACGGCACCACGCCATCCGTCAGATCCACCATGGCGGCGGTCAGGTTGGCATGCGGGTCCAGGCTGATCACCACCGGCACGTCCGGGCCCAGAATGGCGCGCACCCGCCGCAGCAACTCCCCCTCCGCATCCGGGAAAGTGTCGGTCAGCGCCGCGCCGTGCAGGTCCAGATACACGCCATCCAGCGCCCCATCCTCCAGCGCCACGGACAGGTCGGCACACAGCATGGCGGCAATCCGCTCGAACGCCTCGTCCTGGATCGGCCCGGCCGGCATGCCCAGGCACCACAGCAACGGCACCAGCGTGGCCCCCGCCTGCCGCATCGGCGGCAAAGCCCCCGCCAATGCGGTCGAAGACCCCTCGATCGCCGGAAACAACGCCGCCCCGCGTGACAGCGGCGGAAAACCGCCAGGCTTCAGGAAGTCGCCGTAGACGGTGGGCCGTGGCGCGAAGGAATGAGTCTCATGCTGGAAGCCACCGGCCGCGATCCGCAATGTCATGCTGGTCCCCCACCGGGACGCACGCCCGGCCCCTCGAAGCTGGCAGCCAATCGCGAATAAAAACAGAGTGGTGGCTGCCGGAAGACATAACGATGCGGGACGGGGGCAGGGGTGGCAACCCGTTCTCTGGAGGTTAGGCAAGGCAAGGCCGGGGAAAGAATTCCCCGGACCCCTTCTTTTTTCTGCGAGTTGGCGAAGCGCTTCAGGACTGAGAGCGGACGCTTCTTGATGATTTTATAAATGGGCCACAAGGGCTGAACCGTCAGTCGCCGGAGGTCCTAGACCTCCGGCGCACCCAGCCGCCTCCCACGCCCAACGCCCCCAACAGCCGCACCTAAGAAACTCGAAAAAAGAAAAGAAGGGGCCCGGGGAATTCCTTCCCCGGCCTTCTCCCTGCCACCCCCCTCCAGCGCCGCCCCCGGCAACAAAATGTCTCCGCACGCCCTTGGGACACCTTTCACCAAGATGAGCGGTTGTCCTGCGCCGACCAAAACCACATCCTAGGGCCATGCGTCGTCGCCATTTGATCACCTCCGGTTTCCTTCTCGCCAGCGGTGCCACGGGCCTGGCCCGGGCACAGGTGCCGGCCGCGCCACCGCCTGCCGCCGCCCCGCCGGTGGCCGATGCTGCGCCGGCCGTGGTGCCGCCGCGGCGCACGCATGCGCTGTCCCTGCTGGGCGAGCCGTCTTTGCCGGCGGACTTCCCCAACTGGCCCTGGGTGAACCCGGCCGCGCCGAAGGGGGGAGAGATGGCCCAGGCCGCCATCGGCAGCTTCGACAGCCTGAACGCCTTCATCCTGCGCGGTTCGCCGGCGGTGGGCACGGCGCGCATCTACGACACGCTGCTCGCCCCCAGCCCGGACGAGGCCAGCACCGAATATGCCCACCTGGCCAAGGCGATGGAGATCCCCGCCGACCGCAAAGGCATCGTGTTCGAGCTGAATGAGAAGGCCCGCTGGCACGACGGCAGGCCCGTCACGGCCGAGGACGCGGTCTGGACCTTCAACACCCTGCGGGAGAAGGGCCGGCCGTTCTTCCGCGCCTATTGGGGCGATGTGGCGGAGGTGGTGGCCGAGGGCCCGCACCGGCTGGTGTTCCGCTTCTCCACCGATGGCAACCGGGAGCTGGGGCTGATCCTGGGCCAAATGCCGGTGCTGCCGAAGCATTTCTGGGAGGGCAAGGACTTCGCCCAGCCCAGCCTGGACGTGCCGCTCGGCTCCGGCCCCTACAAGGTGGAGCGGTTCGAGCCGGGGCGCAGCATCACCTACCGCCGCGTGGCCGATTACTGGGGGCGGGACCTGCCCACCATGAAGGGCACCAACAACGTCGATACGCTGCGCTACGAGTATTTCCGCGACGGTACCGTGGCGCTGGAAGCCTTCAAGGCCGGCCAGGTGGATTTCCGGCAGGAGAACGTGGCGAAGGACTGGGCCACCGCCTACGACTTCCCCGCCTTCCGCCGTGGCCTGGTGAAGCGGGAGGAAATCCCGCACGAACTGCCGACCGGCATGCAGGGCTTCGCCATGAACGCCCGCCGCCCGCTGTTCCAGGACCGCCGGGTGCGCGAGGCCCTGGGCCTGATGTTCGACTTCGAGTGGATGAACGCCAACCTCTTCTACGGCAGCTACACCCGCACGACGTCCTACTTCTCCAATTCCGAGCTCGCCTCCTCCGGCCTGCCGTCGGAGGGGGAGTTGCTGATCCTCTCCGCTTTCCGTGGCCGCGTGCCGGACGAGCTGTTTACCACCGAATACCGCGTCCCCGTCTCGGACGGCACGAATGCGGGGCGGGAGAATGCGCGCAAGGCGCTGGCGCTGCTGCAGGCGGCGGGCTGGACGGTGAAGGAGCGCAAGCTGGTCAACGCCCAGAACCAGCCCTTCAGCTTCGAGATCCTGCTGAACAGCCCGACCTTCGAGCGTGTGGCGCTGCCCTATGCCCAGGCCCTGCAACGCCTGGGCATCGAGGCCCGCACCCGCACCGTCGATGCCGCCCAGTACCAGAAGCGCACCGACGAATACGATTTCGACATGACGGTGGACCTGATCCCGCAGAGCCTCTCCCCCGGCAACGAGCAGCGGGATTTCTTCAGCAGCGAGAAGGCCAAGGAACCCGGCAGCCGCAACCTGATCGGCGTCTCGGACCCCGTGGTGGACGCGCTGGTGGAGCTGGTGGTCGCGGCGCCGGACCGCCAGGCGCTGATCGACCGCTGCCGGGCGCTGGACCGCGTGCTTCTGTGGGGCTTCTACATGGTGCCGCACTGGCACAGCCGCACCTTCCGCGTCGCCTGGTGGGACAAGTTCGGCAAGCCGGAGCGCAACCCGCGCTACGGGCTGGACCTCGCCAGCTGGTGGGTGGAGCCGGACCGGGCCCGCGCCCTGCCGGCCGATCGTAGCGTGGCGCCGTAGCACCCGCGTGGGAGCCTATCTTCTCCGCCGCCTGGCCCTGCTGGTGCCGACCCTGTTCGGCATCATCCTCATCAACTTCGCCATCGTGCAATTCGCCCCCGGTGGCCCGGTGGAACAGATGCTGGCGGAACTGCGCGGCCAGGGCGGCAGCGCCATCGGCCGCATCGCCAACGATGGCGGCGGCGAAGTCCGCACCCCTTCCGGCGGCGATTCCAGCGGCCCCGCCGGCAACTACCGCGGCGCCCGTGGCCTGGACCCGGCGGTGGTGGCGGAGATCGAGCGCACCTTCGGCTTCGACAAACCCGCCCATGTCCGCTTCTTCGAGATGCTGAAGGGCTACCTGACCTTCGATTTCGGCCGCAGCCTGTTCCAGGGCCGCCCGGTGCTGGACCTGCTGCTGGAGAAGATGCCGGTCTCCATCAGCCTCGGCCTGTGGTCGACGCTGCTGATCTACTTCATCTCCATCCCCCTTGGCATCGCCAAGGCGGTGCGGGACGGCTCGCGCTTCGACTTCTGGTCCTCCGCCGTCGTGCTGGTCGGCTACGCGGTGCCGGGCTTCCTCTTCGCCATCCTGCTGGTGGTGCTGTTCGCCGGCGGCTCCTTCCTGCAAATCTTTCCGCTGCGCGGCCTCGCCAGTTCCGGCGCCGCCGACTGGCCCTTCTGGCAACGGGCGCTGGACTACGCCTGGCACATGGTGCTGCCGACCACGGCGCTGGTCATCGGCGGCTTCGCCAGCCTCACCATGCTGACGAAGAACAGCTTCATGGACGAGATCGGCAAGCAATACGTGCTCTCCGCCCGCGCCAAGGGCGCCAGCGAAAGCCGCGTGCTCTACGGCCATGTCTTCCGCAACGCCATGCTGCTCATCATCGCCGGCTTCCCCGCCGCCTTCATCGGCATCCTCTTCACCGGCGCGCTGCTGGTGGAGATCGTCTTCTCGCTGGACGGGCTCGGCCTGCTCGGCTTCGAAAGCGCCATCCGCCGCGACTACCCGGTGATGTTCGGCACCCTCTACATCTTCACCCTCCTCGGCCTCGTCATGCAGATCGTCGGCGACGTCACCTACACTCTTATCGACCCGCGCATCGATTTCGAGGCGCGCCGCTGATGTCGCCCATCCTGCGCCGCCGCCTGCAGAATTTCCGCGCCAACCGCCGGGGCTGGATCTCCCTCTGGGTCTTCGCGCTGCTCTTCGTGCTCACCCTCGGCGCCGAGTTCGTCGCCAATGACCGCCCGATCGTCGCCAAGGTCGATGGCCGCTGGTTCTTCCCCGTCCTCACCGACTACGCCGAAAGCGACATCATCCCTGACGGCTTCCCCACCGAAGCCGTCTGGCGCGATGCCGAACTGCGCAAGGAGGTCGAGGAACGTGGCTGGGCCATCTGGCCCGCCGTCCCCTACCGGTTCGATACCATCATCCGCGACCTCGGCCAGCCCGCGCCCTCGCCCCCCTCCTGGCGCAACCCGCTCGGCACCGATGACCAGTCGCGGGATGTCCTGGCCCGCATCATCTGGGGCTTCCGCATCTCCGTCCTGTTCGGCTTCGCGCTCACCCTCGTCAGCTCCGTCATCGGCATCCTCGCCGGTGCGGTGCAGGGCTATTACGGCGGCTGGGTCGATCTCGGCTTCCAGCGCTTCATCGAGATCTGGTCGGGGATGCCGCAGCTCTTCCTGCTCATCATCCTCTCCTCCATCATCGAGCCCGGCTTCTGGACGCTCCTCGTCTTCCTCCTCCTCTTCTCCTGGATGTCGCTCACCGGCGTCGTCCGCGCCGAATTCCTGCGCGGCCGCAACCTGGATTACGTGCGTGCCGCCAAGGCCCTCGGCGTCGCCGATTCCCGCCTGATGCTGCGCCACATCCTGCCCAACGCCATGGTGGCCACGCTCACCTTCCTGCCCTTCCTGCTCTCCGGCTCCGTCACCATCCTCGCCTCGCTGGATTTCCTTGGCTTCGGCCTGCCCCCCGGCTCGCCCTCGCTCGGCGAACTGGTGAACCAGGGCAAGAACAACCTCCAGGCCCCCTGGCTCGGCCTCACCGCCTTCGTCGTCCTCGGCGGCGTCCTCACCCTGCTGATCTTCGTCGGCGAAGCCGTCCGCGACGCCTTCGACCCGCGCAAACTTCCGGGGGGGAGCCGGTGAAGAATCCAGGCAAGGTTGGGGGAATGAATTCCCCCAAGCCCCCTTCTTTTTTCTGCGAGTTTTCCGTGGGTGCTTCCCGGGAACACCTCGCCCCAGTTCCGACGCCTGGGTGCGCCGAGGGACTTAGTCCCTCGGCGACTGACGGTGCAGCCCGCGTGGCCTTATTGATTCAATCAGCTCCACCACCCGGCACCGCCCCGCACCACCTCGGGGCCATCCCCAAGCTCGCAAAAAAAAGATGGGGGGTCTGGGGGGAATTCATTCCCCCCGGCCTTCTCCTTCCTACCCCAGGGCTCGCCATCCCATGAGTGCCCTCCTCGACGTCCAGAACCTCACCGTCGCCTTCCGTGGCCAGTCCGTGGTGCGGGATGTCTCCTTCGCCGTGCAGCCAGGCCAGACCGTGGCGCTGGTGGGGGAATCCGGCTCCGGAAAATCCGTCACCGCGCTGTCCTGCCTGCGGCTGCTCGGCCCCGGCGGCGCCAACCCGGCCGGCAGCATCACCCTGGATGGGGTGGAGGTGCTGCAGGCCACACCGGCCGAATTGCAGCGCCTGCGCGGCGGCACCGCCGGCATGGTGTTCCAGGAGCCGATGACCTCGCTCAACCCCCTGCACAGCATCGGGCGCCAGGTGGGGGAGGCGGTGCAACTGCACCAGAAGCTGCGCGGCACCGCCCTGCGCGCGCGGGTGATCGCGCTGCTGGAACGCGCCGGGCTGCCGGACCCGGCAAAGCGGCTGGATGCCTTCCCGCACCAGCTCTCCGGTGGCCAGCGGCAGCGGGTGATGATCGCCGCCGCCCTGGCCAACGATCCGAAGCTGCTGATCGCCGATGAGCCGACCACGGCGCTGGACGTCACCATCCAGGCGCAGATCCTGGAGTTGCTGGACCAGCTGAAGCGCCAGTTGAACATGGCGATGCTGTTGATCACCCACGATCTGTCGATCGTACGCCGCCACGCCGACCACGTCGTGGTCATGCGCCACGGCACCGTGGTGGAACAAGGTCCGGCCGCGGAAATCCTGGGCAACCCCCAGCACGAATACACGAAGATGCTGCTGGCGACCGAGCCGCGCGGGCGGCCGGAGCCGGTGCCGCCGGACGCCCCGGTGGTGCTGGAAGCCGAGCAGATCAAAGTCCACTTCCCCATCCGCCGCGGCCTGTTCCGCCGACAGGTGGGCGAGGTCCGCGCCGTCGATGGCGTCTCCCTCGATCTGCGGGAAGGCGAGACGCTGGGCCTGGTGGGGGAGAGCGGCTCCGGCAAGACCACCCTCGGCCTCTCCCTGCTGCAACTCGAACGCTGCGAAGGCCTCGTGCGCTTCGAAGGGCGGCCGATCCAGGGCCTCTCCCGCACCGCCCTGCGCCCGCTGCGTTCCCGCATGCAGGTGGTGTTCCAGGACCCCTACGGCTCGCTCTCCCCGCGCATGAGTGTGGCGGAGATCGTGGGGGAGGGCCTCGCCGTCCATGCGGCGGAACTGACCCGGGCGCAGCGCGACGCCAAGGTGCGCGCGGCGCTGGAGGAAGTAGGCCTCGACCCCGCGACGGCCGAGCGCTACCCGCACGAATTCAGCGGCGGCCAGCGCCAGCGCGTCGCCATCGCCCGCGCCCTGGTGCTGAACCCCCGCCTGCTGGTGCTGGATGAGCCGACCAGCGCGCTGGATGTCTCGGTCCAGGCCCAGGTGGTGGAGCTGCTGCGCGGTTTGCAGGCGCGGCACCGGCTGGCCTATCTGTTCATCAGCCATGACCTGCGGGTGGTGCGCGCCATGGCGCACCGGATCATGGTGCTGAAGGGTGGAAAAGTGGTTGAAAGTGGCGATGCCGAAACGGTGCTGCGCGCCCCGCGCGAGGCTTATACCCAGGCGCTGATGCGCGCGGCGTTCGACGCATGACGGAGCTGGAAGCGCTGCGTGGCATGATCGACCGGGGGGAGGTGCAGCTCGGCGTGCACATCCGCAAGATGAACAGCCCCGGCTCCCCGGTCTACCGGCAGATGGAGAACGTACTGCCGCTGACCGGCCTGCTGATCGCCAGCCTGCTGGGCATCTGGCTGATCCATTTCTATGTCGGCGCGGCCATCCTGATGGCCGGCACCATCGCCTGGATGATCAAGGTGCAGCCCCGCATCAAGGCCGGCGTCTTCGAACGCAGCGCCGCCCTGGCGCTGGAGAGCGAGCTGAACTTCGACGCGCTCTGGGCCAAGGATGCCCTGACCCTCTACGCCAAGCTGCCGGACGGTACCGAACGCGCCGCCGCCCGCAAGCACGACTGGCGCGCCTTCGTGCGTGGCATGCCGGGTAGCGGCTTCGGTGCCTGAAGGCGAGGAAGGCCGGGGGAAAGAATTCCCCCGGATCCCCATCTTCTTTTTTCGAGTTTTCGGGGGGCTTGTGGAACGGCTGGTCTGATCTGAGACCCGGCCGGTTCGCGCCGGAGGTCTAGGACCTCCGGCGACTGACGGTTCAGCCCGCGTGGCCATTATTAAAATCATCAGAAGCGTCCACTTTCAGCCCTGAAGCGTCACGCCAGACTCGCAGAAAAAAAGATGGGGCCTGGGGAATTCTTTCCCCAGCCTTCCTTCTCTCCCGCCCCCCCCGTCACCCCACGCGGAACCGCGCCACCGTCACGCTGTCCTCTTCCAGCGCCACGCCGATCGCGGCGCGCCCGGCCTCGCTCCGGGTCAGCGCCACCACTTCCTTGAACCACGGCGCGTCGCCGCGCATCCGCGCCAGGAACAGCCGGTCGAGCGCGATGGCCACCGGGTTGCGCGGCTGGCAACAGGCGCAGCCGATCGGGTGCGCCGTCGCCACGGGCGTCGCGTAGCGTTCCACCCTGGCATGTCCGGCGGGCAGGGGGGCGCCATCCTCGGCCAGCACCACCGCGCCCGGCAGGGCTTCGGCGGCGTCGTCCAGCAGGCGGACAGGGGTGCGGGCATCCAGGGACCACGTCATGATGCTAGACATAAAGAACTCTTTATGTCATCCGCAAGCCCATGGAGCCCCTGCTCAACCAATTGCGCGCCGCGGCCGAGCCCACCCGCCTGCGCCTGCTCGCCCTGTGCGGGCGGGGCGCCTTCTGCGTGAGCGAGCTCTGCGCCATCCTCGGCCAGTCCCAGCCGCGCTTGTCCCGCCACCTGAAGCTGCTGGTGGAAGCCGGGCTGCTGGAACGGCTGCCGGAAGGCGCCAACGTCTACTTCCAGCTGGCCCATGATGCGGAGATGACGCGGCAGATCCTGGCCCGCCTGCCGGAGGACGATGCCACCATCGCCGCCGACCGCCGCGCCAGCGCCCGCATCGCCGCCGAACGCGCCCGCGTCGCCAGCGAGAGCTTCCGCCGGGACGGCGCCGATTGGGACGAGATGCGCGCCCTCGGCCTGCCGGCCCCCGCCATCGAGGCCGCGTTGGTGAAATTCCTGCCGAAGCGCCTCGGCCGCGCCGTCGATATCGGCACCGGCACCGGCAAGCTGCTGGACGTGCTGGCCCCCCGGGCCGAGGCCGCGCTGGGCCTCGATGCCAGCCGGGAGATGCTGGCCCTGGCCCGCGCCCGCCTGGCCGAGCGCGGCATGGCCAATGCCAGCGTCCGCCTGGCCGACATGTACCGCCTGCCGCTGCCGGATGGCGCCTTCGACCTCGCCACCCTGCAGATGGTGCTGCACTACGCCGAGGACCCCCAGGCCGCGCTGGCGGAAGCCGCCCGCGTGCTGAAGCCCGAGGGCCTGCTGGTGGTCATCGACCTCGCCCCGCATGAGCGCGGCGAATTGCTGACCGGCCTGGCGCATCGCTGGCCGGGCTTCGACGACGCGGCGCTCGCCGGCTGGCTCGGTGCCGCCGGCTGCGCGCCGCTGCCGCCGGTGGAGATCGCGGGGCCGCTGGCCGTGCGGCTCTGGCCGGCCCGCCGGCTGGTCACGCCGGTTGCCGCCCTCCCCGAACACTCCCTGAATTTCTGAAGGAAGGCCCTGCCGCATGGCCCGTCCCCACCTGCTCGATGCCCTGCGCGACCGCGTTCTGCTGTGCGATGGCGGCATGGGCAGCCGCGTTCAGGCGCTGACCCTCGAAATCGAGAAGGATTTCTGGGGTAAGGAGAACTGCACAGAGGTCCTCAACCTCTCCCGCCCCGAGCTCGTGCGGGAAATCCACCGCGGCTACTACGAAGCCGGGTCGGACATGGTGCTGACCAACTCCTTCGGCGGCTCCCCCATCACGCTGGAAGAGTTCGAGCTGGGCAGCCGCGCTTTCGAAATCAACAAGCTCTCCGTCGAACTGGCGCGCGAGGCGGCGGAGAGCTTCGCCGATGGCCGCGACCGCTGGGTCATCGGCGATATCGGCCCCGGCACCAAGCTGCCGACGCTCGGCCATATCGACTACGACACGCTGGAAGCCGCGCTCGTCCTGCAGTGCGAGGGGCTGATCGCCGGCGGCGCCGATGCGCTGCTGACCGAGACCAACCAGGACACGCTGTTCATCAAGGCGGCCGTCAACGCCGCCAAGATCGCCAAGGCGCGCGCCAACAGCGATATCCCGATCTTCGTGCAGGTGACGGTGGAGACCACCGGCACGCTGCTGGTGGGCAGCGACATCGCCGCCGCCGCCACCGCCATCCACGCGCTGGACGTGCCGCTGATCGGCCTGAACTGCGCCACCGGCCCGCAGGAGATGGCCGAGCATGTCCGCTGGCTCTCCAAGAACTGGCCCGGCCTGCTCTCCTGCCAGCCCAATGCCGGCCTGCCGGAGCTGGTGGACGGCAAGACCCACTACCCGCTCGGCGCCGAGGAAATGGCCAGCTGGATGCAGCGCTTCGTCGAGGAAGACGGGCTGAACCTCATCGGCGGCTGCTGCGGCACGTCCATCCCGCATATCCAGGGCCTGGATGCGATGCTGCGGAAGATCGCCGGCAACAAGTACCGCCCGGCGCCGGCGCAGCGGCAGTTCCACTGGGTCCCCTCCGTCGCCAGCCTCTATGGCCAGGTCTCGCTGCGGCAGGAGAACAGCTACTTCTCCATCGGCGAGCGCTGCAACGCCAACGGCTCCAAGCTGTGGCGCGAACGCCAGGCCGAGCATGACTGGGATGCCTGCGTCTCCATCGGCCGCGAGCAGGTGGGGGAGGGCTCCAACTCGCTCGACATCTGCACCGCCTTCGTCGGCCGCGACGAGACGCTGGAGATGAACGAGGTCGTCCGCCGCTTCACCGGCAGCGTCAACGCGCCCCTCGTGATCGACAGCACCGAGACCCCCGTCCTCGAATCCGCCCTGAAGCTGCATGGCGGCAAGCCCATCATCAACTCGATCAACTTCGAGGACGGCGAGGGCCATGCGACCGAACGCATGAAGCTCGCCAAGAAGTTCGGCACCGCCGTCATCGCCCTGACCATCGACGAGGTCGGCATGGCGAAGACGCCGGAGGACAAGCTCCGCATCGCCGAGCGGCTGGTCGATTTCGCCTGCAACAAGCACGGCCTGCCGCAATCCGACCTGATGATCGACCCGCTGACCTTCACCATCGCCACGGGCAACGAGGACGACCGCAAGCTCGGCCAATGGACGCTGGAAGGCATCCGCATGATCCGGGACAAGTTCCCGGACATCCAGATCATCCTCGGCCTGTCCAACATCTCCTTCGGCCTCAACCCGGCCTCCCGCCACGTGCTGAACAGCGTGTTCCTGGACCACGCGGTGAAGGCCGGCATGACCGGCGCCATCGTCCACGTCTCCAAGATCAAGCCGCTGCACTCCATCCCGGCCGAGGAAGTGAAGGTCGCCGAAGACCTGATCTTCGACCGCCGCAGCGAGGGCTACGACCCGCTGCAGAAGCTGCTGGAAATGTTCGCCGGCCGCAAAGCCGCCGATTCCGCCAAGAAGGTGAAGGCCGAGACGGTCGAGGGCCGCCTGAAGGACCGCATCGTCGACGGTGACCGCAAGGGCCTGGACGACGAGCTGGCCGACGCCATGGCCAAGGGCATCAAGCCGCTGGACATCATCAATGGCATCCTGCTCGAAGGCATGAAGGTCGTGGGCGAGCTGTTCGGCGCCGGCAAGATGCAGCTCCCCTTCGTGCTCCAGTCCGCCGAGACGATGAAGGCCGCCGTCGCCTATCTCGAACCGCACATGGAGAAGATCGAGGGGCAGGAGAAGGGCACCATCGTCCTCGCCACCGTGCGCGGGGACGTGCACGACATCGGCAAGAACCTCGTCGACATCATCCTCACCAACAACGGCTACAAGGTCATCAACCTCGGCATCAAGGTGCCGCTGGCCGACATGATGGTCGCGGTGCGCGAGCACAAGGCGCACGCCATCGGCATGTCCGGCCTGCTGGTGAAATCCACCGTGGTGATGAAGGAAAACCTCGAGGAAATGTCCCGCCAGGGGCTGGAGGTCCCGGTCCTGCTCGGCGGCGCCGCGCTGACCCGCAACTTCGTCGAGGACGATTGCGTCAACGCCTACGCCTCCGGCCGCGTCGCCTATGCGCGCGATGCCTTCGACGGCCTGCACCTGATGGACCGCGTCATGGGCAGCGATTTCGACGGCTATCTCGGCACGCTGCAGCAGAAGCGCGCCGGCAAGTCCCGCAACACCACCCGCGTCCTCGGCACCGCCGACCCGCGCGGCTTCGCGCCCGTGGACCTGAACTACGCGCAGGAACGCCGCCGCCGCCTGACCGCCGACGAGCCCGTGCCGACCCCGCCCTTCTGGGGCAGCCGCGTCCTGCACAGCGACCCGAAGGCCGTGGTGCCCTTCGTCAACGAGCGCTCGCTCTACCAGTTCCAGTGGGGCTTCCGGAAGCAGGGCCGCAGCCTGGAAGACTTCATCGGCTGGGCCAAGCAGGAACTCCGCCCCGTCCTCCGCCGCATGCTGACGCTGTCGGAGGAGCAGAAGATCCTCAGCCCGCAGGCCATCTACGGCTACTGGAAATGCGCCGGCCAGGGCAACGACGTCATCCTGTTCGAGGAAGACGGCATCACCGAAGCCTGCCGCTTCACCCTGCCGCGCCAGCCCAAGGAAGACGGCGACTGCATCGCCGACTTCATCCGCGACATCGATGACGGGCCGGAGAAGCGCGACGTCATCGGCCTGCAGGTCGTCACCGTCGGCCAGAAGGCCAGCGACCTGGCGCGCGAGTGGTTCGAAGCCAACCGCTACCAGGACTACCTCTACCTGCACGGCCTCTCGGTCGAGATGGCCGAAGCCATGGCCGAATACGTCCACAAGCGCATCCGCGCCGAGCTGGGCTACGCCGGCGACGACGACCGGGACATGGAGAAGATGCTGGCCCAGAGCTACCGCGGCGGCCGCTACTCCTTCGGCTACCCCGCCTGCCCGCGGCTGGAGGACCAGGAACCGCTGCTGAAGCTGCTGAACTCGGACCGCATCGGCGTCTCCATCAGCGACGAATGGCAGCTGCACCCGGAACAATCCACCAGCGCCATCGTCCTGCACCACCCGCGCGCCAAGTACTTCTCGGTCTGAGGCGGGGGGAGGGGAAGGCTGGGGGAAGGAATTCCCCCAGGCCCCCATCTTCTTTTTGTTCTGTTCAAGATCGGGCTCGGGGCCGGAGGCATGCGCCAGATGGCGAAGCCTGTTTGAATCAAATTGGCCGCACGGGCTGGGGCGTCAGTCGCAGGCCCCCGGCGCGCCCCCAAGAGACCACCCGCTCCACCAGCCACCCAACTCACAGAAAAAAGAAGGGGTCCGGGGAATTCTTTCCCCGGCCTTCACCCCAACCCCGTCACCCTCAAACGGGGCAGGGCAGCGCGATCCCCGCTTCTATCGGCGTGGATCACGCTCTAGGAAGGCCCCGGCACAACACAGGGCAGCTTCTGGGTGACGGACCGGGCGACACGATTGGCAGCGGGCAGCGTCGGCATCGCGGTGACGGTGCTGGGCCTGAAGGCGGCTGCCTGGTGGCTCACCGGCAGCGTCGCCCTGATGGCCGATGCGCTGGAATCCGTGGTCAACGTCGCCGCCGCCCTGGCCGCGCTGGTGGCCATCTCGCTCTCCGCCGCGCCGCCGGATGCCAACCACCCCTACGGCCACGCCAAGGCCGAGTATTTCTCGGCGGTGCTGGAAGGCGCGCTGATCATCGTCGCCGCGCTGCTGATCCTCAGCGAGGCCTGGGGCGCCTTCGCCAACCCCCACGTGCCGGACCTGCCCTGGGTCGGCCTCGCCATCTCCGTCGGCGCCACCACCGTCAACGCCGCCTGGGCGGTGATGCTGCGGCGGGAAGGCCGACGCCTGCGCTCCCCGGCCCTGCTGGCCGATTCCCGCCACCTGATGGCCGATGTCGTCACCTCCATCGGCGTCGTCGCCGGCGTCTCCATCGTCGCCCTCACCGGCCTGCTGTGGTTCGACCCGCTGCTGGCGGCGCTGACCGCGGTGAACATCCTGTTCTCCGGCTGGCAGCTGCTGCGCGAAAGCGTCGGCGGACTGATGGACGAGGCGGTGGAACCCTCCCTCCTCGCCCGCATCCGCAGCCTGATGTCGCAGGAAGGGGAGGGCGCGCTGGAGATGCACGACCTCCGCACCCGCCACTCCGGCCGCACCACCTTCGTCGAGTTCCACCTGGTCGTGCCCGGCGGCATGACGGTGAGCGAGGCGCACGAGATCTGCGACCGGATCGAGGCCGCGCTGAAGGCCGAACTCGGCAGCGCCATCATCACCATCCATGTGGAGCCCGAGGTGAAGGCCAAGCACCAGGGCGTGCTGGTGCTGTGACGCCGCCGGCGCCGCGCGGGCCGGAGGCCTGGCTGCGCCCGGCGGCCGCGGTGCTGGCCGTGCTGCTGCATGCCGGCGTGGCCGCCACCCTGCTCTGGCCCACCGAGCCCGCGCCGCCCCCCACCTTCGAATCCGTCCCCCTGCTCTGGACCGGCGCCGCCGGCGAGGCCGAGGACGGCGCCGGCGCCCCGCCCGCCGCCACCGCCCCACCCACTGCCACGCCGCCGGACCCCGCCCGCCCGGCACCCCCGCAACCCACCCAGGCCGCCGAAGCCGCGCCGGCCGAGGCCGCGCCCACCCCGGCGCCCCCCGCCCAGTTGGCCGAAGCCCCCCAGGCATCGCCCG
>Ga0308171_1003539_pt1 | contig 14149 bp, 17 predicted proteins | sample PhyGR1_FD_202135 | JGI IMG/M metagenome (GOLD analysis project Ga0308171, IMG submission 202135) | Phyllosphere microbial communities from UC Gill Tract Community Farm, Albany, California, United States - DLSLSG.R1 | ecosystem: Host-associated > Plants > Phyllosphere > Unclassified | place: USA... | reverse complement strand
CCGGTGTGCAGGAAAAGCACCGGGCGGCAGGGTTTCAGACCGCTGCTGACGTGCCGGGGGTCAGCATGAACGGCATCAGTCAGCTGGCGGCGCAGTACAAAAAAGCGGTGTATGCCAGGGCAAAAGCGGACCTTATGGGTGAGTTTGCATCAGTTGGCCGCCGCGAGTCGCATCCAGGACAGGAGAGCGATGAAACGCGCAAGGGATTGCTGGCGGAGGCGTCAGTGACTATCCGCCTGATCAAAGGGCTCAAACGCGCCACGGTGAGGCAGGTATGAGCAGAGAGAGTCAGCTTGAATCACTGACCAGCTTCATTAAGTCAGAAATGCCGCCGCGTGCCATGCAGTCATTTACCAGCGAAATGACGGGACTGAAAACCATCCCCGCCGCGCGTGATATGGGTCTGGGGCAGGTGCAGCTTTCGGTGATCCGCTATGACGCTGAGCTTATCTGGGAGCGCTTCCCGTACCGTGAGTGCGATCCGCGTCTGCTGATGGCGCTGCTGGAAGTGTGGCAGGCGATTGACACACAGGACCGGGATTTATTCGGCCAGGTCGGGATAACGAATGCCGATCCTGACTGGGACATTGAGCTGATAGACGAGGAGGCCGCAATTGTGTCCGTTACGGTGCCGATGGCGGAACGGCTGATTATCGTGCCGGATGAAAAAGGGCAGATTCCTTATCAGGGCGGGCGTTACCGGCTGGCCGATCCGGAAATCTGGACGGCGCTGAGCGCGATGATTTACACGGCGGTGGCGGAGTGATTTTCGGGGCGGAGATTAACGCCGCGCAGCTGCGTGAAATGCGTCGAGAGATTGCAAAGCTGGAGCTGCCCGACAAAAAGCGCCAGCGGCTTATCTGGCGAATGGCGAAGTATGGCGTGATCCCGGCAGCAAAGCGCAACGTGCGTAATCAGCAGTCACCGGACGGTACGCCGTGGCAGGCAAGAAAAACGCGCCGCCGGGGAAAGATGCTGCGCAACCTGCCGAATCTGCTGCACATCCGCGAAATGCCCGAAATTGAAGCCGTGCGGCTTTACCTGCAGGGCGGTGGATACCGGAACGGGGACAAAGCAGTACCTGCCGGGACAGTGGGTTATGCGCAGCAGGAGGGAATGAAAACCAGCGTCAGGGCCCGCGGAACGGGTCGCCCCGCACCGGCGGGAAAAATGGCCACGCTGGCGCAGGCTAAACGGCTGCGAAAGCTGGGCTACAAAGTGAAGCGCGGGAAGCGGTGGCGTAAGCCGCCGTTTAAGGAAATTACCGAAACGATGGGATATGCGCAGGCCGGTCTGCTGATCCGCAAGCTGACGGGCAGGGCGGCAAAAACGGTATGGACTGTCGATGTGCCGTCCCGTCCGTTTCTCGGGATGGGCAGCGACGATTTTAATAAGGCGCTGGCGCGCCAGCTGCAGGCCATTGGCTACGGCTGGGACGTAAATGCGCAGGATATCAGGGGAAGGGTATGAGCTGGCCAAATGTAACGGTCAATCAGCTTAATCAGCTGCAGGGTGAAACAAAGGATATTGAGCGCGTCGTGCTCTTTATCGGACGCGGCGCAACGAACGCCGGGAAGACGCTAGCGGTTAATACGCAGACCGATTTTGATGCGCAGCTGGGTGCGGCGGATTCGGTGCTGAAAAGTCAGGTCATGGCCGCGCTGGAAAATGCCGGTCAGAACTGGTCCGCATATGTGCATGTACTTGCCGAAGATGCAGAGCTGTCGGCATGGGCAGACGCCGTACTGAGCGCGCAACAGGTGGCATCCGTGGAGGGCGTCGTACTGTGCGAGGATGTTCCGGATAAGAAGGAGATTGATACCGCTGCCACGCTTCGCAACACGCTGCTGGCAAAATTCGGGCGCTGGGTTTGGTTCATGCTGTCAGTTGGCGGTCCGGAAAGTGACGAAGCCTGGGCGGATTATCTGACGCGAATGAGCAAACTGCAGAGCGGGATTTCCGCGTCAGCGGTGCAGCTGGTTCCGCGCCTTTGGGGTAATGAACCGGGCGTGCTGGCTGGTCGCCTCTGTAACCGCGCCGTCACTATTGCTGACAGCCCGGCACGCGTAAAAACCGGGGCGCTGGTAAGCCTGGGCAGTGACAGTCTGCCGGTGGATGGAAAGGATAGTGTGCTGGAGCTGGCCACGCTGCAGGCGCTGGAAACACTGCGTTTCAGCGTGCCGATGTGGTATCCGGACTATGACGGGCTTTACTGGTCTGACGGGCGCACGCTGGACGTGGAAGGCGGTGATTATCAGGTTATCGAATACCTGCGTATTGCTGACAAAATTGCGCGCCGCGTGCGTCTGCTGGCCATCGCCCGAATCGCTGATCGCACACTGAACAGCACGCCGGGCAGCATTGCCGCCGCGCAGCAGAGTTTTGCTAAGCCGCTGCGTGAAATGTCGCAGTCAGTCCAGATTAACGGCATTCGTTTCCCCGGTGAGGTGAAATCACCGCGCGACGGTGACGTATCAATCAGCTGGAAAAGCGCTAAACAGGTGGAGATTTATATCGTGATGCGTCCGGTTGAATCACCAAAGGAAATCACCGTGGGGCTGCTACTGGATACCAGCCTGGACAGCACTGAGGAGGCGGCATGAGCCAGCGCATCAGCGGTCAGTCATTTGATGTAAACATCGACGGGGAATTACTTCACGTCGAAAAAATCTCACTCGATATCACGGACAGCACAGCGGCGGCGTCCACACGCGGCGTACCTGACGGACACGTAGCCGGGGAAGTCGCTGCAGAAGGTGAGATTGAGCTGAGCAGCAAAACCTTTCAGCAGCTGACTGCAAAAGCGCGTGCAGCAGGGTCATGGCGGGGCATCGACACGCTGGACTTCCTGTTTTATGCGAAGGTCGGCAGCGAAGAAACGAAGGTGGAAGCCTTCGGCTGCAAACTGGTGCTGAGTAACGTGCTGGATATCGATCCGAAAGGCGGCGCTATCAGCACGCACAAGGTTAAGTACTTCGTGACCAGTCCGAAGTTCGTCAACATTAACGGCGTGCCGTATCTGGAAGCGGCGGCAACGGAAAGCCTGATCAGCTAACGGGGATACGATGCAGGACCATGAAAAAACACTGATGCAGCTGCTGCTTATCGGCGCGGTTATCGCGCTGGGCAAGGTGCTGGCCAGTAATGAAAAAATCACGCCGCGCCTGATTGCCGGGCGCGTCATTCTGGGGTCGGCGATTTCAGTCGCGGCAGGCGCGGCGCTGGTGCAGTTCCCGGATATGTCACCGCTGGCGGTAAACGGGGTCGGGGCAGGGCTGGGGATTCTGGGTTACCAGTTCTGTGAAATGTGGTTACGCCGCCGTCTGGGTGGCGACGATAAGGAGAAGTGAAAGTGACGCTATCGGAAAAGCAGCAGTTATTCACCGCGCTGATTGCGCAGCTGATCACCTGGGCGAATGATCACGGGATGCGCCTGACCTTCGGCGAGGCATACCGCACGCCGGAGCAGGCCGCGCTGAATGCGAAAAAGGGCAGCGGCATCGCCAACAGCCTGCACACGCAGCGGCTGGCAGTGGACTTCAACCTGTTTGTTAACGGCGAGTACAAAACTCGCACCGAAGATTACCGGGCGCTGGGCGAATACTGGGAATCGCTGGGCGGCAGCTGGGGCGGGCGTTTTAAGTCGAATCCGGACGGCAACCACTTCAGCCTTGAGCATAACGGTGTGCGCTGATGGCCAGAGACGTGCTGTTTGTGCTGGCCGGTCTGGGGCTGGCGTTTCTGGCGGGATGGACCGGGGCTGAGTGGAAGCGCGACAGCGTGGAACTGGTCGCAGAGCGTGCCGCCGGGATTGCCGCTGACAGGACGCGCGATCAGCTGCAGGGCGTGGCAAGCGAATCCGCCAGGCAGCTTGAGAACAAACTGGAGGAATTAAAAGGTGCGATACCGGCAGGCATCCGCGCTGAACTGGAGAAACCTGTTTTCAGTAATGATTGCCTGTCTGGTGATTATTTCAGGCTGTACAACGCCGCCAGTGAAAACGCAGAACGTACCCTATCAGGAAAATCTAAAAACTAAATGTCCCGTTAATCTTCCCCGATTAACCGGAACCAACGGCAGAGCCGCAGCGGAATTATTAATTCAGTGGATTGATATTTATTCAACCTGCGCGGCGCGCCATAACCAGCTTATTGACGAAATTAATTTAAGAGAGAAAAAAGCATGAGTGATAAAAAAATTGAAATGACCATCGCAGGCAAAGACGTTTCTTTTACGCCGAACGTCACTGCCTATAACAAATATATCAACGAAATCACGATGGGAAATAAAGTTTCCCCGGCGCATAACTTTCTGGTTCGTATCGTAACGCCGGAAACAAAAGAAGCGTTGCAGGAATTACTGGCGCTGCCGGGCGCGGCATTACAGATTGTGGGCAAAGTGCTGGAAGAATATACGCCAGAGCTGGAAATCACCGTAAAAAACTAAGCGATCGGGTCCGTAATATCGACGCCAACGGACTCGAACAGTATCTGATTTTACGCCGTCACTGGCTGCCTGGTGAGAATGACAGCGCGGAGAACCTTGCCGCCGCGCTGTGGCTTGATAACCGGCACTGGGAAAACCAGCGCGTTGCCGTAGCTAATGGCATTGCACTGGCGTTTAAGGGAAGCGAATGAAACAGCTGGAATTCACGCTATCGCTAATCGATAAGGTCACGCGGCCGCTTCGTCAGGCACAGGCAGGCGTCACGGAATTTGCAGACAAGTCCCGCGCATCCTTTCAGCGCGTGGCCGTCGGCGGCGCGGGGCTGTGGGGCGTGGGGCAGGCCATTAAGGGCGCGCTGGGTCCGGCAATTGAAATGTATGACGCGCTGCAGGAGCAGACCGCGCGTGGCATCGACAGCACTGCGCTTAAGCAGGTTGAGAAGGATGCGAACATTTTTTCAATGACCTACGGAAAAAGCGCCGTGGAGTTTGTGCAGTCGACGGCCAGCATTAACGCCGCAATAAGCGGCCTGACCGGTGACGAGCTGCCGAAGGTTACCCGCATTGCCAACCTTACCGCCGCTGCGCTGGGCAGCACGGCAGCGGAGTCGGCGGAGTTCATGGGGCAGATGTTTGGCAACTTCCGCGAGGATGCGGAGCGCCTGGGCAATGTGCAGTTTGCTGAGCAGCTTTCGGGAAAAGTGGCGTTTATGCGTCAGCGCTTCGGCGTGGAAATGGGCGCAATCAAGGATTTGATGGAGGGCGCACGCGGCGTCGGCACTAACTACGGCATCGGCCTCAATGAGCAGCTTGCCGTAATGGGCGAGCTGCAGCGCACGCTGGGTACGGAGGCGTCCGGTTCGTATGAAGGATTCCTGACCGGTGCTGAGGAAGGCGCGAAAAAGCTGGGCATGAGCTTCAAAAATGAAGCGGGTCAGATGCTGTCCATGCCGGAAATCCTGATCAAGCTGCAGGCAAAATACGGCGCCAGTATCACCGGTAACGTTGAGGCGCAGAAGGCGCTGGATGATGCGTTTGGGGACAGTTCAGCGGTGGTTAAACAGCTGTGGGGCAACGTGACAGCACTGCAGCGAAACATCACCGAGCTGGGCGGCAATGACGGGCTTAAGCGCACACAGGAAATGGCCGCGAAGATGGTTAAGCCGTGGGACCGGTTTATTCAGATTCTGGAAGCCATCCGGCGCGTGATCGGCCTGACGCTGATACCGGTGATTTATCCGCTGCTGAACCGCCTGGCGGATATGGGACAGACGTTCGCGCGCTGGATGCAGATGTTTCCCAACATCGCGCGCGTGGTCGGGTATGCGGCGCTGGCCGTACTGAGCCTTGCCGGTGCGGGTGCGGTGGCCAATATCGTAATGGGCGTGGGCATGTTTGTTGCCAAAGGATGGGCAGGCATATGGAAGCTACTGACTATGCTAACCAAAATAGACACCGCCTGGACGTGGCTTAACACCAAGGCAAAGATGGCCTGGGCTGCAGTAATGCGCAACCTGCGCGGCGTGCTGTTGGCGTTGCGAATGCAGGCAGTGCTGACCGGCGCGGCCATTAACTTCATGAGCTGGCCGATTCTGCTGATCATCGGCGCAATCGCGCTGCTGGCCGCAGGCTGTTATCTGCTGATCGCGCACTGGGATGCAATCAAAGCCGCCGTGATGAACACCGAAGCCTTTCAGGTTGTATCCGGCGCGGTGGCAGCTGTAGCCGTTGTATTTGGTAAAGCCTGGGCGTTTATCAGCGAGGGCTGGCTAGGTTTCGTGGCGCTGCTGTCCGGTTTTTCCGTGACTCAAACGCTGGGGAATATGGCCAGCGGGATAATGAACCTCTTCGCGAACCTGTGGGACAACATTAAAAAAACGGCGCTGAGTTCACTTAACTGGATTATTGCCAAAATTAACAAAATCCCCGGCGTCGATATTGCGGAATTTGGTGAGCCTGCAGCGCCGCCGCCACGTGTCGAAAATAACCTGACAACCGGCGGCCAGTTAAAAGGCATTGAGGCAGGCGGAATTAATAAAACTATTTCCAGCAACAGCCGGAGCGTAACGGATAACAGCAAACGCATCGAAAAAGTGGAAATTAATACAGGTGGCGGCATGACGCCGCAGCAGCTGATGGAGTGGCAGGAGCTGGCGGGATGAGTGAATTACTGTATATCGATTTGCTGATTGAAAACGGCAACTTTGTTTTAAATACGGGCAAAGAGCCGGTCACGTGTAATAACCGTAAAAGTATTCAGCAGGATATTGCACACGCCATCATTGAATCTGGCCTGATGACCGAAATGATTGCTGAAAGAAGCCCGACCTTACGCGCTGATATTCTGACGCGGCTTGAATTACTGATTGAAGACGATGAGCGGATTATTCCTGGCACCATTGAGCTGACAGAAGAAAGCCTGTCACGGCTCTGGGTGACGGCCAGCACATACGACTTCGGCGCACTGTCTTACGGGGTGGATATATGACGGACAAACCGCAGGTGGATTTTACGGAGGTGGTGAAAGCCAGCGGGATGCCGGTGACGGAAGCAGAGCTGAAAGCGCGCTTTACGGACATTGCCGCGCAGGAGGGGCTTATCACCAATACGTCGCGCATGTCACCGTTCTGGCGGCTGGTCACGGCCATTATGACCGCGCCGGTGCTGTGGCTGGCGGACGTCATGATCAATACGGTACTGGTGAATATGTTCGTGGCCACGGCAGGCGGTCAGATGCTGCGCCTGCTGGCATGGGCGGTCAACGTCACGCCAAAACCGGCAAGCCGGGCTGAAGGCGTGATCCGTTTCACAAAGGAGAATGCCGGGGCTGACGTGACCGTGCAGGCCGGTACGCGTATCCAGACTGAGCGCATTAACGGCGTGATTTACGAGCTGGTGACTGTTGCTGACTTCACCATTCCGGCAGGGGAAGCCAGCGCGCTGATCCCGGTGCGCGCGTCAGATGTAGGGGCTGCGTGGAACCTTGCGCCGGGCTATTACCGCATCCTGCCGGTGGCCGTCACCGGCATCACGCAGGCGGAAAGTGAGGAAGACTGGCTGACCGTGCCGGGCGCAGATGAAGAGAGTGATGACGAGCTGCGCGAGCGCTGCCGCAATCAGTTTAACCTGGTGGGTAACTACCACACAGACGCGGTTTACCGCTCAATGATCGCCGGTGTGGTCGGACTGAGTATTGACCGGATTTTTTTCCTGCACGATGCGCCGCGCGGGCCGGGAACGGCAAACGCCTATCTGCTGCTGGATTCCGGCGTACTGTCAGATCCGTTTATCACCGCGGTAAATGACTACATCAACACGCAGGGCCATCACGGCCACGGTGATGATATGCAGTGCTTTGGAATGCCGGAAACCCGGCACGATCTGAGCGTGAAAATGTATCTGCAGAACCCGGATAACATGACCGCCGAAAATCAGGCGCTGCTGATTAAAAATGCCGGAAACCTTATCCGCAGCGCATTCCGTGAAAACGCTGACTATGACGTTAAAAAGACGTGGCCATACGCACGCTTTTCATTTTCGAACCTTGGGCGTGAGCTGCACAGAGAGTTTCCGGAGGTGGATTCAGTCACCTTTTCACTGGGCGATATCGTCAGTGATTTAAGTGTGCCACGCCTTAACAGCCTGACGGTGAGTATTGAACATGACTGATTTTGATAAAAAGCTGGCCGGGCTGCGCCTGCCAACGTGGATGCGCAAAGGGGAGCCAGACAAACTTCTCAAAGCCGCGCGTAAGTTCTGGGCGCAGGTGTACGGCTGGGTTACGTGGCCGGTAAGCCAGTTTGATCCGCTGACCTGTTCTGAACCGCTGCTGAATCTGCTGGCGTATGACCGGGATATTACCCGCTTCAACGGTGAGCCGCTTTCACTGTTCCGCAGGCGCGTAGCGTTTGCGTTTATTAACGCGCGTGATGCCGGGTCAGTGGCAGGGTTTATCAGTATTTTCGAGCGGCTGGGTATCGGGTATGTGGAGCTGGTTGAGCGCCAGCCCGGCATTGACTGGGACGTAATCCAGGTGCGCGTTTCAGACAGCCAGATTGCGGACAACGCGCAGCTGCTGCTTCAGATAATCCAGCAGTACGGCAGGACGTGCCGCCGTTATCAGTTTGAGGTGATCACCTCGCAGCCGTTCGCCATCCGTGCAGGCTGGGACCAGGGTGAATATGTGGTTTACCCGGCGCGCATCGCCGGGGCGGACGTGACCAGCGCGACGTTCAGCGCAGGAATTTAAGGGAAAATTATGTCACAGACAGTTATCACGACAGCATTTGAGCAGTGGAAAGCGCGCCAGGCGGAAACCGGCGAGCCGGTATTACTGGATGAATTTATTTTTGCGAACGTGCCGGGCCTCGATCCGGCTAAGCCGGTAGACCGCAGCGAGGGCACCCCGCCGCAGGCACAGATAGTTCACCGTCAGGCGGTCACGCGCAAGGGCGTGGTTAATCAGAATGCGGTGGTGCATTCAGTTGTACTGGGCGCGGATACGGGCGATTTTACGTTTAACTGGATTGGCCTGATTAACAGCGCAACCGGCACGCTGGCCATGATCGTACATGCCCCGGCACAGCAGAAGCTGAAAACCCGCGAGGGCCAGCAGGGCAACGTGCTGACACGTTCATTCCTGATGGAGTACAGCGGCGCACAGCAGGAAACGGGTATCAGTACGCCAGCGGAAACGTGGCAGATTGATTTCACCGCGCGCATGGGCGCAATGGATGAGCGCCAGCGGCTGGAAAACACCGATATCTATGGCCCGGCTGCGTTTTTTGGTGATGGCTGGCTGGTTGGTAAAATCGGCGCGCAGTATTACGTCACACATGGCGCGGGATACGTGGGCGGCCTGCGTGCGCAGCTGGACGCTGACCAGAATATTAAGGTCGGCGTGAAGCCGTTAAAAGTGTGGCTGGACGTGTGCTTTACCGGGACGCTGGCCAGCGTCTGGGGCGTGCAGAGCAAAATCACAGTGGCGGCTGATCTTGCTGACTATGAGCAGGACGGTGTGAAGCATTATGTGTCAGCGCTGGCGAGCATTGACGCCGCCGGTAGCATCACAGACCTGCGCCCAAAAGGCTCGCTGGACATTCAGCAGGCCAGTGATGCGCTGAAAAGGCATGAACAATCACGCAATCATCCGGATGCGACTCTGAAAGAAAAAGGCTTCGTTCAGCTGAGCAGTGCAACAGACAGCGCCAGCGAAACGGCAGCGGCAACGCCTAAAGCAGTAAAAGCGGCAAACGATAATGCCAGTTCGCGTCTGAAGGCGTCAGCAAACCTGTCAGACCTGGCTGATATCAGTAAAGCCAGAGAAGTTCTGAAAATCGATAAGGTAGGTAACTGGATGGCGGTGCAGGCTAACGGCGGCCAGCGTTCATCCGGCAATCACCAGATATTTATTGACTGGGGTGCTGACGGGAAGCCACACCTGACGGTTGACGCCTCTTACATTGGTGAACTGTTTACTACTGGCAACCCGCCAAACGCTGGACAGACGGGCGCTTACCCTAAAACGGGTGGGAATCTCGATGAAGAGGCGAGCGTTTCTGTCATTTCTAACACGAAGAATCCTGCAGCGGGCAACACAATCTATTCACCGATGTTCCGTGTGGTTATAAAGGGGCGCGGCGGCGATCAGGATTTTAAGGACGGCGCAAGCGGCTTTATGCGCCTTGTCGAGGAAGTTGGCAGATCGGCCTATTTGCAACTCCAATGGGACGGGTTCGGCAGCGTACATGAATTCAGATTCGATCAGAACGGCAACACGCTGATTTTTGGAAAGGCATATACCGGCGGCGGAGCAAGTTTTCTGAATGAGGACGGCAACGTCTATGGTCCCGTGTGGGGTGGATGGCTGAGCAACTGGCTTAACGGCCAGATTGGTGGGGTAAGAGGCACAGCTACCGATGCATGGAACAAAGCAAACGATGCGCAGGTTAACAGGGTTTCAGATGTCGCCCTGGGTGGTGAAGGTGCATTCCTCATTGTTAAAAATGGCCAGCAGCGTGTTCCTGGTGGTTGTGTGATGACCGGCTGGAATTATGAAGGCGACAACCCCGGCGGGGATACGGTGTTTTACCGTCCGATTCAGAAGCATGTTCCGTCAATGGGATGGGTTAATGTAGGGCATACAGCATGATGTTAATACTCAAAAATTTCACACAGTACATTCCGGAATATGCGGAATTAATGGTTCCCGCTCTCTATTTTCAAAGTGAAAAGGGTGAGGACTGGTATTTTCACCGCCTGCGCTTTCGTGCTGACACGCTAAAAATCTGCTACGACAGCGAGGGCATAATTCGTTCTTTCGGGTTTGATGCATCACGCCTTTACCCTGGCGGATATTCCGTTGCAGAAGTCGAAAAAAATGCGGTACCTGACGATATCTCAATTGATGGTTCATGGATGTTTGACGGTTCTGCAATCGTGCGCCGCACTGATACCCAGGCTGGCCGGGTTGAGCAGGCAGAAAAAAAACGCCTGTCACTCATTGCTGATGCGGTTGCTGAAATGTCCCCTTTGTCGGATGCGGTTGAGCTGGACAGGGCAACGCCTGAGCAGAAAGCGCGACTGCTGGCGCTCAAAAATTACCGCCTTGATCTGATTGAGCTTGATGTTTCAGACCCGGATAAGATTGCCTGGCCGGAGCTGCGCGATGTGGCGTGAAGCACGGCTGGCGCTGACGGATGCGGTGACCGCGCTGAGCTGCAGCATGGTTCCGGTGCATCCATGGATTTACGGGCTGGGGCAGCAAACGGATAACGGCGCATACCTGAGTCCGGTGAATGCCACTGCCTATCTGTCGCAAAAGCTGGCAGGCATTGGCGGAAAAGCTGACGTGGTTATTCTGATGGTGGCCAGCCAGACGCATGACAATTTTATTTCCTCACTGAGCCAGCTGGCTGAAGTTTTCCCGGCACCGGCGTTTGTACAGGTGAAGCGTCTGGCGCAGTCTGCCGCCACGCTGACCACGGAAAAGATGCAGCTGCCTGCACGTATGAACACGATGCTGCCGCCATCCGTGCCGCTGTCCGTGCCATCCAGCCGCGCCGCGTTTGCAGCCGCCGCCGTGAAGCAGGCCCAGAGTGAAGCAGGCGCAGCAGCCGGACTTGACGGGCTGAAAGCGCAGCTGGCTGCGTTTGGCCAGAAACGTGATGCCATGCTGACAGAGATTGCCGCCGGGCTGAGCGATCTGCAGGGCAAAAGCGCACGGGCATGGGTGTTTACCGGCGGCGGCGACGTGGTAACCACGCTCACGCAGCTGGAAAAAGATATTCCGCAGCCGTCCGCTGTGTATTCGGCGGCCGTGATGCTGGTCGGTGACAATCTTGAAGGAATAAGAGGCATGATCCATGAGTACAAACCCGACGCTGGCGCTTAACGGTGAGGGTATCCCGCTTAAAAATATGCGGGTTACCGTATCAATGGCTTTTCAGGACAAAGACCAGTCCGGGCAGACCAGTTCAACGGCTAAGGCAGAGCAGGGCATCAAGGGAAAAGATCTGAGGATCAGCGGCGAAATAGGGTTCAGTGACGCTGCCCTGCTGAAGCGTATTTTTGAGCTGGCTTCAGCAACTGACGCCAGCGGCCAGCGGCAAAAATACCGCGTGGCGCATGAGGTGGCGCGCGCGGTGAGTTTTCGCGAGGCGACGTTCACCGGCAATGTGGACGCTCCGCAGCAGGAAGGAAAAATGGCCTGGCTGATAACGTTCACCCTGACGGAGCATGTAAGCGTTCAGGAAAAGCGCGAAGCGCGCGCAAGCGGCAAAACCACGGCCACCAAACAGACCGGCGGCGGCAAAGGCGGACCGCAGGCCGCAGGCGAGAGCGAAGAACAAATGACGTGGTTTGAGCGCAAAGTGCTTAAGCCGGTAAACGACGCACTGGAATAGCGATGAAACCTGTAACCCGACTTTACCTGTCAACTGATGAAGTGCATCTGACTGATGCCGCTCTGGTGCTGGAGCTTAGCAGCTGTGGCCGTGGCTTCATCACGGCAAAGACCAGCACTGATTACACCGGCAAAATGGTCCGCATTGATACCGGCTATCCTGACCGGCTGCTGCGCTGGTTTACTGGATACGTGGAGCGCTCGCAGCCTTCGGAAACCGGCTATCAGCGTCTTTTCATCCGGGAGCTGTGCGGCGTATTTGATCGCGCATGGCCGTGCGCATTTCAGCACCCGACGCTTCGCCAGATTGCTGCCTGGCTGGAAGAACACAGCGGTCTGACCGTTACCGTGCCGCAGGCAGATTACAGCGACAGGCCGATCCCGCACTTCACGCACAGCGGCACAGGATTTCAACTGCTGGCCAGTCTGGGGCGCGCCTTCGGGATTGCCGATTATCTCTGGTATCAGCTGCCTGATGGCAGCATGTATCTGGGCGGCGCTGAAAAGGCGTTGTTTGCCGGTAAGCCGGTGGATATTCCGCCGGAGTTCAGCCAGTCCACTACCGGTGGCAATACGATGACCGTACCTGTGATCCAGTCACTGCGTCCGGGCGTGGAGGTGAACGGCCAGCGCGTGACAAAGGTGCAGCTGAGCGGCGACACCATGACAATCACTTGGACGCCGCGAAACCGTATCACCGGCCAGCCGCTACAAAAAACACCGGTACAGCGGCAGGTTGAAAGCCATTACCCGGAGCTGGCCAGCGGCCTGCACCTGCCCAAAATGGCGCGCGTTGTTGCCCCGACTGAGGCGGTAAAAAGCGGAAACTTTGCTGACCCCTTCAGGCCGCGCTATGCCGTCGATCTGCAACTGCTGGACGCTGACGGCAATCCGGACGGCAGCACGCCGGTTTATCCTGCCGTGCCGCTGCCTGTTCCGATGGCCGGTAATGATTCCGGTATGTTTCAGTTTCCCCCAGAGGGAACGCTGGTTGAGGTCGGTTTTACCGGCGGACGCCCGGACAAGCCGTTTGTGCGCCAGACCATGCCGGGCGGGACGAGCCTGCCGGACGTGAAGCCGGGCGAACAGCTGCAGCAGCAGCGCGCGGAAGTATCACAGCGGGTAACACAGGCGGGAGACTGGGAACGCCAGACCGATCAGGCCATTCGTGAAACGTCCATGAGCCGGGAAGTTAAAGCCGATACGGAAACGCGTGATCTGGTCAGCAGGGAAACGACAGTCAAAGCTACGGACAGGACCACTGTGATCGGAACGGCGTCACTGATGGCCGGAGCAATTCAGCACGTGACGACAGGCAATTACAGCGTGGCCACGCAGCAGAGCCAGCTGATTACAGTGGGCGGCAATGCGGAAACGGACGTCACCGGCAGCGCTGCGATTAAAGTCGGTCAGGCACTGACTGAAAAAATTGGCCAGCTGCGCCAGAGCATTGCCGGAACGCGTCAGGAAATTATCGCGCCGGTTGTGTGGATTGGTTCAGAGAAGATTAACGTGGCACAGCTGATGCTCGATACCGTGGCGCTTGTTCAGCAGCTGGCTGACCAGCTGGCCAGCCATACGCACCCGTCAACCGGCCAGCCCACGAACAGCAGCGATATCGCAAAGAGCAGCCAGCAGGCCGCCGCACTCAGTACGAAATATTCACCTGTCATCGGCAAGTAAGCCAGCACACTAACCCGCTATCGCAGCGGGTTTTTTATTGCCCGTCACCAGAACGCCTCAGACGCACGATGCGCCACGCAAAGGCGCGCCCATCACGCACGACAACCATAAACAGATC
>Ga0308171_1003537_pt1 | contig 14151 bp, 14 predicted proteins | sample PhyGR1_FD_202135 | JGI IMG/M metagenome (GOLD analysis project Ga0308171, IMG submission 202135) | Phyllosphere microbial communities from UC Gill Tract Community Farm, Albany, California, United States - DLSLSG.R1 | ecosystem: Host-associated > Plants > Phyllosphere > Unclassified | place: USA... | reverse complement strand
CCCGGCGACGCAGCGCGAGGGGGAGCGTGAGCGCGACGGAGTACACCAGGCCCCAGCTGAGGTGGGGAGTGCCGTCGCCGAAGATGCCGGCGACCTGACCGAGCCAGGTGCTGAGGATCGCGCCGATCAGCAGCGCACCGGCCAGCCAGAGGTCGTTGCGCAGCTGCTCGGGCGTGGGGGCGAGTCGCCCGTCGGGGACGGAGGGGGCCACGGACATGCCGTCCACGCTACGGTGCGCGAACCTCCGCGGCATCCCCCGCCCGGGGGAGGCGATCGGCGGTCAGAAGATCATCGGACGATCGTCGTCATCGCCGCCGTGCAGGTCGAGGTCGACGACGACGGGCACATGGTCGCTCGGAGCCTCGCCCTTGCGCTGGTCGCGGTGGATCGCGGCGCCGGTGACCGTGTCGGCGAAGGCGGGCGACCCGAGGATGAAGTCGATGCGCAGGCCTTCGTTGCGGGGGAAGCGGAGCTGCTTGTAGTCCCAGTAGGTGTACCCGGTCGGCACGAGCGGCCGGACGGTATCGGTCAGTCCCGCGTCGAGCAGCGCCTGGAACGCGGCGCGCTCGGGCGGCGACACGTGGGTGGTGACCCCCTCGACGAGCGTGGGGTCGCCCACGTCGTCGGGCGTCGGGCAGATGTTGAAGTCGCCGGTGAGTGCGAGCGGCAGCGCGGGGTCGGCCGCCAGGGCGTCGCGGGTGTACTGCTCGAGAGCCTGCAGCCAGTGCAGCTTGTAGACGTAATGGGGGTCATCGAGCGAGCGGCCGTTGGGCACGTACAGGCTCCAGACCCGCACGCCGTCGACGGTCGCGGCGATCGCCCGCGCCTCCTGCGGGGCGTCGGGGCCCTCGTGCCCCTTGAGGAAGCCGGGCATGCCGGGGAACCCGATCTGCACGTCGGTCATCGGCTCCCGGCTGGCGATCGCGACGCCGTTCCACTGGTTCAGCCCGTGGAGCTCGACCTGGTAACCGGCCGCCTCGAACTGCGCCATCGGGAACTGCTCGGGCTTGCACTTGATCTCCTGCATCGCCAGGACATCGACATCCTGGTCGACGGCGAAACCCACGATGCGGTCGACGCGCGCGCGGACGGAGTTCACGTTCCAGGTGGCAAGACGCATGCGACAAGCCTATTCCGGGCCCGCGACCCGGCCCGCTCCGCTCCGAGGCCGGGGCGATAGCGTCGGTGCATGGCCACGCGACTGCTGCTCATCGCCGACACGCACATCCCCGGTCGGGCGAGGACGCTGCCCGATGCCGTCGTCGCCGCCGCCGACGGCGCCGATCTGATCGTGCACGCGGGGGACTGGGTCGCGGCATCCGTGCTCGACGAGCTCGAGCGGCACGGCGACGTGCTCGGCGTCTGGGGCAACAACGACGGCGACGACCTGCGCGCACGGCTCCCCGAGGTCGCGCGGCGCCGCATCGAGGGCGTGCGGCTGGCGGTCGTGCACGAGACCGGGGCGGCCACCGGACGGGAGAAGCGGATGGATGCCGCCTACCCCGACGACGACGTGCTCGTGTTCGGTCACAGCCACATCCCGTGGGACACCACGACTCCCCGCGGGCTGCGCCTGCTCAACCCCGGCTCGCCGACCGACCGGCGCCGCCAGCCGCACAAGACCGTGATGACCCTGACGATCGACGGGGGCGACCTGCGCGACATCGAGCTCGTCGTCGTCTGAGCGGGAGGCGGCGCCGCGGCATCCGGTCCGCCCTCTCCCGGCTCGTAGACTCGGAGGCATGACCGTCGCCCGCATCCCCGAGCTCGAAGCCGACCGCCAGGACCTCATCCGGCTCATCCAGGACGAGGCGGTGTTCCACGGCGACTTCACGCTCTCGAGCGGCAAGAAGGCGTCGTACTACGTCGACATGCGTCGGCTCACACTCGACCACCGCGCCGCCCCCGCCATCGGGCGGATCATGCTCGACCTCATCGCCGACATCGACGGCGTCGTGGCCGTCGGAGGCCTCACCCTCGGCGCCGACCCGATCGCCAACGCGGTGATGCACGAGTCGGTGCACGCCGGGCGTCCCCTCGACGCCTTCGTCGTGCGCAAGGCGCCCAAGGACCACGGCCGCGGCCGTCAGGTCGAGGGAGCGGATGTCGTCGGCAAGCGCGTCGTCGTGGTGGAGGACACCTCGACGACGGGTCAGTCGGCGCTCGCGGCCGTCGAAGCGCTACGGCGCGAGGGCGCCGAGCCCGTCGCCGTGGCCGTGATCGTCGACCGCAAGACCGGCGCCCAGGCGGCCGTCGAAGCCGCGGGCCTGCAGTGGCTCGCCGCGATCGACCTCGACGACCTCGGCCTGCAGCCCCAGTAGCCCTCGCCCGCCGCGCGGCCCCGCCCCCTGCCCCGCCGCGCGGCCCCGGCCCCGCGTGCCCGGCGGCGGTGGCGCGGCTCGGTGGGCAGCATCCGCCCCCTCCGTGCCCGTGCGGGGGCGCGAGGTGCCGAGCGAAGGTCGGCTGCTGCGGAATACTCCGCGGGGCCGGGGCGGTTGCGCTCAGGTATGAGCCTGTACGAGCCTGCCGTCTTCGGCGCCCTGACCCTCTCGAACCGCGTCGTCATGGCGCCGCTCACCCGCACGCGCGCGGACGCGGACGGTGTTCCCACCGACGTGATGGTCGAGTACTACCGCCAGCGGGCGGGGCAGGGCCTGATCATCACCGAGGGCACCTGGCCCGTCGTCGAGGGCAAGTCCTACCCGGGCCAGCCCGGCATCGAGACCGAGCAGCAGATCGCGGGCTGGCGCCGGGTCGCCGACGCGGTGCACGAGGCCGGCGGCACGATCGTCATGCAGCTGATGCACGGTGGCCGCGTCTCGCACCCCGACATCACCGGGGCGGAGCGCGTCGTCGCACCCAGCGCCCTCGCCGCTCCGGGGCAGACCCGCACGCCCAAGGGCAAGGCCGACCTCCCGGTGGCCCACGCGCTGACCGCCGATGAGATCCCCCTCGTCGTCGAGCAGTTCGCCCGAGCCGCACGCAACGCCGTCGCCGCCGGGCTCGACGGCGTCGAGGTGCACGGGGCCAACGGATACCTCGTGCACGAGTTCCTCTCGCCCGAGTCGAACGTCCGCGACGACGCGTACGGCGGGTCGCCCGAGAACCGCGCCCGGTTCGCGATCGAGGTCACGCGGGCGGTCGCCGCTGCCGTCGGCGCCGATCGCACCGGCATCCGCCTCTCTCCGCAGCACAACATCCAGGGTGTGCTCGAGCACGACGACGCCGACGCGCGCGCGACCTACACGGCCGTCGCCGAGGGGCTCGCCCCGCTCGACCTCGCGTTCGTCGACGTCCTGAGCGCCGACCCCACCGGCGACCTCGTCCAGCACATCCGCCGCACGGCCGGAGCGCCGTTCATCCTCAACTCGGGCTTCGGTTCCGCCACCACCCGCGACGAGGCCGAGACGCTCGTGACGTCGGACTGGGCGGATGCCGTCGCCGTCGGTCGCCCCGTCATCGCCAACCCCGACCTCGTCACCCGCTGGGAGCAGCGCGCCGAGCTGAACGAGCCGCGCCCCGAGCTGTTCTACGGATCGACGGCCGAGGGATACACCGACTACCCGTCGCTCGACGAGGTCCGCGCCGGCGTCTGAGCATGCGCTGGCCCGCGGGCCAGCGCATCCTCAGCCCTGGAAGACGGGCAGCTGCGAGGCGAGGCCCAGCAGCAGCCCGAAGAACGTCAGCAGGATGATGCCCCGGCGGGTCGAGCCGCGATTGGACCCGTCGTCGCCGATGCGCTGATTCCGGACGAAGATCACGAGCGCGATCAGCAGGACGGCGAGGCCGGTGAGCGCGAGGACGGTGGCCATCAGTCGTCGTCTCCGCGGCGTCGCCGCACCAGCTGCACCACGACGATCACCAGGCTCGTCGTCAGCATGAGTGCGACGCTGATGAGCAGCAGGTTCTGCTCGAGTTCGTTCATGCTGCGACCCGGTCGGCGGCGAGGGCGCGGTCGCCGGCGAGGGCGAGGGCGCTCACAGGATGCCCGGATCCTCGGCCTCGTACGGCTCGTCGTCGAGCAGATCGGCGACCGAGTCGAGGATCTCGTCGGGGCGGAACGGGTACCGCTCGATCTCGGCGTCGTCCGAGATGCCGGTGCGCACCAGGATCGTGTGCAGGCCGGCCTCGATGCCCGCCACGACATCGGTGTCCATACGGTCGCCGATCATCCCGGTGTTCTCGGAATGGGCGCCGATGCGGTTCATGGCCGACCGGAACATCATCGGGTTCGGCTTGCCCACCACGTACGGCGTCTTGCCGGTGGCGTGCGAGATGAGCGCCGCGAACGACCCGGTCGCGGGAACGACGCCCTCGGGGGTGGGCCCGGTGGCATCCGGGTTCGTGATGATGAACCGTGCGCCGGCGTTGATGAAGCGGATGGCCTTGGTGATCGCGTCGAACGAGTAGTTGCGCGTCTCGCCGACCACGACGTAATCGGGGTCGGCCTCCGTCATGATGTAGCCCGCCTCGTGCAGCGCCGTGGTCAGACCCGCCTCGCCGATGACGAAGGCGGAGCCGCCGGGATGCTGCGACTTCAGGAAGTCCGCCGTGGCCAGTGCCGAGGTCCAGATGCGCTCCTCCGGCACGTCGAGGCCGGAGCGCGCCAGGCGCGCGCTGAGATCCCGCGGCGTGAAGAAGGGGTTGTTGGTCAGCACCAGGAAGGGCGTCCCCGTCTCGCGCCACTGCGCGAGCAGTTCGGCCGCTCCCGGGATGGGGTGGTTCTCGTGGACGAGAACGCCGTCCATGTCGGTGAGCCAGCACTCGATATCGGCGCGTGTCCGCATGGCCCCAGCCTAGCCGTGGCGATCCGGCCGTAGTCTTCACTCGTGGCCCGCGACGACTGGAATCCCCGCAAGCTCCCCGACCTGTCGGGCAAGCGGTACCTCATCACGGGATCCAACGCCGGGCTCGGCTACTTCGCGTCGCTGCAGCTGGCCTCCGCCGGCGGCCACGTCATCATGACCGGCCGCAGCCCGCAGCGGCTCGCGACCGCTCGCGCCGCGGTGCAGCGGGAGCTGCCCGAGGGCGTCGGATCGGTCGAGACGCTGCTGCTCGACACCAGCAACCTCGGCTCGGTGCGGGCCGCGGCGGCCACCGCCCGGGGGCGCAAGCCGCTGCACGGGCTGCTGCTCAACGCCGGCGTGGTGCACCCGCCCCGGCAGCGCAAGACGACGTACGACGGACACGAGGTGGTCTTCGCCACGAACGTCCTCGGCCACTACGCGCTCGCCGGCGAGCTTCTCATCGCGCTGGCGGCCGGCCGGGGCCGGATGGTGTGGGTGGGGTCGGTGTCGACCTCGATCTGGAAGTACGACCCGACCGACATCGAGCTCGAGGACGACTACTCGCCCTGGCGCGCCTACGTGCAGTCGAAGGTCGCCACGACCTCGCTCGGCCTCGAGGCCGACGACCGGCTGCGGGCCGCGAGCGTGCCGGTGGCGAGCCTCGTGGCTCACCCGGGCTACTCGACGAGCGGCCGCACGCGCGGCATCGTCGGGATCAACGAGCCTTCGCGGCTCACCCGCTTCACCGACAACCTGCAGGTCGCCGTGACGCAGTCCAAGGAGCGCGGCGCCTGGGCCCTCGTGCGTGCCATGACCGACCCCGAGGCATCCGGGGGCGAGTTCTACGGTCCGTCGGGCGTGCTCCGGGGCGAGCCGCGGCGCGGCACGGCGGCCGCCATCACCCGCGACCCCGAGATCGCGGCGCGGCTGTGGGCGCACTGCGAGCAGGCCACCCGCGCTCCGTGGCCCTACCTCAAGGCGAGTCGCACCCGCGCGAAGGGCTGAGCCGGCCGCGCGAGGGGCTGAGCCGGCGGCGCGAGGGGCTGAGCCCGCGGCGCGTCAGGCGGTGACCCAGATCGCGCCGGCCGCGCCGGGCGGCAGCACGATCGAGGCGCCTTCGTCGACCTGGACGCTGTCGCGGCCGCTCACCGTGAGCGTGTGTCCGACATCGATGCCGCGTTCCTCGAGCGCGCGCAGCAGGGCGGGGTCGCGGTCGCTCACCCGCAGGATGCGCCCGGTGTGACCCGCGGTCGCCGCGGCCAACAGCACGAACGGCTCGCGGTGCACGTCGCCGGCGGCGTCGGGGATCGCGTCGCCGTGGGGATCGAACCGGGGGTCGCCGAGGCGGTCGGCGATGCCGGCGAGCAGCCGGTCGCTGATGGTGTGCTCGAGCACCTCGGCCTCGTCGTGGACCTCGTCCCACGCGTAGCCGAACTCGCGCACGAGCCACGTCTCGATCAGGCGGTGCCGACGGATGATGGATGCCGCGCGCAGCCGCCCGGCCTCGGTCAGGGCGACCGGTCCGTACGGGCGGTGCGAGACCAGCCCCTGCGCCGCGAGCTTGCGCACCATCTCGGTCACCGTCGACGGCGCCAGCCCGAGCGTCGCGGCCAGCTGCGACGGGGTGATCGGCGCCGGCTGCCACTCGGTGTGGTGGTAGATCGTCTTCAGGTAGTCGTCGACGGCGGGGGAGGGCACACTCCACAATATCCGCCCCCCTGCCAGCCCTCAGCCTGCCCCCCGCTGCACGCGAGTGCACGGCATCCCGTCGAGTGCACGGCGCGCGGACGTCCGGAGGCCGTGCACTCGGCGCCGGGCCGTGCACTCGGCGCCGGGCCGTGTGGATGGGGCTCCGGGCGCGGATAGCCTGGCTCGGTGGATGGAACAGATCCGGCGCGCGAGCCGGAGGCGCAGCTGGCGGTCGGAGTGGGGCCGTGGCCGGGCGGCCCGCAGGCGTGGCCCGACGACCCCCGGCTCGACCCGCAGCTGCTCGCCGAGGGCGACCGCCGCAACGTCGTCGACCGCTACCGCTACTGGCGGCTCGAGGCGATCGTGGCCGACCTCGACGAGCATCGGCATCCCTTCCATGTGGCGATCGAGAACTGGCAGCACGACATGAACATCGGCTCCATCGTGCGCAGCGCGAACGCGTTCGGCGCCGCGGAGGTCCACATCGTCGGCCGGCGGCGCTGGAATCGTCGCGGCGCCATGGTCACCGACCGCTACCAGCACGTCCGGCACCACGAGGACGTGGCGGCCTTCGCCGCGTGGGCCGCGTCCGAGGGCCTCCCGATCGTCGCGGTCGACAACGTCGACGGGTCGGTCCCGGTCGACCGAGCCGATCTCCCCGAGCGGTGCGTCCTGATGTTCGGGCAGGAGGGCCCCGGGCTCTCGCCCGAGGCGGTGGCCGCGGCATCGGTCGTCGTCGAGATCACGCAGTACGGCTCGACGCGGTCGATCAACGCGTCGGCGGCGGGAGCCGTCGTGATGTACGAGTGGTGCCGCCGGTGGGCGGGATGAGCCCGGTGGCCGAGGTCACCGCGCGGGGTCGGTGTCGGGGCTGACGGCGTAGACGTACAGGCCTGTCGCGCCGGCGGACAGCTCCACCGTCGCGTCGGCCGGAACCGCCGGGATGGCATGCGCACGCGCGGGCTCGTCGACCGCGGCGCAGGGGATCTCACCGGTGTCGGTGTCCGACCCGGCCACCGTCACCGTGTAGGAGAGGGTTCCGCCGTCACCGCTCACGCACGCGATGGTCACGACCGCGGGCGCCTCGTCGGCAGCGACGGAGATGACGGGTTCCCGGCCGGGGTCCAGCACACCCGCCTCGCGCTGCGTCCATGTCGCACCGCCCAGCGCGTTCTCGGGGATGACGCCGTCGGCCCACATCGCGGCATCGTCGGCGGTCGGACGCGGCAGGGTCCGCGGGTCGTCGGAGCGGGTCGGGATCTCGACCGGCGCCGACCGCTGGGCGCAGCCGGAGGTGAGCATCCCGAACGCGAGCACCGCGACGCACGCGGCGGCTGCGGGGGTGAGCTTCGGCATGCGGCCACGGTAGGCGCGGAGTCTGTGGTTCGGGCGAGAGTGCGGTTTCGACCTCCTCACAGTGCGCGACCTCCTCACAGTGCGCGACCTCCTCACAGTCCGCGACCTCCTCACAGTCCGCGCCCTCCTCACCGTCCACGGCCTCGGGGGCGGGCGTGCGCGGCGATCAGACCGCGATCGCCAGCCAGGTGCCCCGCCGCACGCGCCAGCCGAGGGTCAGCAGTCGCGCCAGCATGTAGACGCCGAAGAACGCCACCGCCAGCCAGGCGAGGCCTCCGGCGCCGTCGGGATGCAGCGCCGCGATCACCACGAGTGCCGGCACGAACGGCACGAGGTTGAGTCCGCCGGCGATGGCCAGGTAGCGGGCATCGCCGGCCCCCATCAGAACACCGTCGAGCACGAACACGATGCCGCACACCGGCTGGGCCACCGCCAGCACGAGCAGCGCGGGCTGGACGAGGGCGGCCACGGCCGGGTCGCCGGTGAAGACGATGCCGATCACGCCGGAGGCCGCGGCGATCACGACCCCGACGATCACCCCGAACCACGCGCCCCAGGCGACCGTGCGCCCCAGCACCCGCCGCACGAACGCCTCGTCCCCCGCGCCGAGGCCGCGCCCGATGAGAGCCTGAGCGGCGATCGCGAGGGCGTCGAGGGCGAAGGCGGCCGTGGAGAAGATGGTGAAGGCCACCTGCCATCCGGCGAGCTCGCTCGTCCCCAGCCCCGTCGCCACCGCGACGGTGGCCAGGAGCGCGGCGCGCAGCGACACGGTGCGCAGGAACAGCCAGCCGCCCAGGCGCGCCGATCCCCGCATCCCGTCGGCGCGCGGGCGCACGGATGCCGCGTGGCGGCGGGCCAGCCGGCCGACGACCACGACGTAGGCCCCGACCATGCCCCATTGGGCCACGACGGTGCCGAGCGCCGAGCCGCCGATGCCCCAGCCGAAGCCGTAGACGAACAACACGTTGAGCAGCGCGTTGGCGCCGAAGCCGAGCCCGGCGATCCACAGCGGGGTGACGGTGTCCTGCATGCCGCGCAGGAGGCCGGTCGCGGCGAACACGATGAGCATCGCGGGCAGCCCCCACATCGACAGCCGCAGGTAGGTCTCGGCATCGAGGGAGACTGCTTCGCCGGCGCCGAACATGCCCACCAGCAGAGGTGTCGCGGCCGACCCGGCGACGGCGAGCACGGCGCCCAGGCCGAGGGCGAGCCAGAGGCCGTCGATCCCGGCGCTGACGGCGCTCGTGGAGTCGCCGGCGCCGAACCGCCGTGCCACGGCGGGCGTGGTGGCGTAGGCGAGGAAGACCATGAGACCGACGATCGTCTGCAGCACGGCACCCGCGATCCCGAGGGCCGCGAGCGGGACGACGCCCAGATGCCCGATGAGCGCCGCATCCACGATGAGGAACATCGGCTCGGCGATCAGGGCGCCCAGTGCGGGAACGGCCAGCCGCAGGATCTCGCGGTTGAGCGTTCGGGCCATGCCACGAGCCTAGGGGCGCGCCGCACCGCCTTGCACGTCGCCGCCCCCGGTGTCGAGCGACCCGGTCGGCCTCCCGTCACCGGCTACCGTTGATGCTCCGGAACGGATCGGAAGGACTGGGATGCGGCTGCTCAAGCGCCTGGCGATCGCGCGCCTGCACGCCCGCCTGCCGTCCTGGGTCCGCATCGTCGTCGCCGTCGTCGCGGTGGTGCTGGGCGTGGTCATCGTCATCCGCCCGACCACGGCGCTCGACGTGCTGGCCTGGCTCCTCGGCGGCGGCATGGCGCTGACGGGTCTCCTCGAGCTCACCGGCCGCGAGGGGGAGTCCCACCGTCCGCGCTGGCGCACCGCGACCGGCGTCGCCTGGCTGCTGGGCGGGGCGGTCGTGCTCCTCGCACCCGGGCTGACCGTCCGCGTCGTGGCGGTGGTGGTGGGGGTGCTGCTGCTGCTCGGCGGCATCCTCGGCGTCGTGGCGGCGTTCGGGCGCGGCCGCTCCTGGGATGCCCGCATCGCCGATGCCGCCTTCGGCATCTCGGGGGTCATCTTCGGTGCGCTCGCCCTGTTCTGGCCCGACATCACCCTCCTCGTCGTCGCGGTCGTCTTCGGTGCGCGGCTGATCATGAGCGGCACCGTCGACCTGTGGACCCGGTTGCGTCGCCGTCACGACGACCGTGCCGCCGAGCGCGACGGCGAGGGCCGCCGGCCGCGTCGCCGATGGGGGCGCACCGTCATCGCGATCGCGTCGGTGGCGCTCGCTGTGACCACCACGATCGTGACCACGCCGCTGCGCGAGGGGTCGACGGTCGTCGACGACTTCTACGCGGCCCCGCGCGATCTGCCCGACGAGCCGGGCCGTCTCGTCCGCGCCGAGCCCTTCACCGGCGGCATCCCCGCCAGCGCCGAGGGGTGGCGCATCCTCTACACGACCACCGGGGTCGATGCAGAGGTGCGCGTCGCGAGCGCCATCGTGGCAGTGCCGCGCGAGGGCGACGGCCAGTGGCCGGTGATCGACTGGAACCACGGGACGACGGGATTCGCCGCGCACTGCGCCCCCTCGCTGCAGCCGCGCGGGCTCTGGGCCGGAGCGTTCTACATGCTGCCGCGGGCGATCAAGGAGGGCTGGGCGGTCGTCGGCACCGACTACATCGGGTTGGGCACCGAGGGTCCGCATCCCTATCTGATCGGCCCGCCCAGCGCGCACGCGTCGCTGGATGCCGTGCGGGCGGCGCGCGAGCTCGACGACGCCGACCTCGGCGCGCGCACCGTCGTGTGGGGGCATTCCCAGGGCGGCGCGGCGGCGCTGTGGACGGGCGCCATCGCGCGGGAGTACGCCCCCGAGGTGTGGGTGCAGGGGGTCGCGGCGCTCGCGCCGGCGAGCGACCCCGCCGCGCTGGTGCAGGGGATCTCGGGGGTGACCGGCGGCAGCATCTTCGCCTCGTACGCATTCGCGTCGTTCTCGGAGATCTATCCCGAGATCGAGTACCGCGACTACGTCCGCCCCGGCGCCGAGACGGTGCTGCGGCAGATGTCGGAGCGCTGCCTGTCGGATCCCACGATCGTGCTCTCGGTGGCGGCGGCGCTGGGCATGAGCCGAGATCCGGCGCTGTTCTCGCGCTCGCCGGCATCCGGTGCGCTCGGGCGGCATCTGCGCGAGAACACCGCCCCGCTCCACTCGACCGCGCCGGTGCTGCTCGCCCACGGCGGAGCCGACAGCATCATCCCCGTCGGCACCCAGGCGGACTTCGTCGACCGCATGTGCGCGGCCGGGCAGGACGTGGACTTCCGCACCTACGCGGGGTTCGAGCATGCGGGTGTCGTCGAGCGGCCCTCACCGCTGATCGACGAGCTCTTCGCGTGGACTGCCGACCGTTTCGCGGGCATCCCGGTGGCCGAGGGGTGTACCACCACGGAACGCTGAATGCGCTCCGACACTGGCGTCGTCGGGTCGGCCTAGCATGGGTCACATGACCACCCCCGCTCTTTCCTCCGGCATCGACATCGCCGAGCTCGACCCCGCCGTCCGCCCCCAGGACGACCTGTTCCGCCACGTCAACGGCAGCTGGCTCGAGCGCACCGAGATCCCCGACGACAAGGCGCGCTGGGGGTCCTTCCACCTCATCGCCGAGCAGGCCGAGAGCGACGTGCGGGCCATCATCGACGAGGCCACGACGGCCGAGCCGGGCACGGTGGGCCGCAAGATCGGCGACCTGTTCACGAGCTTCATGGACACCGAGCGCATCGACAGACTGGGCGCGGAACCGCTGCGCCCGCAGCTGGCGCGTGTGGATGCCGTCGACTCGATCCCCGCGCTGCTGCGCACCGTCGGCGAGCTCGAGCGCGAGGGCATCGGCGGGATGATCGGCACCTTCATCGAGCCCGATCCGGGCGCCCCCGAGCGGTACGTCGTGTTCTTCGTCCAGGGCGGGCTGTCGCTGCCCGACGAGAGCTACTACCGGCTCGAGAACTTCGAGGCGACGCGCACCGCCTTCCGCGGCTACGCCCAGCGCATGCTCGAGCTCGCCGGCGTCGCCGGGGCCGCCGACGAGGCTGAGCGCATCGCGCGCCTCGAGACCGAGCTCGCGACGCACCACTGGGACAACGTGCGCAACCGCGATGCGGTCGCCACCTACAACCTGCAGACCTGGGACCAGGTGCGCGCCCAGGTCGGCGTCGACCTCGACCCCTGGCTCGACGGGCTGGCGCCCGATCACCGCACCGGGTTCGGCGAGATCAACGTCAATCAGCCGAGCTTCCTCACCGGGCTGGGGTCGCTGCTGGTCGAGGACCGCCTCGACGACTGGAAGGCCTGGCTGCGGCTGCAGGTCGTCCGCGCGTCGGCGCCCTTCCTCCCCGACGCCTTCGTGGCCGAGAACTTCGCCTTCTACGGCACGCAGCTCACCGGTGTGCCGGTCAACCGCGAGCGCTGGAAGCGCGGCGTGAGCATCGTGCAGGCCGCTCTCGGCGAGGCGGTGGGCGAGATCTACGTCGAGCGCCACTTCCCGCCGCAGGCGAAGACCGAGATGGACGCCCTCGTCGACAACCTCATCGAGGCCTATCGCCAGTCGATCACGGCGCTCGAGTGGATGACGCCGGCCACCCGGGAGCGCGCGCTCGAGAAGCTCGCCGCCTTCACCCCCAAGATCGGCTACCCCGAGCGGTGGAAGGACTATTCCGCGCTCGAGATCGACCCCACCGACCTCCTGGGCAACGTGCTGCGCTCGACCGCGTGGGAGTACGAGCGGCAGCTGGCCAAGCTCGGACAGCCGATCGACCGCGACGAGTGGCTGATGACGCCGCAGACGGTCAACGCCTACTACAACCCGCTCATGAACGAGATCGTCTTCCCCGCGGCCATCCTGCAGCTGCCGTTCTTCTCGTCCGAGCGCGACGCCGCCGCCAACTACGGCGGGATCGGCGCGGTGATCGGTCACGAGATCGGGCACGGTTTCGACGATCAGGGCAGCGCATACGACGGCACCGGCGCCCTGAACGACTGGTGGACCGATGACGACCGCGCGGCCTTCGAGCAGCGCACCGGGGCCCTCATCGAGCAGTACAACGCCCTCGTCCCGCAAGGCCTGGCAGGCGAGCACACCGTCAACGGTGCGCTCACGATCGGCGAGAACATCGGCGACCTCGGGGGGCTCGGCATCGCCCTCAAGGCCTACCGGCTCCACCTCGCCGAGACGATGTCCGACGCCGACCTCGCGGCGGCGCCGGACGGCCCGGTCATCGACGGGTTCACCGGCGTTCAGCGGTTGCTGCTCAGCTGGGGCCAGATCTGGCAGCAGAAGGGGCGCGACGCCGAGACGATCCGTCTGCTGACGATCGACCCGCACGCGCCGAACGAGTTCCGCTGCAACCAGATCGTCCGTAATATCGACGCGTTCTACGAGGCGTTCGAGGTTGCTCCGGGTGATGCCCTCTGGCTCGATCCCGAGCGCCGCGTCACCATCTGGTGACCAGACGCCAACCGGTGAGACTGACTCCGACGGAGACGAGAAGATGACGGTGGACGGATCCGAATCCTCCTCCGAGACCGCCCGGTCGCGCGCCGAGCGACGCGCGCAGCCGCGCCCCCGCCGGCGTTCGGTCGCGCCGCGTCGCGGCTTCGGTTCGACGGAGAAGGCGCTCGACGCGCTCGCCGCCTCGGGTGCGCGCGTCTCGGTGCGCGTGAGCGACCTCGACCGGGGCACCCCGGTGCTCGCCGGCGACGACTTCGTGACGCTGCCCGTCGCCGGCCTCGGCATCGTCCCGCTCCTCGTCGAGACCGCGGCCCGCTTCGACGCCGGTACGCTCGATCCGCTCGAGATCGTCGACCGCGCCGCGGTCGACGGCGTGTGGCAGCACCTGCTGGCACCGGCGCTGCCGCTGGGCGACCTCGCGGTACTCGCCGCGTCGACCGGCGACGCACGCGCCGCCAACGCGCTGCTCGACCGCGTCGGTCTCGATGCGGTGCGTGCGCGCCTGGGAAGCCTCGGCATGCCGCGCACCGCTCTGCTCGATCGCTTCCGTGACGACCGCGGCCCCGACGACGCGCCGCACTACGCGCTCGGCACGGCTCGCGAGTTCGCCGCGCTGTTCGCGTCGTTGGTCAACACCGACGTCGTCTCGCCCGGCGTGAGTGCGCAGGTCTCGGAGTGGCTGAGCCTGAACCACGACCTGTCCCTCGTCGGATCGGTCACCGGCCTCGACCCCTTCGCGCACGAAGATGACAAGCACGAACTGCTGTTCGTGAACAAGACGGGTCGCGCCGACGGCATCCGCGCTGAGGCCGGCGTGCTCGCCGGACCGCGCGCCGGCGTCGCCTACGCCCTCATCGTCGGGTTCGACGAC
>Ga0308171_1003535_pt1 | contig 14156 bp, 10 predicted proteins | sample PhyGR1_FD_202135 | JGI IMG/M metagenome (GOLD analysis project Ga0308171, IMG submission 202135) | Phyllosphere microbial communities from UC Gill Tract Community Farm, Albany, California, United States - DLSLSG.R1 | ecosystem: Host-associated > Plants > Phyllosphere > Unclassified | place: USA... | reverse complement strand
GAAGGCTTTGACGACTACGTGCGCGACATGCGCCGCCGGTACGACAAGGTCTCCATCCGCAAGCCGGAAGCCTCGCGCAAGCGCTCTCCCGAGGTGTATGCCTTGGGTCAGGGAAAACGCGCCCACATGAAGTAAGCTCGACCCCGTAAGTTCGACCCCAACGCAACGCCAGCACTGAGAGGAACACCGGAGCCAATGAGGATGAACGACTTGACCAAGAACCTCCTGCTATGGGTGGTCGTCGCCGTCGTGCTGATGGTGGTCTTCCAGAGCTTCTCGCCCAAGACCTCCGGGGCCGGGGCGCAGGGCGCTTCGTATTCGCAGTTCCTGGACCAGGTGGACACCGGCAACGTGCAGAAGGTCGCCTTCGGCGGCGATACGCGCGGCGGTACCAGCCAGATCACCTACACCACCCGTGGTGGACAGTCGTCCACCATCACCGCGCCGTTCGATCGCGACCTGATCAACGTGCTGCGTACCAAGAACGTCGAGATCGTGCAGGAAGAGCCGTCCAGCGGCATCTCCCTCGGCGCGATCCTGATGAATTTCCTGCCGGTCATCCTGATCATCGGTTTCTGGCTGTTCATCATGCGGCAGATGCAGGGTGGTGGCGGCGGTGCCAAGGGCGCGATGTCCTTCGGCAAGTCCCGCGCCAAGCTGCAGGGCGAAGACCAGATCAAGGTCACCTTCGCCGACGTTGCCGGTTGCGACGAGGCCAAGGAAGAGGTCGGCGAACTGGTCGACTTCCTGCGTGACCCGTCCAAGTTCACCAAGCTCGGCGGCAAGATCCCGCGCGGCGTGCTGATGGTCGGCCCTCCGGGTACCGGCAAGACGCTGCTGGCCAAGGCCATCGCCGGTGAAGCCAAGGTGCCGTTCTTCTCGATCTCCGGTTCGGATTTCGTGGAAATGTTCGTCGGTGTCGGCGCCAGCCGTGTGCGCGACATGTTCGAGCAGGCCAAGAAGCACGCGCCGTGCATCATCTTCATCGATGAAATCGACGCCGTCGGTCGCCACCGTGGTGCCGGTCTGGGCGGCGGTCATGATGAGCGCGAGCAGACCCTGAACCAGCTGCTGGTCGAGATGGACGGTTTCGAAGGCGGCGAAGGCGTGATCGTGATCGCCGCCACCAACCGTCCGGACGTCCTGGACCCGGCGCTGCTGCGTCCGGGCCGCTTCGATCGCCAGGTGGTGGTCGGCCTGCCGGACGTGAAGGGCCGCGAACACATCCTCAAGGTGCACATGCGCAAGCTGCCGCTGGCCGACGATGTCGTGCCGATGGTGATTGCGCGTGGTACGCCGGGCTTCTCGGGCGCTGACCTGGCCAACCTCTGCAACGAAGCTGCCCTGTTCGCCGCCCGCGGCAACGAGAAGGAAGTCCGCATGGACCACTTCGATCGCGCCCGCGACAAGATCCTGATGGGTGCCGAGCGCCGCTCGATGGCCATGAGCGAGGAGGAGAAGACCCTTACGGCCTACCACGAAGCCGGCCATGCCATCGTTGGCCGCCTGGTGCCGGAACATGACCCGGTCTACAAGGTCACGATCATTCCGCGCGGCCGCGCGCTGGGCGTGACCATGTACCTGCCGGAAGGCGACAAGTACTCGATGAACCGCGTGGCGATCCAGTCGCAGCTGTGCTCGCTGTACGGTGGCCGCGTGGCGGAAGAACTGATCTTCGGTACCGACAAGGTCACCACCGGCGCTTCCAATGACATCGAGCGTGCCACCAAGATGGCCCGCAACATGGTCACCAAGTGGGGCCTGTCCGAGCAGCTCGGCCCGATCGCCTATGGCGAAGAGGACGATGAGGTGTTCCTGGGTCGTTCGGTGACCCAGCACAAGAGCGTGTCCAACGACACTGCCCGCCGCATTGATGAGGAAGTGCGCAACATCCTCGACAAGGCGTACGCCCGCACCACCGAGCTGCTGACCGAGAACATCGACAAGCTGCACACGATGTCGCAGCTGCTGCTGCAGTACGAGACCATCGATGCGCCGCAGATCGACGCGATCATGGAAGGTCGTGATCCGCCGCCGCCGATGGGCTGGAGCAAGTCCAACAAGGATGGTGGCAACAACGACAAGGGCGGCGACGCCCGTCCGTTGCCGCCGATCGCCGGTCCGGCCGAATCGATCTGACGGCCTGGCGTACGTAATGCAAGACAAGGCCGGGGCAACCCGGCCTCGTCGTTTCCGGGCCCAGGCCCATCCGATCCCGACCGCCCGCTGGAGTCTGCATGTCCGCCCCCAAGCCTGAACCGATCTCCCACACCGCCGAGATGGTGATAGCGACCGTAGTCGGTGTCGCTGTTGGCCTGACCGTGGACAATCTGCTGCTGGGCTGTGGCGTGGGTATTGCGGTGGGCATTCTGCTGAGCATCATCAAGACGCTGTACGTGGACCGGAAGCGTCGGCGCAAGTAGGGTTCTGCGGCAGGACTGCGCCCTGCACCCGCAGAGGCGGTAGTGCCGGCCGCTGGCCGGCAACCTCAACAGCAACAGCAACAGCAACAGCAACAGCAGGCATTCCGTGGGATGGCGGGGCGGTGTCGGATTGCAGGGACGCCGTAAACCCGTCCATGGGGGCTTGGCCGCGGCATCCGTGCCGCGGACACACCGCAATCCGACACCGACCCGCCTTCGACAATTTCCCGCTGCTGTTGGACTGTTGTTGGGGTGCTGTTGGTAGGTGTCGACCTTGGTCGACACAGTAGATCCACGCGATGCGGGGATGCTCTTCGTTCAAGTGTCGAGATATTCGATTCCGCTGGAGATTCATCCACGCATGGCGTGGATCTACTGGCCACCGGAAAACGGTCGAAGGCGGGGTGGGTCCGGTTGCGGGGGTGTCCGCGGCATGGATGCCGCGGCCAAGCCCCCAGGGACGGGTTTACGGCGTCCCCCGCAACCGGACCCACCCCGCCATCCCACGGAAACCCGCTGTTGCTGTGGCTTGCGCCCTGGCCTCTGCGGGTGCAGGGCGCAGCTCTGCCGACTTAAACTAACCTTCGTTGCCCGCAGGATTGACCATGTTCGACATCTCGCCCCAGCTCGATTGCGCCGGCCGCATCCTGCGCCTGGACCGTGCCCGGGTCATGGGCATCGTCAATGTCACCCCGGATTCGTTTTCCGACGGTGGCGCCCATGACACCACCGAAGCGGCGGTCGCGCATGGCCTGAAACTGGTGGAGGAGGGCGCCGACCTGCTCGACATCGGTGGCGAATCGACCCGTCCGGGCGCGGCGCCAGTGTCGATCGACGAGGAGCTGCGTCGTGTCGTGCCGGTCATCGAGCAGCTGGCAGCGCGCACGACGTTGCCGATCAGCATCGATACCTTCAAGCCGGAGGTGATGCGTGCCGCGGTTGCTGCAGGCGCCGGGATGATCAACGACATCTTCGGCCTGCGCCAGGACGGTGCGCTGCAGGCGGCGGCGGACGCAGGCGTGCCGGTGGTACTGATGCACATGCAGGGCGAACCGGGTCACATGCAGGCCGACCCGCAGTACGACGATGTGGTCGCCGAGGTTCATGGCTTCCTGGTGCAGCGGCTGTTCGCCGCGGAGATGGCCGGTATCGCCAAGAAGAATCTGGTGATCGACCTCGGCTTCGGCTTCGGCAAGACCACTGCCCACAACATGGCGCTGCTGGCCCGTTCGGAGCGTTTCCTTGAACTGGGCGTGCCGATGCTGGCGGGGCTGTCGCGCAAGCGCAGCCTGGGCGAGCTGACGGGTCGTCAGTTGCCGGCAGAGCGTGTCGCTGCGTCGGTGGCCGCACACCTGATCGCCGTGCAGCGCGGCGCCTGTATCGTGCGCGTGCACGATGTGGCAGCGACGGTCGATGCATTGAAGGTCTGGCAGGCGGTCGAGGCGGTACCTGCCGTGCGGGTGGACGCCAAGCCGACCCTCCGCTGGCCGGACGAAGACTGATGACAGTGGATCAGCGGCCGCTGGCGATCGCCGTGATGGGGCCGACCGCCAGCGGCAAGACCGCCACCGCGATCGCGCTGGCGCAGCAGCTGGGCGGTGAAATCGTCAGTGTCGATTCGGCGCTGGTCTATCGCGGCCTGGATATCGGGTCGGCCAAGCCGGATGCGGCCGAGCGCGCACAGGCGCCTCACCACCTGCTGGACCTGCGTGATCCCTGGCAGACTTATTCGGCGGCCGAGTTCGCTGCCGACGCCGCCCGCGTGGTGACCGACATCGTCGCCCGTGGCAAGACTCCGATCCTGGCCGGCGGCACGGGCCTGTACTTCCGGGCGCTGTTGCAGGGTCTGTCGCCGATGCCGGAGGCCGACCCGGCGATGCGTGCCGTACTGAGCGCCGAGGCCGCCGAGCGAGGCTGGGCTGCGCTGCACGCCGAACTGGCCGCCGTTGACCCCGCCGCCGCAGCACGCATCCATGCCACCGACCCGCAACGCATCCAGCGGGCGCTGGAGGTCTACCGGCTGACCGGCACGCCGATCAGTGAATGGCAGCGCCGCCCCGGGGTGGACCCGTTGCCGGTGCGCACGTTGAAGCTGATTCTGGCGCCGCGCGATCGCGCCGTCCTGCACCAGCGCATCGAGGCCCGCTTCGACGCCATGCTCGCGCAGGGCTTCCTCGACGAAGTGCGCGCCCTGCGTGCATTGCCGGAAATGCGGGCGGTGGCCGCACCGCTGGACCTGCCCGCCGTCCGCGCGGTGGGGTATCGCCAGGCGTGGGAGTACCTGGACGGGGACGGGGACGCGGCCCGCTTCCGGGACAAGTCCATTTTCGCCACCCGGCAGCTGGCCAAGCGTCAGCTCACCTGGCTGCGCGGTGAGCTTGATGCGCGCTGGTTCGACCCCCATATGGATGGGGAGCGCCTCGCAGGCGCGGTGTCGGCCTTCGTTGCACGCTGAACCGACGCTGGCCGTGTACCATCATGGGCCGGCAAGCGGCTCGGGGGCCGCGGCAACCGCCGGCTACCAATAAGAACAATAATCAGGAGTGTGCAATGTCCAAGGGGCAATCGCTGCAGGATCCTTTCTTGAATGCACTGCGGCGCGAGCGCGTGCCGGTTTCGGTGTACCTGGTCAACGGCATCAAGCTGCAGGGCACGATCGAATCGTTCGATCAGTTCGTGGTCCTGCTGCGCAACACTGTCAGCCAGATGGTCTACAAGCACGCCATTTCCACCGTGGTGCCGGCGCGCAACGTCAAGGTCGGCCCGGGTGGCGGGTACGTGCAATCAGGTGAGGATGGTCAGGCGGGTGATGAAGCAGACGAATGATGTTGGAGCGGTGAATGTTTGACCGCTCGAAAAAGGGCGAACACGCCCTGTTGATCCAGCCGCATTTCGGCAAGCTGGAAGACGATGTGCTGGAAGAATTCGGTGATCTGGCCCGCTCGGCCGGGGCCAGCATCGCGGTGACCATCACCGCGCGGCTGGATCGCCCCAATCCGTCGACCCTGATCGGCAGCGGCAAGCTGGATGAGATCAAGGCCGCGGCCGAGGCGACCGGGGCCGACCTGATCCTGGTCAACCATTCGTTGAGCCCGGGTCAGGAGCGCAATCTGGAACGTTTCCTGGAGCGCCGGGTGATCGACCGTACCGGCCTGATCCTGGACATCTTCGCCCAACGTGCACACAGCCATGAAGGCAAGCTGCAGGTCGAGCTGGCCCAGCTGCGCCATCTGGCCACCCGCCTGGTGCGGGGGTGGACCCACCTGGAGCGCCAGCGCGGCGGTTCGATCGGCCTGCGCGGCCCGGGTGAAACCCAGCTGGAAACCGATCGTCGCCTGCTGCAGAAGCGGGTCGAGCAGCTGCAGAAGCGGCTGGAGAAAGTCGAAGTACAGCGCACCCAGATGCGCCGTGCGCGTGTACGCAGCGAACTGCCGCGCGTGGCCCTGGTGGGCTACACCAATGCCGGCAAATCGACCTTGTTCAATGCGATGACCGGCGCCGAGGCGTATGCGGCTGACCAGTTGTTCGCCACCTTGGATCCGACCGTGCGCCGGATCGCCGTGCCCGGTGGCAACGTGGTGCTGGCCGATACCGTAGGTTTCGTCCGCGACCTGCCGCACGACCTGGTCGCCGCGTTCCGCTCGACCTTGTCTGAAGCACGCGAAGCGGACTTCCTGCTGCATGTCGTCGATGCCGCCGACCCGCACCGCGAGGAGCGCATCGCCCAGGTCGACGAGGTGCTGACTGCGGTCGGTGCCGGCGATCTGCCGCAGCTGCTGGTGTTCAACAAGATCGACCGCATCGAGGGTGCCGACGTGCGCCACGACGGCCAGGACGGCGTGCCGGATGAATCGCGGCGCGAACGGGTATGGATCTCCGCGCGCGACGGTCAGGGCATGGAGCTGTTGCAGGCCGTGCTCGGCAAGCGCCTGGGCCTGCAGCATGTCACCGGCGAGCTGCGCCTTCCGCCCAGTGCCGGCCGCCTGCGCGCGCGCCTGCATCAACTGGAAGTGATCCGCAGCGAACAGGCCGATGAAGAAGGCTGGCTGCTGCAGGTTGATCTTCCCATCGCCGAGGCCGAGAAGCTGGCGGCCAGCGCCGATGGCGAGCCGATCCGGGCCCTGCTGCCGGAGAAGCTGCCCGAATGGTGAGGGAGTGCCGGCCGTTGGCCGGCATATCCTGCAGCCGCGACACCACCCTGCCATCTGCGGTACAACGTGCAGGTTCTTCACTTTTCAGCTACCCGATGGCCTTCCCGACCGACGCCGAACTCAATGCCCAGGCCGCTGCGCTGGGCCAGCGCCTGCAGCAGGCTTCGCTGCAGCTGGTGACTGCCGAAAGCTGCAGCGGCGGCTGGATCGCCAAGTGCATGACCGACATCGCCGGTTCGTCGGCGTTCTTCGACTGCGGCATGGTGGTTTACAGCTATGAAGCCAAGCAGCGCCTGCTCGGCGTACGTGCGCAGACGCTGGAGCAGTTCGGTGCGGTCAGCCGTGAAACCGTGCTGGAGATGGTCTCCGGAGCGCTGGTCAATTCCGGTGCCGGCATCGCGGTGGCGGTGACCGGTATCGCAGGGCCGGGCGGTGGCAGCCCGGACAAGCCGGTCGGCAGTGTCTGGATCGGCTGGAAGCGCCGTGGCGGCTATGCCCGCGCCGAACTGTTCCAGTTCGACGGTGACCGTGAAGCCATCCGCCGGCAGACCGTAGCGGCGGCGTTGCGCGGCATCGACGCCCAGCTGTGACATGCTGCTCCGGCAATCAACCGGAGTAGGCAACGATGTGGGAGACGCTGGGCACCGTCCGTGACCTTGGCCGGCTGCAGGAAATCGCCGCCGTCCTGATCCGCTACGGCTTCGGCGACGTCGTGCGGCGCATTGGCTTGGCCACGGTGCTGGAACGCGCCGGCCGCCTGCTGCACTGGAACGAGGAGCGGCAGGAAATGCTGCGGATGACCGCGCCGGTGCGCGTGCGCAGCGCCCTGCAGGACCTTGGGCCGACGTTCGTGAAGCTGGGCCAGGTGCTCGCCACCCGTGTCGACCTGCTGCCGCCGGACTGGATCGCCGAACTGTCCGAGTTGCAGAACGCGGTCCCCGCATTGCCCTACGAGAAGATCCGCGAGCAGCTGGAGGCCGATCTCGGTGCACCGCCGTCGCAGGTGTTTGCCTTCCTTGATGAAACCCCGATGGCGGCCGCTTCCTTGGCACAGGCCCATCGGGCGCGGCTGCGTGATGGCCGCGAAGTGGTGCTGAAGGTGCGTCGCCCTGGTATCCGTGACGTGGTTGAAGCCGATCTGCGTTTGCTGGCACGGTTGGCCGAGATCGTTGAGGCACGGCTACCGGATCTGCGCCGCTACCGGCCCGCCGAGGTGGTGCAGCAGTTCACCGTGTCGCTGCGTCGCGAGCTGGACTTTGCCGCGGAGTGTCGCAACGCCGAGCGCATCGCGCGCAACTTCGAGGGGCGCGACGACATCCTGATTCCGGAGGTCCACTGGCAATGGACCTGCGAAAGCCTGAATGTCCAGGACTTCGTCGACGGCATTGCCGGACGTGATCTGGCCGGGGTCGATGCGGCCGGCATCGACCGCCGCGAACTGGCGCGGCGCGGCGCCGACATTGTATTGAAGATGGTGCTGGAAGACGGCAGCTTCCACGCCGATCCGCACCCGGGCAACATCATCTACCTGCGCGATGGCCGCATCGGCGTGATCGATTTCGGGATGGTCGGCGCGTTGTCGGAGGTGCGTCGCTTCCAGGTCGCGCAGCTGCTGCATGGTCTGGTGGAACAGGACCCGCAGGGCGTAGCCGATGTGTTGCTGGACTGGGCCGGTGGCGTGGAGGTGGACGAGAACAGGTTGCAGCACGACATCAGCCTGTTCGTTGACCAGTACCGCGGCGTGCCGCTGAAGGACCTGCGCATCGGCCTGATGTTGGGCGACATCACCCAGCTGCTGCGCAGCTACAACCTGACCCTGCCGGCAGATCTGGCGCTGATGATCAAGGCCTTCCTGACGCTGGAGGGCATGGGCCGCCAGCTCGACCCGGATTTCGACATGGCCAGCGCCGCGCGCCCTTTCCTGGAGCGGGTGGTACTGCAGCGCTATGCGCCACGGGCGCTGTTCAAGCGAGGCCGACGCAGCCTGCTCGGCATGATCGACTTCGCCGGTGATTTGCCGCGGGACCTGCGCAAGCTGGTCCAGGCCGCGCGCCGTGGCCGCCTGCAGCTGAAGGTCGAGACCAACGCGCTGCAGGGCTTCGGCGACCAGGTCAATCGCGCCGCGAACCGCTTGGTGATGGGGATCGTCACGGCAGCCTTGATCATAGGCTCCTCGATCGTGATGCACAGCGTAGGAGGCGTTTCCAGCCGTTGGCTGCTGGCGCTGGGCGTGTGCGGCTTCATCGGCGCAGGGTTCTGCGGGGTGTGGATCCTGTTCTCGATCTGGCGTAGCGGCAAGCACACGTAGGCAGGTGCACAAGGTGCGCCTGTCGCTGTTCCAGAGGAACCGCAGAATCGCGCAGCGATTCCGGTAGCGCCGGGCCATGCCCGGCGACGGTTACCGAGCATGGCACGGCGCCATAGGTCGTTCCCCGTCAGTCCTGCAGCCCGCCGTGTCGCAACCAGCACTTGCGGTCCCGGCAGTTAGTAGTAATACTACTAACCATGGACCTGACCGACACCCAGCAGGCGATCCTGCAGTTGATCGCCGAGCGTATCGAGAGCGAAGGCGCACCCCCTTCGCAGACTGAAATCGCGCGTGCCTTCGGCTTCAAGGGCGTACGCGCAGCGCAGTATCACCTGGAGGCGCTGGAGCAGGCCGGGGCGATCCGTCGCGTGCCGGGCCAGGCCCGCGGCATCCGCCTGGTGCAGGCACCGCCGGTGGAGAAGCTTGCCGAGCCGGGTTTGCCCGACAGCGTCCTGCGTTTGCCGATCCTGGGTCGGGTTGCTGCGGGTCTGCCGATCGGCGCCGACATCGGCTCGGATGATTTCGTGGTGCTGGACCGGGTGTTCTTCTCGCCGGCACCGGACTACCTGCTGAAAGTGCAGGGTGATTCGATGATCGACGAAGGCATCTTCGATGGCGACCTGATCGGTGTCCACCGCACCCGCGATGCCCATTCCGGGCAGATCGTGGTGGCCCGCATCGATGACGAGATCACCGTCAAGCTGCTGAAGATCGCCAAGGATCGCATCCGCCTGCTGCCGCGCAATCCCGATTACAAGCCGATTGATGTGCTTCCGGACCAGGATTTCTCGATCGAGGGCCTGTACTGCGGGCTGCTGCGACCGAACCGTTGACGATTCACTCTGCAATTCCCGCGGTCTTTTGTGGCGATTCTCTGGTTCTGCTGAGGTTGGTACGGATGTCCGATAATTTTTTTCCGAACGCCGGGCAGAATCTCAGCCTGTGCGATACGCCAGCCTTAAAGTGAACCCATGGCCAAGAAGACTTCCAAAGACAGCACCTCCAACGACGTGACCTCTGCAAGGACCAATCCGATGGACGAGAACAAGAAGCGCGCCCTCGCTGCAGCTCTGGGCCAGATCGAAAAGCAGTTCGGCAAGGGCTCGGTGATGCGCATGGGCGACCGCGTGGTCGAGCCCGTCGAGGCGATCCCGACCGGTTCTCTGATGCTGGATATCGCACTGGGCATTGGTGGCCTGCCCAAGGGCCGCGTGGTGGAAATCTACGGTCCGGAATCCTCCGGCAAGACCACGTTGACCCTGCAGGCCATCGCCGAGTGCCAGAAGCTGGGTGGCACCGCCGCCTTCATCGATGCCGAGCACGCGCTGGACCCGATCTACGCAGGCAAGCTGGGCGTCAATGTCGACGATCTGCTGCTGTCGCAGCCGGATACCGGTGAGCAGGCGCTTGAAATCGCCGACATGCTGGTGCGCTCCGGTTCGGTGGACATCCTGGTGGTCGACTCGGTCGCCGCGTTGACCCCCAAGGCTGAAATCGAAGGCGAGATGGGCGACCAGTTGCCGGGTCTGCAGGCGCGTCTGATGAGCCAGGCGCTGCGCAAGCTGACCGGCAACATCAAGCGCTCGAATACCCTGGTGGTGTTCATCAACCAGCTGCGCATGAAGATCGGTGTGATGATGCCGGGCCAGAGCCCGGAAGTGACCACCGGCGGCAACGCGCTGAAGTTCTATGCCTCGGTGCGCCTGGACATCCGCCGTATCGGCGCGATCAAGAAGGGCGACGAGATCATCGGCAACCAGACCAAGATCAAGGTCGTCAAGAACAAGCTGGCGCCCCCGTTCAAGCAGGTCATCACCGAGATCCTGTACGGCGAAGGCATCAGCCGCGAAGGCGAGCTGATCGATATGGGTGTCGAAGCCAAGCTGGTCGAGAAGGCCGGTGCCTGGTACAGCTACGGCGAAGAGCGCATCGGCCAGGGCAAGGACAACGCCCGTGGCTATCTGCGCGACAACCCGCAGGTTGCCGCCAAGCTTGAGGCTGAGCTGCGCGAGAAGTTCCAGCCGACCGAAGCCGTCCGTGAGGAAGGCGAAGACGAAGGCGACGACGAGTAAAGGCTTGCTGTGGGGCAGGGCGGCGCCGTCAGTGACGTCGCCCTGTCCTGCAGATTCGGTTTCCCCGACGGGGGACGCGCCAGGGACGGCGCATTTGATTGAAGGCGAGCATGAACGATTCCGACGCCCCGGCACCCGGCCGCAAGCGCCGCGTACGCGAACAGACGCCTGTCCAGCGCGCCCTGGGCCTGCTGGTCCGACGCGAGCACTCGCGCAAGGAGCTGACCCGCAAGCTGACGTCCCGGGGCATCGAGGACGAGGCCGCGCAGGCGGCGGTCGACAAGCTGACCGATGCCGGTTGGCAGGACGACACCCGGTTTGCCGAGAACCTGGTGCGCATGCGCGCCAATACAGGTTACGGCCCCATCCATGTGCGTGCCGAGCTGGGAACCCACGGGCTGGACAGCGAGCAGATCACTGCCGCGATGGATACCTTCGAGGGTGACTGGACGGAGAACGCCCGCGATCTGGTCCGTCGCCGCTTCGGTGAGGCCGGTCCGCAGGACCTCGCGCAGCGCCGCAAGGCCGCCGATCTGCTGGCTCGCCGGGGCTTTGACGGCGACAGCATCCGCCGCGCGACCCGCTACGATCCGGACGACTGAGACTGATGGCGCCGGGCCTGATACCCTTTGGGGTTTCGGCGGTCCGTTCGACCCTGGCCACTGCGGCCGGCGGCACGGGCCCCGGCCCGCAGACTGCCAGCCCCCATGAACGCATCCGCCAAATTCACGACATCCCAGATCCGCAGCGACTTCCTTGAATTCTTCAAGGGCAAAGGCCACACCATCGTGCCGTCGGCGCCGCTGGTGCCGGGCAACGATCCGACCCTGCTGTTCACCAACTCCGGCATGGTGCAGTTCAAGGACGTGTTCCTGGGCGCTGAAAAGCGCAGCTACGTGCGCGCGGCCGACGTCCAGCGCTGCCTGCGTGCCGGTGGCAAGCACAACGATCTCGACCAGGTGGGCTACACCGCCCGCCATCACACCTTCTTCGAAATGCTGGGCAACTGGTCCTTCGGCGATTACTTCAAGAAGGATGCGATCGCTTGGGCCTGGGAGCTGCTGACCCAGGTCTGGAAGCTGCCTGCCGAGCGCCTGCTGGTGACGGTCTACCAGACCGATGACGAAGCCTACGCGCTGTGGCGCGACATGATCGGCATTCCTGAAGACCGGATCGTGCGCATCGGCGACAACAAGGGCGCGCCGTTCGCCTCGGACAACTTCTGGCAGATGGCCGATACCGGTCCCTGTGGTCCGTGCACCGAGATCTTCTACGATCATGGCGACCATATCGCCGGTGGCCCGCCGGGCTCGCCGGACGAGGACGGTGACCGTTTCATCGAGATCTGGAACCTGGTCTTCATGCAGTTCGATCGCCAGCAGGACGGCACGCTGATGCCGTTGCCGGCGCCGTGCGTGGACACGGGCATGGGCCTGGAACGCCTGGCTGCGATCCTGCAGCACGTGCATACCAACTACGAAATCGACCTGTTCCAGGCGCTGATCCGCAAGGCATCGGAGCTGACCGGCACCGCTGATCTGGAAAACAAGTCGCTGCGCGTGATCGCCGACCACATCCGCGCCTGTTCGTTCCTGATCGTTGATGGCGTGCTGCCGTCCAATGAGGGCCGCGGCTACGTGTTGCGCCGGATCATCCGCCGCGCACTGCGGCACGGCTGGATGCTGGGCGTGCGCCAGCCGTTCTTCAGCAAGCTGGTGCCGACCCTGGTCGAGCAGATGGGCGAGGCCTACCCGGAACTGCCGGCACAGGCCGATACCGTCGTGCGTGCCCTGCAGGCAGAAGAAGAGCGTTTCGCCGAGACCCTCGACTCGGGCATGAAGATCTTCGACGACGTTGCGGCCAAGGTCAGCAATGGCGTGATCCCGGGCGTGGACGCGTTCCGCCTGTACGACACCTACGGCTTCCCGCTCGACCTGACCCAGGACATCGCCCGTGAGCGTGACCTGACCGTGGACATCGACGGCTTCAACGCCGCGATGGAGACGCAGCGCGAGACCGCGCGTGCGGCCGGCAAGTTCGGCGGTGGCGTGACGCTGTCGGCCGATCTGGTCGCCACGCTCAAGCCGACGGTCTTCCTGGGCTATGACCGCCTGCAGGCCGACGGCCTCGGCGTGGTCGCGATCCTCAAGGATGGCCGCCCGGTGGACGCTGCCCAAGCGGGTGACGAGGTCATCGTGCTGACCAACCAGACCCCGTTCTATGCCGAGTCCGGCGGCCAGGTCGGCGACACCGGCACCTTGTCCGCTGCCGGCGTGCAGCTGCAGGTGAGCGACACCCAGAAGTTCGCGGGCCAGTTCCATGGCCACGTCGGCAAGCTCACCCAGGGCAGCCTGAAGATCGGTGACGTGCTGTCCGGCCAGGTCGATGGCGAGCGCCGTGGCGCCACCATCCTCAACCACTCGGCGACCCACCTGCTGCATGCTGCCCTGCGCGAAGTGCTTGGCACCCACGTGCAGCAGAAGGGCTCGCTGGTGGCGCCGGACCGCCTGCGCTTCGACTTCTCGCATTTCCAGCCGATCAGCGCCGAGGAACTGGCGATCATCGAGCGCAAGGTCAACCAGCAGGTGCGCGCCAACAACGCCGCCGAAGTGCACAACATGGGCATGCAGGAAGCGCTGGACTTCGGCGCGATGGCCCTGTTCGGCGAGAAGTACGGCGAGAACGTGCGCGTGCTGAAGATGGGGGACTACTCCACCGAGCTGTGTGGTGGCACCCACGTCAACCGGACCGGTGACATCGGTCTGTTCAAGATCACCTCCGAAGGCGGTGTCTCGGCCGGCGTGCGTCGTATCGAGGCCGTCACCGGCCAGGGTGCGCTGGACTACGTAGATGCCGAGGAGGCTCGTCTGGCCGAGGCCGCCGAACTGCTGGGTGGCAGTGCTGCCGACGTGGTCGAAAAGATCCGTGCGCTGGGCCTGCGCCAGAAGCAGCTGGAGCGCGAGCTGGAGGCCGTGAAGGCCAAGGTCGCCGCCGGCGCCACCGCCGACCTGTCCGGCCAGGCCGTCGAGGTCGCCGGTGTGAAGGTTCTGGCTGTCCGCCTGGAAGGCTTCGACGCCAAGGCCCTGCGCGATGCCATGGACCGCCTGAAGCAGCAGCTGGGCGACGCGGTGATCGTGCTGGCCGGTGCCCAGGACGGCAAGGCGGCCCTGGTCGCGGGCGTGAACGGCAGTGCAATGGGCAA